>Ga0247812_10002330_pt1 | contig 10668 bp, 7 predicted proteins | sample UWRJL149409B1_FD_178011 | JGI IMG/M metagenome (GOLD analysis project Ga0247812, IMG submission 178011) | Plant litter microbial communities from Arlington Agricultural Research Station in Wisconsin, United States - UWRJ-L149-409B-1 | ecosystem: Environmental > Terrestrial > Plant litter >...
CCATTGCAAATGTGTTAATATTATTTTCTGCCTTACCTTCTACACACTTAACAAAATGGTCAACCTGTGCAGAATATTCTTCACCCCTTAAATAAAAATCAACTTCTTCTGTTAAGTCGGTTACATTTTTAATGGTCCAGCCTTTACTATACCCTGCTCTGTTTGTGTCTGCTTTAAAGTAAACTTTAAGTTCACTGGAATCGCAGATAATTTTTCCTTCAGTACCCAAAATCGTAATCGATGTAGACATTTTTCTGTAAGTATCATCACTCCAGTTAACAGAAAGGACACCAGTTACCTTATTCTCCAGCTTTAATAAAGCATAAACCGCATCATCTACCTGATTTGAGAATACAGGCTTAACCAAGCTCGAGAAAACCTCTTCTACTGGTGAAATCAAGTGATTCAAAAGATCTACAACATGAGAAGTATAATCCATTAAACAACCACCGCCTTCTGATGCAACTGAGCGCCAGCTTTCTTGTTTCTTTTTAATTACAACTGGGCCATAAGCTTCTGCCTGGAAATGGTAAACCTCTCCAATTGCCTTATCCAGAATTAGTTTTTTAACCTCCTGAAAAGTCCCTACAAATTTGTTATGGTAACCAACCTGATTGATTAGCCCTTTTTGTTTTACCAATTCCAAAAGCGGCAAACCTTCTTTGGCATTTAAAACAAAAGGTTTTTCTGCAAAAACATGAATGCCCTGTTCTAATAAATCTTTTATAATTGGCGCATGGAACTTTGTTGGTACAGCAACAAATACTGCATCAGGTTTAGTTTTACTAATCATTTTCTTATAATCAGAAAAACAATCGAAGCCTGAATACCTTGTTAAAACATCTGTAACAAGTTTCGAAGTATCGCAAACTCCTGTAATTTTTACATCGGGGTGGGCACCTAGAATAGACAAATGAGACAAGCCCATTTTACCCGCACCAATCAATGCTATATTTACCATATTTATTATTTCAATTCAAAATTAACTTCTTATACTGGTCAGCAATATCGTGCCATAAATAATGCTTTTGGGCAAAAGCTTGTAAAGCCTGTCCCATTTTTTTTAAATCAATTTGCTTATAATCTTTTAATAGCAGGCTTAAATCAGCTGCGTCTTTAAAGTATAAAGCCAAATTTGCAGTGGTATTTTCATTGTAACCCGAAGCAAAAGCAAAAACTGGCAAAGCCAGATGCATAGCTTCCGCCAACGATGGATTTGTGCCTCCTGCAGAATGCCCGTGAATATAAAGACTACAGTTACTCCTTAAAACATCTAATTCTTCTCTTTCATAAATTGCATCAAGCAAAATCAGATTTTTGGTGCCAGCGTATTTCGCCTTTGTTTGTATTCCGTATTCAGAATTGTTCCAGTTTCCAAGTAACACAAATGGAATTTCACCTTCTACAAAAGCTTCCAGCATTAAATCAATATTATTATCGGGTTGAATCCTGCATACGGTAAAGGCATATTCTCCTTTCAAAAATGGATATTTCAAAGTCCAATTTGCATTGATCGGCTGTTGTTTTGCCTGGTCACCGCCATAAGCAATTAATGTGCTTTCGCGGTTGTAGGTTTCTTTAATATAATTTTGAATCCCAACGTTATCCGAAACAATACAACTACTGTTTGCAATTAATAGCTGTTCTGCCTTTTTGATCACTTTTTGCGCAAACGGCGACCATTTATTTCTTTTCCAGTCTAAACCGCCAATATTCAGGATCATTTTATGTCTGAACATCTTTAAAAACGGCATTACAAAACCACCACCAAAACCTAAAAAAAGAATCTTATCGTATTTAATTAGAGCTTGTATTAGAGATAGACTATCATACAAGATGCCTAATGAGCCGTGAGACGTAACTGGAATATATTTGAGTTTCGCACCCTTATATTCGCTTAACCGACTATCCATATCTTTTGATGAACAATAGACGGTAATATCAATTTCATCAGCTAGGTATTGAACAAGATAATCTGCAAGAGTTTCAAAACCACCATAGTTATTTGGAAGCCCTCTTATACCTACAATTGCGAGTTTTATCTTTTTGGACATTGCCGCAAATATAGGTTTTTAAACCCATCTTAATAAACTTTGGCTACTTAAATTCTGTTCGTATCTTTGGCATTTACCTGTAAAAAGTAATGTTAAAAGTCGGGATAGATATCAGAGATTTACGTATCGCAAAAACTGGCGTAAAAACCTATACGGAAGAACTGATTAAAGCTTTTAAAAAGCAAAATGACTCGGAAGTTAAATTTGTGTATTTAGATACTTTTATAGCTGTTTACACTGGTAAAAATAAATTTCTAAAGCTTATTGAGCATATACGGTTCACTTTTTGGAAACAACTTGTTCTTCCAATAATTGCTCGTTTAAAAGGTTGTGACATAATTTTTTGTGCTGATTTCTTTGTTCCATATTTTAAAATGGGCACTAAAACTGTGCCCGTACTGCACGATGCTTTTTTCTTTGAATATCCTGAGCATTACAATAAACTTTGGTTATTTCTTTTTCATAAATTAGGGGTTAATGCAGCAAAAAAAGCAGATGCGATTATCACTCCAACACAGTATGCGAAATTAAGAATAACGGAATTTTCTAATTTGCCTGCAGAAAAGATTCAGGTTATACACGAGGGCCCGAAATCTCTTGATGCTTCAATGGCTGATGATGCTAAGCTTACAGAAACACTCACCGAACAAAAATACATTCTCCATGTTGGGGTAATGGAAAAACGAAAAAACATCATAACCCTGTTAAAGGCTTTTTTGCTTTTAATTGATGTTCATCCCGAGGTTAAACTTGTTTTAGTAGGTCAGTTCAGTCCCAAAAAAGATATGAACGACCAAACCGCCATTCTGGATTTCATAAACCAAAACAAGCTCACTGAAAATGTTATATTACCAGGTTACGTACCCGATAACAAACTTGTTCATTACTATAAAAATGCGTCGATGTATGTTTTCCCTTCTATTAATGAAGGCTTTGGAATCCCTGTTTTAGAAGCTTTTGAACAGGGCTTGCCTGTTGCAATCGCAAACAATAGTTGTTTACCAGAAATAGCAGGAAACGCCGCCTTACCATTTGATCCTTTTAATCCTGAAGATATTTATCAGAAAATGAGATTGATTATAGAAGATGCAGATTTAAAAAATAGCCTTATTGCAAAAGGCAAAGAAAGAATTAAACAGTTTAGCTGGGAAATAACTGCAAAGCAGACCATTAATCTTTTCAAAAGGTTATAATCGAAAAAAATCCATAGTTTTGCCACACAATGAGCAAGTTTTTGAGGAATTTTAGTTTTATAAAGGATCGGTTTCCAGATGATTGGAAAGGACTAGATATATTAACTACACTTTTTCGGTTATCTTTCTTTTTTATCAGAGGATGTTATCATCGCCTGTATTTCAAACATTCTAAAGGATTGGTTTTAGTGGGTAAGGGTGCTTCCATCCGCTATGCGAAATACCTTAACGTAGGCAAAGACTTTATTGTAGAGGATTATGCAGAGATAAATTGCATGGCCTATAACGGAATTGTTGCTGGCGACAGAGTAACCATCGGCAAGTTTGCAATTATCCGCCCCGTAAACGCTTATGGATCTGATATAGGCGTTGGCCTTAAAATCGGGAACAATTCAAGCATTGGTCCATATTCGTACATTGGTTGTTCGGGTTTGATAGAAATTGGCAATAACGTGATCATGTCTCCAAGGGTCAGCATTTATGCAGAAAATCATTTGTATGCAGGACTTGATCAACCCATTATGAAACAAGGGGTTAAAAGAGAATTTGTAAGAATTGAGGATGATTGCTGGATTGCTGCAAATACGGTGATCCTCGCTGGTGTCACCATCGGAAAAGGATCTGTAATTGCTGCTGGCAGTGTTGTTAATAAAGATGTTCCGCCATATTCAGTTGTTGCAGGCGTACCAGCCAAAGTGATTAAAAGTAGAATTAGTTAATGAATATTCTTGTCTTAAATAATACGTCAGATCTTTACGGCGGCAGTAAAATCCTCTCCATTGTGGTAAAGATTCTTGCTGAAGGTAAACATAAACCAATCGTTGTTTTATCAGAAAGCGGACCATTGGTTGATGAACTTGCAAAGTTAGATGTGGATATCAGAATCATCCGCTTAGGAATTTTAAGACGAAAATACCTTTCTGTACCAGGGATTTTAAACCGATTAACGGTAACTAAAAACGCCTGGAAAACCCTTAATAAATTAATTGATGATAATAACATCGATTTAATTTACTCCAACACAACGGGTGTTTTTATTGGTGCATTTTTAGCTAAAAAAAGAAAAATAAAGCACATTTGGCACGTTCATGAAATTATAACCAAGCCAAAAGCATTCACTAAAACTATTGGCTATTTATTAGGAAAATATAGCGATAACATTATCGTAGTGTCTGATGCAGTAAAAAACCATTGGGAAAAGCATGTTTTAAAGAAACCCATTACGAGAATTTATAATGGTATTGATACTACTGCATTTGAAAACACTAAAGGCGTATTAAGACAAGAATTAAACCTTAGCGAAAAAGGAATCCTGATTGCAATGATTGGGCGGGTTAACCATTGGAAGGGACAGGATTACTTCATCGATATTGCAAAAAACATTCTGAAGGTTCATCCTGAAACAAAATTTGTAATGGCTGGCGATGCATACACAGGTAATGAGCATTTGGTTGATAAACTAACCAACCGAATACAAAACGAAAACCTTGCAGATGCCATCCAATATATTGGATATAGAACAGATATAGCAAACATATTAAATTCTGTTGATATTTTCGTGCTCCCATCAATCCTTCCCGATCCTTTTCCGACGGTTATTTTAGAAGCCATGGCTAGTGCAACGGCTGTTGTTGCCACCAATCATGGTGGTGCCGTTGAAATGGTAATGGAAAATAAAACAGGGCTTTTAATTCCATTCGATAATGCACAAATTGCTGCCGATAAAATTTCTGATTTAATCGCTCAGCCAGCGAAAATTACTGAAATGGGTATCGAGGGACGCAAAAGGATTAATAATTTATATTCTTTAGAGGCATATCAGAAATCAATCCTTGAAATTTTTCAGCAAACTTTAGATGCCTAATCGCATCAAATTCAAGGTTGTGCAAGCCTTTTAAAATCAGTGCTTACGAATAAATCTAGCATTTAGTTATTTAGCTTATATTTGTAACGATTAAAAATATTAATTATACATTCATGCGTTTTAAATTTATTCTTTGTGCTCTTTTTATTTGCCTCTTATTTCCTTTGGCTAAAGTATCAGCACAAATTTCCACAGATAATTTAAGTAAGGTTAAAGTTGATCAACTGTCTGATGCCCAGATCCTGGAAATATCAAGAAGGTTTGAATCATCTGGCATGTCTGAAGCAGATGCGATAAAATTACTTACCGCAAAAGGAATGGATCCTGCAGAAGTAGATAAGTATAAAGAAAGATTGGCCCAGGTTCAAGCTGGTGGAAAAACAGCAAAAACTACAAATGATGCCACCCAACCTAAAAAAGTTGAAAGCACTAAAAACCGAGATACTACCCGATTCAGCGAAGCGAATCCGATAAAAAAGCGCAGCCCAATTTATGGCTATGAATTTTTTAGCAATCCAAATTTAAAATTCGAACCTAATATAAGAATTGCGACTCCCAAAGGTTATATTTTGGGTGCTGATGATGAACTTACCATTACCTTAACTGGCCTAAATGAAAGTACTACAAATGCTAAAGTAACGCCTGATGGGAATGTTAAGATTCCTTACGCTGGTTTAATTTATGTAAATGGAATGAGCATTGAGCAGGCAACTGCTCAAATTAGATCAAAAATGATTAAGGCCTACCCTGCATTAGGCTCTGGTCAAACGAAATTAAACCTTAGTTTAGGCACAGTTAGAAGCATTCGGGTAACCATTATAGGAGAAGTAGTTCAACCAGGTAGTTATACTGTTTCTTCATTATCTACACTATTTAATGCATTATATCAAAGTGGAGGCCCTACAGAACGAGGTTCTTTAAGAAAAATTGAGGTAATAAGAGGGAATCGGGTAATCAAAATTGTCGATTTATATAACTTCCTTCAAAAAGGTATTTCATCAGATAACATTAGCTTGCAAGATCAGGATGTAATTAGAATCCCTGTTTACACTAAACGGGTTGTAATAGATGGGGCTGTAAAAAGACCAGCTTATTATGAGTTAAAAGAAGCTGAAACACTTACCGATTTAATTAATTATACTGGCGGCTTTAGCGATTTGGCTTATAAAGGAATTGCAAAGGTTAGTCAGGTTGGCGATAAAGAGCGCAGCGTGAAAGACATTCCTGCCGATTTATTTGATCGTTTTGTGCTGAAAAATGCCGACTCAGTGTATTTCGGAGAAATTTTAGAAAGATTTGCCAACCGCGTGGTTATTGATGGTGCCGTGTACAGACCTGGTACTTTTGAATTAAGTCAGGGAATTACATTAAAGTCGTTAATTACAAAGGCTGACGGATTAAGAGACGATGCAGTAATGAGTAACGGCTACATTAAGAGAATAAAACCAGATTTAGAAAAGGAAATGGTTTCTTTTAACCTTAGTAACATTATGTCTGGCAAGGATCAGGACATCAATTTAGTTCGGGAAGACTCTGTTTTTATTTTATCTACTAAAGATTTAAGGGATCAAACTTCGATTAGTATCGGAGGTTATGTACGAGTTCCTGGTTCTTTCCAATATAGAAAAGGAATGAGCGTAGCGGATGCAGTGAGCATGGCCAAAGGTTTTACTAATGATGCGGCGAGCCATCGTCTTGAAATTTCGAGATTAATAAAAGATACTAGTGATACACTTTCAAACAGATTGGTAACCATTATAACACTTAATATTGATTCTGCGCTTAGCGCTCAAACAGGAAATTTCCTACTAGAACCACTTGATTATATTTATGTACCGCGTTTGGTTAATTACAGGTCGTTAGGAAACATTAAAGTTAGAGGTGAAGTGCTTTTCCCTGGAGATTATGCTCAACAAAGAAGAGATGAAACTGGAATGGAATTTATTAAAAGGGCTGGTGGAATTACGGCAATGGGTTCTATCGAAAACGCACAACTTTTCCGAAATGGCTTAAGAGTTGATATCGACTTAACTGGAAAACGCAAAAGACACCAAAATGATTTAACTGTTTTAATGCCTGGAGATAGTCTTTTTATTCCAAAAAACTTACCTTTTGTTGAGGTTATTGGCTCCGTTAATAATCCGCAGTTATTGAGCTATTCCAACTCTAATTTTAAATATTATGTGGATGCAGCAGGTGGCGTTACCGAAAATGCCAGGTTAAAGGGCGCCTACATTAGATATGCAAACGGAACAAATCAACCTGTAAAAACATTCTTATTTATTAAAAATTACCCAAGAGTAACCCCTGGAAGTCAAATCGTTGTTCCAGAAAAATCGGGGAAAAATAAATTAGGATTTGCCGAGATTACGACGGTTGCTTCAGCCTTAACAGGAATTATAAGTTTAATTGCCATTTTATTTAAATAATTATGAGTTCTTCGGAAGAGAAATCAAAATACAATGATGTTGTTGAAGAAGAATATTCTTTTAAAGATATGATTCAATCGAGAAAAGAGTATGTAAGCTATTTATGGAAATTTCGGTTTAAGATAATTATTGCAGGCATTTTGGGAGGCCTTTTAGGTATTCTTACGGCTTGGGTATGGCCAGTAACTTATACAGCAAAATTAAGCTTTATTGTAGAAGATAGCAAAGGTGGCGGTGGCTCATTACTTTCTGGTTTAGCAGGACAATTTGGTTTCGACATTGGCGGATTGGCAGGTGGTACAGGAGGGATACTGGCAGGAGATAATGTTTTACAACTTTTAATCAGCCATAAAATGATTAAGCAAACCTTGCTGAGCCCTTATGATGGGGGTAAAAAAACCTTGGCAGACCTATATGCACAAACAAATAAATTAAACGACAAATGGGCTAAACTTCCTGGTGCTAAAGGTGCTTTCCAGTTCCCAGAAGATTCTAAGAATTATACACGTTTACAAGACAGTCTTTTGCAGGTCATGATTATCCAGATTGCCGAAAAAAACATTTCTGTAAGCAAACCTGATAAAAAGTTAGGCTTTTTCGCCCTAGAAGCAACTATGAAAAATGAGGAGCTGGCAAGCGTTTTCTGTACACGATTAATTGATCAGGCAAGCGATTTCTATATCAAAACAAAGACAAAACGCCTTCGTACAAATGTCGATCGCTTACAGGCTCGTGCAGATAGCATTGGCAAATTATTAAATAAAAAAACCTACAGTACAGCCAGTGCAAATGCAGTGCTTTTAGATTTAAACCCAGCGTACGCAACAGCAAATGTTGCCCCAGAAGTGCAGGAACGTGATAAAAGAGTGTTACAAACCATTTATTCCGAAATCATTAAAAATCTCGAAGTAAGCAGAACCATGTTAATGCAGGAAACACCTACTTTTCAGATCATAGATACGCCAGATTTGCCTTTGAAGAAAAACAGAATGAAATATGCTTCAGGCGCACTAACAGGAGGGATTTTAGCAGGTTTCGCTTTATGTCTTTTGCTTTTAATGTTGAAAAAGCCAGAACTTAATACTAGGCCTTCATAGCCCTTCTAAAGGCAAGTTTTTTTTGTAGGTAAGATTTGTTTTCCAATTTTAAAAAAGATTCGAAGATTACCTTTTTATCTGGAGTCAGATCAGCAACGAAATGATTATAAAATTTTCTGACAAAAATAAATTGCTCAGAAAACAGATCGCTCTTCCCCTTGAGGGATAATTTAATTTCGTTTAAAACCCGCTTTGCCCTGCTTTGCTTTTTATAAGCGTCAGAAAAAGTAACATTTGTTTCATGCTGTCTGTACTTTAAAACAGGTTCTGCTAATACTAATGCCTTTCCAAAAGTGTAGGCGACTAAAGTAAGCCAGGCATCATGCATTAGGCAATCGTTTGGTATGGTAGAAATATATTTAGCTAATTCTGGGTTAACCAGCATGGTACAACCACCTGCTGGGTTTCCAAATAGAATTGTAGGCAGCTTATGCTCGTATTGATTAAAACCTAATATGCTCCACAGAGATTCCGAAATCACCTCATCTTTCGAGTTAATCACGATAGGATCAGAATAGACTAAACAAGGAAGCTTTTCGGTTTCAATCGATTTTAAAGCCTTTAAACACAATAAAAGTTTCTCGCTAAGCCAAATATCATCCTGATCCGCAAAAGCCAGATAGTTAGCTGAATTTGCCTTTGAAGCAGCATATTTAAAATTACTGATCACCCCACGGGCATTTTTATTTAGATATACGGCTAAGTCCTTATGTTTATTTAAAATATCTTGAGTACCGTCGGTTGAATGGTCATCTGATACAATTAATTCACTTGCAGCATAACTTTGCTTCAATATAGAATCCAATTGTTTCTCCAGATATTTTGCCCCATTGTAGGTGGCCATTACTACAGATATTTTTTCTTCCATGTTACTTTGCAGCAAAGTTCTGAAATTTTAAAAATAACTGATCAGATATTTTAATCAAAAACTGATTTTTAAATAGAAATCGCTGAAATAATAAATAAATAAGCGCACAAGATATGCCAGATAGGAACAGAACCCATACAGGGCTTTGAAAGCAATATCGAGCTAAATATACAATCGGAACAAAAAGGATACAAGATAGAGCAGCTTTTAATAAAAGATACCAATCGATATGAATCTCAAAATGTTTATTAACATAGTAATAAAATAAGCCAGTTACAACAAATTCCGAGACGATATTCGCTGTTGCAGAACCTACTGAACCGAAAAAAGGGATTAGACTAAAGTTTAAGACCAAACTACTCACAACACCTGCAAACGTGGCGTAAAACATTTGTTTATTAAGGCCTGATGGCACTAAGATCTGTAAGGAAAAAAAATGTCCCAGCCCTATAAATAGCGGTAATATTGCAACCACTTGCATGGTTGGTATTGCAGCCAAAAATTCGTTACCAGACAGCACAAGAATAAATTCTCTTGCTAGGGAAAAAGTACCGATCGCAATCGGTATTGCTAAAAAAATAATAAACTGAAAAGATTCAGCTAAAAGCCGATCAACCTCCGCCTTATTTTTATTATGCATATTCAGTGTTAAGGATGGGATGATACTCACCCCCAAGGAAATAATAAATGGGATGGAGAACTTAACCAGTTTAACCGCTGCAAAATATAAGCCTACAGTTTTATCATTCGTTAAAAAACCAAGCAAAAGGGTATCCCAAATCGCATACATATTAATGGCGATATTCGAGCCCAAAACAAATAATACTGGCCTTAAATGCTTTTTAATTCTAATACCTTTCAATCTTAATCTAGTATGTTTTCTGATTAAAATTAAACTGATAATATTATTCCCAACCAAAGAGAAGATCAGTATGCATAAATAGTTTAAAAAGTCTGACGACGACTTTATAAATACGAATAGTAGTACAACAGAAATAAGTTTTATGAATACAGAACGAAGCGCAATTAGTTTAAATTTCGCCAACCCCGAATAAAACCAATCGACGGATGTAAAGCCCAAAAGCACAATTAAACCTGCAGTTGTATATAAAGGTAAATGTGGCTTAAAAAACGGAACTGTGGTAATTATTAGAAAATAAACC
>Ga0247812_10002333_pt1 | contig 10664 bp, 8 predicted proteins | sample UWRJL149409B1_FD_178011 | JGI IMG/M metagenome (GOLD analysis project Ga0247812, IMG submission 178011) | Plant litter microbial communities from Arlington Agricultural Research Station in Wisconsin, United States - UWRJ-L149-409B-1 | ecosystem: Environmental > Terrestrial > Plant litter >...
CGAGACGCGCTGCGACCATTCATAGGCGCCGAAGGCATCGGCGGACTGGAAATTGACGCTGGGGAGCTTTTCGATGGCCTTGAGCGGGCTGGTGCCCGGCGCGAGGATGGCGAGCTCCTTCATCCCCAATTCCTGCGTCTGGCGCGCCTGCCCGCTGCCGATCACGATGATCTCGGCGCCATCGCTGTCGGAGGCGGCGGCATCGTCCGGCGCGGTGGAGACGGCATCCTGCGCCAGCGCGGGCGTGGCGATGAAGGCGGCGGAGGCAAGCAGGATGGTGCTGAAACGGCGCATGGTTTTCGGTCCCTTTGGTGAGGACCGGAGCCTTAGGATCGGATTGTGACGCGCGCGCAATGGCACCATGGCAGACGCGGGTCATTGATATGACGCTTTGAAGAACATGCTGCAGCGCGGCGGATTTGCGTCGGGTCGGCCCGATCTTGAGAAGATTTTCGCGCTGCGTTGCGCAAATGTCACATGGCAGCGCTCTGGCCTATGCCTCCTCTGGCACAGGAAGAGCTGCCACATCAATCATCGCCTCGTGCGCCCGCGCCCCGGCCAGCTCGTAGGAAGCCTGCATCCGCAGCAAGGTATCCGCCTTGATCCCGAAAGCCTTTTCGAAACGGATCGCCATTTCGGCGGATAGTCCCGCCCGACCATTGAGCAGCGCGCTCATCGCCTGTCGCGTGACGCCGAGATGCCGGGCAAGATCGGTCACGCTGAGGCCGTACGGCGCGACGATCTCGGTCCGCAGCCAGTCGCCCGGATGGATGGCCAGCAGGGGGGACAGGGTGAGCGCCATCAATGATAATCCTCCAAATCGAGATCGGCGAGCGATGCCGCGCCGGTCCGCTTGAACGTCAAACGCCAGTTCTTGGTCACGGTCATCGCCCAGCGTCCCGCCCGATCGCCCGTCAGCGCATGAAGACCATAATTGGGCGGCACCGAAAGTTCCTCGAACGATCCGGCATTGGTCATGAAGAACAGCATGCGGCCAAGCCGCTCTGCAATCCGCGCATCCAATCCCTTGCGGTTTCCCGTCTCGAAAAAGCGGCGAAGCGCCTTGTGGCCGATGCTTTCGATCTCCACGCCTGGAAAATAGAAGAGGCCCCGTCTCGCGTCAAGCGACACTTTACGGCACAGGATGGAGATGGATGCCCTATCGGCCTGGACCCAGACACGGTACCTTCCGTATCTTAGCGGACCTGCACCCTTGTGTGGCCGAAATATCACACCATATGCCGAGCAGCTTCACATAGGGGATGACATGAACCTCGAGAAATTCACCGATCGCGCCAAGGGTTTCCTCCAGTCGGCGCAGACCGTTTCGATCCGCAACAGCCACCAGCGCATCGCGCCCGAGCATTTGCTGAAGGCGCTGCTGGAAGACGAGCAGGGCATGGCCTCGGGCCTGATCAAGGCCGCGGGCGGCGATGCGAAGATCGCATTGGCCGAGACCGACAAGGCGCTGGCCAAAATCCCCTCCGTCTCGGGCGGCGGGGCGCAGCAGACGCCGGGGCTGGACAATGACCTCGTCCGCCTGCTCGATTCCGCCGAGCAGATCGCGCAGACCGCGGGGGACTCCTATGTGACCGTCGAGCGGCTGCTGCTCGCGCTCGTGCTCGCCACCACCTCCCCCGCGGGCAAGGCGCTCGCCGCCGCCGGGGTGAAGGCGGAAGGCCTCAACGCCGCGATCAACGAATTGCGCGGCGGCCGCACCGCGGACACCGGCACCGCCGAGGACCGCTATGACGCGCTCAAGAAATTCGCGCGCGACCTGACCCAGGCGGCGCGCGATGGCAAGCTCGACCCCGTGATCGGCCGCGACGAGGAAATCCGCCGCACCATCCAGATCCTGGCGCGGCGGACCAAGAACAATCCCGTGCTCATCGGCGAGCCCGGCGTGGGCAAGACCGCGATCGCCGAAGGGCTCGCGCTGCGCATCGTCAATGGCGATGTGCCCGATGGCATCAAGGGCCGCAAATTGATGGCGCTCGACATGGGCAGCCTGATCGCCGGCGCCAAATATCGCGGCGAATTCGAGGAGCGGCTGAAGGGCGTGCTGGACGAGGTCCGCGGCGCCGAGGGCGATATCATCCTGTTCATCGACGAGATGCACACGCTGATCGGCGCGGGCAAGGGCGAGGGCGCGATGGACGCCTCCAATTTGCTCAAGCCGGCGCTGGCGCGCGGCGAACTGCACTGCATCGGCGCGACCACGCTGGACGAATATCGCCAGCATGTGGAAAAGGACCCCGCGCTGCAGCGGCGCTTCCAGCCCGTTTTCGTGGGCGAGCCGACGGTGGAGGACACCGTCTCGATCCTGCGCGGGCTCAAGGAGAAATATGAGCTGCACCACGGCGTGCGGATCACCGACAGCGCCCTGGTCGCCGCGGCCACCCTTTCCAACCGCTATATCACCGACCGTTTCCTGCCGGACAAGGCGATCGACCTGATGGACGAGGCCGCCTCGCGGCTGCGCATGGAGGTGGAGTCGAAGCCCGAGGAGATCGAAACGCTCGACCGGCGGATCATCCAGCTGAAGATCGAGCGCGAGGCGCTCAAGAAGGAGACCGACACCGCCTCGCGCGACCGCCTCGCGACGCTGGAGGGCGAGCTCGTCAATCTCGAGCAGCAGTCGAGCGAGCTGACCACCCGCTGGCAGGGCGAGAAGGACAAGATCCAGGGCGAGGCGAAGATCAAGGAATCGCTCGATGCCGCCCGGCTCCAGCTGGAGCAGGCGCAGCGCGCGGGCGATCTCGCCAGGGCGGGCGAGCTGCAATATGGCACCATCCCCGCGCTGGAGAAGCAATTGGCCGACGCCGCGGGCGCCGCGGCCGGCGCGATGCTGCGCGAGGAAGTGACCGCGGACGACATCGCCTCCGTGGTCTCACGCTGGACCGGCATCCCGGTCGATCGCATGCTCGCCGGCGAGCGCGAGAAATTGCTCAAGATGGAGGAAAGCATCGGCACGCGCGTCATCGGCCAGGCCGAGGCGGTGGCCGCGGTCTCCCGCGCCGTCCGCCGCGCGCGCGCCGGCCTGCAGGATCCCAATCGCCCGCTCGGCTCCTTCCTGTTCCTCGGCCCCACGGGCGTGGGCAAGACCGAGCTGACCAAGGCGCTGGCCGGGTTCCTGTTCGACGACGACAATGCGATGGTCCGCATCGACATGAGCGAGTTCATGGAGAAGCATGCGGTCGCCCGGCTGATCGGCGCGCCTCCGGGCTATGTCGGCTATGAGGAGGGCGGCGTGCTCACCGAAGCAGTCCGCCGCCGGCCCTATCAGGTGATATTGTTCGACGAGGTGGAAAAGGCCCATCCGGATGTGTTCAACATCCTGCTCCAGGTGCTGGACGACGGCCGCTTGACCGACGGCCAGGGCCGCACGGTCGATTTCTCCAACACGCTTATCATCCTCACGTCCAACCTCGGCAGCCAATATCTGTCATCGCTGGGCGACGAGCAGAAGGTGGAAGAGGTCGAGCCCCAGGTGATGGAGGTGGTCCGCGCGCATTTCCGCCCGGAATTCCTCAACCGGCTGGACGAGATCATCCTGTTTCACCGCCTCAGCCAGCAGCATATGGCGCCGATCGTGGACATCCAGGTGAGCCGCGTCGGCAAATTGCTCAAGGACCGCAAGATCGTGCTGGACCTGACGGACGGGGCGCGCGCCTGGCTCGGGCGGGTCGGCTATGATCCGGTCTACGGCGCCCGGCCGCTCAAGCGCGCGGTGCAGAAATATCTGCAGGACCCGCTGGCCGACATGATCCTGCGCGGCGAGGTGCCGGACGGCTCGGTGGTCAAGGTGGCGGACGGCGACGGGGCATTGGTGCTGGCGGCGGGATAGAGCAGGATGACATTCCCCTGACCCGTCACCCCGGCCTCGCGCCGGGGTCCCGCTTCTTTGGGGACGGAATAGCGACGATTCAGAGGGGTTCAACGCGTCTCATCTCATCCCGCTCTAGCCGCCCCCCGCTCAGCAGCCTGCGTTCTTCACGCACACGCCGGTTTGCGCGCGGGTGACCGCCTCGCGGTCGCCCCGACGCTGCTCGGCCCATTCCTGGCGCGTATGGCAGACTTTGCGGGTGGATAGCCGGCTGCCCAATATTTCCTGCCGTTCGCACACGATCTGATCGGGATCGTTCTTCCGGGCGGCGGGGCGCTTGTCCGCATCGGCCGCGGCGGCAGGAGGAGCGATCACGGCCCCGCTCAGCGCAAGGCATGCAGCCAATCGAACGACGGATTTCATTATCGACCCCTTTATCATGAGACCCGCATTTTTACATCGGAATGGCGCGCCCGCAAGGTAGCGGATCTGAAAAGAAACAAAAAAGGCGGGCCGCGAGGCCCGCCTTAGAAGAGTCCGGCTTGCGCCGATCCTTACATGTCGATGGTGAGACCCACATACAGGTAGCGACCGTTCGCATCGTAGATGCCGGGATAGGTATTGCCGTTGCCGAACGAACCGATCGGCGATGCCGTGGCGCTGATGATCGGCGGCTGCTTGTCGAGGATATTGTTCGCCCCGAGACGGAAGGTGTAATTATCCGCGACCGTCGCCGTCAGTGCCAGATCGAAATAGCTCTGCGACGGGATCTTCCGGTCCAGGACGAAGGACGATCCTGCAAGGTCATCATTGCTGCTCGTGTTCTCGAACTTCGTGCGCGAGAGATAGCGCCAGCGGCCCGAAATGCCGAAGCCATCCGTCGAGGTCCAGCCCAGGCGCGCCGTGTGGCGCCACTTGGCCTGGGGATAGCCGCACTGCGCACCATAGAGTCCGGCGCAATTGAAGTCTGCACCGGCCTTCTTCGAGGTCAGCTCGTCCACATAGGTGCCATTCATGCCGAGGCTGAACGATCCGGCATTGTCCGTGCGAAGGGTATAGGATGCCCCCACGTCGATGCCGCGGGTCTTGAGCGACCCTGCATTGACGTTGGTATCTTCCACATAGCCCTGCGGGGTCTGCCACAAGGTACCATTGGCATCACGATTGACGAAACCGCACAGCTGAGGATCGCCCGTCGCGATGCACTGGTTCAGGATCGTGTCGGCACCGATCGTGCCGATGATGTCCTTGATCTTGATGCTGAAAGCATCGACGGTCAGGTTGAAGCCGGGCAGGAAGCTCGGCTGAAGGATAACACCAAGAGTAAAGGTATCGGCCTTCTCGGGCTTCAGGTTGAGGTTGCCGCCCACGAGGCCGTTATACTGCTCGGAGGGGTTGGCCGAGATCAGGCCGAACTGCGCCGCCGAAACGCCGATCCGGGCGCATTGCGCGGCAGTGTTGCCATTGACGGTGCCGTTCTCGATGGGGCCGGCGCACGGGTCGGTCGCGCCGTCGATCTGGACGGACTGGCCGACGAAGAGCTCCTGGATGTTGGGAGCGCGAACCGCACGGTTGTAGCTGCCGCGGAAGCGGATATCGCGCACCGGCGCCCAGACGGCCTCGCCCTTATAGGAGGTGACCGAACCGGCCAGGCTGTAATCGGAATAGCGGATGCCGCCATTGACCGACAGTTCCTGGAAGAAGGCGCGATCGCTGATCAGCGGCACTTGGAGCTCGCCGAAGAACTCCTTCACGTTGAACTTGCCCGCCACCGGCAGGGTCGGTCCGCCCTGGCCGGCGAGATCGCCGGTCTGGAACGCCTGATCCACTTCGAGCGACAGCGATTCCTCGCGATATTCCGCACCGACGTTCAAGCCGATCCCATCGTTGGAAAGCGGCGACTGGAGGCCATATTCGCCGCCCAGGAAGGTGACCGAACCGCTGACGATCTTCTCCTTGGTCTGGCCCTGCATGAAGCCCGACTGCTGGACATAGGCCAGCGCTTCCGGCGTGATCGGCGCGCTGCCGAAAATGTTCAGCGGAACGCAGCCGGGATCCGAACCATCGACCACCGAGCGGCAGACGGGCTGGCCGTTTGCACCCGTGATCACGTCCAGCGCGCGGGTCGTCTTGGTGATCGAAAATTCGTTGCGATAGATCTGGTTGAAGATCGTGCTGCCGAACTGGCCATAGACGTCATAGGAAACGCCCTTGCCGATATCGCCCTTCGCGCCGGCAACGACCCGATAGGACGTGTGCCGCAGATCGGCCTGGCGGCCGCCGCCTTCTACATTGCGTCGCCCGATGAGCACATTGCCGCGATTGTAGACCGTGCCATCGGGATTGAGGAAGTTGACGACGGCATCATTTTCGTCGGTCACGAGATTGCTGGCCCGGCAGAAGGTGGCAACCTGGGTGGCGGAGAGCAATGGGTTGTTGCAGTTCAGCGTCTGCGTATTGCTGAAATCGCCGGAAGGCGCGATCTGCGCGACCGAGCGATCGTCCATGAACTGGAATTCGACATAGGGCTTGAAGCCTTCGCTGACCTCATAGCTGCCGAAGAAGCCGGCGGTGTAACGCTTGTCCGGACGCTGATAATAATTCAGCGGATTGGCGTTGTAGAGCGTGCGGCCCACGATCAGGTTGCCGTTGCCATCCAGCGTGTAGCCGGTGGGCGGACCACCCTGGGAAGCGTCGCCCAGCGAGAAGTTTGCGGGGAATGCAGTGGCAGATCCGCCGCAGACATAATCCGTGCCGCCGGCACCGGGGGTGTTCAGGCCGCACGAGCTGTAATCGCGATTGCCCTGCAGGATCGCGCCGATCTTGCGATAGCCGGCATAGCCGACGACATGACCGCGACCGTCCGAGGTGGCGGCACCGATCTTGATGCTCGCTTCGAACTGCCGGCCATCGGCGACGTTACCGTCACGCGCCGGGTAGTTCCTGTCGGCGGAAAGCCCCTGGAAGCGTTCGCTGCGGTTGTTGTGGTTGTACAGGCCGTAGGAGCTGTCGATGCTCACGCCCTCATATTCGGTATCCAGCACGAAGTTCACCACGCCGCCCACGGCATCCGAACCATAGACCGAGGAGGCGCCGCCGGTCAGGACATCGATGCGCTTCACCAGCTGCTGCGGAATCACGTTGAGATCCGCGGCCGAGCTGGTCGAGTTGGGATCGCCCGGCATCAGGCGGCGGCCGTTGACGAGAACCAGCGTGCGCTGATCGCCCAGGTTGCGCAGGTTCGCGGTGGCGGTCCCGTTCGAGCCGTTGGACACCGAAGAACTCTGCTGGGCAAAGGCCTGCGGCAGATTGTTGAGCACGTCCTCGATGCGGCTTCCGCCGTTCAGCTTGATGTCCTGCGCCGTGACCACCGTGACGGGGCTGGCGGAAGACAGGTTGGGCTGGGGAATGCGCGAGCCGGTCACGACGATGGTGTCGCCGGCCTCTTCGGTCGTGGTAGCCTCGTCGGCAGCCGTATCCTGCGCGTAAACAGGCGCCGCAAGCGATGCCGCACCGATCAGAAGGCTCGACGTGAGCAACCGAAGTCGAAAGTGAGATTTCATCATTTTTCCCCTTATATGCCCGGCACTTCGATGCCGAACGGAAAACTCGAAAACAGAGAGTTTTGTACAGCCTGTGCTGCCATGCCGGGGTGTGTAGAAAGGAATGCTGCACCGGCGCAATGTCTAGGAATATGACGACATTGGATTTCCGTGCCCCTGTAGCAAAAGGGTCACAGTGCAGTGCGGCAAAAATATGAATTGACAGCCGGCGGATATCCAAGCGGGGTACGGCCTGCCAATTTTATCGCAATCAACGATGGGAATTTGAGTGATGAACCCCGTTTGCAAATCCGCGGCTCTTTTTCTGGCGGTCGTTTCGGTATCGGCACATGCCAAGAATCGCCGTGCGGACCCGCCGCCCGCCGAAGTCTTTACCGCATTGACCCGATGCCGTGCCATTGCTGCGGACCAGGAGCGCCTTGCTTGTTTCGATCTGGCGATCGGAAAGATCGAGACCGCAGTTGCTCAAAATGAGCTTTACGTGGTCGACAAGAAACAGGTCCGCGAGACCCGCAAGACCTTGTTCGGTCTTTCGCTCCCCGATCTTGGACTGTTCGGGGGCGATTCGGATGACAAGAATCAGGTGAGCGAGGTTGAACTGGTGGTCCGCTCGGCCCAACCAGCCGGTGACGGCTGGCGGATGGTGATGGAGGATGGATCGGTCTGGCTCCAGACCGATGGACGCCCGCTCGGCCGCAGTCCCAAGCCGGGAGCCAAGGTGATCGTCAAGCAGGGATCGCTCGGCAGCTTCACGGCGTCGGTGTCCGGCCAGCCTGCCATCAAGGTGAAGCGCGTCTCCTGACGCTATGGCGTCCCGGGCGCCGCCCCTGCCACCGGCATCGGTCCTGCCAGCAATTGCGGGTCGATCCGTTCGTCGTTCCAGCGCATGCCCCAATGCATGTGCGGGCCGGTGGCGCGGCCGGTCGCGCCCGTCGCGCCGAGCATCTGGCCGCGGCGCACCACATCGCCCGTGCGCACGTCGATGCGCGAGAGGTGGAGGAAGGTGCTCACCAGCCCCATGCCATGGCCGATCATGATCATATTGCCTTCGGTGGTGAAGGGATGATCGGTCGCGAGCATCACCACGCCGTCCGCGGGCGCCAGCAAGGGCGTGCCGGTGGGCACCGCCACGTCCACGCCATTGTGGAACGCGCCCGGCTCGCCGCGATAGATGCGCTGCGATCCGAACCAGCCGGAGATGCGCCCGGTGGCGGGCCAGGCGAAGCGCTGGCGCCAGCCCTGGCTGACCGGCCGCAGCGCGCGCGTGGCGCCCATCGCGACCAGTTCGGGCTCGCGCAGCCGCTGGAAGGTCGCGCTGGGCAGGCTGGTCTTGGGCAGGGTGGTGAGATTCTCGAGGATCCAGTCGCGCCGCGCGATCGCCAGCGTCTCGGTGACGGTGCGGCCGTCCGCCAGCGTCGCGACCAGCTTGGCCGGGGCGGTACGATCGCGGCCGAAGCCGATCACGAAGCGGCCGTCCGCGGCCATCTCCACGGGGACCGCATCCAGCGTCAATTGCGCCGTATCGCTGGGCGCCGATCCGATCACCAGCCCGCCCTGGGTGAGCGCGCCTTCAAGCGCGAAGCTGAGCCTCTTGGGCGAGGGGATATCGCGCACGATCGTCGGCGGCGGCGTGGGCGCGATCTGCGCCTGGGGAACGACTTCGGCGCAACTGCCCAGCGAAACCCCCGCCAGCCCGCCCGCGATCACCAGCCGGGCAAAGCTCATCCGGCGATCGCGTCGCGCACCGAAATCTCCGCGCTGGCATAGGGCGCCTGCTTGGCGACGCTCCAGTAACGCAATTGATCCAGCGGGATCTTCTCGCCCGAAACCGCGCAGACCACATGATCCCCCGGCGACAGCAGGCGGAAGCCCCCGGCCATATAATGGACCTTGGCGGGACGGCTGGACGGGGACATCAACATCGCGATTCTCGGCTCCGCTTGGAACGGCGGCCGGGCTCACAGGAGCGTGGGCTGGCCGTCTTCCCTTGGCGTATAGGCCTTGGCGCCCGCGCGCTCAACCCGCGCCTCCACCGCGCCGTCGCCGAAGCGCAGCGTCAGCGCGCCCGCCGCGCGTGCTTCGGCCGTGCCGGTGATCACCCCGCCGCCGCGCTTTTCCACCAGTGCATAGCCGCGCTGCAGCACATTGCTGGGGTTGAGCGAGGCCGCCACGCGCCACAATCGTTCGACCCGCTCGCGCTCGCGCACCAGCCGCTGCGAGAGCAGGCCGGGCCGCAAGGCCCCGCTGGCGCGCGCCAGTTCGCCGCGCGCGTCGGACAGGCGGTGGCCCAGGCCCCGCCGCAGCCGCTCGCCCAGATCGTCGGTGCGCTGGCGCTGCGGATCCAGCAATTGCGCAGGCCGCGGCAGATGGCGCGCGAGCGACTGGAGCTTCTCGGCGCCGCGCTCGCGATAGCGATTGGCGCAGCGCGCCATGCGCAGCCCCTGTTCGCGCAATTGGGCGATGAGGTCGGCGCGCACGGGCACCGCGATCTCCGCCGCCGCGGTCGGCGTGGGCGCGCGGATGTCCGCAGCATAGTCGCACAGGGTGGTGTCGGTCTCATGCCCCACCGCCGAGATGATCGGGATGGTGCAGTTCGCCACCGCGCGGACCACCACCTCCTCGTTGAACGACCACAGATCCTCGATCGAACCGCCGCCGCGCGCGACGATCACCAGGTCCGGCCGCGGCACCGGCCCGCCCTGCCCCATCGCGCTGAAGCCGTTGACCGCCGCGGCGATCTGCGCGGCGGCGCCATTGCCCTGGACGATCACCGGCCAGACGATCACCCGCGCCGGGCAGCGATCGGCCAGGCGGTGGAGGATGTCGCGGATCACCGCCCCGGTGGGCGAGGTCACCACGCCGATCACCTGCGGCAGATAGGGCAAGGGCATTTTGCGCGCGGGATCGAACAGCCCTTCGGCGCCCAATTTCGCCTTCAATTTCTCGAGCAGCATCATCAGCGCGCCGGCGCCGGCCAGTTCCAGCCGCTCGATCACGATCTGATATTTGGAGCGGCCGGGATAGGTGGTCAGCCGGCCGGTGGCGATCACCTCGATCCCGTCCTCGGGCGCGAAGGGGATCTGCGCGGCCTGCCCCTTCCAGATGATCGCATCGATCACCGCCCTGTCGTCCTTCAGCGCCAGATAGGCATGGCCCGATGCGGCGCGCTTATAACCCGAAATCTCGCCGCGCAGGCGGACGTGCGAGAAATTGCCCTCCACCATCCGCTTGAGCGCGCCGGAGAGTTCCGAAACGGACAGAGCAGGTGCGTTGTC
>Ga0247812_10002334_pt1 | contig 10663 bp, 9 predicted proteins | sample UWRJL149409B1_FD_178011 | JGI IMG/M metagenome (GOLD analysis project Ga0247812, IMG submission 178011) | Plant litter microbial communities from Arlington Agricultural Research Station in Wisconsin, United States - UWRJ-L149-409B-1 | ecosystem: Environmental > Terrestrial > Plant litter >...
AAAAAAAAAAGGCATTGGGGGTCATCAATAAATGTATTAGCTCCATGCACCCCAGAAACAAACGCGGCGCGGCACCAGTGTGGTGGTGGTCGTCAGCCCTATAAGTGGGGTCAAATCGCTTAAACCCCCTAGGAAAATAAACTTTTAGCGACTTGCCCCCCTTCTCCATCCCATATACCCTCGTTTCCTAGTTTTGCTGATTTTTCAAAACCTTTACATATATACCTACCTACATATCTTCCTTAGGTATGTACCTCTCACTGTTTAATTATATGGGGGGGGTTTTTTTTTATAAAAAACTTTGGATGGCATGATTGCTTGGGGAGGTGAAACTTTCTCAATGAGACTTTTTTTTTTGGGGGAGGGGTTTTGAATAGAGGAAAATTAGACCAGAAGAAGAAGAAAATCTAAAAAAAGACTTTGGGTTTTCTAAAAATTACAAAACCTTAAAAGCTAATACTAAAACACTAAAAATGATGGTTCATGAGCTCATGCCGTTCGTTAAATGAATGTTGTCCTGCTACGTAACTCCCCTCCCCGCCTCCCTCCACCCACCCGTCTAATAAAACTCGTGAGTTGGGAAAGAAAATGTGTGTCTTTGCTGCCCTCCAACAAATGAATCTTGAGCTCTGAATCCCAAAAAGAAAACCGCCGTCTGAAGAGTTTTCAAGGAGAGGGCCACCATAAAAGACATTCCCTTTTTAAACCAAGGCGTGGAATTAGAAGCACTGGATGCTGATAATCGTCTGGGGAGGACCGACCGCCCAGGTATCTGTTGCGATCTTGGACAGCGCGGCGGGGAAATCCACATACTTGATGTTGCAGGATGGGAGATTGGGATAGGTGGTGGTGATGGTGGAGATGGATAGCCTGTTATCTGTTTTCGTGAATCCCCGTTAGCATATAAACTTCTATGTAGGAAAGGTTGAGAGCAATATAATAGCGCTGATGGAGGGGATATGGGGACAAGCGTACTGGTAGGAACAACGGTCCCGTCAAGTGGAACGGTTAGGGAATATTTGGCATCAGCGGCTCCGTTGAATTGGATGTTGACGGATGGAACGCCGGCAGGTGGAGTAGTGCCGGCGGTGCAAGCGATCGAGATCACGGTCTGGGGTGGACCGACTTGCCATGTTCCTGGTGGACCCTCGACGAGAGCGGGTGGGAAATCAACGGTCTTGAGAGTGCAGAATTTGGCGACGTTGTGGGTGGACGAGATGCTTGAAATGCTCAGTGGGTTGTCTGATGATCGTGTTAGCTGTTGGTTTATGTGAGATAAAGTGTTTCGAGGTATAAAACGTACTGGTATTGACGGTGCTCCCGTCAAGTGGAACGCTGAGTGTATATTGAGCTCCTGCTGCTCCTTTGAAGGTCACTTGAACTGCGACAGTTCTGGGTTCGGGAGCTGGGAGGGCGTAGGCAAGAGCAAAGCATGCCGCGATGGAGAAGATTTTAGAGAACTGCATTTTGAGACTTGCACGGTCTTATTTTTACTTATAAATGGCTTAGAAGTATGGTTAAGTTTGAATTAGTAAGGAAATTATGGACAGTGGTGTGGTTGTTTTGGGTGAACGAAGAAGCTATCTTTGGGAAACACCTCGAGGTTTATATCTACAACCACCTCCGCATGGTGACGAAAATCACCGGACAAGCTCGCTCTTCAGGCAGCTAGCTGAACATCATGAACTTACAAAAACCGAATGACAACTGCTCGGCCTACATCTGAGACCTCCAATTATTCATCGGAAAGGCTTCCACCATTATGTGGAGTCCTTGATACGGTGTGAGTACGAGCACTGTGGCGGCTGAGTACCGCAAGCCAGCAAGATGAGGCTGGAAAGACTACTAGCTGCCCAGACTATAGCATAAGTTTATTACTTCTCGTTGTATATCGGGCTTTTTATCAGCTGATATGAGGCTTTCCACGCTCTCAGGTCGACCAGATGATCACAGGTATGACATGCATAGTGAGTTTTGCGAACCTGTTAGTTTTCGGCGAAGCTCTTGCACATTAGTCAGAAGAAAGTTTATTCTTGAGAATAAATCTGGTTCAAATTTTGTTAATCTTTTATAGGTAGTTGTTTCACAAATATCAGGTGTTGTTGTGGGGAAGGATATGTGCAGCAGTGAGATGCCAAGAAACCGGCCGTAGCTGAGCAGCCAACTTACAAAGCGTCGTACAGGTTAGCTGCTGCCCACCAATCCAGTGCCCCAAATTCTCACACACCTAACGGAAGTGTCGCCTATTTTTCCTTTCTTGCGGTTGTAGTGGTCATGTGAAGTGGAATCCGGCTGTCTGCAGAAGCAGAAGAACGTTTTCTATAATTGGTGAGATATCACGAGTGATGAGGTATGGGGCGGTGTAAGGCTTGTTTGAACTTTCAAATAATACGAGACTCGGCCTGTGATTGAAGTTTTTGAGTATGGTGATTACCTAACAAACTTTATGCTTTAATTGAGCCGCTCCCGTCCATTCTAACGGGTACGAACGGTTGACTAGGAGTGTTTGAGAATCTTTACGTTCTGATTAAATGCAGAAAAGAGACTGTGCTTAACTATGATGACTATTTACTAGATACAGTACAATACAGAAATAAATAAAAGCGCCAATTCGGAAAGGGAATGCCCATGAACAAGTCGGAGTGTAACTAGAATTGTAAGCTTATTCTAGAGGTTTCTAGAGGGTGACGCGTTAATAATAAGGTTTTCTCAACATCTAGATACTTTTACGTTATTTCATCATGATTACCGGGATACAGGTCATAAGAAGCCCACCTGGACTGCAAATTGACAACTTGTACCACAATACTTGTCGCTATACGAGTTTTCTTATGTTATATCATTGAGGCACATTCATATCTCAACGCGCGTATAGAACATTGAATGAATATAAAAAAACTCAAGTGACGATTCAAAGCCGATAACTGAAGTGCTTTGCATAACTCTGCCCCAAATGCTGCCTAGAGCTAACTCTCTCAGAAATTGGGTTCAGTTACTTACGTAGTTTGATGCTGGAAGTAACCATAACAGTAGAACCGTGACGTTATCCTACTTAAAACTTAATAACGTTAAATCAAGCAGTAGCGGTAAACATGCATATTTATAGACTTGTCTGACGGTAGATAGTCAACAAATATCACCGAGAGGCTGGTTGAAAAGTACCTACGGTCTAGCAGCATTGATTCTAGAGTTTCATAGGGCTCAGGGAGGTCTCTGGGCAAGAGTATCCAAATACTACAAAAGCACTATAGCTGTAGAGCCCCAAAAGCCTAGATTGTAAAGGTAGCTATGCCGATTCCTCTCCAGCACTGCCTTCTATGTCGTCTTTCTCTCATTCCTATCTCCACATCTACCAACGCTTCAAGCTCTGGTGGTGTTTCTCTCCTTTGGCATATAGAGCAAATAAAATCGTATCTAGCGCAGCCCTCCTCTACCACTCATGCCGATTCGGGGGCAGATCTACCGTGCTGACACCAAGATAATTCCGGACACTAAATGTACAATTAACAAGCTTGCATGCGCCGACGCATCTTAAAGCTGCCTATTGAACGTTTATTAACAAGCCATCTCACTTCTACTCCCCATCTCCGTCTTACCTGCATCGTGTATATACAGTCTTGAATCAGAATTAGAGATAGTTGAGTTAAGTGGCCTGCGGGTTGACACCGAGTACTAAAACATCACTAAATATGTTGTCTGCAAATTACTAGAAAAGTCTTTAAGTATTTTCGAAACTCTCTGTAATTACCTTAGAGATCCATTTGAACTACACCTTTTGTTTCATATCGATAATTCTTTTACGTTTGGGGAGTGTGAATTGATTTACTGCGAAATATAAATGCTGAAAAGCTACAAAAATAAAACCAGAGAATCACTTTACGGTCCCAGAGAGACAAGTGTCAAATACCACAAACTTGCCGCACTGTTGATTATAGCCCGTCTGGGGGCACTAGTGCTGGCAGGCAAATGCTTGATGCTCCAAAATAATGTTGGTGCATGCATGTGGAGTACATACATGCAAGAATATGCGCCGAATTGTCTAGCCTGAAGATAGCTGCTCGTTATGTCAACCGGAATCCGCGCAGAATATTATACTGACAGATACATGAGCATCAAGAGGATTCACGACAATATTAAAACAAAAATACAATCATTCTCCGCATCCGTGCTACAGTACACAACAGCTACAGCCTTTACCCCACTATTCCGTTCCAGGCTCTCCGATTATATAGGTAAGTCACACTCCCTCACCGAGGAGGGCCTCTGTATGACCAATATCTGCATCGATCTCGATTTGAATGTATTGTACTAACCCCTAAATCTCGGCGTAGACAAGTCCCACAACAAGCACTGCACTGTATGAACCTGCAGAGTCACAATACTGTACCACGTGACGTTACACCTCGGCAGCCATGTGCATTCAGTTCTACCGCAAGTACACCTGCGGGTGCAGAAAGTCAGAGGAGTTTAAGCAGTGTGAGATGCGTCTTGGTACAAACGTCAGGTGCAGTCCGGAAACGAAAGAGGACCTGCCTGAATCGGGCCATATGTGCAGCAGGCATATGGTGACGGAGGGAAAGGGCGAGATGCATCGTTGAGATATATGATCTTGCTGGTAGATTGGTGATCCGTCTGTAGTTGAATTGGGAGAGGGGAGTGAGTTAAGACAACTTTTAAAGAGGGATAGCAGCATCAGAGTCAGCATCTAGTGTAGCACAAGGCAGAATAAAAGGTTGATTTTTATGAGGCGTGAATATTTATAGCAATTGGGCTTCTCGGCCTTTCACAGAAGATGTGTTTCTGGAGATAAATGAATCATGAAATACAACATCGACTAATACGTGCCATTTGCTTATTTGAATCTACTGCAGTTGTGCAACTAGTCTTCATTTGTCACCGATATTCCAAAAACAAATGCACGTAATTGTGTCTATATACGTTTGGTTACATTATATTGTATGCAGGAATCGGTTACTTCTTTCTCATTCTCGTATCTTGTTAGGCACCGTAGATTACAAAGTCGATAATGCGGACGACGCAGCTTGTTGCGCCGCTTCCTTTTTGGCAGCTTCTTCTTTGGCTGCAGCGATTCGTGCTGATCGTCTTGGTCCTGTTGATGTGTTCGCCTCAGTCTCTGACCTAATTGGCTTCTGCTTCCGCCGTTTCTTGGGCAACTGCGAGGCTTCATATTCATCGTATGAGGATTCGCGTGTTCTGAGACGCTTTTTGGTGGGGGGTCCTTCATCCTCTATGTCTTCTGGCACTACTGATGACTTCGGTCTCTGGAAATCAGTCTTTGTGATCTTTGTTAACTTGCGAGCTCTCTTGGAGAATGTGTTTGATGCATGATCTTCTTCACTACTAGAGAAATCATCAGCTCTGCATCGCTTCTTTATATTTCGGCCAACTGGTGGCAGATTTCCCCCAGAGACATTCAGATCGCTTTGAGATTTGCTATATGATTCATCTTCTAATTTTGCTGAGTTTGATGGCTCTGGCGTTGCTGATCTATGGCGTGTTCTGGATGATGACTTGCGACTTCCATGATTCGCTTCGATTACTGATCCCTCACCACGTACAGTTCCTAGCGGCGGAGGTTGGGCAACTTGGGAACCTTCAAAGCCTTGGTTTTCGTCTATTATTTGTGTTTGAGACTGGACTATTTCTGATTCTGGTTCAGCCGCCTGGGTTACCTCCGTCGCCGCGTGCTCTTGAGTGTGAGAACCCTCCTGCTCAGCTTCAATGGCTTCGGCTTGTTCAATAATGAGATCACCAACATAACTCAGTCTTCTTTCAAGCTCTAAGCTATATGCTTGTGCGTAATGTGTATATGAGGTTGTGGTATGTCGTTTAAGATGTTGTTGGGTGTTAAATCCAGTTACTCGAGGAAGTTCAACTGACAGTAGTCCTACTTCTTGAGGAATTTCAGACATAGGCTCAGCTTTTTGAATTTCGTCATCTTCGGGCGGTGAAATCCGTTGTCGTTGCTCTTCATTATCATCATTATCCGGCAATACTACTTCTTTTGCCACCTGGGATTGCTCTTCAGCGTCTGGCACATCAGATTTAATTTCCCCAATTTCACCTTCGGCGTCTTTTCGCTGGACTTCCACGTTTTCAATTTGCGTCTTACCCTGCATTCCACCATTGTCAATATAGTTGGGTTTATCCGATATTACCACTGGTTTAATTAGGTCAGTTTTCTGCGCAGCCTTCCCTTCATGAGCTTCTTGCTGAGACTCGGTTTCTTCTGCAACTGAGCTTGTATTTTGTCCATACTCTGGCTGTATTGGCTCCAGAAGTTCATCTTCAGTTCGATGTTTAAGCCCCACATTTCGAGTCATAGATTTTTCAATTTCATTTTGGCCCTTCGTGTCATCTCTCGGACCAGTCTCAACCGTTCGGTGACCCCCAGATGGAAGCGGACGAACATTCACATACAAAGTCGTCAATGTCGGATAACAGAACCGACAAGTAGTATCCCCACAGTCTGGAAACTTTTTGCAAGACCGTGGAGTGTTGACCCCAAGTATCTCCGCTGGATTGTCGGGATGCTTGAAGGCGCAATAGGGATAGGGACATCTGGGGAAGTACATGCAACTTTCCTCTGCTCTACCGCGGTCAATTTCAGTCGCGCTTGCCGGGTGCCGGTAAGGGCACATGGGGCGAGGACAGTTGGGATAAAGATCGCAGTCCTGCTGTTCCGGGGATCTTGCCACTAGATCACTTGGTTCTAGACACATATAATTAGCATTTTGCTCCGGTCAGGTACAAAGTCAGGGCACATACCAGGCTGCACAGTGATTCGATGGATAGTGATAACACCAGGCAACTCTGCCCACTGTACTTTATTAAAAGCGCTCCTCAAGGTCTGTTGGAGATCATCGGCCACTGATTTCGGATCCAAGCTCACATCGATAGATTTAATAAACCCCCTCGGCAAGTTTCTGCGCGCACCCGGAAATAAATTTGGTGTGTTTTCAAGGTATGAATTGATTGCAGCTCGCAGTGCTGCCTGGGCTTTCTCATCTATTTCTTTAGTCCGTTGGCTAGCCGTAGCAACTTCGTGGCGACTGCCCGGATCATTTTTAGCAGGTAGTGTCGAGAATTGACGACTTGTGTGCCGACCCTCGAAACTCCCGATACCTGGCGAGGTAGCTTTCCCGTCTTTTGCTAGCTCTTTTTTGGTCTTGCCATATATATATGAGGATTTAATATCTCTGGAAGGCTCCTTGGAGGATGCTTCAGAGTTCTTTAAGGAATGCATTCTGAAAGTATCCCGAGTGCGATCAATCCCACAACTATAATAGTCTTCGCTGTCGTAGTTCAAATTTATTTGACTTTCTCGCTGGTCTGATTTGAGTGAAGGTCGTCTCAATCTGTAAGATTCTCTAGAGGATTCTCTAGACTGCCTTCTGGAAGGTCGTCTTGAAGAATCCAGACTACCATCATCCTCGCGAGAACTATATCCATGGAGGTCATCATTCAAAGGCCGTGGTCGCTCTCGACGATCAGTAGAGTAGCTCCCCGCCTGTCTGTCCGGACGGTAATTATTTGTGAGCGGCGGACGATTGTCTAGGACTCTGTTAGTAAACCGTTCTGCGCCTCGACCTCTCCCGTAGCCTCTATCAGACCGGCCACCTCTAGATATAGTCGGCCATCGAGATCCCCTGTCTGGTCTGCCGGTCATGTGGTGTCTGTATGACATTATGGGAACAAGTAAAACAATAAAGGTAAGGCTTTACAGCAAGATTGAAGTGATGTGCATCTACTGTATTTGAGACACTCTTTCCTTTCTAGCATGAAATGGCTACAAGTGGAATGTGCTGCATCATGTAAAGCTATTCATTTCTAAAATTCAATACATGAATATGCCTATATTGTCAAACAAAGAAACTAGAGTGGCGGTTGGAATAATATGCAACAAAGGCGGCTCCAATCGCAAAAGGAACCATAAGAATGCCGCATTTGGAACGTCTTTTGACAAACGACTTGAGAAGGGGGCTTCAGCTTAGCCGTATACAGATAAGTTTGTCGCTAAAGTAGTTTGAAAGCTGTTAAAACAGCCTCCCTATTAACCTGATTGTATCAGGCAATATATAAGAAATAACACTAGATAATAATTAGATTATTAGCTACTATAAACAAGTGATGACTTCAAGATATGGCAAAATGGTTAGAACTTTGTCAGACCGTGGTATAATAGAAGTGTACTGAAAGTAATTCCAGAAAGTGCAATATTGTTGGAATACTTTGTTTACTGAAACTGAATAAGGCGGGAGATGAATTCCTAAAATAAAAATGATTGTTAGTAACGTCCATCTCTGCGTGCTGGAATAATAGGTACTTTCACTTTAAGTACCTAAGAACCTGTGCACCTTCATACCTCTGATAATAATTTACAAGTTACATTCTTTAACCAGTCCTGAAAACCCAAACCCCTTACTCTTTGAATATCACGTTTATATTATCGCCCTTTTATTTGTGTTAAAAGTGTGCTCTCAGGAGGTAACTTAGTTCCTTTATTACAGCTTTACCACCAAGCTTAAGCTCTAAGGCTTTACTACTAGATATGAAACGCAATTATATACTTGATCGCCACGCGGACTGTATCATGAGACGAGTAACGATTTTGGTTAGTGCCAAAATCCCCTCAATATCTACACGGAAATTTATAATAAAAGTTGTGGCTAAAAGTGGTTGGAAGTATTGTGGTGGCACACTCAGTTTAGTAATCTCTTAGTAATGGGCTCCCGCTCTCTCACAGTCGATCCGCATACATTATATGCACAACATTACCGACTTTACAGAGGTATTTAAAGTGTGGCGTTCTTTTAAAAGCTTTTGTGGTCCACGTATATTTCCGCTTTTTCGCTGGTCCCGCTCGTTCGTTGGTGGATTCCGTACCATTGATGAACCCTAACATTTCTTTCCAGCACCTATGGTTTTCTGCTACGCAGGGATGGACGGTAATCTTGATAATTAATATAAAAACATTATAGCCTACATGGTTATCTTGTAGAGAAAATTGGTCATTCGTGACCTCACGAGATCGCGCTCTTTTCCGTCTTCATCGGAATATAAGGAGGAGGGGGATGGAGAGACTCCTTGACACTAGTTTTCTCACCTTCCTTCTCCTCAAGATATACATCGTTGTTCAACAATCCCTCAACTTCCTCATCCGCAAGCCACTCATCTACTTCTTGAACCCTTTTCCGATACACCCCAACCACACTCTTCACACCATGGAGCATAGCATTAACAACCTGGGAAAGCACCAAAATCCCACAAATAGCCAACAACACAATCGCCGGCCAGACCCCAATCAAGCCCACCAGATTGCCCCATCTCATAGCCAAAAAATGCCTCATTGAGCCCTTCTTCCCATACTGATCGAAATTCTCCCTATATATATACTCGTAATACGGATATTCCTCAGTATCAGCACAGAGCCATGACCAGATGCGGCAAGATTTTAGACTCTTTGGAGTTTTGTACGTGGTCGAACCCTTATAAGGATAGAGTAACCAGCGTCTGTCGACTTTCACGCCACTGATTCTGAGGGGTATGCTGGAATAGGGCGTTTTGGGAGGGTGCGCAGAGAGGTCTTCGAGATAGACCCAGATTTGGTTTTGTGAATTTGAGAAGAGAGGGGTGTGGTAGCCTGGGTATGTGGGCATTCTGGCGCGGAGGATGTCAATTTGAAGACGTGGATCGTATTTTGTGTTGTAGATGGAGGTTCTTGAGTTTGTGTTGGGTGTGGAGACGTAATAGTCCAAATCCATCACAGGGGCTCCCGAGAAATTTGAGCTGACTCGGTTTGCGAAAAAGGTCACGGTTTCTCCAGTCTGATGGGCGCGGAGAGGGGTTGGGATATATGGATGTGCGCGGGGCAGGATGGCTTCATCATTCAAGAGCAACGTGTGATTGTCGGGGGTAAGTGTGAAATTGAAGATGAAGGCGCCCAGACGGTGCGATGCGACCTGGTCACGTTGGTTCCCTTCCTCCAGATTTCGGATTAGGATTGCTTCAAGAGGGAAGAAGAGGGAAGAAGAGAGATTAAAAGTATCATGTTAGATGCGTGAGGCGTCCAATGCCGAGACAAGAGCCAAGACATGTTAAAAGCTTCAGGATAGATAGACATACAGAAGTATAGATCAGGAGTTGCGAGATAGACAAGCACGCTTCTCCCTGCTTCGAGCCATTTCACGGCTTCGCTTGTGGATTCTTCGCTGGCGTAGACGTACGAGAGCAGATGGAGATTGAGTAGTAAGAAACGAGTGAATGTTACCATGGCGTAGATGGCGGAGAGGAGGATGTGGAGTTGTTAGTTTGGCTAGACGGGAGGCTGAATTGATCTTCCTTCCCGTCTCTTGGATCTAATGTTGTTGACTTTCGGTTTCGGTGTAGGCAGCAGCAGCTCAATTGGCTGTGGCTGACTTGCCAGTGGCTTGTGAATCAGGTGACCAGTGGGCCTAGCAGCTAGCTTTCGTTTGTAATATGTTTGTTGATGTTGTTGTAGAATGGGAAAAAATGACTTGAATATATATACTAGAGTGATTTGATAATAAAGTCCGCGACACTATGACCTTTTGAAGTCGTAAGGTTCTGGGTGAGATGCAGCAAATGGTGATGTGAAAAATGTATGCTGAAATGGTCCTGG
>Ga0247812_10002337_pt1 | contig 10655 bp, 9 predicted proteins | sample UWRJL149409B1_FD_178011 | JGI IMG/M metagenome (GOLD analysis project Ga0247812, IMG submission 178011) | Plant litter microbial communities from Arlington Agricultural Research Station in Wisconsin, United States - UWRJ-L149-409B-1 | ecosystem: Environmental > Terrestrial > Plant litter >...
CCAGCGGCGGGAGATGCACGGGCACCACGTTCAGCCGGTAATAGAGATCCTCGCGGAAGCGCCCGGCGGAAATCTCCTCGGCCAGGTTGCGCGAGGTGGCGGAAACGACGCGCAGCTCGACCTTCACCACGCGCTGCCCGCCGACGCGGGTGAAGCTCTGATCGGTCAGCACGCGCAGGATCTTGCCCTGGGTGGTGATCGGCATGTCCGCGATCTCGTCCAGGAACAGGGTCCCACCATGCGCCTGTTCCAGCAGGCCGGGGCGGACGAGCTCGCCATTGTCCTCCACGCCGAACAATTCCTCCTCGACGCGCTCGGGCTCCATCATCGCCGAGCTGACGATCATGAAGGGCGCGGTGGCGCGGTTGCTCCACATATGCAGCAGCCGCGCGGCGACTTCCTTGCCCACGCCGGCGGGGCCGGTGATCATCACGCGGCTGCCCGTGGCGGCGACGCGCTTGAGGGTGGCGCGCACCGTGTTGATCGTCGCGGAATTGCCGGTGAGTTCCTCCTCGCGGCCGATCTGCGCCTTCAGCGACGCATTTTCGCGGCGAAGCTGCTCGGTCTCGGTGGCGCGCGCGACCAGATGCAGCAGATGCGCGGCCTCGAACGGCTTCTCGATGAAGTCCACCGCGCCGCGTCGGATCGCGGCGACCGCGGTATCCAGATTGCCATGGCCGGACATCACCAGCACGGGCAGCGAGGGATCGCGCCGCTTGATTTCCTCCAGCAGATCCAGCCCGTCCAGCCGCGATCCCTGCAGCCACACGTCCAGCAGCACCAGCGAGGGCCGCCGATCGGCAATGGCTTCGAGGGTCGCATCGCTATTGCCCGCGCTGCGCGCGGCATAGCCTTCGTCTTCGAGCACGCCCGAGACGAGATCGCGAATATCCTGCTCGTCGTCGACGATGAGAATGTCTAGCGCCATGGCTCAGCCGTTCCTTTTGCGGGTCAGTGTCTTGGGCGCGCGTTCGCCCTCGGGATCGTCCGCGTCGGCATCGTCATTCGCCACGCGCTCCAGCATCTGCGGATCGAAGCTCATCGCCATGATCGTGCCGCCGCCGGGATTGTCCGCCAATTGCATCGTGCCGAAATGCTCCTCCACGATCTTCTGGACGATCGCCAGGCCCAGCCCGGTGCCGCGGCTGCGGGTCGTGACATAGGGCTCCAGCAGCCGCTCGCGCTCCGCGGGCAGGCCGATGCCATTGTCCGCCACGCTCACCACCAGCCGATCGCGATGATGGCGGATCGAAAGCATCACCTGGCCCGGTGCGCAGGGCGCTTCGGCCTCTTCCTGCTTCTGCTGGACCGCCTCGACGGCATTCTTGACCAGATTGGTGAGCGCCTGGCCCAATTGGCGGCGATCGCAGACCAGCGTGACCATATCCTCCTCCTGATCCAGCGCGAAGGCGATCTCGGGATGCGCCACCTCGTGGAGGAACAGCGCCTGGCGCGCGATATCGGTGAGCGATTCATGGCGGAAGAGCGGCTTGGGCATGCGCGCGAAGGACGAGAATTCGTCCACCATCCGGCGCAGATCGCCCACCTGGCGCACGATCGTCTCGGTCAGCCGGGTGAAGGTGGAAGGATCGTCCACGATCTGCTTGCCATAGCGGCGCTGCAGCCGTTCGGCGGCGAGCTGGATCGGGGTGAGCGGATTCTTGATCTCGTGCGCGATGCGGCGCGCGACATCGGACCAGGCCGCGCGGCGCTGGTCCAGCACCTGCTGGGTGATGTCGTCGAAGGTCAGCACATGGCCCGAATCGTCGCACACCACTTTCACCGCCAGCGTCCGCGGCTCGCCGCCGGTGCCCAGTTGGACGATCTCGTTGCGGTCCCCCGTCCCCACCAGCGCATCCAGCTCGGGCGCCAGATCGCCCAGCATCTGCCCGATCGGCGCGCCGCCCTCGGCGCGCAGCATGGCGGCCGCCGAACTGTTGATCAGCCGCACCCGACGCTGCGGATCCACCGAGATCACGCCGGCGGTGACGCCCGTCAGCACCGCCTCGATAAAGGCGCGGCGGCTTTCCAGCGCGCCGGTCTGTTCCTCCAGCGTGCGCGCCATGCGGTTGAAGGCATTGGCCAGCCGGCCGAGCTCGTCCTGCTTGAGCGGGGTTTCCACGCGCGCGGAAAGATCGCCGCCCGAGATGCGCTGCGCGGCGCCCACCAGATCGCCCACGGGGCGCACCAGCCGATCCGCCACCTGCAATGCGATCCACACCGCGGCGCCCACGATCAAGAGCGAAATGATCAGCAGCGCCAGATTGAACTGGAGCTGGAGCGCGCGCGAGCGGCCGAGCAGCGCCTTGTAATCCGCCAGCACCGCCTCCCCGCGCTTCACATTCGCCGCCATTTCGGGCTCGAACACGCGCGAGGCATAGAGATAGGTATTGGGCCCGATCGCCATGCGGGTGAGCGCGCCGATCCGATCGGTGCCGTTCACCGGGATCACCACGCGCTGCGGGTCCTTCTCGAATTCGGCGATCATCTTGGGCGAGATGATCTTGTCCAGCGGCCGGTCGTAGGGATTGACCAAGGCGAAGGCCTGGATGCCGCGTTCCTTGGTGGCGCTCAGGATGATCGCCTCGGAGAGGTTGCGGTTGAGCACCTGGCGGCCGAAGCCTTCGCCGAAGACCGGGCTGTCGATCGGCATCTCGTTGAGATAGAAGCGCAGATCGCTGGCCATGGTGACCGTCTCGTTCGCGACGCGGTCCACTTCGCGCTGATAGGTCTGCTCGGCGATCAGACTGGCATTCTCCAGCATCGAGCGCGCGCGATCAGAGAACCAGAATTCGACGCCATATTGAAACAGCAGCGAGGCGAAGATGACCACCACCAGCATCGGCACGCTGGCGATCACCGAGAAGATCGCGACCAGCCGGACGTGCAGCCGCCCGCCGCCGCCCATGGGCGAGCGCGCGGCGCGCTTCTTGGCAACGCGGCGGCCGATCAGCACCAGCAGCGCCACGCCGGGCACCAGATTGGCCACCATCAGCAGCGCGACGAGCCCGGGCGCGAGCAGCTTCTGATCGCCGCCCGGTTCGGCGGAGACCAGGAAATAGCTGGCGATGGCAATGGTGATCGCCACGGCGAGCGTGCCGAGCTCCACCCAGGGCATGAAATTCGTGCGGCGGGCGGCCACCGACAGCACACGCCGCCAGCGAGAGGGTTTCACGGAAATGTCACGATAACGCGCGCTCACCGTTGCATCCATACAACATCTCCGTTGCAGGACCAACACACTAACCGGCCAACGGTCATTTTTTCGGCGCGATCAGACTCCGTTTCTGCGCAGCCGGCCCGGATCGATCGCATGATCGGTGAGCTTCTTGCGCAGCGTATTGCGGTTGATCCCCAGCAGATCCGCGGCACGCAGCTGGTTTCCCTTCACCGCCGCCAGGGTGAGCCGCAGCAGGGGCGCCTCCACCTCGGCCATGATCCGGTCATACAGGCCATCGGGCGGCAGGCCATCGCCAAAGCCGGCGAAATAGGCGGCGATGTGCGACTCGACCGCATCCTCCAGCCCGCGCCCCGGGAAGAAGGCGGGGACCGTCTCCCCCACCACCCCCGCCAGCGCCTGATCGATCATCCGGCCGGAGATCACCTCCTCGCGGCTGAGCGCGGCCAGCCGGCGCAGCAGATTTTCCAGCTCGCGGACATTGCCCGGCCAGCCATGCGCCGCCAGCCGCGCCAGCGCATCCTCGCCCAGCCTTTTGCGCGAAAGACCCTCCTGCCCCGCCTTCTCCAGGAAATGGCGGGCGAGTTCGGCAATATCGCCCTGGCGATCGCGCAATGCCGGCAGGGCGATCGGCACCACGTTCAGCCGGTAGAAGAGATCCTCGCGAAAGCCGTTGGCGGCGATCATCGCCGGCAGATCCTTGTGCGTGGCGGCGATGATGCGGACATCGGCACGGATCGTGCGCGTGCCGCCCACGGTGCTGAATTCGCCTTCCTGCAGCACGCGCAACAGCCGCGTCTGCGCCTCCATCGGCATGTCGCCGATCTCGTCGAGGAACAATGTCCCGCCCTGCGCCTGTTCGAACTTGCCCGCGGTGCGGACCTGCGCGCCGGTGAAGGCGCCGCGCTCATGGCCGAACAATTCGGATTCGATCAATTCGCGCGGGATGGCGGCCATGTTGATCGCCACGAAAGGCCGGGCCTTGCGCGTCCCCAGATCGTGGATCGCGCGCGCGACCAATTCCTTGCCGGTGCCCGATTCGCCCAGGATCAGCACGGTCAGATCATTGCCCACCACGCGCGCGATCGTGCGATACACTTCCTGCATCGGCGGCGAGCGGCCGATCAGCGGCAATTGCTCGCCCGCCGGCGCCTCGTCGCCCGCGTCGTCCGCGGAGCGGCGCATCGCCAGCGCATCGTTCACCGCGCGGGTCAGTTCCTCCAGATCGAAGGGCTTGGGCAGATATTCGAATGCCCCCTGCTCGGTGGCGCGCACCGCGGTGGCCAGCGTATTCTGCGCGGAGAGCACGATCACCGGCATATTGGGGTGCGCCGCGATCATCTCCGGGATCAGATCCAGCCCATTGCCATCCGGCAGCATGACGTCGGTGACCAGCACATGCGGGCGGAAGCGCGCCAGCGCGCTGCGCTGCTCGGCCACCGAGGCGGCGGTTTCCACCACATGGCCGTCGCGGCGCAGCGCTTCCCGGACGACGGTGCGGATCGCGGCATCGTCGTCCACCACCAGGATACGGCCCGAAGTCATGCCAATGCCCGCGGCAGGAGGAGGCGGAAGACGGTCCGTTCGGGCCGGCCCTCGCGCGCATATTCGACGATCCCGCCCTGATCTGTGATGAGCTTGTCTACCAGCGCCAGCCCCAGCCCGCTGCCCGTGCGCTTGGAGGTGACGAAGGGATCGAACAGGTGCTCGCCGATTTCGGGCGGCGCGCCGGGGCCATTGTCGATCACGCATACCTCGATCGGCAGCGACATCTTGCCGTCGCCGCCCTGCTTCACGAAGGAGACGCCGTGGCGATAGGCGGTGCGCAGCACGATCCGGCCATCGGCGCGATCGCCCACCGCCTCGGCGGCATTTTTGAGCAGGTTGATCAGCACCTGCACCAGGGAATCGCGATGGCCCATCACTTCGGGGAGCGAGGGATCATAATCCTCGCGGATCGCGATCTCGCGGGCGAAGCCCTGGCGCGCCACCTCGCAGGCATGGCCCAGGATCGAATGGATGTTCTGCGGCGAGAGCGGCAGATCGCGCGTGTCGGTAAACCCCTCCATCCGGTCGATCAGCGCCGCCACGCGGTCTACCTCGTCGCGGATCAGCTGGGTCAGGTCGCGTGAGCCCGCATCGGCGCTGGCATCCAGCAATTGCGCGGCGCCGCGGATGCCGGAGAGCGGATTCTTGATCTCGTGCGCCAGCATCGCCGCCGCGCCGATCGCGGTCATCTTGCCGCCCTCGCGCTCGGTCCGCCGGCCGACGATATGCGCGGGAACCCGGCTGTGGAGCGTGATCGCGCGCCAGCCGGGGTGATCGGGCAAGGGCGCCGCCATCAGATCGACCCGCGGCCGGCGCCCGTCCGGCAGCACGATCTCCAGATCATAGGCCGAAAAGGGCGAGTCATTGGGCATGGAGGTGAGTGGATGGCCGATCATCTCCTCGATCGGCCGGCCGATGATCGCGGTGCGGCCCAAATTGAGCAGCGTCTCGCTGGCCACATTGGCCTCGGCCGCCATCCCCAGGGGATCGATCACCAGCGTGGGCGTGGGCAGCACGGCGAACAATTCTCCAAAGGCGGGGATGCCCGGCACCGGCGCGGGCGCCCGACGGCGCCCCAGCCGGATCAGGCCGCTGCCCGGGAGAGCCATGGCGTATAGAAGGTCTCGAGCATCTCCAGCACCACCCGGGAATCGGGCTGCTGGTTGACGCTGTTGCGGAATTCGGCCGAGCCGTTGAGCCCCTTGGTATACCAGCCGATGTGCTTGCGCGCCATATTGACCCCGGTGATCTCGCCATAATGATCGAGCATCGCGTGATAATGGCCTATGATCAGGTAATATTGTTCCTCGATCGTGGGATCGGGCAGACGCTGGCCGGTGGTCAGGTAACGCATGACCTGCCCCAGCAGCCACGGCCGGCCATAGGCGCCGCGGCCGATCATCACCCCATCCGCACCGGACAATTCCAGCGCGGTAACGGCATCCTCAATCGTATTAATGTCACCATTCGCGATCACAGGCAGTTGGACGGCGTCCTTCACCTTGCGGATGAAGGCCCAGTCGGCCGAGCCCTTGTACATCTGGTTGCGCGTCCGGCCGTGGACGGTGATCATCTTGACCCCCAGATCCTCGGCGATATGCGCCAATTCGGGGGCGTTGAGCGCATCATGGCACCAGCCCATGCGCATCTTGAGCGTTACCGGCACCGAGACGGCTTCCACCGTGCCCTTGATGATCGAAGCGGCGAGCTTCAGATCGCGCATCAGCGCCGATCCGGCATCGCCATTGACGACCTTCTTTACCGGGCAGCCCATGTTGATGTCGATGATCGCGGCGCCGCGATCCTCGTTGAGCTTGGCCGCCTCGCCCATCTCCTTAGGGCTGCAGCCGGCCAGCTGCATCGAGATCGGCTCCTCCACCTTGTCCCACGCCGCCTTCTGCAACGACTGGCGCGTCTCGCGGATCATCGCCTGGCTGGCGATCATCTCGGTGACGTTGAGGCCCGAGCCGTAATGCCGCACGATCTTGCGGAACGGCAGATCGGTAACGCCGGTCATCGGCGCCAGCAGCACGGGCGTCTCGATCCGCACGGGACCGATATGGATGGGAGCGAGCTGGGTCATGATCTGCCTGAAAAAGAGGCAGGCGTTTAGCGGGGATCGGGGCCGGGTGCAAGGCTGGCGCGATCCCGGCCCCCCATCGGGGAGGCCGGGGGGCGGCCGGATCAGGCGCCCTGCTTGGTCTCGCCGGGCTTCATGCCGGCCGGGCAGGCGCCGGCATAGGTCGAATCGACCGACGACTTGATCGCCTGCGACGCGGCGGGCGGCAGATTGGCGCCGCTCATCTTGGTGGTCAGCTCGGTGCGGTAGCTGGTCGAGAAATCGCCGCTCACCGTGCCGGCGATGGCCATCGTCATGCCATTGCTCTTGCACTCCATATCGATGGCATAGCCGGTCGATGTGGGGGTGACGGCATTCTTGGCGCATTGCTGGCCCGGCTGCGCGGGCGGCGCGAAGGGATTGGCGCCCGCGACGGGCTCGCCCATGCACACCTGCATGACCATCGGCTGGGGCATGCCGGCCGCATTGACCGTCATCTTCCACAGGCCGGCCTTTGGCATCTTGGCGGCGGCCGCCGTGGGCGAAGCATCGCCACCGGCAGCGGCATTGCCGGCGGCCTGGTCGCTCTTGCCCGAGCAGGCGCCCAGGGCGAACAGCCCGGCGAGGGCAGCGGTGGCGATCATCTTAGAGGCGTACATCCATCATCCTTCGATCATTCAACGGAGCGACGGGCCTAGCAGAGCGGTCGAAGCAGGCAAATGGCCTTTGGGAGAAAGGAAGGTAAATCAATCGCTAAGATCACTGATCTGCCACGGCGCCCTATTTTTGCCGCAACACATGGCTTGCGCCGCGGGCGATTTGGACTAGGCGCAAAATCATGACCGCCACGCCCACCATCGCCCTGATCGTCGCCGCCGGAAAGGGCGTGCGTGCGGGCGGCGAATTGCCCAAGCAATATGCCCTACTGGGCGGCAAGGCCGTGGTGGCGCATGGCGCGGATGCGCTGCGGCGTCATCCCGGGATCGATTCGGTGTGGGTGGTGATCGCGGAAGGGCAGGAGGCGTGGCTTGCCAAGGCGCTGGGCGACCGGCCGCTGCCCGCGCCCGTGATCGGCGGGGCGACGCGGCGCGAGTCGGTGCTGGCGGGTCTCGAGGCGATCCATGCCGCGGGCGGCGTGGCGCGGGTGCTGATCCACGATGCCGCGCGGCCTCTGCTGCCCGCCGCGGTGATCGACCGGTTGCTGGCCGCGCTGGACACGCAGGAGGGCGCCATCCCTGCCCTGCCCGTGGCCGATACGCTGGCGCGCGGCGACGATGCATTGGGCGAGACCGTGGCGCGCGACGGGCTGGTGCGGGTGCAGACGCCGCAGGCCTTTCACTTCGACGCCATCCTGGCCGCGCACCGCGCCTGGCCGATAGATGCCGAGGCGACCGACGATGCGCAGATGCTTCGCGCGGCCGGGTTTGGCGTGGCGATCGTCGCGGGCGATCCGGCGCTGGAAAAAATAACCACCGCAGAGGATTTCGCGGGCGCCGAAGCCCGGCTGGCGCGCAGCCGCAGCACGCGCACGGCCATGGGCTATGACGTCCACCGGCTGGTGGCCGGCGAGAAACTCTGGCTGGGCGGCGTGCTCATCCCCCACAGCCGTGGGCTTTCGGGACATAGCGACGCCGATGTGGCGCTCCATGCGCTGACCGATGCGCTGCTGGGCACGATCGGCGAGGGGGATATCGGCATGCATTTCCCGCCCTCCGACCCGCAATGGCGCGGGGCGTCTTCCGATCGCTTCCTCCAGCATGCGGCGGCGTTGATCGAGCGGGCCGGCGGCGCGATCGAGCATGTGGATGTCACCATCATCTGCGAGGCGCCCAAGATCGGGCCGCATCGCGAGGCCATGCGAACGCGTATCGCGGACCTGTTGCGGCTGGACAGGACGCGGATTAGCGTGAAGGCGACCACGACCGAACGGCTGGGCTTTGCCGGCCGAGAAGAGGGCATTGCGGCGCAGGCCGTGGCCACCGTCACCATATTGGGGGTTCTATGACGCTGCGAAACATGGCGCTGATCGCGTTGATCGGGGGCAGCCTGGCCGGCGCGCCGGCGATCGCCCGGGAAAAGGTGGAAACGGTGGAGTCACGGGCCGAGCGGCTGGGCCCCGCGCCCTGCATCACCGGGGCGGAAGTGGAAGCGCTGGCGTTGGTGCTGATGCCCGAGGCGCTGACCGCGGTGGCCAAGGCCTGCGCGGGCAGCCTGCCCGAAAGCGCCTTCCTGCGCCGCGCCGATGCGGCGATGTTGGAGCGCTATCGCGGCAAGAGCGCCGCCAAGATGACGCTGGCGCGCCGGGCCTTTTCCAAGATTTCCGGCACCCGCGATTCCGACGTGCCGAGCGAGGCCGGGCTGGACCTGATGACCGCGATGGTCATCCCCAAATTGACGCAGGAGATCGAGCCCAAGGATTGCGGCGCGATCGACCATATGGTGGAATTGATCGAGCCGCTGCCGCCTGAGAATATGGCGGGCATGATCGCCACCATCCTGCAATTGGTGGCGCGCAAGGAGGCGGCCAACCGCCAGAAGATCGAGACCGCCGGGCCGGACTCCAAGAGCAGCCCCGACATCTGTCCCTTCCCCGAGGCGCCATAAGATGGATCTGATCCTTCCCCCCTCGCTCGTCGATGTCGCGCGCCAGGTGATCGAGGCCAATCGCGCCGCCGGCCGCACGATCGCGCTGGCGGAAAGCTGCACCGGCGGGCTGGTGAGCGCCGCGCTCACCGAGATCCCCGGCTCGTCCGACGTGTTCGAATGCAGCTTCGTGACCTATTCGAACCAGGCCAAGATCGCCCTGCTGGGGGTGAGCCTGGACGTGCTGGACACGTTCGGCGCGGTCTCGATCGCGGTCGCCTGGGCGATGGCGCGCGGCGCGCAGGTGCGCTCGGGCGCGGATGTCGCGGTGGCGATCACCGGCATCGCCGGGCCGCTGGGCGGTTCGGACCGCAAGCCCGTCGGCACGGTGGTGTTCGCGCGCGCCGAAAAGGGCGGGTCCCCGGAAGACATCACCTCGGACAGCCGCGCCTTTGGCGATCTCGGCCGCGGCGGTATCCGGCTTCAGGCGGCGCTGTGTGCGCTCGAGCTGCTGATGCCGGATGCGCCGGCACCGTAAAGCGCCCTGGCGCGCTCCTCGAACGCGCCGATCATCTTGCGCAGCGCGCGATCGAACATCTGCCCGGCGATCTTTTCGAAGATCACCGAGCGAAAGGCGAAATCGACGCTGAAATCCACATAGGTCCCGCCTGCGCCATCGGGCCGGAACGCCCATTCGTTGCGCAAATGCTTGAGCGGGCCATCGACATAATCGACGCTGAGCGTTTCGGCGCGCTTCTTCTCCACCCGCGAGGTGAAGCTCTCGCGCAGCGCGGAGAAGCCCACGATCACATCGGCGACCATCTCGGTCTCGCTGTCCGATCGCACCCGCACCGCGCTCACCCAGGGCAAAAATTCCCCATAGCGCGCGACGTCCGCGACCAGATCGAACAGCTGCTCGGGCGTGTAAGGCAGATGGCGGGTTTCGGCGTGGCGCGGCATCTTACGCCTTCACCGCCAATTTCGCCTCGCGCGCGGCGCGCATCCGGGCGAAATCGTCGCCGGCATGATAGCTGGAGCGCGTCAGCGGGCTGGAGGCGACCAGCAGGAACCCTTTCGCTCGAGCGATGGCCGCATAGGCGTCGAACGCCTTGGGGGTGACGAAATCGATCACCTTGGTGTGGCGCGGGGTGGGCTGGAGATATTGCCCCATGGTGAGGAAATCGATCTCGGCCGAGCGCATGTCGTCCATCACCTGATGGACCTCCAGCCGCTCCTCGCCCAGCCCCAGCATGACGCCGGACTTGGTGAAGATCCGCGGATCGTGGC
>Ga0247812_10002339_pt1 | contig 10642 bp, 8 predicted proteins | sample UWRJL149409B1_FD_178011 | JGI IMG/M metagenome (GOLD analysis project Ga0247812, IMG submission 178011) | Plant litter microbial communities from Arlington Agricultural Research Station in Wisconsin, United States - UWRJ-L149-409B-1 | ecosystem: Environmental > Terrestrial > Plant litter >...
CTTTTTCCTGGAGAGTGTGTTTTGTTGGCCTAGAGAGATGTTTTGGATTTTCTGGGGTGTTTCGGTTTTTACGGTGAAAGATAAGAGGTTGGAGAGAAGGAGAAGGGAGGCGGAGGAAGGTGATATAATAGAAATGCAAATGGAAATGGGAAGAAATGTAGGTCGGTATGTGGGCTGCTGCATCAAAGGACCTTCCATTAAGAAGAAACACTCATGGGGAATTGTAGAGGGATAATGCTTGGGCTCTGAGAGTAGCGAGGTGGGGATATTGATTGTAATTGTGCTAACTGTTGGATTTCGGTGGTTGCTGGTAGATGTGAGTGCAAATGTTTTTCTTTTAGGACTTGCTGGAGCTTCAGGCTAGAGTAGACTAGGGTTGGGCCTGGTTTTGTTGGCTTACTTGCCATATTAGAGGCTAAGGTTATGGAAAGAGTTTTTATTTAGAATTGCGAAGTAGAGGGATTCCGATCTTTGCTTTCGATATTAGAGCCAAGTATTCTGGCAGGGGGTGTGGTGGTTATGGGTTGGAGGGTTGGAGGGTTGTGGATGAAATGGCATATAGAGATCTGGTTTTGAGCACTTACGTGCGATAGATACTTAAATAACCTCATTGGTTTGGCTAAGTTATACGTATAGCTCCTTGCTTTTGACAATGGTCGTGAACTTTTGATATACTGGTCACCATGTTTTGGACTTACGGCTTGCTGGTGAAGTTTATAAGAATGACATACAGGCTTTCAAATCAAGGAGATTTTGGGAGTTGAGTGCAATGTGAGTCCTATTGTGAGAATACACGTCATCTCCACGCTTTGGTGGTCACTTTCGTTTGTCTGAACCGTTTTCCATGTATGAAGGCAATACTCGTGTGCATGTCACATGCGCCTGAGTTAACTTATCCAATATAGAGAGAAAAAGATGGTATGTTTCCGGAAAAAGTTACCGAGCAGCATTAAAAATAGAGATACAGATAGATACTGTATTCCAAACACCGTGAAAATATGATATTCAGCAACGAAGTTCGAACCCAACCCAGATGTGCTCTCTAGATGCCCACTACCAAAACCATGCATAAGACAGTAGCTTATATATACAAGTGAGGCTGCGAGGCTGGCAAGTTTGACCTGGTGAGGCTAGCGCGTACGGTCGCAGTGCAAAGTCCTATAAATATTACACTGATGAAATTGGATTTCGCCTACGGGCAAAAAATCAACTGGCCTAGTTGGTTCGACAAGGGATGATAGCTAACGACAATGAAAGAGGCTAAGTTAGGCTGTCACCTGGGATAGGATAGTAATAAATCGGCCAGCAACCTCCTTCGGGAGTTGACCGTCGCAAAATAGAAGTTCGATTCCTAACTACCCAATGAACGACAGACTCGTTTCCGAAAGACTCACCGGAGCATTAGGGTATCGTTCTTCTGGGATAGTAAAACGGGGCACGACTTGCCGACCAAAGCTTCCCCCAGGCCAGGGGAAGTTAGGGATATAAACACGGGGACTCCGCCTACCGAACTTCAAACAAACCCGTCCGGGGGTTTTTCTAAGACCACCTTGAAACCCACTCGACAAGGACGAGGGTTAGTTGGTTCTGAGTTTTTGCCATTTTTATATTCGATTTACTTTTTTTTTTGGTATATATATACTCGTCGACTCCTTCTTTGGAAGTCGAAAGAGTGGGTCGGATTAAGCGAGACTCTCAGGGGCAGAGTTTCACGAAGAAGGAAAGGCCGATATCACTTTTACAACCTCTCTCTATTATAATAGACTGCTCCGCCCATTACGAAACAAAGCTCTCAGAAAGTATGGAATATTCCAGTAACTAATTCAGGAGAAATGTATCTACTTGTGGTAGGTAAGTTTTGAATGTCGTACAGGACAATAATCCTTTGAAGGAATCATCGCCTCTAGGGAGATTGACCAGATAGATACATGTACCAAAAGCTAGACAGAAGTATGACTGGCAGATTTCTTTCCGTCTACAACATATCAAGTTAGTAAGTATTAGTGGTTAAAAGCCATTGATTAGCTAGCATATGTGACGACGTCATTACTAGCACATCACCTGGGACATAAGAGGTATTTAGACATAGGAAATTTCCAAATCTGCGGTAAAAAGAACGAATCCAAGGAACTTATTCGAACAATCACGAATGCGGACTAATACAGATGATGTAGCCCAAAGCGATCATGGAGAAGCATTGAATCAGAGTTCGAATATTGGAATTACTTTATTTGATTCCTCCCGTCTAGCTTCTTATCTCCCACAACCTAATCTTTCCTTGCTCATTACCGACGGCTAACATATCACTGCCACTTGAGAACGATAGAGCTGTGATTGTTCCCAACGGCGTTACACTTGTAGGCCAGTTCCTGTAAACCGTACAACTGGGTAGGTGTACCAATCGTAAAGCATCTCTCTTCCACTTGCTGCTAAAGGCCAAGAGCTGTCCGTCTGGGCTAATTTGCATATTGCTCGTTGGTGTAATGAGCTGCTCAAATCTTCGCTTAGGTTCAGGTCGTTCCTTAATCGTGAGTTCCTTCTCAGTTGCAAATTCTCGGCGATCGTAAATATTCACCACACCACTCTGGGAACCTATCACTACCCATCTATCCCCACCGAGCAGTTTTGGTCCGTTTGCACCTCCTAGTGCAACAACAGTAGCGCCAATCGACCCATCATCAATCCATCGACCGACGAAAGACCGAGATTCTATGCTGTATTCCCCAACATCACCTCCTTTGCCCACAACTGTAAATCCTTCTCCATCTCTCCACCAGGCAAAGTCTGCAACGCCATTTTTACCTTCAATGCGAGCTGCTGCTATCCACTGAGTTGTGCTCGCATTCAGAATATTGATAACTCCACCTCCTTTCTTCCCCGAACCAATAAGTCCCATGTAGCGCCCACAAGGACTGATCTTGAATCTTTCCATTGTTCTCTGCTCCTCTTTATGCCCATATACTCGATTCACCTTTTGTACAGTTCCAGAAGGCAAATCCCAAGTATGGAAATAGCTGCGACGGCCAGAAAAGAATATTTTGTCGCCATTTGGGTGGAAAGTTGAGGTGTTTATGGGTGTGCCACGAACAAAAACCGAAGTAAGCTGCGGATTGGGAACTGGGTGAGCTGTGGGAGCAATGTGGTGCATGTACAGAGTAGATGCTAGGCCCGAAGACAGGAGGACGGGATATTCAGGATGAAATGATAGGGATGTGACTCCTGAAGGTTGAATTCCGGGGATGTCTTTTGTTCGCTGTATGTCGAGTACTTCTGGGCGAAGTTTGATCTTCTTTCCTGGTATTGGCGCTGTTCTTATTAATGAGTTTGCGTCCTGCAAGAATCGTGCCAGTGGGAGAGTTGATGCGTCCGCATGATCAACGTCCATGTCATCATTCGATGATATTGACGAATCTGAGCCTGCAGATGATCTCCGCTGGCGTTTTGCCGGCCTGGTAGTCTGTTGTGCCCATTCCGGAACAGGATGCAGAAGCTCAAATTGTTTTCTCAAACGCCGTGTGTATTCCCTTCCACTGACGAAATCATCGGTCTCGTGCACTCTGAGTTTTCGTAGTCGAGGATTATCTGCCAATGAGATAGTCAATCGGTCATCGTCGCTGTCTTCCCACGCAGCCGCACCCCCTTCTTCCTCATCTTCCTGCCCCCCAAAAGGCACCAGAGCATTCCCCGCGGGGCCAGCTCCCGAGTCCGTGAAAAAGAGCTACATGTATGTCAGCTCACAGTGTTACATGTCAGACTTAATTCCGTACCTCTTCATCCGCCAGGTCCTCTATACCAATATCTGCCTCACCAGCCTCCTCCCTAATTGCATTTTCTGGGTCCTCCTCCTCATCCAAATCCATTCCCCCAGACGTCTGGAAGTCTGCACCACCTCCCAGCAAAAGTTTTGTCAACTCAGCTTCCTCTTCATCTATATCAGACATTCCTAAATGTTCACTTTGGCTGTCGTTTTCTTCGGAATCGGCTACAAACTTCGCCGCAGACTGTGGCTCGATCTTGCGATCGCCATTCGCCTTTTTGGATGGCTGTCGAGGCATTATGTGGGATTTTGATCAAGTTGCTGCAAAACCGAAGAATTGATTTTTTTGTCCTTCGACATATATATTTTTGACAGGGATCTCGCCCACCTTACGTAAGCAGGTGTGGGTTCCGGTACAGTGCTCCCACTCTGTTCTCGTTCTCGACAACATCTGGAGAGGAGTAACAATTAACTTATCTGAACTATCATGCAAGTCATTAAATCATAGAAGCCATAGTGGTGTCCTTGATAGAAACTGACCAGTTTCATTCCGGAGATATTATTTTTTCCTTTTACGTAAGTGCAATTGTTCATCACGAAGCAGGCAGTCAGCGAAATTTATTCGCATCATCGGCCAATACTACCATTAGTACTCGCAATTGCACTTGACCAAAGCATCCTATAAGTATAGAATAAGTTGATGCTTTCTAGGATATTGAAGCGTATATTGCTGAAGCCTGAACTCCAGTCGGTTAGTTCGGAGGGGTATTTGTTCCCCCGGCGATGTGCGAACAGGCATAAAAAGAAATATTTTGTTATTCCAGTGAAATTTCCAGTGAAGTGATGGTCACTTTGGGATATTATGAGGAGAGTTGAACTATGCGTTTCTTCGTTCTGCGTTTTGCATTCTATCCAAGTCGGATGAACCTTCTTCAGCGAGTCGGCTTAACTTTCATCTGGACATCACGTGAAGCCAGATAGTCGGCCAAATCCAGAAGCCGAATCGGCTGGTTAGACTCAAACTATTCTCGACGTTTAGAGAGTTATTGAGTCCGCATTGTCTGGAAGAATGTATATATAGTGTAACAGTATAATCTATTTTCTTATTTAGTTATCCAAGATCATTTCCAGAGCAAGCCAAAATACCTTCCATCTTCAGTAACCAAACCAAACTGTACTCATACAAGTTACGTAAAGACGCAGTGTCTTTAAGAATTCCCCAAATTTGTCAACTCTTAGGAGTTGTTTGTGCAATAATGAAGCTCATTATGACCGGTGCCTCTGGCTTCATTGGCCACGAGACACTGAGCCAAGCTATCTCTCATCCAGACATCACATCCATCATCGTGCTATCCCGGAAAGCCCTCGCAATCACCTCACCAAAACTCACGGCCATAATCCACGACGACTTCGCCTGCTATCCGCCTTCCGTCATGTCCCAACTCGAAGGCGCCTCGGCCTGCATCTGGGTAATCGGCGCCAAGACGCTCGACCTAGAAACAACACGTCGAACGCGACTCGAGTACGGCATGGCTGCAGCACAAGCGTTTTCCAAACTCCCTCAGCCGCATGGCCACACGTTCAAGTTTGTGTTTGTGAGCGGCTTCGTGACGGTGCCGGACCAGAATGCAAACACATGGTTCTATAGCGAGGCGCGCAAAGTCGCCGGGCAGGCGGAGAACATGGTTGTTGCGTTTGCACAGGAGAAGGAGAAGGCGCAGTTTGACAGCTTTGTCGTAAGGCCGGCTAGAGTGCTGGAGAAGGATAGAGGTGTGTTCGCGAGTTGTGTCAGGAGAATATCCCCTTATGCGGTGGGGATTGAGGAGGTAGCTGCCGTGCTTGTTGATCTTGCGATCAATGGAAGTAACAAGACGATCTGGGAGAATAGAGATCTGCAATCAAGAGGTGAAGAGCTGGCTAAATAATACGCATAGCTTGAATAGTTTATATGTGTTACGTTGCTACTAGACAGGTCGGATTTAATGAAAGTGGTATATATATACTGAGAAGCTTTTGGTTATCTGAGCTATCGCGGAAACCACTCCACGTCGTAAAGCTGAAGAAAAAATCCATCAAATCAATAAGAGCAAAATGTATGCATCCAATAACAATTGACCGAGCGTACCAAGATCAATCGTTTTCGTGGAAACTAACCCCTACTTAATAATAATTCGCTCCTCTACCTCTCGTTTTCCCGCCCTCGTCTTTCTTCACTTTCTCCTGTCTTCCATTAAAATTACGTCCCTGACCTCTCAAATAACTATAGTAGTAAAACATACGAACGCAGCTATAATTCTCAGCTTCAGCATCGTCTTGGATTGTGTGCGCGTGTGCTAAAAGGAAAAGGACTTCGGCTTGGCACGAAGAGTAGTCGTTGGGGGTCTTGGCAACCCCTTTCCGAAGCGAGTCTTGGGACATCAGGTGAGCGCAATGCTTAGTACTCTCCTCTTTCATACAATGAGAAATGGATCGGTTTTTGTGTTTTAGTAGTTAAGAGTTGTCTCCAGCGCCGGTATAACAAGGATATACAAGCGTTGGGACTAACTTTCTTTCCTCAGGGATTAGTCGTACGTAATTTTCACACATCATCTCACGATTTCTCAGGTAAAGGCTTTTCTTATAACAATGTTATACCATTACGAATTCAAATCATCAAGTGCCTAATAAGTACACTTATCTTGTGACATGATATCCGGAAGGAAGTGTGTAATCTACAACCAATACAAAACATCTAATTTTACAATCAACCCCCAATGTCCTTCTGAACGCCTCGCTTGGGATTTGGGACCTTAGCCACCGTAAAATCAAAATCATCTACGCCTTTAGTGCTCTCTGATTCGTACATAGAAAGTGGCGATATACCACTTGGATATTCTTTACTCCCCTGTGCCCATTTTACAACACCCTGAGCATAATACATAGGTAGCTTTCCACTTACGAAAGCAAATTTCGCAACGAAGGGCTCGCGCTTGCCCCGCCATCAATGCGCCTATCTTGAGTTTGATTACCGTTACCGTTGCCATTATTTTGGCCATTGTTCATGTGGCGGTATGGTTCAGGTTGGGGAGCGGAACCCGCTGCAAGGAGTGCTGGATCAACAGGTATCGGTGGCGAGTAGCGGGACGACTCGGAGGGTGCGTGATGCCGTAACGGGTGATCGGGCTGTCTAGGACTACCATTTACACCCCTCTGGCTACCTTCCCTCCGACCATCTGCAGGCTCCCCGTGCGTGTTCCTAGTGAGATTTCCATTGCCATTCATATGACTAGATGGTGGAACATAGCGGAAATCAGCAGGTACTGGCCGGTGAAATGGCCGCTCAGGGGCGTGTGGTGGGGGACCGCCATTAGTTAAGTGATATGGCTGAGGTCGTGTAGAAACATATGAGCCATACGAGGATCCATTTTGTATATGTCCTCCAGCAGAGCTAGAATCTTGGTGTGGCGTCGGAGCAGAATAGCCATTCGATCCATGAATACCATGACCATTTTGATGTGGTGATTGTGACGGCCCTTGCGGTCTCATCTGAACTTGGCTAGAGAAGTGTTGAGGACCACTGTTGATACGAGGTGAAGGCATTCCGTTCACATGATTCATAGGAGGCCCATGAATGGTGGGTGACGGAGTAGGCACCTGTACATTGTTGTAAGGTCCGCCGGGTGCATATGGGGGCTGCGCCCATGCATACTGCGGAACTGGCGGTATCATATTGGCATCCGGCATTGGCACATCAGTGGACGTTTCCACAGGTGGTGGAGTAGGTTCCCGAGATGGAGATTTGGGAGGTGGGGATGGCTCCTTGATTTTGATGTTTCTCACATGGCACTTATGGCACTGTCTCTCGGTGGTAACAGGAGGTGCAGGTATAGATGGCCGCGTATTCTCATGCAAAGCAGCGGTAGCAATCGCTACTTGACTTGCAGTGACTTCGGCAGGATCTTCCGTCGTACACCCATTGGCCATTGTAGAATCACCAGAATGAACCTCGCCATTAGTTTGTGGAAGGGATTCACCCGACGGGATACTCTCTACGGCTGCTGGAATATATGGATACCATTTGGGGCTAACATCAGCTCCACAGGTGATGCATATAGGGTCTGGGCCAGCGCGTCTGGCAGCATTCACTTCTCTAGGAGTCTCTTCGACTTTAATGTGTGACACAGAGCCTCGGCTAGCTGCCGCGTTCGCTGTAGAAGCTTTTCGATTTGGTACAGCGGCGACTGGTGTTGGATTGAGTACCTTGGAGGACTGATTTATGAGCATTGCCTTCCGAACGGTACCGGTCAAGGTCAAATCGGCCTGCTTGTAGTTCTGGACGAAAAGTTGTAGAGCAGTCAGATCCGTACCCTCGACAGGAGTTTGCAGTTGATGTGCAGTACTTTTTGTTGGCCCATGCTCTTTGCACCATATAGCAGCCGCCATGGTGCCAGTGTCGCCATTGATAGTCACAATGTTGGCATGATCTCTGCGAGATCCTTTTACGGGTGTTACATCGAAGCCAATAATGTATCCGGCATGGTGAGCACATTCAACATGGACTAGAAGGAATTAGTAATAATACTGACCACGTGAAAACGAATCTTACCAGATGCGTGACATGAGCGACAGGGTACACATGCGCCACCTTTTTGCTTGCATGCCTTGCAGGTCTCGTCATATTTAGAAGGCTGGATCGATGGGATGCCCTCTGAATGCTCCAGAGCTCTCGCATTGCTAAATTTGACTTCTGGTGTGAATACAGCGCAAGTAACATGAACCCAGTTGTTGTTGGCCGTACGTTTCAGAGGTTCTCGAGGGTTGAGTGGTCTATTCAAGTCTATTTGTCTCTGTCGGAAGAAGTCAGCATCCTTTTGGGCCTTCTCTCGTTCCAGGCGTTCCCGCTCGCGGTCTTTCTCGCTCTTCTTTTTGTATGTGGTTTTCGGAGGCTCAACGAAGTCATGTTCCGTAAATTTGACAGGACAGAGCACGCATTCGTATTTCTGGTGATGTTAGTCTAGCTCAAATCTTATTGCTCCCTCGTCAGATTACTTACATGTGAGACTTGGGGGTTCTTGTCATTGGAACACGTGTCACAAACCCATTTGTTGACACTTCTGTTTTCTCCAATAACCCCGTAGCAACTGCGATGCACCGACATTCGACACCAATTGCATGCCAACAATTGGTCTCCCATCGGTTCTAACTCGTTGCAGACCGCGCAGGGAAGAATTCGAGCCTTGGGAGGCTCTGGTGGTGGGGGAGGTGGTGGAGGAGGTTTCTCAGCCTTCTTCTTTTGCGGCGGTGGATTCGTTATGTTGCCAAAGTCCATAGGCTGTTCACCCAGCTCGGGCTGAGCTCCTGAGGCTCCCTTAACCTTTTTCTTCGGTGGCTCAACCCCTGGCTGAAGGCCGGGTGGCATTGGGACGGGTGTACCGTTGCCAGAGATAGGATGCATAGGAGGCCCATTTAGTGCGTACAAGGTCTCGTTCGCAGCTATGAGTTCCTTCAGAATCTCTTCATCGATCTTTCGTTTCCACGCTCGACCATATCCTGGGATAAGTTTCTTGGCGGCTTCGTCGACGTCTTCCCATTGGATACCGTACCTTCGCCACAGCTCGGCACATCTTCGGCAAAGCGCAACCATAAACTTCTCTCCCTTTTCTTTTCCAGTCTTGCCCAAAGGGTTTTCTGCGATCATAGACCCTGCTGGTGTGTTTGGAGCTCTTCTCCACTGCCTAGAATATTGCGTACTGCAGAACTTGCATTGGAATCGTCGTTTCTTTTGAAAAGCTTTATTGTTATCAAACGCGGAATCGTCGTATTCATCTGCAACATCATCTTGTAATTTTCCTGTTGATGTATCGTTCCTTTTTGCTTCCTTTTTGCCTTTGCGACCAGAGTATTTCCCCCATACTTGCTTTCCACGCTCCGTCTTCTTCCACGTGTAGTAAAATCGGACGATATTAGCAGCACTGACAGTCTTGACATGTTTCTTGATGCTGTGCCATTCAGATCCAAACTTCGCAACACCATCCTCAAACTTCTTGAGTTCAGTAGCAGAAAGTTCTGGCTCCTTGAATGCCTCTTTATCGACAAGCGTCAAAGCTTGCAGAGCCTTTTCTGTATCATACGAATGAGCTCGGAGCATGTCTAGGGCCATATCGAGAAGGTTAGTCGAACGTTCGGGCAAGCCTAGAGGACCAGCTAGTTGTTTCGCACGGCTCATGTAGTCATTGACCAATCGCTCACGATCCGAAATGCTGGCCTGATCCGAAAGCTCCGTATCATCGGCCCCCCGCTCTGAATGTGCAGAGACTTCGGATGATTCCGGCAACTTGAAAATGAGTTTTGCGGTATTATTTGGATCATTGCCATCCAAATCCTCTCCGCGGTGAACGTAACCAGTAGGCTTATCCATAACCCATTTAGGACGCGACTCCTTATCTAGCCTATCCCATTCTAAAGCCTGCACAGTCTCCTTGGTGAAAGACATGACCTTCTTGCCGGTAGTACCCTTCTGCATTTTCTTTTTGATCTCGACTGGTTCGACATACTCTACAGGTTTGCCATGCCAAGGCGTAACAACAGCTTGGTGCTTGGGTCCCAGCCGGGAACTAGCTCTGGGATAGATTCGATCGTCGGAATCAAGAACATCTTCTACCTTGCAATGCACACCAAGGTACCGGAATAGCCATGAGCTTGGCTGGTGAATATCGTTCGGAGCAGTGACAACTGCAGGGGTCTGAACTTCGTTGGAATCGGGTTCGGGGACATCCTCGTGTGACATAGGAGAGTCTTCTTCATCATTAAGCTCATCTTCCTCGTTGTCTAAGATATCATTCACGTTTGGTGTAAGCCGGGCCTCGAGCTTTCGCTCTTGAGCCTTGCTACACGGTCCACAAGCCC
>Ga0247812_10002341_pt1 | contig 10638 bp, 10 predicted proteins | sample UWRJL149409B1_FD_178011 | JGI IMG/M metagenome (GOLD analysis project Ga0247812, IMG submission 178011) | Plant litter microbial communities from Arlington Agricultural Research Station in Wisconsin, United States - UWRJ-L149-409B-1 | ecosystem: Environmental > Terrestrial > Plant litter >...
CTGCCCGGCGATCACCGCGCGTCGCTGTTGGAACGACGCGACGCGCACCTTGCCCACGCGCAGGAGTACTACTACGACGAACCGCCGGTCATGGTGCGGGGGTGGCAGGAGCATCTCGTCGACGAGAACGGTCGGGTCTACCTCGACGTGCTCAACAATGTGACCTCGGTCGGCCACGCGCACCCGCGGCTCGTCGAAGCCGTGACCGAACAGTGGAAGCTGCTCAACACGAACTCGCGGTTCAACTACCCGGCCGTCGTCGACTTCGCGGAGCGTCTCGCCGAGCTGCTTCCCGACGGTCTCGACTCGGTTTTCCTGGTGAACAGCGGAACGGAAGCCGTCGACCTCGCCCTGCGCATCGCGCGCACCTGGTCGGGGCGACGCGATATCCTCGCCGTGCGCGAGGCGTACCACGGGTGGTCCGACCTGTCCGATGCGGTCTCGACCTCGATCGCCGACAACCCCGACGCTCTCAGCACGCGCCAGCCCTGGGTGCACACGGTCGAAGCTCCGAATTCCTACCGCGGCCTGTACCGCGGCGACGAGGTGCACCGCTATGCCGAGGATGCCGTGCGGGAGGTCGAGGCGCTCGCCGCGGCCGGCACGCCCATCGGCACTTTCATCGCCGAAACGTTCTACGGCAACGCCGGCGGTATCGCTCTTCCCGACGGCTACCTCGAGGCTGTCTACGCCGCCGTCCGCGCGGGTGGCGGGCTCGTCGTGGCCGACGAGGTGCAGGTCGGCTACGGCCGGCTCGGCCACTGGTTCTGGGGCTTTGAACAACAGTCGGTGGTGCCGGACATCGTCGCGGTCGCCAAGGCCATGGGCAACGGGCATCCGCTCGGTGCCGTCATCACCACCCCGGAAATCGCCGAACACTACCGGCGCGAGGGCTACTTCTTCTCGTCGGCCGGAGGAAGCCCGGTGAGTTCGGTGGTCGGAACGACGGTGCTCGACATCATCCGCGACGAGAAGCTGCAGCAGAACGCCGTCGAGGTCGGTGAGTACCTCAAGCAGCGTCTGCTTGCTCTCGGAGATCGGCATCCACTGGTCGGCACGGTCCACGGCAGCGGCTTCTACCTCGGGCTCGAGTTCGTGCGCGACCGCGAGACCTTTGAGCCGGCGACCGAGGAGACGATGGCGATTTGTGACCGCTTGCTCGAACTCGGCGTTATCGTGCAGCCGACGTCCGACCGACAGTGCGTTCTCAAGATCAAGCCGCCGATGTGCCTGGATCGTGCGAGCGCCGACTTCTTCGTCGATGCGCTCGACGAGGTCCTGGCGACTGGCTGGTAGTCGGTCTGCAGAGACGTTTCGACCACCTGCTCGCCTAGGGCGTAGTCTGCGCGTGACGGAAAGAGGATCCCGGTGAGCGCAACAGACTTCGTGAGCACACCGGAGTACGACGCTTTTGGCCCGTGGATACTCGAAGTGACGGATGCCGCCCAGGTTCCGCGCGCGTTCGCCACCTACCCGATCGACTTCGACTCGGCACACACCGTTGTCAAGGTTCCGCGCAACATTGCGCGCCGCGACGCAACACCGCAGATGGACCTCTACGACCACTTGCTGATCGTGGGCAGCGACCACCTCACCGTTCTCGGCCGCGAGGACGGTCGTTACTCGGTGCTCGCGCTCGGCTTCGGCCAGATCGCCGCGCTTCGCGACAGTGTCAACCTGCTGGATGGCCGACTCACCATCTATGCGCTCGACGGATCCGTCGTCGTGTTGCCCTACAACGGAGCATCGCGCGGCATGGTCGGCGACATCCTGACTACGATCCGTGCCGAGGTGCGCCGGTCGAGACCAGCGCGTGCCGGTTCGCTCTCGTCACGACCCAGCCTTCCTCCGATGAACCTTGACGATCTCGGTCGCAAGGACGCCGTGTTTGTCACCACGACGCGCGAGCTCACGCGGGAAGAGCCGGGCCTTCGACTGATCGCCGCAACCGGCCGGTCGATCGTGCGGCCTCGCGGCGGCGCCGGAGTGCAGTTCACGCACGTGCTCGACCCGGCGACACTCCACGCGCTTGTCGTGCTCGCGGGCGACGATGAAGTGCAGATTCTCACGCGGCGTGACGCGATCACCCGCAAGGGCGCTCCTGTCGTCTCGATGGCGAGGCTCGTCCTGCCACTCGCCACCGTCAGCTCGGTCGAGTCGTTCGAGCACCCGGGTTATCTCGGCGTCGTCGTGCTCCGGATCACCGCCGGTTCCGCCGTGATCGACGTCGCGGTTCCTCAGAATTCGCTCACGGAAACGGTTCTGCGCGCACTCTGAGAGAACCGTTCAGCCGATCGTGCTTATCGTGGGGAGTGCTCACTGAATTGACGACCCCGGATGGCGCGCTTCGAGGTGAGGTGACGGATGGCATCCTGCGTTTCAAGGGCGTGCGTTACGCCCGCGCCGGCAGATTTGAACCGCCCGTCGATGAGGCACCTTGGACCGAGGTGCGCGACGCGATCCTCGACGGACCGATGTGCCCGCAGCCGCCGTTCGGGCTCGACCTCATGGGGCTCGCCGAAGCCGTCACCGAACTCGACGAAGACTGCTTCTTCGTCACCGTGACTCTGCCGGACGCACCGCCGGTGAACCCCGGCCCGCGACCCGTGATGGTCTGGATTCACGGCGGCTCATACGTCAACGGCACCGGCGCGAGCGAGTACTACGACACCGGGCGACTCGCCCTCGATGGCGATGTCATCGTCATCGCCATCAACTACCGCCTCGGTGCTTTCGGGTTTCTGCGCGGCGACGATCAGACCGAGGCGAACCTCGGCATTCTCGACCAGCTCTCCGCACTGCGCTGGGTGCAGCGAAACATCTCCGGGTTCGGTGGCGACCCGGGCAACGTCACGATCTTTGGGCAGTCGGCCGGGGCGGATGCCATTGCCTACCTTCTCGCGATCCCCGAGGCCGACTCGCTCTATTCGCGAGCGATCCTGCAGAGCGCCCCGCTCGGACTCGACGCTGACCGCGTGCTCATCGGCAAGCAGGTCGAGGCCAACTTCGTGCGCGAGATCACCGCGACGGCCGGCGAACTCCGGGCCGCGACGACGGCGCAGATTCTGGCCGCACAGGCTCGCGCTACCCGCGGGCTCACCGGTAACCGGCTGACGATCGGCATGCCTTTTGCTCCGGTGCCCGGGGCCGGAATCGTTCCGGCGCGATCGCACCTCGCGTCGCGCTGGAGAGCCCGAGCCCCGCACGTGCGCGTGATCGTCGGGTACAACCGCGACGACGCCTCCCCATTCCTCGACGCGGTGGAGTCGATCGCGAGCGTTCGCCGGTCGAGGTCACTGCGCGGCCTGACCGAGCCGATCTCTCGATGGCTGACGAACCGGGTGTTTGGTGCCCCCGGCATCCGTCTCGCCTCGATCTTCTCGGCGGCCGGAGCGACCGTGTTCACCTATCGCTTCGACTGGCGCCCTCGCGGAACGATTTGGGGCGCGTGCCACACGCTCGAGCTTCCGTTCTTCTTCGGGCAGCGCGCGCAGTGGCAGCGGTCGCCGATGCTCGGGGGAGTCGAGTGGGACGACCTCGACTCGATGGGCGCACGGCTGCGCGGGGCGTGGGCGGCGTTCGCGCGCACCGGGCTGCCGGCGCAAGACGGCGATGCCTGGCCGGCCTTCACGAAAACGAGGCCGCTCGGCAAGCGCTGGAATTTCTCCCCGCGCTACGCCGAAGCGGCCCCACGACAGTCGAACTAGCGCGCGGTGTAACCGGCGTCGACGTGGATGGTCGTGCCAGTGACGTACGACGACTGCTCTGACGCGAGCCACAGGCTGGCCTGCGCGACCTCGCGCGGCTGGCCGAAGCGGCCGAGCAGGCTGAGCTGCGGTGCAAACTCGGCCTCGGTGCTGCCGATCGCCTCGAGGGCTCCGCGGATCATCGGAGTGTCGATGGCGCCAGGGGCGACCGAGTTGACGCGGATGTTCGCTGCACCGTTCTCGAGGGCAGCAACCTTGGTCATGCCGACGACCGCGTGCTTCGCCGAAACGTAGGCGATGTTGCCGGGCTGCGGACGGAAGCCGCTGACCGACGAGATGTTGATGATCGAGCCGCCGTCGCCCTGCTTGATGAGCTGCTGCAGCTCGTACTTGAGGCAGAGCGCGGTGCCCTTGAGGTCGATCGACATCAGGCGATCCCAGTAGTCTTCGTCGAATTCGGATGCCAGAGCGTTGTCCGGAGTGATCGCAGCGTTGTTCACGGCCACGTCGAGGCGGCCGTATTTCGCGACGGTGGCGTCGACGAGTGCCTTGACCTGGTCGCTCTTCGAGATGTCGACCTTGACGAAGAAGGCGTCGCCACCGGCGGCTTCGATCGCGGCTACGGTCTCCGCTCCCTTTTCTTCGTTGAAGTCGGCAACGACGACCTTCGCGCCGGCCTCGGCGAAGAGAACGGCGGTCGCTTGACCCATTCCCATCGCTGCTCCCGTAACAATGGCGACTTTGCCCTCGAGCACTGGATACGTCATGACACTTCTCCTTGGTGAGCTGCCCTGTGCACGCTCCCCTCTAAACTACGCCTGTCGCATAAACATCCTCGAATCCCCCAAGCTATTTCGGGCGTGGGGAGGCAGGATTGACGCGTGCCGATTTTCAAGCGACGACGCCGGGTAGACCTCGGCACGTTCGTCGACCCGGAGGAGGTCGAACCGGCCCCCGTGGAGCAGGTGGTTCACGAGGGGCTGCTGATCGCGGCATCCGCCGTTCGTATGTCTCTCAAAAACCGCATCATCGTGCGCGCGCTGCGGGATGCCGCTGACTTCGACGCCGAGGAGCTGGCCGAGTTCGCCGCTGCGGAGTTCACTCTTCTCGCGGCTCGTAACGACGACTCGGCCGCCCGGGTCTGGCGCGATCGCGAGTGGGACGATGAACCGCAGGATGCCGTCCAGGCCAAGCGCTACCGCTCGATTTTCACGAACCTTGCCGAGGAGCTTCGGGTCGCGGGGGCGAACCGAGACGAACTGCTCGCTCTGGTCACCGGGGCTCGCGACGACGCTCTCGCGGAGGTGCTCGCGACCCGGCAGCCGTCGGTGTTCCGACCGCCGGATCTCGCCGAATACGAGCGCGGCAAACCGGCGAGGCTTTCGCTGCTGCTCGATGTCGACCTCAAGAAGCTGTCTGACACCGCTAGCGGTCTCGCCGACGAGTACTGAGTGCCGGCGCCGCTGGTCGCGCGCTGAGAACCACACCGAGTATCCCCGAAGTGCCCTATTTGGCGAGATTTAGGGCACTTTGGGGAAACTCGATCGAAGGGTCAGGGAGAGGACGTGGGCTCGGGCGTGACGTTCGGGTTGCGAGCCGGGGTCCAGGCGAACCAGCCGTCCTCGTAGGGCATGACGGCGTAGTCGCCGCAGATCAGCACGGTGTCGGGAAACTTCTGCGGTGTCCAGTCCGCGTTGAGAGCGGCGATCGTGAACCGCTCCTCTTCGACACACTCCCCGGACGGCTGGCTGTCCGTCGTCACGCGAACACTGATGTTGTCACCCTTGCCGGTCGCCCGGTTGTGAAGATCGGTCGAGTCGGCTGGGATCCACTCGGGGATCGCCGAACCGCGCCATCCGTCTCTCGCCGACTCGTACGTCGTGAACGATTCCTCGTGCATGTCAGAGAGGGTGTCCCTGATGGCCGAACAACCGGTGAGGGCGGCGCCCGCGACGAGAGCGGCGGTCAGTGAAACGGCGATGCGTGCTGTGGTGGTTTTTCTCATGATTCGAGCAAACCAGCGGGCTCGCACGGTGTCGTCGGCCGCGAGGTGCAATGCCGCTACATCGGAGGGTTGACCATTGGCTACGGTCGCTCGCGATATCGTGGTGACGACATGAGCTACGAACGTGACCTGACTTTCGCCCTTCGCATGCGAGGAATGACCGACGCCGAGATCGCCAAGGCGCTGTCCGAAGCCCGCGAACACGTGAAATCTACACAGAGCAGCATGGAAGACCAGTTCGGCACCGCGACTGATTTCGCCTCGCAGTTTCCTCGTCGCAAGCGCGCGTCCCTCGGCCGAAGGGTCGTCACGTTCTCGACCATCGCCGCCCTCCTCTACGCGGTCTTCGCGCTCGCCGCGGGCCCGGTGTTCTCGATCGATCTCAGCGGACTTGGTCCGGTGAGGCTCTGGCCGGCGCTCGTGCTCGCCTTCGTCGGAGTGATCGGCGGATTCCTGCTCGACTACGCCCGCCCGGTACGCGTTCCCGACGAGCCGAACCCCCTCGCTTAGTGACGAAAAGCCCCTCCGCTTGCGCAGAGGGGCTTTTCGCAGATCATTCGGAACCAGCACCGGCCCGAACGAAGGTGTCGACTAGCAAGCTAGCCACACGGTTACTTAGTCGCCGAGTCCGAGACCAAGGTCACCCGTGAGGTCGCTCGTGATGTCACCGAGGTCGACCGAGTCGGTGACATCCTGGACGATGCCATCAACGTCGACGTCGGTCACGCTGTCGACAACGTCAGAAACGCCGTTGTTGCTGACGTCGTTCGAGGCCGAGTTGCCGTTTCCGGCGGAGTTGCCGTTGCCGGCCGAGTTTCCGTCAGCCGAGTTGCCGTTACCGGCGGACGTTCCGTTGCCGGTCGAGGTCTCGTTGCCAGAGAGGATCGGTGCGGTGGTGTCGTTTCCCGAGCCAACAGCGTTGCCGCTGCCGATGTCGCCGGTTCCGATGTCACCCACACCGATCTGGGGTGCGAGAACAACCGGGGAAGTGTTCGAGACATCAGTGATGCGGAACAGGTCCGACAGGTCACTGGTGAGGTCGGTGGTGCTCGACGAGGTTGAGCTGTCGCTCGTGATGTCGGTCGAGTCAGCGGCCATTGCTGGTGCTGCGAATCCGCCAACGAGCAGTGCGGCAGCAGCCGTACCGGTAACGATGCCGAACGTGGTCTTCTTCGTGATCTTGTTCATGTGAGTGAACTCCTTCATTCAATTGGGCCTCCGCGGCCTCCCCGAACTGTTGATCCGGTCGTGCCGTGGTGCACAGGTGATCCGGATGCAGGCGGATTTCGGTTTGGTCGAGACCGCAAGAATGTGCCTCAAACGGGGGTATTCAGGCTCCCAGCCGATCGTCGGGTGACGATCCTCGCCCGAAAAACCGGGGCTAGTGACATCCGCGATTCGGAGTCTGGCAAAACGCCCATTGTGGCGATCGCCCTCAACCGATATTCGCGAGTGGCGAGTGACCGGAACACCAGCGCTCCGCCGGTAGATTGAGAGCAATGTCTACGCCATTCACTCTCTCAGCCGAAGTTGCCGCCGCCCTCGACGAGAAGCGCCCCGTTGTTGCGCTCGAGTCCACGATCATTTCCCACGGGTTGCCGCGTCCGCGCAACCACGAGGCAGCGATCGAGTTCGAGGAGATCCTGCGTTCGAAGGGCGTGACGCCCGCGACGATCGCCATTCTCGACGGAGTTCCGCAGATCGGACTCGATGCCGAGGGCGTTCGTCGCATCGCCGAAGAGAAGCTGGCGAAGGCGAGCGTTCGCGACATTCCGATCATCGCTGCATCCGGATCGAGCGCCGCGACCACTGTCGCCGCGACGTCCCACCTCGCCGCTCTCGCAGGCGTGCGTATCTTCGCCACCGGGGGCCTCGGTGGCGTTCACCGCGGAGCGAGCACGACGTTCGACGAGTCGGCCGATCTCTCCACGCTCGCAGTCACCCCGATCGCCGTCGTCTCGGCCGGCGTGAAGTCGGTGCTCGACATCGCCGCGACACTCGAGCGCCTCGAGACCCTCAGCGTTCCCGTCATCGGTTACGGAACGAAGATCTTCCCCAGCTTCTGGCTGCGCGAGTCGGAGTTCGAGCTCGACTGGTCGGTCGCGGGTGCGGCAGAGGTCGCCGCCGTGATGAAGGCCCAGGACGAACTCGGCCACGGTCAAGGCATCGTCGTGGCCAATCCGATCCCGCTCGAGCAGCAGTGGGACCCGGCCGAGCACGACCGTATCCTCATCGAGGCCCTCGCGCTCGCCGACGCCGCCGGCGTCACCGGCAAGGCGGTCACCCCGTTCCTCCTGCTCAAGATCGTCGAGCTCTCGGGTGGACGCAGCCTCGAGGTCAATCTCGATCTCGCCCGCAACAACGTGCGCGTCGCCGGCGACATTGCGATCGAGTGGGCCGCGCTCAGTGCCTGATTCCCCGGCGAGAGTCGTCGTCGCGGGAGACGTGATCGACGACATCGTTGTGGTGCCGAGCGGAGCCATTCGCCGCGACACCGACACCCCGAGCAGCATCCGGTTCCGTGCGGGCGGGTCGGCGGCAAACACGGCCGCCTGGCTCGGCTCGCTCGGCACATCGGTCGACTTCGTCGGACTAGTGGCGGAGGCCGACCTCGCTCGCCACGGTGGCATCCTGGCCGCGAACGGCGTGCGCCCCCACCTGGTCGGTCATCCGGCTCTGCCGACGGGCACCATCGTGGTCATCGTCGACGACCAGCAGCGGGCAATGCTCACCGAGCGCGGGGCCAACGCGGAATTCGACGGCGATCTTGTCACCGATGACCTGCTCGCCGGCGCCACTGTGCTGCATCTCACCGGGCACACCGTCTTCGGAGTGGGCGACCCGCTCAGTATCGAGAACCTCGTCACCCGCGCGCGTGCACTCGGTGTCGAGGTTGCGGTCGACCCCGGTTCGGCCGGTTATCTCGCCGACCACGGCGTCGACACGTTCCAGCGGGTCTTCGCCGGCGCCACCATGCTGTTCCCGAGCCTCGACGAAGGTCGCGCGCTCACCGGCCTTGACGACCCGGACGAGGTTGCACTCGCGCTCGGCGCGGGCGGCGCCCTCGTCGTCATGACCATGGGCATCAACGGAGTCGTGGTCGCGCAGAGCGGCACGATTTCGCGAGTGGCGTCGGTTCCAGCATCCGTCGTCGACCCGACCGGAGCTGGCGACGCCTTCACGGCCGGCTTCCTCGAAGAGTGGGTCCGCACGAGGAACGCGGATGCCGCTGCCGCAGCGGGCGCGCGTGTCGCCGCCGTCTCGGTGACGGTCGTCGGGGGTCGCCCGGCCTAGGTCCCTCGGCTGGATCCTTCAGCTAGGCCTCTCGGCTGTTCGCCTTCTGCGCCTTCACCGCGTCGTACGCCGCGAGCGCGTCTTTGCGGGACTGCGCGAGGTCGACGATTGGCGCCGGGTACTCGTCGGTGTCGAATTCCGGGACCCAGCGGCGGATGTATCGCCGCTGCGGGTCGAACTTGTCGGCCTGCAGAACCGGATTGAAGACGCGGAAGTATGGCGCGGCATCCGCACCGCTTCCGGCGACCCACTGCCAGTTGCCTGGGTTGCTCGCCTCGTCGGCGTCAACCAGGGTGTCCCAGAACCATTGTTCGCCCACGCGCCAGTCGACGAGCAGGTTCTTGATGAGGAAGCTCGCCGTGACCATGCGCACCCGATTGTGCATCGTTCCGGAGTGCCAGAGTTCGCGCATGCCGGCGTCGACGAGGGGGATTCCGGTGTGGCCCGACTTCCAGGCGTCGAGTTCGCGCTCGTTGATGTCGCCCCAGCCGAATGCGTCGAACTCTGCCCGGTAGTTGTCGGTCGCGAGCGCGGGAAAGTGGAACAGGATGTTCCAGTTGAACTCGCGCCACCCCACTTCGCTGAGGAACTTCGCGGCGTTCTTGCTCGCCGCGGGGGAGAGCTTCTGCTGGAGGCGGTGCCACACCTGCAGCGGGCTGATCTCGCCGAAGCGCAGGTAGGGACTCAGTCCGCTGGTTGCCTCGAGGCCGGGTTCGTCGCGGCGGTGGTAGTCCTCGAGCGGGCCGTCGACGAAGCCCTCCAGCTTTTCGTGGGCCTTGTCTTCGCCCGGCTCGCACCACTCGCGAAGGCCGCCGGCCCAGTCGGGGTGAGTGGGAAGGAGCTGCCACGACGCGAGGTCGTCGCTCGTGGCATCCGCTGTGCCCGTAATGGCGTTCGGTGCGTCGAGCGGTTCGCGCGCTGGTCCGCGCTCGAGGCAGGCGCGCCAGAAGGGGGTGAACACGCGATACGGGTTTCCCTCGGCCGTGCTGACCGTCCACGGTTCGAACATCAGATTGGCCTGGAAGCTCTGCACGTCGAGACCGCGTTCGCGCAGGCTCGACTTCAGTCCGGCGTCGAGGTCGCGGGATGCCCCGTAGCGGCGATTCCAGAAGACCGCGGATGCACCGAGCTCCTCGACCAGGAGCGGAATCTCTTCCGACGCGTCTCCGCGGCGGAGCAGGAGGCTTCCACCAATGGACGCGAGGCTCGCGGCGAGTGACTCGAGACTGTGATGCAGCCACCAGCGGGCGGCGGCACCGAGGGGGCGGATGCCCTGCCCGGCTTCCTCGAGCACGTACGCGACCGCGACGGGCTCGCCTCGCTCGACGGCCGCGATCAGCGCGGGGTTATCAGAGAGGCGCAGGTCGTTGCGGAGCCAGACGAGAGTAGGGCCGGGAGAGTCGCTCATCCTTTCACGGTACGCGTCGCCGCCGGAACTTCTCCGCGAAGCTTGTTGCACAGGCGAGTTAGCTGCATAAGTTCGTCGGTGGAGAGCGCGCTACCCACCCGGTCTGCTATCGAGTCGGCGTGGACAACGGCGACGCGGCGGAAGCTCTCGTAGCCGGCATCCGTCAGCACGACGATCGTGCCACGGCCATCGGCGAGGTCGCTCTCCTTGAGCACGAGATCGCG
>Ga0247812_10002345_pt1 | contig 10630 bp, 7 predicted proteins | sample UWRJL149409B1_FD_178011 | JGI IMG/M metagenome (GOLD analysis project Ga0247812, IMG submission 178011) | Plant litter microbial communities from Arlington Agricultural Research Station in Wisconsin, United States - UWRJ-L149-409B-1 | ecosystem: Environmental > Terrestrial > Plant litter >...
TGGCGTTGGCGGCGCACATCAGCAGCCAGTCCAGCTGCATCGACGGCTTCTCTTCGGCCGGCAGACCGTTGGCGTAGCGCGGATCCTGGCTCGGCACGGCCGGATCGGCGCGGCAGATGCGGTCGATCACTTCCAGTCCATCGACCAGAAGGCTGCGAGGGCGCCGCGAAAGCGATTCCGGGCGGGTGTAGTAGAAGGCGAGGATCTCCTGGATGCCCCGGAACTCCGTTCCCGTGCGCGCGATGCGCTGCCACAGGTCCCAGTCCTCGTTCAGGTCCAGACTTTCGTCGAACTGACCCGCGCGGGCCATGATGTCCGAGCGCGTCAATGCGCAGTGAACCGACAGAACGCAGCTGCGCGCCAGCGTTCCGAAGGGATCGGACAGAACGGGCACGCGCTGCTCTTCCAACACCTGACCGTCGTTATCGACAAGTGCGAAGTCGCAATAGACGACACCCGCATCGGGGTGACGCTCGAGGATCGCCAGCAGCTTCTGCAGGAACGAGGTATCGAACCAGTCGTCGGAATCGAGGAAGCCGATCCAGCGACCGGTCGCCTTGCTCATTCCCAGATTGCGCGCCGACGATGCGCCGCCGTTGGGCTTCGAAAACAGGCGGACACGGCTGTCCTTTTTCACCCATTCCTGCGCGACGGCGGCGGTCCCGTCCGTGGAGCCGTCGTCCACCACAATCACTTCCAGATCGGTGACGCTCTGCTTCAGCAGGCTGGCGATCGCGCGATCCAGTGTCGCCTCGGCCTGGTAAGCTGGCAGGATGATCGACACCAGCGGCGTCGTGGAGCCAGACGCAGCTGCGCCATGCGTCGTTTCGAGCCGAACGTTGGCCATTAGTCTGCAGTCCCCATGTCTCCGCCGGTGTGCTGGACACGGCGGTTCCCCGTCAATGACACTGTTCTCTTAAAGACATCGCTAAGGCGTTTGACGAGAGTTCGCGTCATCGCTGCAACAATCGCGTGCCGGGAGGCGATCTCATTGGCTCCTAGAACAAAAAGGCCAGTCGAGCGGGGACGCACGAAGCCGACCTTGAGCAGCAGACGTTTCGTCCCCTTCGGCATGGGCGGCGTCCTCGACAGCAGCCACGCGGCCGGAACGGCGTAGGTCGAGCCAATCTGCACCGGTGCACGCAGGCGGGCTGTCCGAACGAGATCCGTCTCCAGTCTCTCGATCAGATACCCGGCCAGTCCGGGTGCCCCGGCGGCGACTTCAAGAGAGGCCAGCCCCTGAGTCAGTGGATCCATGAAGGTCGCCCGGTTCGCGAGCAGGTCCTCGTGACGGCGTCCTGACCCGACCGCCAGACCAGCCAGCACCGCTGCGGTCAGGGCGTCTTTCCAGCCTTCGATACCCGTCACCGGCTCGACGATGTCCTCGAGACGGGCAGGCGTTTCGCCGACCGAGGCGGCGGCTGCGACGGACCACACGGCAGCCTGCAGAATTCGGCCCGAAACGTCACGCACGGCCATCCCGTTCTTGTAGAGTGCGAGGGGCGCATGCAGGCGCGGGTCCGGCTTCGTCATCCGACGCAGCACTGTCGCAGCGTCCTCGACCATTCGCCTGCCGCCGCGTGTCAGGGAGCCCGAGCTGGTCCAGTAGGCCGCGAGAGCGCGTGGCTCGCGGGCGATAATGGCTCCCGCACGCGTCAGCCGCACCCAAAGGTCCCAGTCTTCGTTGGTCCTCAATGCGGTGTCGAACGCACCTGTCCGGTCGAACAGGGGGCGGGCCAGCAGAATGGCGTGAAGGATGACGGGCGGACCCTCCGTCACATCGGCGAACCGGCCCTTGACCAACTCGGGCGCGGGATGACGCGAGATGACCTCGCCGTCCGGGCCGACCCTGACATAGCCGCAGCAGATGGCGTCCACACCGGAACGGCTATGCGTCATCAGTCGGGACAAATGGTCCGGGGACAGGGTGTCGTCGGCGTCCAGAAACAGGATCCAGTCGCCCCGCGCCTGCGCCAGGCCGGCGTTCCGGGCCGCCCCGGCGCCCGCGTTCGACTGGCGCAGCAACCAGATGCGGGGGTCATCCTTCGCTCCCTGTCCTGCGATGGCCGAAGTGTCGTCGGTGGAGCCGTCGTCGACGATGATATGCTCGAAATCCGTGAACGTCTGCGCCTGCACGCTGGCGAGCGTTCGCCCTATTGTGGGCCCGGCCTGAAAGGCGGCGGTGATGATGCTGACCTTGGGCATGATCCGGTCCGGAACGAGACGAGGTTGTCAGCCGATCACCGGACCCCCAAAATCGCTTATAGCTGCACGGGCCGGGGCTGCCTATGCTGCCGCAGCGCGTCTGGATGCGGGAGACTCCTTTGCCGTCAGTGAGCGTGATCGTCCCCGCCTGGAACGCCGCGGCCACGATCGAACGAACCCTGAGATCGATCGCCGACCAGACCCTGTCGCCTGACGAAATCATCGTGGTCGACGACGGCTCCACCGATGCAACGGCGGACATCGTCCGGAGTTGGGGGGATAGGGATCCCCGCTTCAAACTGATGAGACAATCCAATCAGGGGCCCGTCGCGGCGCGCAACGCCGCCATCGCGTACAGCGCCGGGGCCTTGCTCGCGCCTGTGGATGCGGACGACATCTGGCGGCCCGAATATCTGGAGCGCATGACGGCGGCTCTGGAGCGGGATCCTGCGGCCGGCTTCGTCTACTGCCTCTACCGGGGCATCGACGAAGACGACCGGGCGCTTCAGGACGGCGGCGATTTCGGCTGTGAAGGCCGGGTTCTGCTGCAACACCTGCTGGTGAATTTCGTCGGCAACGGGAGCTGCGCTGTGTTTCGGCGGGAGGCGCTGCTGGCCGCCGGCGGCTTCGATCCCGAGGCCGAGACGTGGGGCGGGGCGGAAGACTATCTTCTGCAACTGCGGATCGCCGCCACGGCCCGGGTCGCTCGGGTCGGCGACCGGCTGGTCGGTTACAGACGATCCACCGGCAGCTATTCCGCGCGGGCGCCGTCCCGGAACCTCCGGGCGCGTCTCGCCGCGATCGATCGGGTGATGGCCGAGAGCAGCGTTGCCGAGCCCGGCATACGGCGACTGGCGACCGCCGACGCCTTGCGAACCACGGCCGCCCGGCTCGCGATCTCGGGGCGGTGGATTCAGGCTCTTGGTTATGGGCTCAGGGCTTTCGGACGCGATGCCCCCGGCATCCTTCAGGATTTGCGCATCCGCATCGACAACGCGCTGGGCCGACTACGGCCATCACAGCGGGAGGGCTTGGGGATGTCCTTTCTGGACCTCGATCCGAGCGTCTCTGTCGGACCGCCCGTGGATCCCTTGACCCTTCGGCGACTGGCGCGATTGCAGGCGCGTGAGCCGGGCTGATCAGCCGGGAGCGCCGCTGCCGCTAGTGTCGGTTTCGTCAAACCCGTCCGGCGAACGGATGGACCAGAGTTTGCGCGTCCAGCCTTCCCAGCGCCCCAGGGCGACGAAGGCGAGATAGCGCGCGCGTGTCGCATGTCCACGTCCTGCCGCCGACAGCCAGGCCGCGAACGCCCGGGCCATCCAGTAGGCGATCGTCAGGGGATTGGGGTCGTGCTTTCGCAGGACGAAACCCATGCCCCGGCCATAGGCGCGGCCCTTGGCCATCATTCGCGCGTCGGGATTGGCGACGTCGAACTCATCGTGGCTGGCGGTCAGATCGGGATCGTACCAGGTCCGGGCGCCGGCCTTGATGGACCGCAGAATGACGTCGGGGCCTTCGGCGGATTGCCACGGCGTGGGCCCGCCGATGCCGATGTCGTCGGGCCAGCCGCCGATGCGGCCCATGATGTCCCGCCGGATGATGGTCAGCCATTCCTGCTGCTGGATCCAGACGGAGCGGGAGGTGATCGGGCCGGCGACCCGGGCGAACCGGCCGTTGATCGTACGCCCCTCCGCATTGACGGATCGTCCTGTCAGCAGATCGGCGCCCGTCTTCTCCAGAATGGCCGCCGCCCGTTCCAGAAAGTCCGGCGGATACCAGGCGTCGTCGTCTGGAAAGACGAGAAAATCGCCGGATGCGGCGCGCCAGCCCAGGTTCCGGCCCAGCGGGGCGCCCCGGTCGTCCGGGCGTTGGATCCAGTTTATCGGGAAAGACCACCGGGCGGGATCCAGAATGGGATCAAGCAATCCCTGTAGATTCTGGTCTACGACGACGACCTCGAATCCGGGCCCGCTGAAGTTCTGGAACCCCGTCAGCAATCGCTCCAGCTGCCAGGTTCGCCCCCGCGTGCTGATGATCAGGCTGAAGGGCGGCGGTGTCGTCGGCAAAGTCATGCGGTCGTTGCTACCGTTCGCACCTGTTCGGACTCGACAATGTGTCGAGAAAGATATGTCATCTACTCGTAACGCTGTAATGGCGCATTAAAGCCTTTGGGTTAAGGGTCTTAGCGAGGCGGGTCACCGGGCAGCTTTTATCACTTTAGTCCTGGTGGGCTGGCCTCTCGGATCGACCGCTGTTCGACCGATTGAAAATATGAAAGACGACCGGATGATCGAAGCGACCAGCCCCTTATTTCTTTGGGGATTCGGGGTTCGGCGTCCTTGTAACAACCGCGTCGTTTGCGTGACGCTTTCTGCATCCCAAAACGATCATCGCACGTCACTGCGGTACTCTCGGCGCTGAAGATACGGACTCGATGGTCAGGCTCGCAATCAATGGGCGCTTCCTTGCGCAAAGCACCACCGGGGTGCAGCGCGTCGCGCGCGAGATCACGCGAGAGATCGACGGAATCGTCAGCGAGGGCGGCAGCGACCTGGACGTCACCCTGGTCTGTCAGCCCGAGGCGTCCGTCGACGCGCTCAATCTCAGGTCGATCAAGGTCAAACGGATAGGCGGGCTGACCGGGCAGGGCTGGGAACAGACGTCGCTGCCTCTGGCCGCGAAAGACTCCATACTGCTGTGCCTCGGGAACTCCGCACCGGTGTTCTCGCTCGTGACCCGTGCGCCGGTCACGGTGATGATTCACGATCTGTCCTACCGCTATCACCCCAACGCCTACCGGACCGCGTACCGGATGGGCCATGCCGTCCTCATGCCCCTGATGCTGAAGCTGGCCAACCCGGTTATCACCGTCTCGGAGACGGAACGGGCGAGGTTGTCGGAGCTCGGGTCGGATACGCTCGCCAGAAAGATCGTCGTCGCCCAGAACGGCGGCTGGCGCGATGGACCCGACGCCCCCCGGGGCGATCAGCCCACGCCCGAGCCCGGCTATCTGCTCTACGTCGGCGCCCTGACGCACCGCAAGAATCTGGCCGGCTTGCTGGAAAGCGCCGCGCGCCTCGCTCGCGAGGATGGACTGCGTCTGGTCGTGGTGGGCTCAACCACGCACATTCACACCCACGTGCCCCTGATGCTGGCCGACGATGTTCGCGACAACGTCACCTTCCTGGGGCAGGTCGAGAACACGGCGACCCTGGCAAACATCTATCGCGGCGCCTGCTGCCTGGTGTTCCCGTCCTTCTACGAGGCTTCGCCGCTGCCCCCGCTCGAGGCCATGCATTTCGGATGCCCGGTCGTCGTCTCGGATATTCCGTCGTTGCGTGAGCGTTGTGGCGACGCCGCGGAATACTGCGACCCATTCGACGTCGACAGCATCGTGGGCGCCGTTCGCCGCGTCGTCCATGACAAGAAGCGGCAGGCCCAACTCGTCAGTCTCGGCCACGAGCGGGCGAAACTGTTCTCATGGCGTGCGCAGGCCGAGTCCGTCGTAGCCGCCATCAGGAACCTCGCCTTCGCCAAGAAGGGCATGAACGTCTACGTTCGTAACCGTTTCGCTCAGCCCCACGACGCCCAACCCGTTGATAGCGGGTCCGCATCGCAGGCCCGGCGGGCATAAGTCGCTTGCGTCGAAAGCTCGCCAGCGGCAGGTGTGTCAACGCTCCGCCACCCGGGCGGGATCTGATTGCCCCGATGGACTTGATTGAATGAAAACCGGGAGCGCAGTGCTTACCGCCGCGTTGGGCGTAGCTTCGCGAGCGACAGGACAGGTTTCCACCTTGGTGCTGGTCCTCGTCGCAGCCCGTTTTTTGGCTCCGGCAGATTTTGGTGTTTTCAGCCTCGCTGCGGCGGGTGTCACGCTTATCCGTAGCCAGCTTTATGCTGGAGCTTTCGAGTATCTCCTTAAAGCGGCGGACCCAGACCGGGTCAGCAACGCCTGTTTGGCGATCAACCTGACTATGTCGCTTGTGCTTAGCTTCCTGCTCGTCACAGGCGTGGCAGTCGCGTCCCCGCTGTTCGGATCTCCGTCCCTGATCCTGATTGTGGCAGCGATGGTGCCGTCGACTTTGATCGCAGCCTTTTCAGCCTGGCAGGAGTCGCTTTTCCTGAGAGGGAAGGGGGTAAAACCATATTACGCAATCACCGCGGCGACAGAGATTGTGTCAGGGGCAGCAGGAGTAGGATTGCTGCTCGCGAACTGGGGCATTTGGGCTCTGGTCGCCCAAGTCTATCTGCGAACACTCATTCTTCTGTTCGCCTATCTCATTCTTCAACCGCCGCGATTCTCAGGACGGGTGAATGGACCAATCCTTGGCGAAGTCGCCTCGTGGTCATGGCCTAGGTACGGCGCGCTGACTCTCAATTTTTTGTCGAACTACGGCGCTGATTTCATCCTCGGAGCGCTATTGTCGCCACGCGCGACAGGTCTTTACCGCGCTGGCAACAGGATCGCGAGTTCAGTTTCCGATCTCTTCGCGCAACCGGCGACCCTTATCGGTGGAACGGCCTATTCCCGACGAGCGGCCAATGGTTTGCAGGCGGAGGATGTCTGGCCTCGCATCCTTCTCGCGGCATGTTTTGTAGGTTGGCCAGCTCTTGCCGGACTTTCTGTTGTCGCCCCGGATCTGACGCCTATCCTTTTGGGAAGCGCTTGGAAGAGCGCAGGGTCGGTCATTGCAATCTTGTGCCTTGCTCGAGCCGCAGCGTTGGTTAGCGCCTGCGTCTCACCATATCTCGTCGCCTATAATCAAGGCCGTCTGGTTCTGACCGTCCAAGCGTGCATGGCGGCACTCACCGTTGCCGGACTATTTGTGATCGCCCGTTTCGGGGTTGAGTATGCGTCATTTTGGGTCGCTGTTGTCATGATCGGGGCCAATATCGGACTCATCTCACTCGCCCAACGTTTAAGGGCCGCGCCGAACAGTATTCTGTTGCGAAATGCATTCATTGTATTGATCGCGGTAATGGCGACGGTAGCGCCCGCGTATCTGGTGCTTCAGATCGTAACAAGCGACATTGTCTGGCGCCTTCCCGCTGCCATCCTTGCGGGTATTAGTGGGTGGGCTGTTACTCTGGTGCTATTCAGAAGCCCGGTAATCGACGCGGTGCGAGCGCTCGACCACCGATAGGCGGCCTATGTCATTTCCAGAATGCGACGCGGATCAAGCCGGCCTGTTAACAGGTCGCCGATGGCGACTAAATTACCCCAGGCCCGGCCTCGCCTGTCGATGTGAGCTTCAGGTTTCAAGCTGCGCGCTGCATTCGCAGCCACGGTCCGCCACAGGATATGGCGCGCGAGCTTGGGGGGAATAGTGCGTTTGCGTAGAAGATAGATGGGATTTGCGATCTGAGAATAGCCCAGCCGCTGGCCGGCCGTCCTCCCGCCCTTGGCACCCATGTGCACTCCGCGAAGTACGCTCGGCTTAACCATCTCGCCGCGCTTGCCGAGCTGATAGGTAAAATCGATGTCCTCTTGCCAGCCATATAGGGGTAGAGCCGGGTCAAATTTCAGCCCCTTCGCGGCGCTGAGCCTAATGACCATGTTGCAGCCGTAAAGCGCTTCTCGCGTCAGCTCGAACGGTGGCGGCGGAATGTCTGCATCCACGAGAGCGACCGCTTCGTCGAAGGTGTAGCCCACGCCGTGCACGCCGTCGGCGATCAACCGGCCGGTCGCGCCGACCACGGTCGGGCGCTGGCTGAACAGCACATCGACCTGCTCGATGAAGTCGGGCGCGGCCACGAAGTCGTCGTCGAAGAAGATTACCACGTCCGCGCGGTCACCGATGACCGCAAGGGCATGGTTGCGCTGGTTGCACAGTCCACGCTCGGCCAGCGAAATCTCGGGATCCCCTGCCGCAGCTTCGACGCCCTTTATGTCGGCGGCTTGGGCGCCGACCACCACCACGCCGTCCGCGGAACGGGTCTGCAGCGACAGCCGGTCGACGGTCTGCCTCGCCACCTCGGCGCGTCCGACGGTCGCGACGGCGACGAATATGCGAAGGCTCATGGGTTTCGCTCTGGCAGTTGCGGTGACGCGTAGATCGGCTGCGGGGTTGGGGCCCGCGACATCGGGGTGACTACTGGTTGGGGAATGGGAAGCGATCTGAGTCCGATCGCCAAGCCGCCCAGCAGCGAGAACATCAGGCCGGGATCGGGAGAGGGCGCGGTGAACATCGCCGGAATCAGCAAGCCGATCGCGGCCCAGCCCAAGGCAGCGCCGAGGACGTGGGACTGCGGGAAGCCCTGGATCGTATAGGTGCTGGCGCGCAAGGGTTTGATGACATTCCACACAAAAATCAGGAAGGCCGTGAGGCCGACCACGCCCATCGAGCCGGCGATGGCTGTTCCCAGACTGGAAGACCGGAAACTCCCAGGGCCGATGCCGATACCGTACGAAACTTTGAAGGCATCAAGTCCTTGTTGAGCCCAGAATTGGCGTTGGATCCCTGAACTACTTTCGCTCTTTCCGACGGTCATCTGGGTGAACATCTCGGAGAACGTTGTCGCGAGCGTTGGGACTGCGAGCGTCGCTGCCAGTACAGCCGTTAGCCCGAACAAGGCGAGACCAATGATCGCCAAGATTTTTCGCGGCGTGAAAGCCGTCGGAAAGGCAAGAAACCGTAGCATCAAGATGACGCTGTATCCGGCCATTCCCAAATAGGCTGAGCCGGAGGTCGACAGGACGAGAATAGCGAGCATAGCCAAAGCGGCAGGTCCGGTCAGCCGGGGGCGTAGATCTCTGATCCACATTTCAACACACACGATCAGCAACGGCACGGAGTAGGAAGCATAGGCGGATGCTTCGGGGAAAAAACCAGCCATCCGAACAATGCCGCGGTAGTTCTGGTCTAGGGCGTTATAGTTGCCGTTGCGGATGATGCCGACGATTTCCCACTGACCAGCGGTAATCAGGGCCAATGCAAGCAGGCCGAGAGCCACGTTCGCAAAAGTGAGCCATGCAAAGAATTTGATGATCTGGGGAGCGGCGCTGGGACTTCGGGCGGCAATCCAGCCTGCCATGGCTGCCAAGCTGGAACCGACGACATAGACTGCGGCCGTTACATTCTGACTGGACGATCGGAGCGGTTCGGTCCCGAACAGATCGGCTGTGCTTGGCTTCATAGGTGTCACGTCGATCATGCCTTCGAACATGCGGGGCAGCAGGATGGCGCCGACCGCACCATACAGGCAGAACACTACCATGGCAGAATTGGCCGAAAGCGCTGGCCCCAGCAGCACACGCGTCGAACCGTCCGCCAGCAGAATTCTCAGGATCAACAGACCTAGGGCCAGATAGGCCGGCTGGATGGCGGCGCCGCCCAGCGCAGGCAGGTTAATGGCGGACGACCCCCCCAGCAGCGAGCAGGCTAGCATAAGGCCGAGCATGGTCAGGATGCTGCCTCGAATCATCAGCAGTCCGCCGATGAGAAGCAGGACCAGTCCGATCCAGGTGGGGGTCATCGGTTGGCGCCGAACGGAAGGAAAACTGGCCTCATGCCCCGTTCTACGGACTGATGTTTGGCCAAATCAATAACACCGGTCCTCGTCCGCATCGTCAGACTGCTCCGCGGCTGCTCTCGACCAGGGCGATCAATCGTCTGGCGCTGTCGACCCAGCGAAACTTCGCGGCCTGGGAGAGGCCCTTCGCGCGGAAACTGTCGCGGACCCCAGGCGACTGGATCATGTCCCGGATCTGCAACGCCCACTCCGCCGGATCGTCATGACCGGCATAGGCGGCGGCGTCGCCGCAAACTTCCGGCAGGGCACCGCAGGGTGCGACCACGACAGGACAGCCGACGGTCATCGCCTCCAGCGGCGGCAGGCCGAACCCTTCGGTGGTCGACGGGAAGGCCAGGCACCCTGCCGACTCCAGAAGGGCGCGCAGTTGCTCGTCCGACGTCCGGCCCGTGTAGATCGCGCCCAGAGGAGGGGTCAAGCCGGCTTCGGCGTACTGGGCTGGTCCTGTGCCGCCCACCAGAACCAGTTTGATGTCCGCCAGCTCCGGACGGTGAAAGGCTTCGAATAGGACCTTCAGGTTCTTGTGGGACTGGGTCGTCGAAAACGAAAGCGCATAGGCTCCGGGTTCCAGCCCGTGTGCGGCGACAACGTCCGGGTCGGCGCTGAGGTCCAGAATGTGGTCGGCGCCGTTGTGAAGCACCTCGATCCGGTCGTAGTCACAAACCCCGAACTCGACGAGCTGGCGACGCGAGTATTCGGACACGGTCAGGATACGATGGGCGGTGGCGCCGACGCGCGGCAGGACGAACCTATACCAGGCGGCGAAGGCCCGTGAATAGGATTGCGGGGACGTAAACACCTGGGCGTCATGGATCATGGTGATCGAGCCGGGGTGCGCGATCGGCGCCAGATTGCAGAGGTTGACCAGCAACTGGCCCCGGGACTCGAACGG
>Ga0247812_10002347_pt1 | contig 10627 bp, 13 predicted proteins | sample UWRJL149409B1_FD_178011 | JGI IMG/M metagenome (GOLD analysis project Ga0247812, IMG submission 178011) | Plant litter microbial communities from Arlington Agricultural Research Station in Wisconsin, United States - UWRJ-L149-409B-1 | ecosystem: Environmental > Terrestrial > Plant litter >...
GCACCGACCGGCCCCACGTCCTGCGCGAGACCATCATGGCGGTCCGCAAGGGCGGCACGGTCTCGGTGCCCGGCGTCTATGGCGGCGTCGCCGACAAATGGCCGATCGGGGCCTTCATGGAGAAGGGGCTGACGTTGAAGACCGGCCAGACCCACGTGCAGAACTATCTGCCGGAGCTGTTGCAGCTGATCCTCGACAACAAGATCGACACCACCGACCTGATCTCCCACCGCCTGCCGCTCGAACAGGCCGCCGAGGGCTACAAGAACTTCAAGACCAACCAGAACGAATGGACGAAAGTCGTTCTGCTTCCACACTAAACTGCTTGGCCAGCCTTACCCAACCTGTGCTGCGTCGCCTTCCTTCCTACCCTTACCGACGTCGGCTGCGGACGTCCCATCCGGATGTTCGCGAATGTCGCCACGCCTGAAATCAATCGACCGGCAGACCATCGTGGTCACCGGGGCCAGTTCCGGCATCGGGCTGGCGACTGCGCGAATGGCGGCGAAGGCCGGCGCGCGGGTTTTCCTGATCGCTCGCAGCGGCCAAGCTCTGGCGACGATCTGCGAGGACATTGAGGCCAACGGCGGAACGTCGGCCTTCGCCGTCGCGGACGTCGGAGACGAGGGCCAGCTTCGCGCCGCGGCCGAAGCGGCGACGGCCCGGTTCGGAGCCTTTGACAGCTGGATCAATGCGGCGGGCGTCGCGATCTATGCGCCCTTGCTGGACACGCCGGCCGGTGAGCACGAACGTCTGTTCCGGACCAACTACTGGGGCGTGGTGAACGCCGCCCGGATCGCGGTCCCCGTGCTGAGGCGGGCCGGCGGCGCGTTCGTCACAGTCGGCTCCGTGGTCTCCGATATCGGCACGCCTGTCCTCGGGGCCTATGCCGCGTCCAAACACGCGGTAAAGGGTTTCGTCGATTCACTTCGCATGGAGCTTCTCGGCGACAGGGCCCCGGTCAGCGTAAGCCTTGTCAAGCCGAGCGGCATCGGCACGCCGCTGGCCGAGCACGCCGCCAACCACCTGGGCGCGGCGGGTCGGGTTCCACCGCCCGCCTACGCGCCGGAGGTCGTCGCCCGCGCCATTCTCCACGTGATCCAGCATCACCGTCGCGAAATCACCGTCGGCGGCATCGGCCTGTTCCAGACGCTGGCGGCCGCGCATAGTCCAGGTCTGGCGGACCGCCTTGCCTCCTGGATCCCTCCGCTTCTGCAAGACAAGCGACGTCCGGCCAATGTGCTGGACAATCTGGAGCGGGCCGGGGCCAGTGGCGAAACCCGCTCGCCGTACGAGCATTCGAGGGCCTTCAGCCTTTACACAACAGCCGCCCTTCATCCCGGAGTCACATTCGGCCTCGCTGCCGTCGCGATAGCCGCTGGTCTGAACGTCCTGCGAAGCACAACGACTCTGGGTCGGCGAGGCGGTCACTTCCAGGATGTCCGGCAGCGGATGAGGGTCTAGGCGGCGCTCAAAGAGAGCGTGTTCGTCCGGACGAACCGCTGCGATCTCCTGTAAACGGATAGGCTCGCGCCACGACTCGGCTATGGATGACCGGGTTTGACCCTGGTCGGTCGTCGCTGTGGCGGCGATGGGACGCGTCAGCCGCGGTGCGGAATGAATCATCTATCTGTTCTGGAACGCGCCTATCAGATTGCCGACAGCGGCCGGATCGCCTCGATTGCACCCTGCGTCGGATGCTTGTTCTGGAAGGCTATGCGTTTTCCGATGTCGCGACGGCCCTGAATGGCCTGGCCGTCCGTTGGTCGATCAAGGCGCGCATAGATGCGGCGACGGCGTCATAGGGCGAACGGCAAGCCAGTCTGTCGCGGCATCCGGATGGTTTCCGTTCGATCGTCCGCGGCAAGGGTCGCCGTGGGTGAGCGCCGGCCTCGACCTGACGCCGCTTTCACGCATAACCTTGCGTCACGCCGTTCCGACCGCCGCCGCACGTCCGATCAGGATTCGGCGTGGCCGAAATCGGACCGCTGCCGGCCTGGGCCCGTCCGCGCGCCGAGGCGCAGCGCGGCCTGGACCCGATTGACGAGATCCGCAGCCTTGTAGGGCTTGCCAAGCACATCCATGGCCTCGGCCTGCGGACCCTCGAGCGCCATCTGGTCGTTGTAGCCCGTGGTCATCAGGATCGGTGTGTCCGGGCTCAGGCCGCGGATCTCCTGCGCCAGGGCCACGCCGTTCATCTCGCCCGGCATGACCACATCTGAAAAGACTAGGTCGAACGGACGATCGAGCAAGGCGGCCCTGAAAGTCTCGAGCCCACGTCGTGCGCGAGCGCCGCCCGCCCTGGGCGTCCGGTACGGGACACAGGCAGGGCGCCGGACAGGTTGGAGCGGCAGAGCTTGCGGCGGCGGCCGACCTTGATCACGGTCTCGAGTCAGTACGAAGGGGTTTTCATGACATCGCGCCGAAACAATGATCAAGCGGGGGAGCCCTCTGGCGCGGGCAGGATGTGGCCGAGGTCCGCCGTGGTCCTGGTCAGCACCGTCGCCGCCTATTCGCTCGTCGTGATCGGACTCTGCGGGGCCGGCATCTGGGGCGCCAGGGTCCAGACCCTGCGCGCGACCCACACCCAGGCCGCTGCGATCGCCTCCTTCTCGGCAGCCTATACGTCGCGAATGTACGATCTCAGCGATGAGGTGACGCGTCACCTCGCGCAGCGGCTTCAGGGGTCTGCGTTGAACCCTCAGGCCATCACCCCACAGCTTGTGGAGGCCGCAGAAGCAACGGCGCAGAACGATTACCTCCTGGTGTTCGGTCCCGACGGCGACCTCATCGCAAGCTCGGAGCCGATGCGGCGCTTCGTAATCCAGAATGACGCTTTGTCCGCGCATCGGAGCGGGGTCGCGCGTTTCGTCGGACAGGTTGTGAAAGGACGGGCGACGGATGAGGTGATCTACCGGCTGTCGCGCCGTATCGACGGACCCGACGGCCGGTTGGCCGGGATTGTCGGGGCGGCGATCCGACCCTATGGCGTGCGTGGGCTCGAAGCGCGCGGGCCCACGGATCCGCAGATCACGGTCTGGACAGACGGCGGCGCCTTCGTTGCGGCGGCGTTCGTCGATTTTCGCCCGGACGGGGTCGCCATCGCACCGGCCCGGCCTACCGGCCTGGGCGCGTTGGTTCCGGGCGAGATCAGGGATGCGGAGGGCTTGGTTCGGGCCGAAGCCACGGTCGAGGGGCTGCCGCTGCGCATGTCGGTGGATTTCAACAGAAACGGCGTTCTAGGGCCGTGGAAGACGCTTGCGTCCGGGATCGCGCTTGTCGGCGTCCTTCTTCTCGCTATGGGTTGGGGCTTTGCGTGGGCGGGACTGAGGGTGGTCGCGCGCGATGAGGCGCGACGCGCCAGCCTCGCGATCGCCAAGGCCGAAGCCGAAGCCGCCCTGAACGATCGGGAGATGCTTCTGCGCGAAATCCACCACAGGGTGCGCAACAGCCTGATGCTGGTCTCCAGCTTCCTGACGCTGCAAGCGCGCGAAGCCGACGCCAGGACGCGCGCCGCCCTGGACACGGTGCAGGCCCGGGTGACCTCCATCGGCGTGGTGCACGAGACGCTCTACGCCGGCAGCCACCTCGGCGAGGTCAGCCTGGCGGAATATCTGGAGCGACTGCTCCCGGAGTTGAGCGCCAGTCTGGGCGCCGCCGAGCGCGGCGTGGTTCTGGATTGCGAGGTGAGCGGCGTCACAGTGACCGGCGATCAGGCCTCGACCCTGGGGCTCATCATTTCCGAAGCCGTCACCAACGCCGTCAAATACGCCTTCGGCGAGGGCGGCGGCCGCATTCTCGTGAGCGCCCGGAACCTGCCAGACAACCTGATGGAAGTCTGCATCCAGGATGACGGCTGCGGCGCCGCGGCGACCGGAAAGACGGGGCTTGGGTCGCGGCTGCTCACCGCTTTGGCGGGACAGCTCGGCGGGCGTGCGACGATGACGGGCGGGGCCGGCACCCTAGTCCGGGTGACCTATCCGTCCTCGCGGAGCTGACGGCGAAGACGGTCCGGCGCAAGACGCCCTCTGACGGGATCCGCCTGCCCCTCGCCAGCATCATCGCGCCTTCGAAAGGGGTTGCTGAGGGGCGAGCTTCGGCCGAATGGTCTCACGTCTTCGGGGCAGGGAACGCCACGGGCCGCTGCCGCATTCCGCGATGCAGGAAGGAGACCTTTCATGCCCCGTGGAGACAAGTCGGCCTATACCGACAAGCAGGAACGCAAGGCCGATCACATCGCCGAAGGCTACGAAAAGCGCGGCGCTTCCGAAAAGGAAGCTGAGCGGCGGGCCTGGGCCACGGTCAACAAGGATGACGGCGGCGGAAAGAAATCCGGGTCCGGCCGTGGCAAGGCGACAGGCCATCCGGCATCCCACAAGGGCGGGCGCAAAGGCGGCGCCGCTTCCGCAGCCCGACCCAGCGCGGATCGCTCCGCGGCGGCGAAGAAGGGCTGGGAGACCCGCCGCAGGAAGGCGAGTTGACGATGGCGAAGTCCCAACCTCCGCCGTCCGCAGACGCAGACGCAGCCGAAGCCGCTGACACTCAGACGCAAACCCGTGGCGCAGATCGCGCCCTGGAACTGAAGGTCGAAAAGCTGGCGCGGGAGCAAGCCCGCGTCGGCCAGATTGTGCGCGGTGCGAAACCCTGATGGCGCGCGCGCTTGAACGCTTGGCCTATCGCAGCCACGCAACGGTCTCGATGGAGTCGTTGCTGCTGATCGCGGACATCCTGGCGGTGTCGCAGCGGAATAATCGTCGCGACGGGATCAGCGGCGCTCTAACCTATAGCGACGGCGTCTTCTTCCAGGTTGTCGAAGGCTACCCTGAAGACCTTGATCGACTCCTTCGCCGGCTTGGCGCTGACCCGCGGCATCGGGACATCACGGTCGTGCACCGGGCCGCGGTAGCGGGACGGGTGTTCGGCGAATGGAGCATGACGGCGCCGAGGATCACTCCGGACATGGCGGACACGATGAAGAAGGCGATCGCGGAGTCTGACAGCGCGCCATCCGTCGCGATCGAGACGCTTCGTCGGATGGCGACCGACCCGCTCACCTGACCGCCCCCGGGCCAGCTTTGAAGACGGAGCCGGCCGTCGCCGGTCCGCTGATGACGCCAGATGCCGCAAGGGCGCCGGTCGTCGGATGGCAGCCGACCACTGTCATGTCCTGGCTCGACGGGGATCCTCGGCTCCGTCGACCCGCGAGAGGGCTCAGCTGTCGTGCGCGGCTGCGCGAAAAGATGCCGATCGAGGGCAGGGCCCATCAAGGGTGAGACCGTCGCACGCCTCGCCCGGCGGCCGCGCTGTCGGGTCGTCCGGCCGTTTGTCTACCCATTTTGGTCGTGCAACCGGGCCGGTCGCGCGGCGTTTGCGTGCGAGGAGGAGCCCATCATGATCAACAAAACCCTTATCGCCGCAAGCCTCGCAGTCCTGTCCCTGGCCGCGTGCAGCAAGGAAAGCGGCGGCGCGGCGGACCAGCAGAACCAGGCCGCCAACGCCGTCCAGGACCACGCCGCCGGCGTGGTCGGCGCCGCTGCCGCCCCGGCCGGCGCGACGACCGACGGCGGGTTCGTCACCAACGCCGCCATCGGCGGGATGTATGAGGTGCAGGCCGGCCAAATCGCGGCCGAACGTTCCACCAATCCGAAGCTCAAGGAGCTCGGTCGCAAGATGGTCGCCGATCACGGCAAGGCCGGAGACGAACTCAAGCCGATCGCGGCCTCCCAGAACCTGGCCGTCCCGACCGCTCTCGACCAGCGCCACCAGGGCCTGATTGACAATCTGCGCGGCGCGACCGACCAGGATTTCGACCGTGTCTATCTGCAACAGCAGGAAGCGGCGCATAACGAGACGGCGATGCTGCTCGGCGACTACGGCCGGATCGGCGGCAACACTGCGCTCAAGGGATGGGCCGCCAAGACCCTGCCGGTCGTCCAGATGCACCAGCAGATGGTCGATGCGCTTGACGAGGCGGACGCTGACGCGCCCCACTGAGGCCGCGGCGTGGTATGAGGTGGGCTAGAGCCCGCGAAGGCCGCCCGTCTCGGGCGGCCTTCAACGCATCGGAATACGGCGAAGTCACCCTGAGCGGCGTTGGGGAGTGGCCGTGGACCGACTTTGAAGCGTCAGTCGGCTATCGACAGGACCGCCATCCGTGCGTCGCTTTCCGAGACATCGCCGGCGCCTGTTGCGCAGTTTGGCGCTGGCGTTTCTACGTGGGCCTGCACTTCCTGCCGGTCCTGATGCTGATGGCTCTCACCGAGGCGCCACCCTTTCAACAAGGCAATGAGGCCATCGGCGCGCTCGCCCTGGATCGGTGCATCGCCTGGATCCGAAAGCGGTCCCGTCCGCTCACGACCTGAGCCGGATTTCTCTTGTTGCGTCAGCCATGAACGGTCTCGCCGACGTCCGGCAGGGGCGCGTGGAGGCCGGGAAGATCAACAAGCCGCGGCGGCTCGTCCTCGGAGAGCGGGGGCAGACAGATGAATCGCGCGGCGACCTCCTTGTTTCGCAGCCTTAACTTCAGTCGGACGGGCGAGCCGGCGCTGGCCAGTCGAAACGCCAGGGCGCGGGCGGCGTCTTCAGCGCTGGAGCCCGACCGGAACACCAGGTCGTTGGCGACAGTGTCCGTGCGCACGGTCCAGCCCTGGGCAAGCGGCTCGACGACGATCGTTTCCATTGCAACCTCCGTGATTACGCCGGGCTCTTTCGACCCGGTCGATCCCTAGCTAGAGCGCCTCGCTTCAACGTCAAGGCGGCGGCCTGCACGTCTATCGCTGTAGGCTCAAGGGCGGAGGGCGATGGTGAAGGCTGTCGCCCCCGGCCTCAAGGCCGGATCTGGGGCCTCAACGCCTGCCGCCACCGACAACCGCCGTCCTGGCGCCGGACGCCGTCGTCGTGCAGGCGGGCGATCGGCGGGGTTACACTGTGACGTCCTGCCGGCACCGGGGGCGCGCCCAAGCGCGATGGATGGGGCTCAACCAAAGAGCCCATGGAGATACCAGCTGAGGTCGCCGGTAACGGCCTGTTCACCGTCGCCGCGCCGGAAGACCCAGAAACGTTCGCCCGCGTCATCCTCGAGCTGAAAATAGTCTCGCACGGCGTCCAGTTCACCGTCACGGCGCCACCATTCGCCGAAGATCCGCTCGGGCCCATCCGCCCGGCGGACACGACGGCGGACACCTCGCCAGCTGAAGCTGACCGGAGGCTGGTCCGGGAGCAGGGCGACGGTTTCGATCCGCTCGGGCGCAGTAAGCAGACGAGACGGACGGGGCCAACGCCCGGGCCAGGTTTCGGCGACCAGAGCGGCCAGCGGCGCCACCCGCCTGGCGGAGCGTTCGGGGACGTCGCTCTGGGCCGGAGCGAGGCGATAGAGGCGACGCCCGCCCAGTCTGTTGGCGAGGGTGTCCACGAGGTCGGAAACGTCGGCCACGGCGGGCGTCGTAAGGTCGCTGGCGGTTGGCTTCGAGTCCAGCGCCTCCGCGATGGGCGCGGTCAGGACCATGATCTCCACGCCGAGCCCGGGATCGATGGTCTCCAGCTTGTCGCAGAGCAGACGGGTCAGACGTTTGATGTCGCGGACTGGCTTGGCCGTCCCGATACGGATGACCTCCATGTGGTTGTCGACCCGGTGGAAGCGCAGATCGAGCTTCAAGGCACCCAGACTCCGGAACTCCAGCGCGGCGCAGAGAGCTTCCACCAGTTTGAGGGTGTAGCGGGCCAGGGTCTCTGGCGCCCCGATCGGCTCGGCGAAGATTTGCCGGACCTGGATCAGCTCGACCGCCTCCACCGGGTCGATCGGCTCGGCCATGCGCCCGAAAGCCTGGTCCAGCCGCCGGGTCAGCTCGGGGCCAAAACGCAGCGAGAGCGGAGCGCGGGGTTTCGACTCGATCTCGCCGATCGTATCAATGCCCATCTTCGACAGTCCCGCCACGACGTCAGGCGTCAGCCGCAGGGCCGAGGTCGGCAGGTCGGTGATGAGACGGGCGCCGCGATCGGACGCAACCAGGGCAGGCCGGGCTTCGAAGCGGGCCAGGGCGTGGGCGGAGCCCCAGGTGTCCGCCATTGCGGCGCGAGCGGTGAGGCCGACGGACCGGCATCTCTCGACAAGGTCTTGAAGGAAGGCCTCGTCGCCGCCGTGGCGGTGGGTCGCGCCGGTGGCGTCGATGACCAGGCCGTCGGGCGGATCGGCGGCGACGATGGGCGCATAGCGCCTGAGCGCCCACAGGGCGAGTTGTTCCAGGCCGTCAGCATCGCCCTGCGGGTCGTGATCGTAGACAAGCAAATCGGGGATCAGGGCCTTTGCCTGCGTCGCAGCCATGCCGGGTCGGATCCGCTGACCCTGCGCGGCGGCGTCGGCCGCGACCACCACCCGTTTTCGGCCGACCCGTCCGACCAGGATGAGCGGCGTCTCAGGCGACGGCGCGTCGGCCCCAAGCCGGCGCCGAAGACGATCGGTCGGCCAGGTCGGCAGGTAGAGCGAGACGACCCGTCTCATCACAGGCTTCCAGTTCAAATTCGGCGCACTCGCCGGCGCGGCATCGGATCAGTTCGACAAACCAGCGGGCCCGGCCGACGCCGGCCACGGGCAAGGGTGTGGAGGGCAGGGCGGTCACGCGCCACCGGGTGACGGCCGCCGTCGGCTGACCGAAGTCGGCCGCTTCGGCCTGTCGCCGCCAGCGGCGGATCGCCAAACCGATCGTCCCGGACTCCTCGGCTGCGAGTTGCAGCCGTCTCGAGGCCGTCATGGAGAGACGGGCGACCTCGCCCACCACCGCGCCCAGGCCGCCGTGCCGCAGGCCCTCCTCAAAGGCGGTAAGCACTGCCGCCTCGTCACCGGCCTCGACATAGACGACCCGGTCGGATGGGAGGCCCGCCTGTTCCAGCGCAGGGGCGAAGAGGTCCGGACGTGTGAGGCACCAGAGCACCTGGCCGTGCGTGCGTGCGGCGATCCCGGCCACGAACAGAGCCGAGGCCGCCCCATGCACGGCGCCGTCGCCCCCGCCCGATACCTCGTGAAGGGCTCCGAGCTGGAGGCCACCGACCGGGAGGCGGTCGTCGACGTCCGAGACGCCAAACGGCAGGACACCCCTGGGTGTCCGCCCATGCGCCTCGAGCCGCGCGACCTCTGTGCGCAGAGCCTGGAACGCGAGGGATGACGAGGGGGCGGACATGGACTCCGAAATCGCGGGGCTAGAAACATGTTCCGCATTTGTTCTCTTTCCCGGCGCCCGGAGTCAAGGCGACGGTCGTCAACCTTGTGGACGGTTGGCCCACGGCAGCGATTGGTCCTGGAGCACCGCCGCCGCGGGCAGGTTTGAAAAGACGAGTGCGTTCGGCCGTGCCAAGCTCAGGGAAAGACCTTTTCGGCGATGAGACTCCCGGCCGGCGCGGGTTTGACAAGCTCGGCCTCTGGACGCCTGAGCTCCAGCCAGTCTGACGCCTGCCCCCGAGGGAGGACCACGATCTGGCGGTCGTGATAGGGCTCGATGTCCGGCCCAGGCTCCGTCGTCAGCATCGCGAATGCGCCGTCTTTGATCAGGCCGGCGACCCAGAAGCTCCGTTCGCCTTTGAGGCTGAAACGCCATTTGGTCTTGCGCTTCTGGCCGGGCTCCGGAGCCGTGAATTCGAAAAAGCCGTCCGCCGGGATCACGCAGCGTAGAGAGTTGGCGAAGCTGCGGCCGTCCGAGCGGAAGTTGAACACTGGGCGCCCGGCCGGGCCTTTCCAGGCCCAGGGCGTCATCCGCGCTTCAGGTCCCTGGACTCCTGCCCAGATCACGGGGGCCCGATCGCCGATGCGGATGCTGGCGGTCGCCCCGAAGTTCGGCACGCCGTCCGGGAAGACGAGCGGATTGCGCGTGTGGTTGAACTCTTCGATCGCTTCGTCGAAGGGCAGGATGAGCTGATACTCATTGCACATCGGTCGCACCTCCCGCGCAACGCCGGTCCGGCGCGACGATCGTCCTCAACGGGATACGTTTGGGCCGCAATCGCGTTGCCGTCCCATGACTTCGACTGACGCCATACGGACCGGAGGGTGCGCCTGCGGCGCTGTGCGCTTCATCGCCCGCGGCGAGCCACTCCGCGTCGGCCTATGCCACTGCCTCAGATGTCGAAAAGCCCACGCCTCGGCCTTCTATCCCTTCGCGGTCTTCGGGCCCGACCGGGTTGAGGTCACCGGTCCGCTGGAAAGCTGGTTCAGCTCCCCGCCCATGATGACCGCTTCTGCCCGGTCTGCGGTTCACGGGTGATCGCCGTCCTCGACGGCGAAGTCGAGCTCTCGCTGGGAAGCCTCGACGAGCCCGGCGAGCTGACGCCGCAGTACGAAAGCTGGGTCATCCGGCGGGAGCCGTGGCTTCCGGCGCTCGATGTCCCTCAGTTCGAACGCGACCGCATTCCCTGAACTGTGACTTAAGTGATTCATTTGAATCGCTTATCGGCAGAACGAATCACCTGCAGCCGAGTTGATTCGGTCTTCGCGGCCCAGAACGGCGCCGCTCCGGAGACGCCGAATGGCCGCGTATCGACCCACCTGGTCGGGACATCTGAAGCTGTCCCTGGTGACCTGTCCGGTCTCCCTGTTTACCGCGACCTCGAGCAGCGGCGACGTGCGCTTCAACCTGATCAA
>Ga0247812_10002350_pt1 | contig 10622 bp, 5 predicted proteins | sample UWRJL149409B1_FD_178011 | JGI IMG/M metagenome (GOLD analysis project Ga0247812, IMG submission 178011) | Plant litter microbial communities from Arlington Agricultural Research Station in Wisconsin, United States - UWRJ-L149-409B-1 | ecosystem: Environmental > Terrestrial > Plant litter >...
GAACACCGACAACGGCAACCGCCCGGGCCTGGCACCCGGCGTGGCCTTCAGCGACGGCATCAAGGCGCTGCGCCGCACCGGCAACAACAAGCGCGACGGGCTGATGGCCACCGTCCAGTTCCGCCCGTCCAACAGCTGGACCAGCACCTTCGATGCGTTCCACACCGAAGCCGAGCAGATCGACACGGCCAACCAGTTCGAGGTCAACCTCAGCAACTTCAACGGCGGCTACACGCCCGGCCTGCTGATCAGCAATCCGCAGGTGAATGCCGATGGCACCTTCGCCGGCGGCACGGCCAGCGGTGTCTATCCCCTGGTGCGCGGCATGTACAACAAGCGCGAAGACAAGATCGATGCGTTCGGCTGGAACAACGAGTTCACCTTCGGCAACGGCGTCAAGCTGGTGGCCGATGTGAACTATTCCAAGGCCACCCGCGATGAGCTGAACCTGGAAAACAACCTGCAGCTGACCCCGATGCCGCAGCTGGACACCATCGGCCTGGTGGTGAACCCGAACGGCTTCTCGCAGATCACCCCGGGCCTGGACTATTCCAATCCCGATGCGCTGTTCCTGACCAACACCATCTACGGCTCCGGCTACGGCAAGGTGCCGACGGTGGAAGACCGCTTGAAAGGTGCACGCGTCGCGCTGACGCTGCCCGCACCGGAAGGTCTTTCGTCTGTGTTCGCCGACTTCGACATCGGCGTCAACTACGCCGATCGCCAGAAGGACAAGACCCAGGCCGAGGGCAACATCCTGCTGGGCGCGCAGGGGGATGCGAACATCGCCGCCGATCTGCAGCGTGATCCGGTGAACCTGGGCTTTGCCGGCATTGGCTACATCCCGGCCTGGAACGTACCGGCGGCGGTGTCGCGTTACATGGTGTTCAATCCGGTCACCGACCTGGATTATCTGATCCCGAAATCGTGGACGGTGCAGGAGAAAATCACCACCGCATGGCTGCGCGCCAACATCAATACCGATATCGGCGTGGTGGGCGTGCGCGGCAACATCGGCGTACAGATGCAGCATGCCGACCAGAGCTCGCAGTCGAACTACTTCGACCGCTCGCGTCCCGCTGGCCAGAACGTGCTGCCGATCGACGCCGGCAAGACCTACAACGATTGGCTGCCGAGCTTGAACCTGGCCTTCATGTTCCCGCACCAGCAGACCCTGCGTTTCGCTGCGGCCAAGCAGGTGGCGCGTCCGCGCGTGGACCAGATGCGCGCTGGCCTGGAGTTCGGCGTGGACACTGCCACCGGCCGTCCGGGTGGCAGCGGCGGCAATCCGCTGCTGGATCCATGGCGTGCCACCGCGTTTGATCTGTCCTACGAAAAGTACTTCGCCGAGCGCGCCTACGTGGCGGCCGCCGTGTTCTACAAGGACCTGAAGAGCTACGTGTACACGCAGTCGGTCGATGACTACGACTTCTCCGACCTGCTGGCCAGCTATGTGCCGCCGCCGGGCATGGTGGCACCGGTGCTGCAGACCGGTACGTTCTCGTCGCCGCAGAACGGCAAGGGTGGCACGCTGCGCGGCCTGGAGCTGACCGCCTCGCTGCCGCTGGACATGTTCACCGAATCGCTGCGCGGCTTCGGCGTGCAGGCCAGTGCAACGTTCAATGACAGCGACATCGAGATCCTCGATCCGGAAAGCGCCTCCAGCGTGGGCAGCGATCCCATCGCCCTGCCCGGCCTGTCCGACCGCGTGTACAACTTCACCGCGTACTTCGAGCGTAATGGGTTCGAGGCACGCGTCAGCCAGCGTCGCCGTTCGGACTTCATCGGTGAGATCGGCAACTTCAACGGCAACCGCACGCTACGCTACGTGGTGGGCGAGAACGTGACCGACGCGCAGGTCAGCTATACCTTCAGCGACAGCAGCTCGATGGCCGGCCTGACGCTGCTGCTGCAGGGGACCAACCTCACCAACGAGCCGTACCGCACCTATGCCGGTACGACAGACCGGCCGCTGGAATACGTGGAATGGGGACGCACTTACATGCTGGGCGTGAACTACAAGTTCTGAGCCCGACCAGCGTAGAAACCTGCGGACAGGGCGCCACGATCTCGTGGCGCCCTTTTTCGCGTCAGTTGCAGATGAAGCCCAGCCTGCCGTTGCAGTTCCACAGCTTCGGCAGCTGCTCCAGCTGGATCTGCGTGCGATTATCTTGCCCGCTTCCATCCGAGCGTGTGCAAGTGGCAGCGATGAAGCAGAGGCTGGGCTCATGGAACTTGGTGTGAACCAACCTGCACCCGTTCATTGCCGCCTCTGACTGCTGGAAGGCGGCTTGGCAGGCTGCGTCGCTGCTGCGCCCGGTTGTATCTCCCTGCGCGACAGGCAGGGCGAAGGCCGCCCCCGATACCACCACCGACAGCAGGCCGATAAGCGTTGCGAATTTTTTCTGCATGACACATCCTCGATGAACAACGTTTGGGGGTGAACAGGATGCTTCCCCCGTCGCGAGCGTGTCTGCAGGAAGAAACCGTGGAGAACACCAGGATTTCTGCCCGCATGGGCTTGGGGAATTGCAGGTTCTGAGCCATTCAAGCGCTGTTTGAGTCAGCCCGGGCAGCCCGCGGCCAACACGCCGTCCTCGTTGCACACGCGATACACAGGTGCCGCAGGGAAGGCCCCGAACGCGGCCGCCGAACTGCCGTCATTGCCACGGCAGCCTGCCCACAGGTTGTACGTGCCGCCACTACCAGCCCCGTATTTGGCCCCCACCAAAAAAAAGGACGCCGCTTCGCAGCGGCGTCCCTCAAGTACCACCAACGGAGAAATCGTTCAGCCGATGCGTCGGCCGCAGAACACCGAGTGCGCGGGCAGCACCAGCTCGGTGCCATCGGTCATCCCGGCATCCGGCCCAGGAACCGCCACAGCCTGCCACAGGCCAGCGGGCAGCGCATGGCGCACCGACACCCCTGAGAGGTTGAAGGCCAGCAGCAGCTGCTCATCGGCGAGGGTGCGCTGGAACAACAGGACCGGCTCGGCCGATTCAAGGAAGCTGATTGCGCCATGCAGCAGCACCGGCTGCGTCTTCCGCCAGGCGAGGAATGCACGGAAAGCCGACAGCACCGAGGCCGGGTCTTTCTCTTGGGTCGCCACAGAAGCTGCCCGGTGCGCGTCTGGAATCGGCAGCCACGGGGTGCCCGTAGTGAAACCAGCCAGAGGATCGTCGTTCCAGGGCAACGGCGTGCGGCAGCCATCACGTCCCTTGAAGTTCGGCCAGAACGTGATGCCATACGGGTCCTGCAGCGCCTCGAAGGGCACGTCCGCTTCGCCCAGACCCAGCTCTTCGCCCTGGTACAGGCAGATGGAACCGCGCAGCGAACACAGCATGGCCACCAGCATCCGCGCCAGGCGAGGATCGGCCGGATGGCCACCCCAGCGGGTCACCGCACGCTCGACATCGTGATTGGAAATCGCCCAGCACGGCCAGCCTTCGGTCATCGCCGCTTCGAGGCGTGACACGGTGTCGCGGATATACGCTGCGCTGTAGTCCTGCACCAGCAATTCGAAGCTGTAGCCCATGTGCAGGCGCGTGTCGGTGGTGTATTCGGCGGTGGTGGCCAGCGAATCCTCCGACGAAATCTCACCCAGGCTCACAGCCCCCGGATACTGGTCCAGCAGGGCGCGCAGGTCTTCCAGGAACGGCAGGTTCTCCGGCTGCGTATTGTTGAAATAGTGGTACTGGTAGGCGTACGGATTATCCGGACTGAAGCCACGCCCCACGCGTTTCTCCACCGGCTTGGGCGGGTTGTCACGCAGTTGCCGGTCATGGAAGCAGAAGTTGATCGCATCCAGGCGGAATCCGTCCACGCCGCGGTCCAGCCAATAGCGGACATTCTCCAGCGTCGCGTTCTGCACCTGCGGGTTGTGGAAATTGAGGTCCGGCTGCTCGGCGAAGAAATTGTGCAGGTAGTACTGCTGGCGCCGAGGTTCCCACTGCCACGCAACCCCGCCGAACAGCGACATCCAGTTGTTCGGTGGGGTGCCGTCTTCGCGCGGATCCACCCACACATACCAGTCCGCCTTCGGATTGCTGCGGTCCTGCCGGCTCTCCTGGAACCAGTCGTGTTCGCTGGAGGTGTGGCTGAGGACCTGGTCGATCATGACCTTCAGGCCCAGCGCGTGCGCCTTGGCCAGCAACCGGTCGAAGTCATCCAGGGTGCCGAACAATGGATCGACGTCGCGGTAGTCGGCGATGTCGTAGCCGAAATCCGCCATCGGCGACTTGAAGAAGGGCGACACCCAGATCGCATCCACGCCCAGCGCGGCGATATAGTCCAGGCGCTCGATGATGCCGGGCAGGTCGCCCACGCCGTCACCGTTGGCATCGAGGAAACTCCGCGGGTAGATCTGATAGATCACGGCGCCGCGCCACCATGGCGTATTGGACATCTGGCCCCCCTCCGGGCTCTGTGGGCCAGCGCAAGGACGCGGGCCGGAATGCATCGGTGGAAGCTTAGCGGCGGGGGCCGTGGCAGGGGGCTGCCTGCATACGTATTCACGGTAAAGGCGGCCGGCCACTGCGCCGCAATCTCCGCGCGGCACGTCCCTCCCGCCGCCATGCGCCCGAATTCACGGCCAGCGCCTATAATTGGCAGCGAGCCTTGAAGCCAGACCGCATGACCATTCTCGAAGACACCCGTGCCGCCCTGGGCCTGCCCCAGATCCAGTCGCTTGCTGCCGCCGACATGGCCGCCGTCGATGCCCTGATCCGGCGCCGGCTTTCTTCCGATGTGGTGCTGATCAACCAGATCGCCGACCACATCATTTCGGCCGGCGGCAAACGCCTGCGGCCGATGCTGGTGATGTTGGCCGGCCACGCGGTGGGCGGTTCGGGCCCCGAGCACCACCAGTTGGCGGCGATCATCGAGTTCATCCACACGTCCACCCTGCTGCACGACGACGTGGTGGACGAATCCAGCCTGCGGCGTGGCCGTAGCACGGCAAATGCCCTGTGGGGCAATGCGCCGAGCGTGCTGGTGGGTGACTTCCTGTATTCGCGCAGCTTCCAGCTGATGGTGGAACTGGACCGGATGCCGGTCATGCAGATCCTGGCCGACACCACCAACCGCATCGCCGAAGGCGAAGTGCTGCAGCTGCTGCACGTACACAACCCGGATACCGACGAAGCCGCTTACCTGCGGGTGATCGAGCGCAAGACAGCGGTGCTGTTCGCCGCGGGCACGCGGCTGGGCGCCCTCGCCAGCGGCGTTGACGAGACGACCCAGCAGGCGCTGTACGACTACGGCATGAATCTCGGCTATGCCTTCCAGATTGCTGATGACGTGCTGGATTACTCGGCCAATGCGGATGAGCTGGGCAAGAACCTGGGTGATGACCTGGCCGAAGGCAAGGCCACCCTGCCGCTGATCCATGCCATGGCCCATTCCGACGAAAGCACCCGTCAGCGCCTGCGCAGTATCGTGCAGGACGGCGATGCCTCGGCGATGCCGGAAGTGCTGGCCGCCATCCACGCCACCGGCGGACTCGACTACAGCCGCGCGCGTGCCGAGGAATACGCAGCAGCCGCCGAAGCCGCACTGGACGGCCTGGCCGAGAATGACGCCGTCGCCGCCCTGCGCGGTCTGGCCCGCTACGCCGTACAGCGCAGCCACTGACCCAACCGGTAGCGCCGACCCATGGTCGGCGAGCGCAGCGGCGAGCGCCTGGTCGCCCGTCACCCGTAGCGCCGACCCATGGTCGGCGAGCGCAGCGGAGAGCGGACTCGCCCGCACCCCGCCGAGCACGGCTCGGCGCTACCACGGCGGCCCCCGGTCATCCGTAGCGCCGACCCATGGTCGGCGAGCGCAGCGGAGAGCGCGTGGTCGCCCGCATCCCGCCGAGCATGGCTCGGCGCTACCAGGGCAGCGCCCCGTCATCCGTAGCGCCGACCCATGGTCGGCAAGCGCAGCGGCGAACGCGTGGTCGCCCGCACCCCGCCGAGCACGGCTCGGCGCTACCACGGCAGCCCCCGTAGCGCCGACCCATGGTCGGCGAGCGCAGCGGCGAACGCGGGGTCGCCCGCACCCCGCCGAGCACGGCTCGGCGCTACCACGGCGGCCCACGGTCATCCGTAGCGCCGACCCATGGTCGGCGAGCACAGCGGAGAGCGCGCTCCCCTTTTTACAGGCCGATGCCGGGGATGGCGCTGATCAGGTCGGGATCGAAACCGGCCAGTTCGGCGAAATGGCGGCCGCGGGCGACGTAGTCGCGGTAGGCGCCGAAGCTGGGGGCGCCGGGGGACAAAAGGACAACGCCCCCCTCCCTGCCCAGCGCGCTGCGTGCCAAGGCCATCGCCTCCGCCAGATCGTGCGCGGCGTGCAGGCCGAATCGTCCCGCCTCGACCAAGGGTCGCAGCAGTGCATGGATGCGCGGACCATTGCCCCCCATCGTGACGACTGCCAGCGGCGGCTGGCCTTCCGCCAGGTGGTGCACGAAATCACCCCAGTCCAGCCCGCGGTCATGCCCCCCCACCAGCAGGGCAATGCGCTGCCCGGCAAAACACTCGAGCGCCGCCAGACTGGCATGGGGCGTCGTGCTGATCGAATCGTTGATGTAGACGACGCCGTCGCGTGCGCCGATCCGCTGCAGTCGGTTCGGCAACGGCTGGAACGTTTCCACCGCAGGGGCCAGCGACACGGCGTCCAGACCCAGTGCTTCCAGCGCAGCCAGCACTGCGCACAGGTTGCCGCGGTTGTGGCGTCCCGGCAGCGGCGTACGCGCGGTATCAAACACCGCCTGCGGCCCGCGATGGACGACGTCGCCGCGCATGTGCCAGCCCGCCGGCTGGTTGAACCAGACCACCTGGCTGTCCGGCAGTGACAATCCCGCAAGATGCGGATCGGCTGCGTTGAGCACGGCAATACGCGGTGCGCCCTCCGTCACCAGCTTCAACTTGTCGTCGATGTACTGCTGTTCACTGCCGTGCCAATCCAGATGCTCCGGGAACAGGTTCAGCACCACCGCGACCTGCGGGTGCGCGCCACTGCGCGCCACCTCGCCCGTCTGGTAGCTGGACAGCTCAACCGCCCAGTAGTCCGGCGCGGGATGCGGCTCCAGCACTTCCAGCAGGGGCAGGCCGATATTGCCGACCAGCCCGGTGCGATGACCGGCTGCACGCAGCAGGTGCGCCAGCAGGGACGTGGTGGTGCTCTTGCCCTTGGTGCCGGTCACACAGATCGTGTTGTGCACCGTGCCGTCGGCTGCCGCGTGTTCGGCAAACCACAGGGCCGTGCCACCGATGAACTGCGTGCCCTGCGCGGCGGCGGCCTGGGCCACCGGCAGGTAGGGACTGATGCCCGGCGACTTGATCACCACCTCGAAGTGGGCCAAGGCGCTGGCGGTCGGCTCGCCACGCACGTCCAGCGCATCGCGGCCTTCGGCACGTGCCGCATCGATCTCGCTCTCAGGACAGAACAGGGTCAGGGGCAGCGCCGGCAGCCGTGCGCGCAGGACGGCGAACGCCGCGCGACCCTCGCGCCCCCACCCCCACAACGCAACCCGTTTCCCCTCAAGCTGTGAAATCTGCACGCACGTGCTCCCACAGTGCTGCGGGAATACGGTGCTCGCCCTGCAGCTCCAACAGCGGCTCCAGCGCCAGCTCGCTGGCATCCAGCTGCGGCAGGATCTCGTTGCAGAAGCGCTTCACCAGCGCATCTTCCTTCCAGTCCGCACGGGTCGCCAGCGTCGCCATGGCGGCGCGCGATTCGGTGCCCTCGCCGACGCATTCGAAGGGTTTGTGGTCCTGGAACTCCAGCAGCGCGTCGAAACCGCCGGCCTGGTCGAGATCGTCCAGCAGATTGCGCCCGAAGATGCCTACCAGCCGCGCCTTGGACATGAACGGTGCAAGCGCCAGGAAGACGAAGTGGCACTTCGGGCAGACCCCGCACCAGCGGTTCACCGGCCGCTCGCCGAGGATGTGGAAGTTGCGGTTGCAGCTGGAGAAATGCGCGTCGTAGAAATCGGTCTTGGTGAACTGCCGCGCGACCGCCAGCTCGGACATCGGGCGAAGCAGCGAGTAGTACTGCAGGTCGGCGGCGACGTAGCGCTGCACGTGGGTGCCAAACGCCTGCTCGAACGCCCAGCCCTTCGACCACTGGTGGTTGACCTCGCCAGTGCCCGGAATCTGGCTGCCATAGCTGGCCGACCGCTCGTTGGAGAACACCACCTGATCGGCGCCCTGCAACAGGGCCGCCAGCACCATGATCGCCGAGTTCACCGCGGTGACGGGAATATGCCCGTTCCATGCGCCCTGCCGGTTGAGTTCGAACAGCTCCGGTGCCAGTGCGCGGCCCAGGTTCAAGGTCGGCAGGCCCGTGCGCTCCGCGCAGGCACGGATCAACTGCGAGCCCCCGATCCAGGTGACCGTTTCCTCGATGCCGGCACGGCGCAGCGCTTCGATGCTGACCAGCGAATCCTTGCCGCCCCCGATGGCGACCAGCGCATGGGAACGCAGGCCCAGCGTGGGGGCGGCAACGTGTTCACCCTGCACGGGCAAGCGGAAGCGCCCCCGCAGGTCCAGTCCGTTGCGGTAGGCGAACTCACCCAACCCGTTGAGGTAGACGGTCTCCACCAGCGCCGCGGTGGTGGCATCGATGCGGTAGCCGTCGATGGTCACGGTATCCGGCACAGCGGCCTTGTAGTAGCTGACGCCAGCGATCAAGTGCAGCAGTTGCAGCGCGCGTTGTACCGCCGCGGCGCGCTCAGGCTCCAGCACGAAGGGCGCGCCAGGCACGGTAATGGTCTCCACCATCTCCGGCCCTTGGTCGAAGGCATAGACCAGGCGGGCCACGCCGGTATCGACGGCGAAATCGCAGCGCACGAAACGGAAGCAGGCAACCTGGTGTTTATCGAAAGCAGTCATGTTTTATCCGGGTGGGGCGCGTGACGCGCAGACGCGCGGACGGTGTAGGCAGGCAGTCGCGCACGATTCATTCCAGTACGTCCTCGTGCGGCAGCTCGCGCTGGTTGTAGGTACTGGCCATGACGTACCCGTAGGCGCCGGTGTCGGCCACCAGCATCACGTCGTCCGGCGCGGTCGACGCGGGCAGCTTGCGGCGCTTGCCGAAGACATCGCTGGACTCGCAGATCGGCCCGACCACATCGAACACCGCCTCGGCGTAGCCGCCCTGGCGGCTCAGGTTTTCGATGTCGTGCCACGCGTCGTACAGCGCAGGGCGTATCAGGGTGTTCATGCCCGCATCGAGTCCGATCCGGCGCACGCCGTCCTTCTCCACCACCTGCGTGGTCCGGGTCAGCAGCACGCCCGATTCCGCCACCAGGTACCGGCCCGGCTCGATCGCCAGCCGGAATGCGGGATGCACGGCCTTGACCTCGGCCAGGCCGACGGCCCACGCCTCCAGGTCGAAGGGTTCGTCCTCTTCGCTGTACGGAATCGGCATGCCGCCCCCGATATCGATGGTCTGCACCGTGCCGATGCGGCGCGCAAAGCCAGCCAGCTCGTCGCACATCAGGCGCCAGTGCTGGGCCGTCTCCACGCCACTGCCCAGGTGGGCATGCAGGCCGACCACGCTGGTACCCAGCTCGGTCGCCACGCGTACGAACTCATCCACGCGCGACATCGGCAGGCCGAACTTCGATTCCTTGCCGCCGGTACGTACCTTGGCGTGGTGGCCCTCGCCACGGCCCAGGTCGACGCGCAGCCACAGTTCGCGGTTGCGGAACAGGTCGGGCCAGCGCTGCAGGGCCTCCACGTTGTCCACGGTCACGGTGACCCCGAGGGCGAAGCCGGCCTCGTACTCGCTGCGCGGGCAGAAACTCGGGGTAAACAGCACGCGCTTGGGCGACAGGTCAGGCAGGACGTTGAACACGTGCTTCAGTTCGCCCTGGGACACGCACTCCAGGCCGAAGCCCTCGGACTCCAGTGTCTGCAGAATCGCCGGATGGCTGTTGGCCTTGATCGCGTAGTAACGCTGGTCGATCGGGGTGATCGCCGCCAGCGCGCGTGCGCGGGCACGCACGGTGGGCAGGTGGTAGACGTAGCGCGGCGTGCCGGCCTCGGCCAGTTGCAGCAACTGGGCGCGATGCCCCCGCCACCACGGCGTGCCGCGCGGGCGCACGGTGCCGGCGATCTCACGCCAGCGCGGCCCGAACACAGCGGTTTCTTCCACCGGCATGGCGCCGCTGTCGATCAGTTCGGCATGCAGGATCGGCAGCAACCCGTCCGCGTCGGTCTCATCGATCACGAAGGTCAGGTTGAGGTCGTTGGACGACTGCGAAATCATGTGCACACGCTCGCGGCCGAACGTCGCCCAGACGTCGGACAGCTTGTGCAGCAACGAACGCATGCCACGGCCCACCAGCGTGATCGCCGCGCACGGCACGATGATCTTGACCTTGCAGATCTGCGACAGGTCCGCCGACAGCGCCGACAGCACATCGGTGTTGACCAGGTTCTCGGACGGATCCAGCGATACGGTGACATTGGTTTCCGCCGACCCGATCAGGTCCACGGACAGCCCATGCTTCTTGAACAGCCCGAACACATCCGCCAGGAAGCCGACCTGCTGCCACATGCCGATGCCTTCCATCGAAACCAGCACGATGCCGTTGCGGCGGCTGATGGCCTTGACGCCCGGCACCGGTGCGG
>Ga0247812_10002352_pt1 | contig 10613 bp, 8 predicted proteins | sample UWRJL149409B1_FD_178011 | JGI IMG/M metagenome (GOLD analysis project Ga0247812, IMG submission 178011) | Plant litter microbial communities from Arlington Agricultural Research Station in Wisconsin, United States - UWRJ-L149-409B-1 | ecosystem: Environmental > Terrestrial > Plant litter >...
GAGGGTGAAAGAAGCGGATAATTTGAAGAAACAGCCAGGATTTTGTACTCTACTCCCAAAGAGTCGCAATATGAAGAAAGCATAGTCACGATATTTATATATAAAGTTTCAGTAACCACTTTGTAAATAGCTGTCTAGTCTATTGTCTATACAGGGTAATTTTGTTACAGATCCCAATGCTGGATTATCACCCAGATTCTCCACATATCATGTCATAGCTTGATATAATCAAGGAGGTCAGGTCCGCCTTAAGAAAGGCTTGATCCGACGTTTTGACCCATACCGTCTCTTGTAGCGAAGCCAGTTTCTCATTTTTGAAATAAGTAATTTCCGTTGTAACCCCAGCCATTCAGGGCTGTTGAAAGTTCTCTGTCTCCTGCGTTGCTCTTCATGAATCTTTGTCTTGATTTCTACCTTTCCGAAGGGGACGTAATATTCTACGACAGGGGGCAGAAAAACCTTCCAAGCTCTAACAAAATCAGGCATGTCAATTGTCAACTGGGAATGATACCGCAAAGTGCGACCGGCTCTTTTCAGCCATAAGACTACCCAGCGTCGAATATAAAGCCTGCTACGTTTCATCTTGGCTTGTGCAAAGGCGACATCTCTTCGTCTCCATTCCACGTTGGGATTCTGGAAGTCGAATTGCTGATCAATAGCACTTGACCTACTTTGATCTGCTTTTGCTAAAAGAAACTTTTGCCTAAAGTCTTCCACCTGTGCTATGTGGAGGCGGCGACCACTCTCCATGATCTCCTTTGCCAATCCAAAGTAGCGAAAATTGATCAGATTATGAATGAAGCCATCGTGCATCTCCATCGTTGGCTTAATATTGTAAGGCTCGGAGGTCATTGTATTCCATAGTCTCTCTGGTGCGTTGCGAGGTAGCTGACCCCATTCGGGTTTTTGCACAAAAGTTTGTAAATCTGGGCTAAATCCTCTACGCAGTTTCCTAGACATAATGACAGTATATCTAAGCAACTCTTCCCAAACAAGGAGAGGAATAGGAATATTGAATTGTCTAGACACATAGTCCACCAGCCGCATTGCCTGAGATACTTGATTGTTGATACCATATACATGTGCAAGCGTGAAGAGCAGCTTATCCGAGGGGTAAAATGGTGAGTCGGGGGCATAATTCTTGACTGGTGGTATATCTCTCTCGTCGTTTGCTTCGAGGGCGGCTACATCAATGCCCCATGCACGTTTAAGAATTGCGGCCATGCCATCCAGTTCACCTTCACGGGCCGAAGCTACCATCAACAAACAAAAGGTTTCCTCATCTCCAGAAATTCCAGCTTCAATCATTTCTACAAACAGATTAGATGAGACCAACTGAATACCCACAGGATGTACAGTGCGCTTCACAGAATGGCCCCGTAAACCTAATGGTTGATCTTCAAGAGCAAAGGTTCTCGGCAGAGTATTGTGACGGATAACTCTTAGCCTGCGGCGCTGCAAAACGTTCGAGTTTTCTCCATAACATCTAGCAGCGAGATAATCATTGTAGCATTTGAGATCTGGTATAACAGAGTCCTCTTTCATGTTTCTCCAGATTTCTTGTGCATATGGGATATTCCCAGTTGCCCTAGCGCAGTGCAATAGATATCGATAATCCATCAACGTGGATTTATTCGAAATTTGGCGACGTGCATGAAGAATGTTGTCTATCTCAGAGAGGAATAGACTACAGAATTGATGGTATCCTGATGGATCTCTAGATGGCAAACCAAGGAGTTGCAAGTGGTATATACCGATCTCCTGGTGAAGCTTGACATAACGTCCAACAAAACAGGTAGGGTCGAGATGCCGAAGAACCTCTGTAAAAGTGTTACAGGGTAAGGAGCCAAGGAGTTCGGATAGAACTGACTTGCCCTGGAAGTATGCAATGGTTCTGAGCTCTTGAAATACCGTATGAGCGTCCTGGGTTTGAAGAGCATTGTACAGCCGAACCTCCAGCGCCTTTCTATCGACATTTGCATTGATACGAAAGATATTTTGTGGAACATCGGTATTCTCTAGTCCAACTTCTGGTGGCATGAGAATACCAGACTCAGTGAGGACTGAGCGCCGTCCCTGGCGGTGCACCCGACGAATGCGTACCAGCGAGTTTGTGAGCAAATCTTCGTCACCGTCACTCTCGATAGTTCCGCTTCCATATTGTACATGACTGCTTGTACGATCTTGTGTGGGAGCAAAAGAGTCTACTGGCTGAGTATTCGCGCAATCATGTCCTTCCGTAACTGGGTAGGATCCATCAGTTTTTGGCGACAACCTTTCCACGTCTATAAGTTTATTGATATCTCGATGTTGATGTGTAGTGTTAACACTATTTTCCTCCAATGCTGAGAAATCTACAACCCCACTGTTATCCCCACCCTCCGCACTGTCTTCATTTCCGATAAGACGCTTATTGAGTTTCTCTCGAGTCAGAACCTTTGTTTCCCTACCAAAGCCGCGGTAACTGGAAGGCGATCGTAGAATAGGTGTTGGTGTTGTGGTCCAGGAGTAGCATGGAAGTGTATTTGGACCGCCTTCGCGCATAGGTTCTACTATTTGTTTGGCAGAAGAAAATTGGGCAGCATCTCGTTCTTTTCCATGATCAGGATGATCATCCGACGCGGTCTGATGGTGCTTGGAGGTAGAAGGTGCCTTTCGGGAGCTTTGGAACTGTCTTTGAAGCTGGAATCGCCATATTCTCGAGCTTGAATTAAATTGGGATTGGCAGGCGATTCGAGACCCAATCGCCTCGAATCTCATGAGGAATCTTTGCATGGAATTTGGGGCATTCGGGTAGCCATTCGCAAACTATAGCCCTTTCCATTGCTCCATTGTTGTGTTGTCTTGATGTTGAGTTGTGAGCTCTGCCCAAATACTGTACTGTACAAATGCGGAGAAGTCTTGGCAGCAGAATTCCCATCCATTTTGAGCTTGACAGCAAAACATCCTAGTCCCTTGCGACAATCACCAGCACTACAACATAACAGAACAATACAAATCATGGCAGACATTGATGATGGCAATTCTGCCCCAGCTTCGGAGCCCCTTGATCTTGTGCGCCTCTGCCTGGACGAGATTGTGTTTGTGAAGCTGAGAGGGGACCGAGAATTGAAGGGCAGGCTACATGTATACACCCTGCTTACAGCTTGAAGAATATCTGCTAATAGGCAGTAGGCATATGATAGCCATTGCAACTTGGTGCTTGGAGATGTAGAGGAAACCGTCTATGTGGTTGAGGAGGATGATGACGAAGAGGACGTTGTGAAGGCAAGTTCTCCCCCTTCCCTTCCCTCAAAATGCCCCTCTTTACATCTAAATTCAATATTGACCCATTTCCTATAGACTATTCACAAGAAGTCCGAAATGTTATTCGTCCGAGGTAAACAACCCGAATTCTTTTCGTGCATGAGAACCTATACTCACATAAATACTAGGCGATAGTGTTGTTCTTATATCTCCACAGGCACCATCATAAGACGGGAACAGGATCCATTAGACAGGATGATATATGGAATATTGGGGCATTGGCATGAAGGAAGCTGCTTGTTACTTCTCGGGCATATGGAAGATACCCTTTATTAGAGCAAATGGAGTATGGGCACAATTTGGAGAACATATATTCGCGTAAAAGCTCTACTGTCTCAAAGTTTGTGCACTGTCGTCTATGCAGATTCATCCTTTTTGAGCCTCCCACCTCTATTCCATGTCTCTATAACACTGCTAGCCTCGCCGAATGAGTGTGTTGAAAACAAAAATGTGTGACTCGTTCTGTTTGTGGAGGTGAGTCGTTCCTTATCGATAACTGGGCCACCTTCCCCAGGTTTTGAATTCGGAGTAGAGTCACCACTTCATCTACATCACCATCTTACAAGAAGCTCACAACACCTGCCTCACAAGTCCAATCCATAACTTCATTTACCTTTCTTCTCCTAGCAGTAAATTAGGTATAACACCAATGATCACACAAATACCAAAGAGCGACAAAATATTGCTGCTTAACAAACGGAATTGACAAGACAGTTCCAGACCCCGCCATGTCCTCCAACAAGCACAAACAAAACCCGCATGAGCGGCGGAAAGGTGAACATGTACGTTTCTCTTTTGACAATAGTAAACTATAGCTACTAATTGTAAGAAACTAGGCTTTAAGTGAATTCGCCGACTATGTTGAAAGCCAACAAACCGTCCGATACCCATCTGCCGCCAACGCCACTGCAGCCACTCCTCTAGAAGAACATGACGAACTTGACGTTTTAAACGGCCTAGACTTGGAAGATAAATCGTCTGCGGTGAAGCTGAAAGATTTGTTGCTGAGCAATGACACAGAGAATCTAGGGAAGCTTGCAGCCCTCCTGGAAATTCGAATCGATGAGGGCCATGGAGAAACTATCTTCGAGTTGGGGGTGGAGAATAATGGAGACACAATGGGTCTGACGAAATCAGACTGGGATATTGCCTTGAAGAGACTGATTTCCGGTGCAAAAGAAGTCCGATCAGACTGTCAAATTTTATATACAAAGGGCATTGAGGCAGATGATGTTGGAAATGAAGGCTGCCATGGGAAAATGCTCATTCGCCAACACCCTGCTTCTGTCGAAGAAGTCATTGAGACTCGGATTGCTGTAGTAGGAAACGTCGACGCAGGGAAGTCTACTATGCTGGTATGTAATTGCTTCTCAAAATGTATAGTACGGACTAACTTATCTTGAAGGGTGTTCTTGTAAAGGGTGGCTTGGATGATGGCCGGGGAAAGGCACGAGTAAATTTGTTCCGTCACAAACATGTATGCCATCCTACATCTAATGACTCATCATTCTTCTTTTTGGAATAATCTTTACTAATTCTACCGCTAGGAAATCGAAACAGGTCGTACGTCTTCTGTGGGCATGGAAATCATGGGGTTTGATACAATGGGACAACTTGTTGCATCTGATATTCCAGGGCGAAAGTTGTCCTGGGAAGAGATTGGTAAACGCTCTGCAAAAGTCATATCTTTCTCTGATTTGGCGGGACACGAAAGGTAAACGACCTCTAATCCCATATTCCACTGGTTCTAGGCTCAGAACTTATTGCTACTGCGAAATTACTAAAACTCTTCTTCTACGGTTACTTTCATACAACTAATGTAATACAGATACCTCCGAACTACTGTCTTTGGACTTCTGTCTTCGAGCCCAAACTATTGTCTCCTTATGGTAGCAGCTAACAATGGTCTTATTGGCATGAGCAAAGAGCATTTGGGTATTGCCGTCGCTCTCAATGTTCCAATCATGGTTGTTATCACTAAGATTGACATTTGCCCACCACAAATCTTGGAACAAACAATCAACCAGATTACGCGGATCCTCAAATCTCCAGGAGCAAGAAAAATCCCAGTCTTTATCAAGAACCGCGAAGAGTGTATTAATACTGCGACTCAATTTGTTTCTCAGCGTATCTGCCCTATCTTCCAGGTCTCAAATGTGACTGGGGAAAACCTGGAACTTGTTAGAGAGTTCTTGAATATTCTTCCACACTATGGACATTACGATGCAGAAGCTCCTTTCGAATTCCATATCAACGACACCTTCTCTGTCCCTTTCGTTGGTACTGTTGTTTCAGGTATCGTCAAAAGTGGTGTTGTGCATACGGGCGATACTATCCTCATCGGCCCAGACTCTCTTGGGCAATTCACAACCACAAGGTGTGTCAATATTTTACAATATCGCGGAAGCACTACTTACTTTTATTGACAGTATACGATCGATCGAGCGGAAGAGGATATCTGTTCCTGCAGCCTCTGCGGGACAATCAGCCTCGTTTGCCCTGAAACGTGTACGGCGAAAAGATGTGCGAAAAGGAATGGTCGTGCTTCCGAAGCTGGATCAGAGTGCGCCAAAAGTATATCGAGAATTTGTTGCTGAAGGTAAATATTGGTCAATTCTGTACTGATTTGTTTCGAGCTAAACAAATTTTTTCCAGTTTTGATTCTCAGCCACGCTACAACTATCAAGACGAAGTACCAAGCCATGCTACATGTTGGCCCTGTGTCTCAGACCTGCGCTATAATTGTAAGTAACATCCAAGGTGATAAAGTTGTCCGACATCAGGAAACTAGTTCTCAGCATCATAAACATGTGCTAACTACTCGTGCTTTAGGATATTGACCGCTCATACATCCGAACTGGAGATCGCGCTCTTGTGGCTTTCCGTTTCGTCCAGCGACCTGAATATCTTGCACCTGGCGATAGACTACTCTTCCGCGAAGGAAGAACCAAAGGCCTGGGAATTGTTAAATATGTAAGTTTTGTTTAACACATTAGAACATTTGCCTGGTTTCTCAATTAGTCTGATCAAGTAGCTAATGACATTTTATTCCATCCAGGTTGGTTATGACTTCAATAAACCTTTGAATCCCGATGCCAAGAACGAGAATGATAAGCCAATAGACGCCAAGGATATAGACGCAGAAGTGGCTGTAGGCACATAGGGCTTGGCTCAGTAAGTTTTGTGACGGTTTGGTGTTGAAGCGGGGGAATAATCTATTTGAGCTTGCATTGGAGTCGGGGCTTGGCGTTTGTGAAATATGCAGCAGAAGTGTTGGGTTGATCAATGTATAACGGGAGTTGGAAGCCACCAAAGTTTTGACATGCAAATATATATTCGCTTTGTACAGCATTTGCATTTAGAGCTAGAAATAGTCTAAACTTTTAGTAAGAGGGGAACCACTAATTTCTTTTCAAGTACTATTTTCATTTTATCATTTGACAATGTTCCTAGGTAAAGTCTTTTCTCTTTAAAGCCCAGACCGGCAGCCAAATTTATCGTCGAGTGGTAGTGGGTTCTGTACCTGTATCCGGTAAGTTGGAGATATTTCAAGCAAGAGAGGGGAAAATCACCTTCAGTTAGCGGCCACCGAGGTCGGATTCTATCGGACCTTGGCATACATACATGCTCAGGTGACGACCGGTAAATGAACCCAACTACCTGTCCTTCCAAAGTCTTTTCAATATCAGTGTTCTCGTTTTTTAATCATCTCTATTCTCACAACAAAGTGAAAGGTGTTCCTAAATCAACCACAAACATGGCCAATCTAAGTTTTTCTTGTCTCAATAACCCCGGGAATACACCTGACCCAGCCGCCACTGCATTCACACTGAATCCCGAAACTCCGACGGATATATGGCGTATAGCATCTATCTCATCCCTCCCTTTTCTCAAAACAACTACAAGTCAGTCGCTAATACCATACAGGCAAACCCGGACCGCCAGAAGTGAGCACTTTCAATGCTCCAATTTTCTATAAAACAATTACCTTGAGGGACTTCAAAAGCTTGCGTGTCACTGTCTCGGCTGACTGGAAGTATGTTGATTTTAATTTCCATTTTATAAATGCATCATGTACTTTCAGAGGGTGAGGGTTTATGATGTACAGTTCATGGGTGACTAATTGGCGGTAGGGCACTTTACGATCAAGGAGGACTCGTTTTCATTCTTCCCACACCCGGAAGCGATATCAAGGAAAGCAAATGGATCAAAACAGGCATCGAGTTCTACCTAGGGTCCGCCTACGTCTCCACGGTGGTCAAAGATCGCAGCGCGGATTGGAGTCTTGCCCAGACTAACATCAAGAACGGGAAGGAAGTCACGTTGTTGGTTGAAAGACACGAAAAAGATGATACTTTATGGATTTATGCGGTTGATGGGGAAAATAAAGCGCCATTGAGAGAGGTGACTTGGATTTTAAGTGAAGATGGAAATAGTGAGGTCTGGGTTGGCGTTTATGCGGCGAGACCAATGCCGGGTGACAACTTGGAGGTGAAGTTTGAGGCGTTTGAGTTGCAGTTGTTGTGAGAATTGCGGCTTGTGTTTATAAAGCAATTATTGCGAGCAAAATAAAATATGAGAAGAGACGTTTCTGAAAGGGTTCGACATGATCAGGCTGTGAAGGGAGCCAGAGTACATTGGCGGTTGCACTATACTCCCAGCTTAGAAAAAATGACAGAAACAAGTTGCATCTATACTCTCTCACTAAACTCTCTCAAGTAATTATTGCCTAAAAGTGGAAGGAGTAATCCTGAGAATATGTTAGACTGTTGTTTGAATACATATTTCCCCAACCAATGATCTGCGTTTGAGGTATCACGCACAGAGAGAACGACGACTAAGACGGGAACAGGCAACGCAACCGGCATGAGTGTATAGTTGTTGTTCCCCTGTTAGGTAAAATGAACCTTGGTTTCTACTCAATCCATCTTTTTGAACAGATTTTCGGTATTCTGAGCGAAGATTTTGTCAGAGACTCTGGTATTACATTGATCAAACATATCCGCAAAGTAGATGTCAAGTAAAGAAATCATGGCTTCTTTATACATGAAAATACATCAGAATACGCACACCTTAGAACTCTCAGAGCCAACATCTTACAATTGTATTACAAGCATTTCAATTGAATCTAGCTTTTTGGGCTTTTTTGAGAGAGATTCTTTTCATGTATTTAACTAGTACAATAATGAAATGAATCCACGTAGACTTGTCGAATGACTTGTAGACATGATAACTAATAACCCAATAAATGGGAAATTCAACAAATGAAAATGGGAAATTTATCTCAGTAGGTGTGTTGCCCTGGCTGTTCGCATTCTGAAATTATTCTAATTGAGCTACTTTGAATTTACACAACTTTCTATTATATCAATACATAGACGAACAATGTTATTGTTCATCAGTTCTTCGCTCAAAGACAGCCTTTTTCTCCAGGTATGTCTGTTTATGTACCAGAAACTTCAGTATTCTTCTCTCTCTCTCAATCAATTTGAGTTTCACATTGAGTTCGCGGCAGCAGCCGCTAACCCAGCGCCTGCCAATACCCATATTCCAAGCTCTTCACCACGACCCTCAACACCACTCGTAGCGGTTGGTGTCACAGAAGCCGTTGCAACCCCAGTCACTCCAGGGCGAGTTACTGCAGTTGCTACTGAGCTTGTAGATATAGGGTTGCTCGAGGCAAAAGTAGTTGTGGAAATTGCATCGGCATAACATGCTGCGTAGTTGATAGTGTCGTTCAACAAGTAGCGGCCGTTCACAAACTCATACATCGCATTGAACCATTTCTCTGGACAATCTGTAGCATGAAAAACAGCGTTTGAGCTATGGGCAGCCCACCAGACGGACGCAGCACTGCCGTAGAGGCTGTAATCTGACATTAACGAGGCTGAGGCTGCGGTAGTGAATTTGCACAAGTCGTCATGTGATGGATAGCAGCCGCCCTGGAGGCGATCAACAACATCCATGATTGTACAAGCATCACCCAACTTGACGGCGTACGATTCGATGGCACTTAAAAGGCTGCCTGTCGGCTGGGGCGGGTCGAAGTATTGCGTGAGATTCGCCAGTGCACACTCCCATGGATCATAACTAGTTCCCGGCGGTATATCTGTAGGTAGTACCGTTCGGTGGACCGCTGAATCTGTCCAGGCGTTCGCGATGGTAGAGAAGGCAAAGCTACCAAATGAAACAATTGTATACAATTTCATTTTGTTTGCAAGTTTTTATTTTTGTTGACGTTCGTTTAATGTTTGCAACTTTGCAAAAGACATGAGAAGATTTACGACAAAGATCAGAAGTCTAGATCAGGAAGAATAATATATATATGCCAAGTATCGTTCAAGCAAGGGTTATTATTACATTGTCTTGGTATACCAGAAATTCACGCACGACGGTGCGTTTTGGGTTGTATATTGCTATTTAACGAGATTGGTCTCTTTTATACGAAGTATTAGTTGTGTTAAACAGTGCTCGCTTGAGGGGTGCCCTGGCTAGTGTTCTTTCCAATACATCACCCTGTAACTTAACGCTATAACTTAACGTTGGACCCCTCGAGGCCCCTCTGTCATGTCATGGCCCTACATACATACTCGAGATACTATCACCAGGGGAAAAAGGATTGCTTTCCCAAGTAGCATTAGAAGTGGTGGTGCTGCCAAGCCTTATGCCTGAGGCCATAAGTTAACAGTAAGTTCAGGTACCAACAGATATAATACGCTTGTAGCCGTACTAACAAGAGTGGAGACGTTAGTGCAGTCGTACTGGCCACTAAGAAAACCTTTCTTGGCCCGAGAACAGAATCGAGAGGATAAATAATCCACTGTAACAGACACTACTCTTTGTATGTAGAAGAATAGTGGAGGATTCAGCCTCGTCATCCACTCCATGTTGAGGAAAATTTCAATGGAAAGGACCACTGTGATGGTGCAATCGCCACCAGCGAAGGTGCCACCACCACTCTCGATCAACTATTCCTAGAAACTTCACGGACTGGGTTTAATTGGTCCGGGTCGCTTCGTATTTATATCAAGTCCCGGTCTTCCATAAGAAGAAAACAGAAAGTTTGCAGCACCTAGGCTTGAGTGCAAGATTTTTCGCAAAGGCTTGCTTTGAATTAACCAGCGGGAAGGATTCGAGTAAGCGAGAATCAAAAATGTCGCTCCCATCAAACAAGGATGTCGAGGCAGCCCGCGATGCAGATATCAACAACCACCCCGTTGCGTATACGCAACAGGTCCAGGACGGGAACCCGGAGAAGAACTATGCTCCCATCGTTGAGGAAGAGGAGGAGCAGAATCTATCACGCT
>Ga0247812_10002353_pt1 | contig 10611 bp, 6 predicted proteins | sample UWRJL149409B1_FD_178011 | JGI IMG/M metagenome (GOLD analysis project Ga0247812, IMG submission 178011) | Plant litter microbial communities from Arlington Agricultural Research Station in Wisconsin, United States - UWRJ-L149-409B-1 | ecosystem: Environmental > Terrestrial > Plant litter >...
AGTAGCGTAGCTTACGTATTGATTGACAGGATATTCTGGTGAAATAAATAAGACGCCTCTTAACTATTGAAAACCCTTCTGCATTCATAACCACCCTATCGATACCCGGTGCCTCAACTTATAGAGGAGGGATCCTAGCCTTAAGGAAGAGGGAAAGATCACTGCTCAAAGACGGTGTCGCAAAACTCTATATTGCTGCTTGGTTATAAATTATAACTCACACACTAGAAAGGTGTTTAAAACATTTGCCTAGTAACGAAACGAAGGAAAGTTGGGATGTATATTCTTTACATTCTCAAAACTGACGAGCTGACAGTGGTCATAAGATTGCAATATTCCTGCGTTTCTGTGTGCTCGTACAATTTGCGTTTGTGCCTTCTAGAGTTGACCTGTAACGATGCATTAATCTCGGATAATCGTATCGGATTTGATTGGTGTTTTGGGTGGGTATGGCGAAGCAGTGTTCGATTGTATCAAGTCCACTACTCGTAATTTTCCAACTCGATCACAAGATAGCTAAGAAGAGGATTGTTGTATCTCCAACAGTCTATATGAGTATATCTGTATATCTAGCTTAACCACGGTATTGAAGTGTTTTATGCTTAGGTTAAACCAGAGCACTGAAAACCAAACACCTCATAATCAAGGCTAGCAACATGATACAGCAATATGAAACGACGTCCGAAGTCACGCCACCCCAAGACCCGTCTCCATACCTCTGACACTTTCAAAACCCCTATCAAGCGTTAGCGAATGCATGAGTGTAGTGGTCTGGTTCCTTGCGAACGACTTTGATTCAAAACATTCTTCTACGATCCCCCCGACTGTACCAAAACATGGGTTTGTGCCTAGTCCACTGAAACGTGACGAATGCTTAGCAACAAGATAGTCGAGCCTAGGTGTTCTCCAATTTTATTTTGAGTGGTAGAATATAATGATTCCCAAAACCCCTTAGAATTCTTTTGATATACTTGCACCTAAATCCTCCTGCGATAGCACATTTGAAAAAGACATTCCAACAGCGCCGAGACACTTTCCATCAAACTACCTCCATACCACATTAAGGCACTTAAATCATCAGCGTCAAAGTACCAATCCAACTTCCTCGATGGCTGTCACATTCACAGGGCCAGAGGCCTTCAAATTCCTCGGCTTCACACCAAAAGCGACGGATGTTCTACAAAGAAACCCAACTTACCTGGTCATTTTACTCATCGTTCTTATCGGCTTAATAGGCATCGGTCTACTCGCCTTCACTATTCATCTGATAACCAACAAGGACAAACCAAAGCCACAGAAGGCGCCTCCGCGTGGTGCAAAGAAATAAGTGATCGGTTATCCCGCAAGCACGACGCTAGTGAACGGCTGCTACATTGAGTGGATGTGAGGATTGGTTGATTTATGGATGGAATGAAGGAAGAGCACTTATACCCCGGCCGATATATGAACGTGAAGGAATGACGAAGATGTCGATCTCGATGTGGATGGGATAGGATGAGCGTGGCCTGCTTTCTTTTCCATTATCAGGACGAATCTGAACCCGATAATTTTGGTGGAATTCCAACTTCGAAAATAGGATGGGATGGGATAGACAGTTAGGGATTCATTGACGGAGTTTAATTTGGAGCGACTTGGAAAATGAAGCGGGAGTCTGTTCAGCAAGCTGCATTCAATTCCATTGTAATTCACATAGGGTAGATGTCTGTTAGAAGTGATATATTATTAAGCCATTGGCATTTCAATCAAGTCACATTTTTAAATCTTACCAATTCAAGGCTTCTCACATTTTTATCCCTATATTATTCTCAGTTGCTTCTTGTATACTGAACTATCATTATCCTTACAAATGCCTATCCAGAATCTACATCCACTGGATTACCGTGCGTGCAGTAGTAACCTGCAATTTTACTGTCCAATCAGAACCATGTGTAGATCAAGCAAGGGCAACGTTATGCATGTCACAAAATCGAACGATAATCGTACGATTTCGATTGTCTGATTTACGTCTATTCTTTCCTAACAGAATATCTGGAGCTGTTTTTGTATGATCGACAACCTCCCGTTCTCGGTACCCAAGCTACCGTACCGTACCGTACTGTACAGGCCCCGTGAACTTTGATATGGTTCTGCCCCACAAATTCGACTGGCTGCGCATTCTTTTTGTAATTATGGAGTTTGTTTATTATTAGACCAACATATGATTTCTCAGTCCCAAGTGCCTAGCATTTGATATCGACAAATTTCACGTCGAGTAAATTAAGTACAATGGATTAGAATTGCACCTTTGCATGAGATGAACATCGTCGAATCTTCGATTAATATTTTCGATGTGTAGTATTGTCTGGTATGCATTATGCTGTTGCACCAGCATTTTAAGTCTACGATTCCCTGACGCCTGGAAAAACACCTACAATGGCTACCCAAACGCCTGACTGCATCTATTACATGTAATGAGTGAATGATTCTTCGTTTTTCATCCACCAAGAGATCAGTTTACAGGCTTATCCTGTATTAATGGACCTTGTACATTATAAAGAAAAAGGTTGTTACTCTTCCATATGGTATTAGTCAACACCACATAATGTGGTGATAGCATGCTGAATGACGGATCCTTAATCCAGCTGAGCCGATCCAGCTTTTTCCAACAACGCCTTGAGAATACCTTCCATGGAGCGTCCGTCATCTTGTACCGCTCGTAATGCGCTCTCAACCTCTGTACAACGGGCTTGTAAACGACGCACTTCCTTCTTCAAACCTTCGACTGACTCTTGTTGTGTTGCAGGTTGATACGATACAAAGTCTCTAGGACGTGTTTCGCTAGGAGATTCAATTTTTAGTTCAAGTGGAAGATCAATGGATGAAACCGGCGTGTCTATGCCCAAACCTTCAGCAATCCGTTGGGTAGCTAATTCCGCAATCGGCCTTGAGTTTAAAGTGTCGTTCGACACAATGTTCTTAACCCTTTCCAGCTCCTTACCACTCAAACTTTCAATTCTTCTTTCCATATTTTCCTTCAACTTATTCCATGTTTTTCTTTCTTCACTGGCAATCGCCTCTAAACGGGTAGCTTTCTTTACAATTTCAACGTATTGTGACCCTTCCTGGACGGCAGCTTGCCTAAATTCGTCCCTGCTGCGTGACAGCTCGTCCACATCGCGCTCAAGGTCGGAAACTTGTTGTTGAAGCCTTAGCTTCTCTTCACTCAGACTTATAATTTCGTTATCTGATACTGCATGCTTCTTCTCAAGCGCACTAGCCCTCAGTTGTGATCGTGAGAATGCAGCCAAGAGCTTGTCGTGCTCTCCTTGCAGCGACGATAGTGCAATCTTCTGAACAGATACTTCGTGTTGGAGAGAAGCGGAGTGATCTCGCAGAGCAGTATCGGGTAGATTCGAGGTGGATATCGGTGGGAGATAGTTATTGTTAGATACATGAAGTGATAACGGCGGGGGTAGATTCGCAGCAGCTTGTGATGTTGGCCCAAAGGAGGGAGTTGATGGGGATGGAAAGCTGAGCGAGGTTGGAGAAGCAAGCGAGCGTCCAGGTGGAGACGGTAACTGGCGAGTCGGGGCAGGAGGAGGAGGAGGATTCATAAAAGTAATCCTCGGAGGGTTTCCGTCGAGTTTATATTCTAGATGCGGCCTGTAAAGTTCGACGGTCAATACTGCCAGACTGGTATCCCAAAAGCAGCCTTTCCAAAGTACTAAGGATAGACAAATGCGTACCTGGTCACTGTCATCGATTCCTCGCCCAGTGATGGTGTATTTGTGGATGACCTCCTCCGTGTATAGGCCCTAGAATCTGAGATCGACACCGCTCTACTCCCCGCTCTAGATGATTCTTCTAAGTCGGCATCAAGGTAACGCTTCATATTGTTAGATCCATCTTGTGGAGTATTGCCATCTTTGAAAAAATCCTTGTTCGACCATTGTAAAGTGCCTGTAGGACCTTGCTTTACAAAATCGTCTGCGATGGAGTTGATCTCATCGATTCTGCCAAGAATCCAGTCCAGCGTTTGCTTTAAGCCGAATTGGGATAATGGAGGGCACTCTGGCGACGCGGAAAGATACAGCCTAGGTCGCTTTGATTACAACTATATGTCAGCCGAAGAGTTCACAAATGATTCTTTGTTACTAGAATATGGGGCGCACAAATCCCGAAACATACACGAATGACACCACGTTTTTCAGAGGAGATGCCTGACCGCAGCGTTTCCGCTAGCTGAGTAAGTGCATTGGCTGCTGTCTGTGTGACCCAGGCATATTCTGGGTTGTTTTTGCAACTTTCGCAGCTATCAGGAACATTGTAGCGGTCGGATGCTTCATCGTGCGTGATCAGGCCCCTACACTTCCGACATAAAGAAGGATTGTCGGGAGTTTCTGCGGGCGCCCCTCTGGAGGACTGCAGGAATGGAGAACTTGATTCAACGACTATGGAGGTCTTGCTATGATTGTATGTAGAATCTGAATTCTGGGATTAACGAAGTTAGGAGGTATGACACATCTAACTCACTGATTGGTGATGGGGATGGTGGTGGACGTGGAGGAATTCTAGAATTGGAATCCAGGCTCGTTGGAAAGTATGTGTTGTACCCATTCCCTTCAAGCTTTGTTCTCTTAAGCACAGGACTTCTGGAATCCAGCCCGTATGGGCTACTGAATATTGGTCCGGCACTTGTGCTATGTGGAACTGACGGTATGCGTTGCGCTATCTCGTCAACCGGCGGCAACTGTCCTGAGTACGGAGCATTGTCTTGGCCGGAAATAGTTGCGACTTCATCCCAAGAACGTTTTCTGCTAGCTCTATGTGTTTGGGACTGCTCCCGTATACGAGCATCATCCATCACAGTGCCAATGGTGGTGCCTGTATTTTGTCGAAAACGCATCCAATAGCCCCATCCATCCGGCCGGAGTCCCGAGGGAGAAGCGTCTCGCGCGTAATTTATTTTATTTTAGAAAGGCATCTGGCAATTGTGCTCTGCCGCTTCTGTTGGGATAGCAGAGGTAAGTAGAGGTACGTAAACGGCAATGGGCAGTGTATAATGGATTCCATGTCTGCTTACATATCTGTTAAGTCTGATATGCACGCGGCACAGTTTGTCGTGTGATCAAGGAAACAAGATCCCCATCTAAGTAGAAGGGTTAGTTAATGTGCCAGAAAGCTACCGTCCATGAATATGACCCTACGGGTGGCAAAGAATAAGACGTACCTTGCTGCAAATCTTGTTATGTAAAGCTAGCACAGGGCAGTTCGAAAACCAGGCTTTTACATGGTATTGCTGGACTAGATACATTATATGTATGTTGATCCTTCCTAGGTAGGACAGGCGCCCGGGCGTGTACAACTAACCATGGACAGGACCTGTAAGATTGCTCTGAGCAGTTTGGGTCTGGCGACATCATTTCTGGCTAACGTCTAAAATGGAGTGAGCGTGTAGGAACTCTCAGAACCAAACGGTTGGCATTCCATTCTCTCCCCAACCCCTGTATATTCAAAGCTGACTGCTGAATAAGCCATGCTTGGCACGTAAGCAGGAGCTAAACCTTCTGCGGATTGTAGAGAGGAAAAACGTACGAGGAGCACAGTAGCACCTGCACCCCAACTCTCCTGACTGTCTCTTCTACTCCACACAAATACCCGAAAAATTTAAAAGCCTGACAATTGGTAATTGAAACTACCGGGCCGGGAGGAGCTGTAAATAGAGAGCCAACCGGCGATGCGGTGGGTAATTTCTGAGCTCACATGTCGGCATGTCGGACCACATTGTGCTGGTCTGCAATTTTGCCCACTACAGTAGCTTTGAGGTCCTGTACTCTGATGAGTCAGGATGGATAGCTCTCTGCAAAATAATTGCATGGTTGATATAGAATACAACACCATAGTCCATAGGGCTGAAATGGAGGGATATCATTTTTATTTCACTACTGTACATACAATCTTGGTCTGTTCCATTCCTGGAGGTGCCACTCCCGAACCAACGCCAGAAAACCTTATCAACTATATCTCCTACCTCTCTTTGGTGGAGGAGATCTCGAGTCACTAAACTCCCGCCGACGCTTAGCCGGAGGTGAAAGGGATCGCGACACACGCTTTGAAGGGGACCTGGAATATGAATCATCCCTCCGCCGTCTGGGTGGTGAACGTGATCGTGAAGAGCTGTTCCGTCTACGTCCTCGATGTGCAACACTTATTGAAGAAGTGTTCCGGCGAGCCGCTTCCCATGGCGGAGATCTAGAGGCACTAAGTGCACGGCGGCCTCGACGTGGAGGTGTGACTGAACGAGAAACTGGTCTTGGGACCCGGCGTGGCGGAGTTGGAGATCGCGATCTTGATAAAGATCTGGACAAGCTTCGTCCCCGTCGCACCTCCTTCCCTTTGCTGGCACGGGGTGGTGTAAATGATCGAGAACGGGCTCTTTGCCCAGCACGAGGGCGAGAAAACGAGCGAGACCTAGAGTAGGAGGAGTCACGACGTTTAATGGCACGAGTACGAGATGGTGACCGTGACCTCGAGATAGAATGGTGCTGCCGATTGCCCACTCGAATGGGAGTTGGTGAACGAGACCTAGAGTAGGAAGACCCGGTATATGAAGAGTAACTAGAAACTGAGCTCTCCGAATCTGATTCATCCTTTGCAGCTGGGGCTGGCAACGTTGGTTTTGGAATGTTCTGAAGATGTTGACGCATTTCTTCAGTAACAGCCCCCATCCCAATGCTGGTAAAGTAATTGATAGAGAACCTCGTATTTCTGGCGTTATCACGAGGGAATATGCCTTCAAAATAAGGACTAAGAACAGGATCCTTCAAACGTTCCTGCAATTTAGGCATGCCCATAGCCTCGGCCAAGTCCTGGAAGAGAATTTTGATGAAAATGCGACTGCTAGCAGTGGTTTCCTCCTCGTTCAAGTGGACAACCGACAAAACATGCCAGCCAATGGCATCTGTGCTAATGAGATGGCCGAAGAACCTGGCAATGTTTCTAAGTTTGTTTGCATCATACCGATGGATCGTATCGTAGTATTTGGCGAATGATTGTTCAAAAAGATCAGTCCAAAGACGATTGATCTTAGCAAAACGCTCACCCATCAGGCCAAAGAACTTGGTGTATGTCTTATCCTGCGAGCAACACTCAACAATCATTGATGGCAGTTCTGCTTCCTGTCCCGGGGGAATTTTGACCTTCATCAACTTATGAACAGCTTCTTCAGGGTCCACACTGTTCATAATTGTGAGGTAAATTGTTCGTCTTAAGTTAACCAGATCAGTATTGCTCTGATCCTTAATCTCCACTGATTTCTCTGCTTTCTGCTCCTCATCTTCGTCACTGTCATCCTCATCTGTTTCATCCTCCTCCTCGTCGCCGCTGCCTTCACCAAGAATCTCAGCCTTGAGGCTTCTGTATTTTTCTTCGTTGGCCTCCCAATCAGGATCATACTTGAAGATATTCAAGCCATCTTCTACTTCGAGGACTTGTTTTGAGTCGTTCAAGATGATAGTATGTGTAATTTGGTCCTCTTCCTCCACCAAGTCGAGCTCCTCCTTAATGGCTGGATTATCTCTATATTTGTTTTTACGAACTTCAAAAAGAACCTCGATCATATATTGGACACGTTTATCAATATCAGCTTCTTGCAAGATAGTTCGGAATTTTTCGAAGACCAAGAGAGCAATCGGTGGGTTCATTTCTTCCATGTGCTGTCCAACCTCCCTGGTCAGTCCGACAGCAATTTCAACGCTGTCATCGGTGGGCTTATTGAGGAGTAGTAGTAGTATTTGACCCGCAACCACCTCGTTGGCTACTTGCTGGTTGCATAAATGAGCAATGAAGGTAGTTGCGGAGAGGCAAACGGCTTTGTCATTTCTCTTGAAGCCTTTCTTAAACTGGATAAGAAGACGTGTCAGAAGGAGTTCCCCGACCTTAGGTAGCTTGGTATTGACAATCGCGGCCATTGCTGCGTATATGGGCGTGAATGGTAAACTGGCAGCCTGGGCTTTCATGATACTTCGGCAGAACAAACCCCGACCTCTAATGAGGTTTTCGCCAAACAACTCCGGGACAATATATTTGATGTTTGAGACGTTGACTTTGTTAATGAGACCATTTATTGATTTCTTCAACGCCTCCCAGGCCATACGCTGGTACTCCTTGCTATTCTTGTCCGTGATTTGCGATTGCAACGCTCGAAGTCGCGCAGGAGGTATATATGTGCCACCAGATCGCATCGTTAAGAGCTTTTCGTACTCCGCCTTAGCTGCAGCCTGCTTGTCTTCGTCTGTTCTAACATTGCTGCCTCGACCAACAGGTTTGCTAGATGAGCTTTCGCCATTTTCCTGGTGGGGTTGAGCGGAACGCGTTTCGCTAGTAGATTCCGCCATGTTCACAGCTCCTCACAATCCCGTTGCTATCGCTGAGAGCTCATGGGATGGAGGGGGAGAGTCGTGTCTTGGTTCTGGTGGACAAATTTATAAAAGTCAAACCAAGCGTCTGGGGAGCTTGAGGCTGAAGTTGCATAATTTCCTCTCTTGGCAAGCACGGGCACGCTAAAATAAAGTCCCATGGAATTCTGGTCATCACGAAAGTCCACGAGCATTCAACACGTCGCTAACCACCTCTTTGAAACGACTTTACAAGCACCCTTTAAAGAAGATTGCAATAATGGTATGTATAAGCCCACGAATTTTGTACCCTTATATCAGTTGCAGCTGTTGGGAATTTTGCTAAACTCTTACTTGTCCAGATTGACAAACTCGTTGGTCTAAGCATGCTACTCGCTGCTTCTTTCGTCTTCCTCTACTATACCATCTGGACTCTTTTGATCGTAATTAGATCCTTCTTACCAGCTATGACCCGAAACTAACGCGTTTTCCAGCCATTTGTCGATTCAGGTCATCCTCTTCAAGACTTCTTCCCTCCTCGCGTCTGGGCCATTCGCATACCGGTTATTCTCATCCTCTTGGGCTCAGCGGTTGTTGGATCCTTCTTGAGTATAGTTATGATTCGAAGCAACAGAAAAAGAGCAGCCAAGGCTAAGTCGATTGGAAAGAAGAAGGCTTGAGTTGAATGGCAATCCAGGTGTGATGATAGGGAGCACCACGGAGAGAAATCAAGGGAATCATCAAGGTCTACATTTGTCTAATAATACGGGGGTTTTGACCAACAACCAACAGATGCATAGCTCGGCGCAGTGTATTTGGGAATATCAGGTTTATGGATGCTGAATGTATAATATATTGATCTACCTGAACCGTGCATTAAGTGCTGAGCAGTATACCATAAACTCCAGACATCGGGTAGACTGAGTTTCAAAGGTGTGATTATTCGGTGGACGAGGCCATTATGTTCGAGTCTCTAGAGATACAAAGCTCAAATTATAGACCGAATGTCTGTCAACACGGATAATTAAAAAGTATGCCTACCAATTGAATTAGATTGAGTAAGACATCCAAATGATACAACTTAGTCCCGTCTTCTAAGTTGCTAATTCCTTTACTGTAGTTACCTTTGTCTAGGCTACATGTAACCTTTCGGACGGTCTTAATTCTCCCCAAAGGTTCAAGTCAAGGGGATACGCACATTCGCTACAAGCTAGTGCTGGGACATTGATAGCAGAATAAACTAAACTACATAATTCCGGAGGCCATTTCTCTCTCCTATTTAGCATGAAGTGTATAGTTGTATCAACCTCTTCCTAGGAGTACATCACATGTTTGTGGTCAATGAATCTGTTCTCTCAGCCTCCCTGGGAAATTACTCGTGATCGTGCTGCAGTGGGACATCAGTACTTGTGACTTGTGACCAATTAGAGAAACAGTGCCTGAACCACAAAACAGCATGCTTCCGGAGCATCTGCCCCTCGATTTCGGCCTCTTCACAAAGACCTCTTCCTACACAACAACATAAAACAAACACTCTTCACAAGAACAACTTGCATAGACTTCTACATCCTTTGTTTCCTGATTTCCAATAGTCTGTACATTTTATATATCCCAAATTACCGCAAGAATTAGCTTGTATCTCCTAGATTTCAGCTTCGGGAGAGATCAGCGAGCACCCCGCGCCTTCGTCATTTTGCCAACTACACCGTCTACAACATCGTGGAAGGAGCATCTCGGTGCTTGGTGCTGAGACATACCTAGAAGAATCTTCCACACTTGTTGTTCTTGAATGTCCCCTTCACTCGATCAAGAAACAAGCAACCATCCATCCGCCAAATCCCAAAAGAGCCCAGCAGCAGGAGTGCAGACAACAAAGGCAGGAAGAAAGAATCATGGGACGGCGAAGAATACCGGCGTATTGTCGGAGGTAATGAAGAAAAATGCCTTGAAGGCGCCGTAAGTAGCTCAGTTCTTTTCGCAGTAGAGTGTTAAAGGCGAATCCGTGACTGATGGTAAACTTAGGGACAGTAAGCAGTCGACTCCAAGTCGTTCTCCAACTTCAGCTCCTACCCCAGAAATGGAGCCGGTAGCTTCTAGTTCAGATACCAATACGAATCCTGGGGTCACATCCCCTTTGCTAGAGGCACTGTCCTCAGCGGCAGCTCCTAAAACGTCTACCCAGAATACGTCGGAATGGCTGTCGAAGAATATCATGTCCAGCTCCCCAAATGGCAAT
>Ga0247812_10002355_pt1 | contig 10610 bp, 7 predicted proteins | sample UWRJL149409B1_FD_178011 | JGI IMG/M metagenome (GOLD analysis project Ga0247812, IMG submission 178011) | Plant litter microbial communities from Arlington Agricultural Research Station in Wisconsin, United States - UWRJ-L149-409B-1 | ecosystem: Environmental > Terrestrial > Plant litter >...
GCGGCCGTGCACTGCGCCCGGCGCAACCTCCCACCGTCGCGCGTTTTCGAGGGCGACCTGTTCGACGCCCTCCCCGCCGGCCTGCGGTTCGATATCGTGCTCGCCAACACCCCGTACGTGCCGACGGCGGCGATCGCGCTCATGCCGCCCGAGGCGAGGGAGTACGAGAGTGCGGTGGCTCTCGACGGCGGGGATGACGGGCTCGATATCCAGCGACGGGTAGCGGCCGCGGCATCCGCTCGCCTGAATCCGGGCGGTCACGTGCTCGTGGAGGCCAGTGAGGAACAGGCGCCGCTGTCGGCTGCGATCTTTGCTGCCGAGGGGCTCGAGGCGCGGATCGTCTTCTCCGAGGAGTTCGACGCGACGGTGGTCGTGGGTACCCTCAGAAGATAGTTCTCGCGACACGCCGCTCGAATGTCGGTGGCAGTTGACATATTCGAATGTATGTTCGACCATGAGGAGATGCCAGCAGCATCCGCCTCCGCTTCCCCGATTTCGGGTGGCGGACGCCTGCCGCAGGCCCACGAGGGGCAAGCACAGACTGTCCGGGAGCTGCAGTCCCGCATCCGCTCGATGCAGCCGACGAAGCTCGACGAGCGCAGCATCCCGACGCATCCCGCGATAGCGAACCTCCTGCCCGGTGGCGCACTGAAGCAGGGCGCGGCGTACTCGGTCGAGGCATCCGTCACGCTGCTCATGGTGCTGCTCGCGGGACCGAGCGCCGCAGGATCGTGGTGCGGCGTCGTCGGCGTGCCCGAGTTCGGCATCGAGGCGGCGTCGCGCTACGGCATCGACCTCGAGCGGCTCGTGCTCATCCCGAACCCCGGCGACCAGTGGCTCGCGGTCACGGCAGCCGTCGCGGACGTCATGAGCGTCGTCGTCACCAGGCCTCCCAAGCGGGCGACGGATGCCACGGTCTCGCGTCTCTCCGCTCGCTTGCGGCAGCGCGGCGTGACGCTCATCGTGCTCGGGCCGTGGCCCCAGACCGAGGCGATGCTGACCCTGAGCGACAGCGCGTGGACCGGGATCGGCAACGGCCACGGCTTCCTCGAGTCCCGCCGGGCGACGGTGACCGTCTCGACGCGGCTCGGTGGACGGCCGCGCAGCGCCGAGCTGTGGCTGCCCGACCCGATGGAGCAGTTCCGCTCGGTGTCTGCGCCCCTGGCGCCTGCCGCGGTACCCCACTACGCGGAGGCAACGGGATGAACATGCCTCCCGTCTCCCCCACGCGCACGATCGTGCTGTGGAGTCCCGACTGGCCCATCACGGCGATCACGCGCTCGACGGGCCTCACGGAGGACGCCCGCGTCGCCCTCATCGAGAAGGGCATCGTGTTCGCGTGCTCGGCGACCGCTCGCGCCGAGGGCGTCAAGCGCGGTCTCCGCGTGCGCGAGGCCCAGGCGCGCTGCCCCGACCTCATCGTGCTGCCGTACGAGGCGAGCGTCGACCACCGTGCATTCGAGCCCGTCATCACCGCGATCGAGGAGCTCACCCCCGGCGTGCAACTGTTGCGACCCGGCATGTGCGCGATCAGGGCGCGCGGACCGGCCCGCTACTACGGTGCCGAGAAGGCGGCGGGACTCGCCCTCGCCGGCGTGCTCGACGACCTCGGCATCCGCAACACGCGCGTCGGGATCGCCGACGGTCCGTTCGCGGCAGAGCAGGCTGCCCGCGCGGCGGATCCCGTCTTCATCGTGCCCGCCGGCGAGAGCCCCGCGTTCCTCGCCGCCCAGCCCGTGACGCTGCTCGGTGACACCGCGCTCGTGACGCTGCTGCGCCGCCTCGGCATCCGTACCCTCGCCGACTTCTCCGCGCTCCCCGTCACCGACGTGCGCGACCGCTTCGGCGAGCCCGCCGCGTGGCTCCACGCCCTCGCGAGCGGGATGGACGCGCGACCCGTCGCGGCCCGCACTCCCCCGGAGCACCTCGACGTGCAGGTCGACTTCGAGCCCGCGCTCGACCGTATCGACCAGGTGACGTTCGGGGTGCGCGCATCGGCCGACCGCTTCATCGACGCGCTCACCGCCGCGAAGCTCGTCGTCACGGCGATCCGCATCGAGGTCGACACCGAGGAGGGCGACGTCTCGGAGCGCAGCTGGCTGCACCCACGCTCGTTCACCCCCGCCGACGTCGTCGACCGCGTGCGCTGGCAGCTGCAGGGCTCCGGCGAGGTCGACAGCGGGCTGAAGTCGGGCATCATCCGCGTGCGCATCGTGCCCGAGAGCGTCGATGCGATCGGCAATCACGAGGAAGGACTATGGGGCGCGGGTCCCGATGAGCGCATCCACCACGGCCTCTCGCGTGTGCAGAGCATGCTCGGGCACGGTGCCGTGCTCACCGCGACCATCGGCGGCGGACGTATGCTCGCCGACCGCCAGAATTTCATCGCGTGGGGCGATCCAACGGATGCCGTGGCCGGCACGGTGGCGAGGCCCGCGTCGAGTCCGTGGCCGGGTCGCCTCCCCGCTCCTGCGCCCGCGACGGTGTTCGCCGTCCCCCACCCCGTCACGGTCTTCGCCGACGACGGCTCGGACATCAGCGTCGACGACCGCGGCATCCTGTCCGCAGCGCCCTCCCGGTTCGCGTCCGGCGGCTCGATGCGCTCCATCACGGCGTGGGCGGGACCGTGGGTCATCGACGAGCGCTGGTGGGATGCCGATACCGGCCGCCGCGCGAGCCGCTTCCAGGTCGTCGATGAGACCGGCAGCGCGTGGCTGCTCGTGCTCGACGGACTCGACGACCGCTCGACCTGGTGGCTCGAGGCGAAGTATGACTAGCGCTGCTGCACTCACGAACGGACACAGCTGATGGGCTGGAACAATCCCCCGATCCCGTGGTCGGAGTTCGAGCGCAAGCTCTCCGCGGGCTCCCGCCCCGGAGGCCCGCCCGTCGGTGCGGACGGCGGCGACAGCCCCGCGTACTCGTGGCACCGCCCGGCGTACGTCGCGCAACCGTACGAGGTTCCCGAGAACGCCGTGCCGTACGCCGAGCTGCACGCGCACTCCAACTTCAGCTTCCTCGACGGCGCGAGCGACCCCGAGAAGCTCCTCGAGGAGGCCGCGCGGCTCGGACTCACCGCGCTCGCCCTCACCGACCACGACGGCTTCTACGGCATCGCCCGCATGGCGGAGGCCGCCGCCGCCCAGGATGCCCCGGTCGAGAACCGCGTCGCGACGATCTTCGGTGCGGAACTCTCCCTCGCCCTGCGCAAGCCGCAGAACGGAGCAGCCGACCCCGAGGGCAGTCACCTGCTCGTGCTCGCGCGCGGCCAGGAGGGCTATCACCGGCTCGCCGCCGCTCTCACCGACGCCCAGCTCGCGGGAGGCGAGAAGGGGCGTCCCGAGTACGACCTCGACGATCTCGCGCGCCTTGCCGATGGGCACTGGTTGATTTTGAGCGGATGCCGCAAGGGAACGGTGCGCCAGGCCCTGGCCGGCGATGGCTCCGGATGGGCAGCCGGCGACCGCGCGAGTGCAACGGCCGCTGCCGCGCTCGAGCTCGACCGCCTCGTGGAACGTTTCGGCGCCCCCAACGTCGTCGTCGAACTGTACGACCACGGCGACCCCATGGACTCGAGCTACAACGACGCCCTCTACGAGCTTGCCCATGAGAAGGGGCTCATGGTCGTCGCCACCGGCAACGTCCACTACGCGACGCCCCAGCAGCACCGTCTCTCGACAGCTTTGTCGGCCGTGCGGGCGCGCCGCAGTCTCGACGACCTCGACGGCTGGCTCCCGTCATCCGGAGCCGCCCACCTGCGCAGCGGCGCGGAGATGTCGGCGCGGTTCGCGCGCTACCCCGGTGCTGTCGAGAACACGGTGATCATCGCGGCGCAGCTCGCCTTCGAACTGCGGCGGGCGAAGCCGAAGCTCCCGAAGCAGGACGTTCCCGCCGGCCACACGCCCGCGTCGTGGTTGCGCCACCTCGTCTGGGAGGGAGCGGCGATCCGGTATCCCGACCTCTCCGACGACGACCGCGCGCGCATCGAGCGCGAGCTCGGCGTCATCGAGCAGAAGGACTTTCCCGGCTACTTCCTCATCGTCTACGACATCGTCGCCTTCGCGCGCAGGAAGGGCATCCTCTGCCAGGGGCGCGGCAGTGCCGCCAACTCCGCGGTCTGCTACCTGCTCAACGTCACGGCTGTCGACCCGATCCAGTACAAGCTCCCGTTCGAGCGCTTCCTCTCGAGCATGCGCGACGAGGAGCCCGACATCGACGTCGACTTCGACTCGGACCGCCGCGAGGAGGTCATCCAGTACGTCTACGAGAAATACGGCAGGCGCAACGCGGCCCAGGTCGCGAACGTCATCAGCTACCGTCCGAAGGCCGCCGTGCGCGACATGGCGAAGGCACTCGGCGCGAGCCCGGGCCAGCAGGACGCATGGTCGAAGCAGGTCGAGCGCCACGGCGGACTGCTCGAGAGTGAGGACCACGACATTCCGGACGCGGTGGTCGACATGGCGCTCGAGGTGATGAAGTTCCCGAGACACCTCGGCATCCACTCCGGCGGAATGGTGCTCACCGATCGCCCGGTCGGCGAGGTGTGCCCGATCGAGCACGGCCGCATGGACGGCCGCACGGTGCTGCAGTGGGACAAGGATGATTGCGCGTGGATGGGGCTCGTCAAGTTCGACCTCCTCGGCCTCGGCATCCTCTCCGCAATCCAGCACACCTTCGACATCGTGCGGGAGGACCTCGGCGAGGACTGGGAGCTCGCGACGATCCCCAAGGAAGAGCCGGGCGTCTACGACCAGTTGTGCCGCGCCGACTCGATCGGTGTGTTCCAGGTCGAGTCCCGCGCGCAGATGGGACTGCTCCCGCGCCTCCAGCCGCGGCGCTTCTACGACCTCGTCGTGCAGATCGCGATGGTGCGTCCCGGACCGATCCAGGGCGGCGCCGTGCACCCGTTCGTGCGCCGCAAGCTCGGCGAGGAGAAGATCACCTACCTCCACCCCAAGCTCAAGGAACCGCTCGAGCGCACCCTCGGCGTCCCCGTCTTCCAGGAGCAGCTCATGCAGATCGCCATGGCCGTCGGCGGCTGCACGGGTGAGGACGCCGACCTTCTCCGTCGCGCCATGGGCTCCAAGCGCGGTCTCGAGAAGATCTCCCGGCTGCGCGACAAGCTCTACGCGGGAATGAAGGAGAACGGCATCGAGGGGGCGGATGCCGACACGATTTACATGAAGATCGAAGCGTTCGCGAGTTTCGGCTTTGCCGAGAGCCACTCCCTGAGCTTCGGCCTGCTGGTCTACGCGAGCGCGTGGCTGCGACTCCACTACCCGGGCGCCTTCCTCGCCGGACTCCTTCGAGCCCAGCCGATGGGGTTCTACTCGCCTGCGTCCCTCGTTGCCGATGCCCGCCGCCACGGCGTGAAGGTGCAGCGGCCCGACATCCTGCACTCGGGCGTGCAGGCGCAGCTGGAGAACCCGGTGGTCGAGCCTGTCGGGACCACGGCGCAACCCACCGGCTCCCACTCCTGCCTCGACCGCCACCAGCCTGCCGTGCCCGAGTTCGACCGCAGCGTTCCGTTCGACTCGGACGACCACCGTCGCGACGGCAACCTCGTCGTGCGCCTCGGGCTCGAGGAGATCAAGGGCATCGGCGCCCCTGTGGCGAAGAAGATCGTGGCGGAGCGCACCGCCAACGGGCCCTTCGTCGACATGGCCAATCTCGTTCGGCGGGTGGGACTCACGACGGCCCAGCTCGAGGCCCTCGCGACAGCCGACGCTTTCGAATCGATGGGGCTCAGCCGCCGCGAGGCGCTGTGGCTCGCGGGTAACGCCGCCCAGGACCGCGAGGAGTACCTGCCGGGCACCGTTGTCGCCGTGCAGCCGCCGCTCTTCGAGCTCGCGACCGACGCAGACGATCTCGTCTCCGACCTGTGGGCGACGGGGATCTCCCCCGACGATCATCCGGTGCGCCACGTGCGGGAGCTGCTCTCAGCGCGCGGTGCGCTCTCGTCCAGGGATATGGCAACGGCCGAGTCGGGCAGGCGGATCGAATTCGGCGGGGTCGTGACGCACCGCCAGCGTCCCGCGACGGCGAGCGGCATCACTTTCATGAACCTCGAGGACGAGTACGGACTCGTCAACGTGATCTGCTCGGTCGGCGTCTGGAAGCGCTACCGTCGGGTGGCGCGTGAAGCGCCGGCGATGATCATCCGCGGCATCCTGGAGCGGAGCGCCGAGGGAGTGACGAACCTTCTCGCCGACCGGTTCGAGCCACTTAGCATCGCGCCGCGGGTCAAGTCCAGAGATTTCCAATAAAAGAACACAAAATGACTAATTTACGCCTTTTTGCGCGAATGGGACATATTCACGGCATTCCTGCTATAGCCTTACCTCAACCCTCGGACTGAATTAGTCCATGGGGCAACGCCCCGGCAACCGGGGCCAGAAGAAACGCTCCTGGAGGAGTTTTACATGGCAATTGGCACCGTAAAGTGGTTCAACGCAGAAAAGGGCTTCGGCTTCATCGCACCTGAGGATGGTAGCCCGGACGTTTTCGCCCACTACTCAGCAATCACGGGCGGCGGCTACAAGTCCCTCGATGAGAACCAGAAGGTTGAATTCGAGATCACGCAGGGACCCAAGGGTCCCCAGGCGGAGAACATCCGCCCTCTCTAGTCTTTAAGAACGGGTCAGCCTCCCTCGGAGCCTGATTCGAGTAAGACCTGTAGAAGGAAGGCCCCGGCAGCAATGCCGGGGCCTTTTTCGTACCCGTTTGTTCTTTCACGAGCGACTGTTCTCTTGCGAGCGACTGTTTTCTCGCGAGCGACTACGACCGCAGACCGCGCCGAAGGTACTCGATGCGCGCCTGCAACTGACTCACCGTGGCCTGAGCGACCGCGGGACCGCCGAGCACACGACGAAGTTCCGCGTGGATCAGCCCGTGGGGCTCGTTCGAGAGCTTGGCGCGCATGCCGACGAGGCTGTTGAGCAGCGTGCGCTGCTCCTTGAGAGTGCGGTACAGCGCCGGTGGGTCGCGTTCCTCGGCGGGCAGCGCCTTTTGCTTGTCCGACGACCGCTTCGACTGGCGGGCCTGGCGCTGGCGCAGGAGCTCCTTGACCTGGTCCGGTTCGAGAATTCCGGGAATGCCGATGAAGTCGAGTTCCTCGTCGCTTCCGACATCCGCCGCGAAGCCGAACTCTCCCCCGTCGTACAGCACGCGGTCGAAGTTGGCGTCGGAGTCGAGCGCCTTCCAGTCGAACTCCTCGGTGAGCTTGTCGGAGACGGACTCGGCGGAGTTCTCCACGACGAGCAGGTCGTCGTCGAGCAGCGCGGCCTCGTCGACCTCGCGATCGAGCGCGTGGTCACGCTCGAGTTCCAGTTGCGACGCGAGATCCATGAGGGTCGGGACGCTCGGTACGAAGATCGACGCTGTCTCGCCGCGGCGTCGTGCGCGCACGAAGCGACCGACGGCCTGGGCGAAGTAGAGCGGCGTCGAGGCCGACGTTGCGTAGACGCCGACGGAGAGCCGCGGTACGTCGACTCCCTCGGACACCATGCGCACCGCGACCATCCACCGGGAGTCGGACTGGGCAAAACGCTCGATCCGCTCGCTCGATGCCTTCTCGTCGGAGAGGACGATCGTCGGGATCTCGCCCGTGATGCCGCGGAGCACCTCGGCATAGGCGCGAGCCGCAGTCTGGTCCGTCGCAATGATCAGGCCACCGGCATCCGGAATCTGCTGCCGCACCTCGGAAAGGCGCCTGTTGGCCGCTGCGAGCACCGTGGGGATCCAGTTGCCCTCCGGGTCGAGGGCGGTCCGCCATGCCTGCGAGGTGACGTCTTTGGTGTCACCCTCGCCCAGCCGCGCTTCCATCTCGTCGCCCATGCGGGTGCGCCACCGCATCTTGCCGGCGTACGCCATGAAGATGACCGGACGCACGACGCCGTCGGCGAGAGCGCGGCCGTAACCGTAGTTGTAGTCGGTGAGCGAGGTGCGGATGCCCTTGGCGTCCGGTGCATATGTCACGAACGGGATCGGGGCTGCATCGCTGCGGAACGGGGTTCCTGTGAGCGACAGGCGGCGTGTGGCGCCCTCGAAGGACTCGCGGATCGCATCGCCCCAGCTGAGGGCGTCACCACCGTGGTGGATCTCGTCGAGGATGACGAGCGTGCGGGCGGACTCCGTGATCTGGCGGTGCAGCGATGCGTTGATCGCGACCTGCGCGTACGTGATCGCGATGCCGTGGAACCGCCGTCCGCCGAAGGCCTCACCATTGCGGTACTCGGGGTTGAGACGGATGCCGACACGGTGCGCCGCATCCGCCCACTGCTTCTTGAGATGTTCTGTCGGGGCGACCACCGTGATGCGGTCGACGATGCGGCGCGAGATCAGTTCGGTGGCGAGGCGGAGCGCGAAGGTGGTCTTACCGGCGCCCGGCGTCGCAGCGGCAAGGAAGTCGCGGCGATCCCTCTCGAAGTAGCTGTCGAGCGCTTCCGCCTGCCAGGCGCGGAGCTTGCTCGCGGTACCGCGGGCTGCTCGCTCGGGGTAGGACGGGGAGAGGTGTTCGGCGGCGAAGGTTCCGATATGCGGCGGCGGAAAGGCCGGCTGGGGAAGGTTCGTCACTTGATGAAATTGTACTCGCCCCTCCCGACACTCGCGTGCGGTTCGGTTCGGCGCCGGGCGCTATCCGTCGCGCGCGAACCCGCGCGCCTCGGTCTCCTCGGCCTTCCTGTTGCCGACGAGGGAAGCCGGCGAGATCATGCTCTTGCCGAAGCGCGCGGAAACCTTGTCCATGACGCTCTCGGCCTCGCGCCAGTCCTCGTCGTCGTCCCAGAGCGACGACTGCCCGCCGCTCTCGCCCAGCTGCTCCATCCGTACTCCGACGAGCCGGATGGCGTCGAACTGCTTGCCCGTTGCCTCGTAGACCTCGCACACCTCGTCGTAGATGCGACGCCCGAGGTCCGTCGGCTCCGCGATCGTGCGGGAGCGGGTGATCGTCGAGAAGTCGGCGAAACGGAGCTTCAGCACGACGGTGCGGCCGACAGCACCGCCACGGCGCAAGCGCACCGCGACCATGTTCGACAGGCGCAGCAGTTCGCGGCGGATGATGTCGGGGTTCGTGACATCCGTCTCGAATGTCATCTCGTGCCCGACGCTCTTCTCGACAGCACGGGTCTCGACCGAGCGCGGGTCCCTCCCCCACGACAGGTCGTGCAGCTTGTGGGCGCCCGCTGGTCCGATCGCCCGCGTCAGCGTTGCTTGTGGGGTCGTGGCGAGGTCGCCGATCGTGCGCAGCCCGAGGCGGAGGAGCTGTTCCTCGGTCTTGCCGCCCACACCCCACAGCTGGGAGATCGGGAGGGGGTGGAGGAACGCGATAGTCCCGTCAGCGGGGATGACGAGCAGGCCGTCGGGCTTGGACCTGCTCGACGCGAGCTTCGCCACGAACTTCGTCGATGCTGCACCCACGCTGCAGATGAGCCCCGTCTCGGAGCGCACCCGCTCGCGCAGCAGGGTCGCGACGACGGTCGGACTGCCGATGACGTTGCGAGCTCCGGCGACGTCGAGGAACGCCTCGTCGATACCCAGTCGTTCGACCCTCGGGGTGAGCCCGTCGCAGATTCCCATGACGATTTCGGAGAAGTGCTTGTAACGATCGAAGTGCGGTTCGAGCACGATCGCTTGCGGGCAGCGCCGTTTCGCGAGGGCCAGCGGCATCGCGGAGTTGACACCGAACTTCCTTGCCTCGTACGTCGCTGCGGTCACCACCGACCGTGCCCCGTCGTGCGCGACGATGACCGGTTTGCCGCGGAGATCGGGCCTCTCGAGCAGTTCGACCGATGCGAAGAACGCGTCCATATCGACGTGCAGGATCGTCGCCGTGCTGTCGTCGACACCACTGAGAGTGGTTTGCCGCGAGCTGCCATCCTGCTTGCTCATTGCCTCATCCTGTCACCACCTGCCGACTTTCGCGCGGAGTGGCATCCGCTAGGTTGAGGGAGTTCCGCTCCGACGAAGGGCAGTTGTTTGTCTCCCGCCTCATCCCTGCTCGTCGTGGTGCTCGCCCTGGCCATCGTCGCTCTCGTGCTCGCGATCCGGAAGAGGAATACCGCGGCGGTCGTGCTCGCCGGGATCGGACTGGCGTCCAGCGGCACGGGACTGCTGCTCTGGGCTACGTCGCACCCCGCCGTGCTTGCCAGCATCGTCTTCTTTCTGACCGCACTCACGACAGCCCTCGTGTCGATCGTGCTTCCCGCTACAGAAACGGCGACACCGATCTTCGTGCACGAGACCGGGCCGGTCTCCGTTGCCGACTACCGTCCGCTCAACCCTCTTGCGGTCACGGCGCTCATCCTTGTCTTCGTCGTCGCGGTCGTCGGCCTCGTCCTGGGGTACATCGCTCTCGCGCAGATCAAACGCTCCGGTGAGGGCGGACGTTCGCTTGCCCTTGCGGCTGTCGTCGTCGGCTGGGTCGCTTGCGCGGTCGGCCTGCTTATCATCGGAGGATTCGTGGGCCTGCACCTCGTGTGATCAGGCGCGATCGCGGACACACAAAACGCCCCACCGCTCTCGACGAGCGGTGGGGCGTTTGCGTTTGTTGGCTACGTGCTAGCTCTTGCGGCTACCGCGCGTGAGAAGGCCGTAGATCAGGAGGACGACGA
>Ga0247812_10002357_pt1 | contig 10608 bp, 5 predicted proteins | sample UWRJL149409B1_FD_178011 | JGI IMG/M metagenome (GOLD analysis project Ga0247812, IMG submission 178011) | Plant litter microbial communities from Arlington Agricultural Research Station in Wisconsin, United States - UWRJ-L149-409B-1 | ecosystem: Environmental > Terrestrial > Plant litter >...
ATGGCTTACATGTCATACTATGCAAGATCCAAGAAATCGATGGTGGCCGCGTCAGTCATCAACCTTCTCCAACCGCGAAGACCTAAATTGAATCCCCTCTCCACTCAGAGATTGCTCTATCTAATGACATCGTACTGTAATACTTGCACTTAGGTAGGCTAACTCTAATTCGAGGAGTCCTGCAACGCTGTTGGAGGTTTGTTGGTGTAGGCATGGCCGTGGCGAAATGATAAATTACTTCACACTTACGAGCTGTATTTATGATACACTCGCTTGGATCCTCTGGTCTTAATAACCACAAGCATGAAGCGCGACAATTATAGCGCAGACGTGATGAGAGAGCAACGAGTTTGATCGGTACATGCCACAACCTTGTCGAACTCACACTTCAGGCAAGACACATGAAAAACGATTGATCGTCAAGCAAGCGAATCAGGCCAGTAAATCTTGTATAATCACTATAATTTAGACTGACTGCCTATGACCTTCTATATTTGAGCTAGTCTCATTCCTTGCGAGTGCGGAGAACAGTGTCACATCATACAGCGCGCTTGTTGGTGATTATACCCCCTTGAAGATTCGTTACCTAAAGACTCCAGTGTTCGCGCTCCTTTTTGTCTTTTGACCTCTCAGATAACGTCACATTCGTAAGTTCTTGCGACAATGTATTACTTTATAGCACTTCTTACTGTATTCTGTCTGATTTACACCAGCGTACTGGCTGTTTACCGATTGTATTTTGCGCCACTGGCTGGCTTTCCGGGACATAGGCTAGCTGCAGCTACTGGATGGTACGAGTTTTGGTACGATTTCGTACTAGGGGGCAAATATATCTTCGAGATAGAGAAAATGCACAAGAAATACGGCAAGTCCCTCTTCCACAAACTGAACTTATAAATTTAATCGCTGACAACTTCAAGGTCCAATTATTCGAGTTAACCCTCACGAATTACAGATTAATGATCCAGAATTCTATAACGAAATCTACGTGACGGAAAGCAAGAGAAAGACAAACAATTATGAGGTCTTTATCAAGGGAATTGATTTTGACGGTAATTCATCTAAAAGAAAATTATATACAGAGCTGAAATCTCACATAACCTCTATAAGGATCACATTTACTCACCACAGACCACGATCTGCATAAGCGTAGACGAAAACCCCTTGAGCCATTCTTCTCCCGTATGGGAATCACTCGCCTACAGCCACTGCTTGCTGATGTGGTGCGGAAGTTTGAGAGTCGATTAATGGAAATAGAAGGGTCGGGTGCTGTAATTCGCTTGGATCACGCTTTTTCTGCATTATCTGGTGATATCATTGGTAAAATCTGCTGGGAAAATCCAGGTAGCTTTCTGGATGACTCCGAATTCGCGCCTGCATGGTAAGCCTTCTGATAATGTCTGTGGTTCGTACTAAATCATCGTAGGTATAACTTAATTCATATGATTGTCCGGTCCATCCCGTTGATGACAGGATTTCCGTTCTTAGTACAGTGAGTCGAAAGCAGTACACAATCTAGGTGTTTATGAAAAACAATTAACACTATACAGCATTGCAAGCTATGTCCCAGAGAAAATATTACTTTGGATATTCCCCGAGGGCCAAGCATTCAACAAGTTTAAAGAGGTCTGCACAGTTTAACTTTCGAAGCTATGCTGGTTATTAATCTTTCTCTAGATAGCTTTGCTTCGTATACATGAGGCTAAACAAGAGAAGCTGGATGAAGAGCTTCGGGGTTTTTCTACAGCAGAGCATGTCACACTTTTCCGATATATCGTTCACAGTGACATGCCACTATCCGAACTGTCAAATGAACGGCTTGCTAAAGAGGCCCAGGTGCTGCTCGGTGGGGGAACGGCCAGTACTGCCAGAACACTTAGCTTTCTCTCATACTATGTTCTTTCTAATTCGGGCATGAGAAGGAGACTGCAAGATGAGTTGAGAATACCTATGATAAACTGGCCAACAACAATTCCCTCGTGGGCAGAATTAGAAAAACTCCCATATCTACAAGCACTGATCAAAGAGGCTCTTAGGTAGGTGTCAAGAAAAATAAAGTTTAACTATTTTGCTAATCCACACAGACTTAGCTATGGGGTGGTGCATAGACTCCCTCGATGTTTCCCTGAGACGACGATACAGTACCAACAATGGAAAATACCTGCTGGTGTAAGGTTCAGCCGGTTCTCTGTTGTTACCCAGATCTGAAGACTAATTATTGATTTATGAGTAGAGTCCGGTTGGAATGTCCGCGTATCTAATGCATTCGAATCCGAATATCTACCCAGAACCAGAGACGTTCAATCCTGAGCGCTGGTTAGGAGAGATCGATCCTGCGATGAACAAAAGCTTTGTGCCATTCTGCCGGGGTTCTCGAAACTGTTTAGGAATGAAGTTAGTTTTCATCCATTTCCTGTCGTGTCTTTTCCTCGAAAAGGGTAATTGTCCGTTAGCTTATAGGAACAATTCCAGCTAACATTCGGTTCTGCCATTGAATAGTTTGGCTCATGCCGAGATGAGCCTCTGTGTTGCTATATTATTTCGGCCAGGTGGTCCTTCTTCAAGACTTTATGAGACAGACGAGAGTGATGTCAAACAGGCGCATGATTTTCTCATCCCTCTTCCAAAACTTGATACCAAAGGGGTTCGAGTTAAAATTTGCTGATTATTTTGATGGCCTACGACTTCTGAAGTAGGTAGCTAAATTGTAGTATGGATGCCGTCATAACTGAACGTCCCAAATTGATTCTATAAGGGTGTATATCGCTCTATAATAACCTTTGAGTTGGTTCACTACATCTCTTTGTATTGTAACCTGCGTACCATTATAATGGTTCACTATTCTGGGCGTTTTAAGGATCACAAAGCGCGAATCTATTAATTGACTGATAGAATCACCCTCGTGCAGCGCATGGCATGATGCCGGTAATTGGTTGGCTAGTCGAGGTACAGTTACATATATATTTATAGATGGTTACCAACAATCCAACACTGCAACACGCATTTCCACTTCCACTTCCACTTCCACTTTCACTTTCACTTCCACTTCCACTTCCGTTACAAAGGTTTCTTGGCACTCATGATATGAACAAAATGTCGATTGGAGTTTATTCCTGCGTTACCAGCGGCATAGTGACAATACTTGTTCTTCTTGCGGTATGTGACCATTTTCCGCTGTATGTCGTCCTTGCGATGGAAAATGACATATTCATATAGTACCCGTTGTACAACGCCTTATATAATGCTTTCTTCCATCCACTTGCACATGTTCCAGGCCCCAGGACTTGGGCTTCATCCCGCCTTCCTTTCGTGAGGTCTCTGATTAAGGGAACTATTGTTCATGACATTGAGAAATTGCATCGGAGATATGGCCCTATCGTAAGAATTGCGCCGAACGAGATTACCTTCGCGAAAGCAGAAGCTTGGATAGACATATTCCAGGGCCGAGCAGGACATCTTCAGTTCCCGAAAGACCCACTATGGTGGGCCAGACAGCCAGGCCATTCGGAATCGCTGCTCAGTGCAGGATTTGAAGATCATGCCCGGATGCGAAAGCTGCTTCATCACGGTTTTACACAAAGAGCGTTGAGGAATCAAGAGCCTATCCTTCAGAAGTATGTGAGCTTGTTGATCGACCGCCTACGCGACCAGACAAAGGGGCGATCTGAGGGAGCCGTTGTTGATATGGTTTCTGTAAGTCTGTGTGATTCTCCTCGAGCTTGTTTGTTCGTTATGTTCTTCTCTCCGTACTTCGTCAAAGCATGAGTAGATCGAACGGACTGAATTTTGCTCCTAGTGGTTTAATTTCACCACCTTCGATATATTTGGCGATTTAGGTTTCGGAGAGTCATTCGACTGCCTTCAAGATTCGCGGTATCATCCTTGGATCTCATTACTCTTCAACAGCGTCAAAGCAGCTTCGTTTGTTATATCCGCTCGATTTTACCCTTTGATCTACTCACTGCTTATGGCAAGTATCCCTGCTTCACTGATAAAAACACAAAAAGACCACTTTGACCAGATCGGGGACAAAGTTCAGAGGCGTTTGAACTGGGAAGTAGAACGGCCTGATATCATGTCTCATGTTATACAACACAACAATGAGAAAGACGGCACGGGCATGACTCTGGAGGAAATTCAAGCAACTTTCATGATTCTCACGACAGCTGGTAGTGAGACAACAGCTACGGCTTTGAGCGGTATTCTGAACTATTTAAGCACGGATAACAATGGAAGAGTCTTGGCTACACTGTTGGACGAGCTTCACGAGGCTTTCGCATCTGAGGATGATGTTACTCTTAAAATATTGAATGAGCTTCCCTACCTCAATGCTGTAATCAGTGAAGGGTTAAGGCTGTGTCCTCCAGTTCCAATCATGCTCCCAAGGGTGGTGCCAGAAGGTGGGGACACAGTATGTGGAGTGTGGTTACCTGCTGGCGTAAGTATCCTCCGATAAGAAAAGAACATTGAGGTCACTGACGAATGCACTAGACGAGCGTGTCTCTTCAACAGTGGTCCTTGTTTCGCGACCCTAAAGGTTTTCATGATCCTTTGAAGTTCTGTCCGGAACGTTGGCTTCCCAGCACGATGACTCCGGCTAACCCCTTCTTCAACGATCAGCGGCAAGCTGTTCAACCTTTTAGCCTTGGGCCTAGGTCATGTATGGGCAAAAGTCTTGCTTGGGCAGAAATGCGCTTGGTCCTCGCGAAATTGTTGTTAGCGTTTGAGTTTGAGGCAGCCGGTATCCCTGTTAAGTGGGAAGAGTTACGAACATTCTTGTTGGTGGAAAAGAGACCGTTAACATTCAGACTGCGAGAGAGGGTTTCACATAACCACTAATATACCATCAATCCGTATTTGAAGTAAACTTCTTTTCGAAATTGAAAACAAACCTTGTTGACGCATAAGAGTCCATCTTTACTACAAACTTTTTAGCTTCAACCAAAAAACTTACTCAAATACTATTGAGCTGTGCTCAGCAATACAACAGCCTTCATCGAACTAACACTTAGGGCCCTTCGCTGTAGTGTTGTTGAGCGGCAACTTATCCTCGAAGATTCTCTATCACTTAGTCGCTAGAGAATCAAATTTGTGATCCTTGTCTCCGGTATACCTCCCAAGCCCTTAAATACAGAGTCCTAAGCTACCTTTGATGGTTCGTAGAAACAATTCAAAATGATCCCGAAGGGAAGATATATCGTAGATTCACTTACGCTGTGATTTTATATCAAACTGCTCTTTTTATAGAGTGCTAGCTGAGTCTAGTGAGTGATAGACTTTCTGCTTACCATGGTATTGTAAAAGATAATTTTATACGTGAGTCACGTGCGAAAGTCACATAATTCGATTCTTCCCTAAACGAAATACCAACAAATATAAAGGCCGGCAGGTCAGGTGGGCACCCACCTGACCTTAGATGGGCACTGGCCATCTAATAAGGCTCTATAATTCTCCACTTTTAGGCGTATGCTGTCAGGGCCTTATACAAGGCGTTGGGGAAGATCACCTGACCCAAGGGTCACCTGTTCGGGTACAAGGAAGAGGTTATAAATCATGGCACTGAAGTAAGATAAATGCTTTGTAATATCCCGTAACCTATTCGATAAGGCTTCAATTGGCCTTTGATATAAAGTGAGGAGAAACAGAGCCTTGAGAAGGGTAAAGATTAGTTTATATAAGATTTGACTAATTAATAAGAATTGATAATTTTTAAATATTATATCACTCTGCCTTTGAAACCTTACAATCAAACTCTAGTTTTACACCCAACTCTAATATATAGTGTAACAATCCTAATATCCTACCTAGTAGGGCTAAAGGGTTGTTGGGTTGGTATTGAGAGAGAAGTAGTTAACTAGAATTTGGGGTTTTCAAATAGAATTAAAGTTATTACTAAATAAACAATCTATATTACTAATTATAAGGTTTTGAATATAAAGCTTCTATTTAATAAAACTATTTTACTTATATAGAATTCTTTATGCCAAGGCTAGGTCCTGGGGTCTTGGGGTCCCTTTTCTTTTTAGGATCCCAAGATTCTGGGGTCTATCACGTGACTGCCAGGGGTCGGTTCTGAGAGAGCCTCAGAGCCGAGCCCCCTTAGTTTTAGGGGGCTAAACCTTAATATTTAGATTATATAATAAATACTAATATAGATAATTGGTAAAGACACTAAAAGCTCCAGGGGTGCCTTTCTTATAAAAAGTGCCTTTTATACCAAAGTGCCCATAATCAAATAGATGCCTGTATAAGAGAAAGTGCCCTTACATGTAGGTTGTAATACTATCCCCTTCCTAAATTAGCGTGCCCTTATGCTTAAATACATAAGCTCAATTTTTGATTAAAGTCATCTTTCTTCTTTTATTATAATCACTTTCTTAAAATAAAAAGACAATTCATCTAATAGTAATAAGTCTCTAATTATAAAAAAGAAGTAACAATATTTATAACTTGCTTTTAAAATTAAAGAGATAAATATTAAAATAGAATTATATATATATTATATAAGGAAGAAGAGAAAATATATCTTTCTATTAAAACAATCTAACAAATACTTAGAATATATATAAATAAAGAAGTTTTCTTATAATATAAAGTTGCCTCTAAGGGCAACTTAAGAATTTAAGATCTCTAAAATAAATAACTAGGAATTTTTAAACTAGCAGGTTAAAAGGCTGGATAATAAAGAAAAGGTGGCCATTTAAGCAGCGGCCTTTACAATAGCCAGATAATAGAAAGTTATATAGAAACAATAGAAAGTAATAATAAAAATAATATATTTATAAAAACAAAAAGCTTTCTTAAAAGATTAAAGGAAAATAATAATACTAAGAAATTTATAATATCTTAATAAGCTTAATATTCTAAAGGAAAAGGAGAGGTTAAAACAAAAAGAAATAGAATATAAAAAGCTATATATTATTAATTTGGTAGATTCTAATAAGGGGCCCGATCACAGCGGCCCTTTCTCTAACTTATCACCCTTATTATAATAAGAGTAACAAGTAATAATAAATTTTATTAATAAAACTCCTTTAATATCTTAGAACAATTAAAATTTAATTTAGATTCCTAGATATTCTTAGAGTTTAAGTAATTCTTCTACTTGATTAGATATTTAACTTTATTACTAATATATTTGTAATATAGAATTTTCTCAACTTTATACTCGGCGTTAAAGTTCAAAGGTTTAATCTTTATAATTAAAGTGAATAATACTTCTAGAGGTGCTTTCTTAAGCAAGGATATATAGAATATTAGATAGATATTTATTATTCTTAGCAATGCCAATTTGAAATTTAAAAGTCCTCTAACTTCTTTAATTTTAAATAATCCTAATTGTTAAGATAGGGGTTAGCAACCTTACCGAGCTGCATGTGGCTGAGTGCCATGCTTCAGCCACACAAACTTAATAAGAGTATGGTAGCCTGAGGCACCAAGCTCTTAGCGTAATATCTAGAGCTTATAGAGAACTTATACTAAATTCTCCTTTCTAATTAATATAATATGGTTGATTCCTCTCTATATACTATGCTTATATATCATTTCTAATAAATTATAAGCCCGGATAACAAAAGAGCAACATATAATATATAATATATAATATAAACTAAAGTTAAGCTTCTAAAAGGAAAATTTACTTTCCAAATTAAAATTTTAATTTAATATTTTAGAATTATTACTAATATCCTCTATTATTATATTTGAAATTATAATAGATTATAAAAAGGGAAAATATAAGGGATTAAGCTTGTAATAGACCCTAGAGATACTTACTATTAAGAACAAAGATAACTAATTTAGAAAACTAAATTAGATTGCTATAAGAATAAATATCTTGTTTATTATTAAATAGATTAAGAGACAATATTATATTATCCAAGTAGATAAAGCAGAAGAAGAAATATCCCTAAAAGCAGCATAGATATTAAAGTAAATTAAGATATAATTTTTAAAGCAAGAATAATAAAATTTAGAAAAGGAAAGAGAATTTCGCAAATCTAGTGCAGTATTCTTACTAAACCTTAAGCTTAAGATTAATAACTTTGATAAATCCTAAATTAAATATTATATAAATATCAATAAAGCAATTAAGACACTTTATACTAAATACTTTATAATAATATATCAAATAAGTAATAAAACTATTTAAGCTTTTATAAACTAAATAATAAATATAAAAATATGCCTTAGTAACAATTAAATCAAGCTATATACTATAAGGCGTGACATTTATAAATAAATAAGCTTTAAGCTTTTTAACAATATATTTATTTGGAATATATTTATATTAAAATTACACTTTAGAAAAGTATATAATATAATTACTAATAGTTTCTTCTACTAAATAACCGAAATTACCAAACTTCAGAAGTTAAATAAAAAATAGGAAAAGCTTATAATACGCTAAAGGAAAAAAAAGAGCTTTATAATATCCCCTTATAAAAGCAACACTAGCTTATTTAACAAAGTGTTATTTATAATATATATAAAGAAAATAAGATATATAAAAGAAACCTTATAATATTTCAAATATAACTTTAATAAATATTTAAGTATTATTTATATTTATATTTAATAAGAATTTAAATTTATAAAGAAGCTTTATATTAAAATAAAAGAATCTAAAAGTAATAAAGAAAATAAAATCTACAATTTAGCAGTTATAAGAAGCAAAGGCAATAAATTTCCCTTATTATCAAAAGTATAACTATTATCCTATATATATTTACTATTTTTATATTACTAAAGATTACTCTATCCTTATAAAGAGAAAGAAGCACCAAATAACCTAGCCAAAGTCTTTAATAAGAATATATTATTCTAGAAATCTGCATTTATAATAGAAAAAAGCAGCTTAAACCCAGATAATAAGTTTGCAAACATTAGTTAGAAAAAGCAAAATAAAATCTCTATAATTCTAACAGCTGCAGATACTAATTATATATTATATATAACTAACTAAGCTTCCCTCTTTACTAATGCCCTAAAACCATATAAAAGAAGTATAAGAGTAAGGGGAGATAAACTCTAATTAACAGGCATTAGAATAATAATTATTAGTCTAAAAAACAAGCGCTTTATATTACTAAAAGATGCTCTTTTTATCTCTAATTTAAATTATATACTTATCTTAGCCAGAAAGTTTGCCATATTTAAATATATAAATAGTTTTAATAAAGAGCATATAATATTTATATAAGAATTTAATTATAATAACTTAATTAAAGCCAAATCCAAAAGTAAGCTATATATTATTTCAAATATTTCTAAATCTACAAATAATATAACATTTAATAATATGCTCTATAAAGAATTACTATTATATATTATACTAATTAGTAATATAATCTACTTTAATCTAATAATAGAAAATATATTTAGCGCGCTAAATAATAAAGGGAGCTTATTATTAAAGAATAATAACTTTATAAAAGTTAAATATATATTTATATATATAAATAACTTGCCTTAATAAGAATAGAATAAAATATATTAATAGTTAAAATTATACTTCTTAAAGCAAGAATATTTAAAAGTAATTAATTTCATATTAAAGGAACGCCAAACACAAAGAGAATTTGTTTAATATATCTATTATTATTAACAATTTTGCCACACTAATCCAAAAGCATTATTATTGCTATATATAATATATTTAATTAAAAAGATTATTATATTAACTTAATTTTTACTTTATAAAATATATAGTAAATAGAAATTAAGGAAAAGGCAATCTAAGAAGCTTGCTATATATGCCCAAAAGCCACTTATACTAATTAGCTTTAATATAGCAAAACTATTTCTAACATTATATTAAAGTTATAACTACTTTAATAAAATTATAAATAACTAGACTTAAAAGACTTAGATGCTCTTATTTAAAAATTAAAAGAATATGCTACTAAAACTAAGCTAATAGAAGAAGGAAATAAAGCTCAAAAGTAGTAAACAGATAAAAGCTATTTGTATAAATAATATTCTAGAGATTTTTAAAACTTTGAACTTTTAGAATAAAGTAAATAGCATATTTATATAAATCATAGAATCTTATACTTTAGCTCAAAATAAAGTTGCTAAAAGATCTATTCAATTTACTAAAAATAATATATAAATTATAATTAATAATATTAAGCTTCCTGTTAAATTCTAGTATAAGGCAGCCATAATATAAGCATATATATAAGCCAGGATGTGAAAGGGATTTACAATTACTAAAGAGGTGCTTAATAAATTATTTGGAGAGCTATTAAAGGTAGAATATCAAATTTTATTATAAGAGGCTTAGTTGGGTAAAGTTTCTGTAATTTATAATTATATTAAGGCATAAGATTATAAGGTAATCGCTTATATCTTAAGGGAATCTCTCTCTGGCAGGCAAAATAAGCTTATGCCTACCAGGAGAAAGGGGATATTTATAGGATATAATAAATATATTATTTCCTATTATAAGCTTTATATATCTAATATATATATAATTATTATTTCTAATAATATTAAGTTTTTTAAAGATATTCTGGATAGTTTTATTAATAATTATTAACTTTGGATAAAGCTAAGTAATAAAAGCTTTGAGTAATTAGAAAGTACTTATAATAAACTCTTAAT
>Ga0247812_10002358_pt1 | contig 10605 bp, 8 predicted proteins | sample UWRJL149409B1_FD_178011 | JGI IMG/M metagenome (GOLD analysis project Ga0247812, IMG submission 178011) | Plant litter microbial communities from Arlington Agricultural Research Station in Wisconsin, United States - UWRJ-L149-409B-1 | ecosystem: Environmental > Terrestrial > Plant litter >...
ATAGGACGACCCCTCACCCTCGGTAAAACCAGGAGGTGGCTTCCCCTAAAGTGGTGAGTGGCTGACGATGCCCCCCTGTAAAACTCTTTACGCGTAAGAGCGCGGTCGCGTCGTCCACTTGAAGATTGCTCGAGATAAAGTAACAAAGTCGACATCTCCAGCACTTCCTCATATTAACGCCAATAACGAATATCCAACCAAATCCGAAGATGACTGAAACGCCCGACCTTGAGCTCAGGGAGCGATTCTCCTCAGCTAGTGCTGAGATCGAGCCAGATGTCCTCGCAGAACTGAACTCCATTATGCGCCTCCACTCAATTGACCCGCAGGAACTCTGGTACAAATGGGAATCATACAGCATGAAAATGGGCTCGGATGATCTGAAGCTGAACATAGATACGGTCAGGGCTCTCAAAGAGAACATACAAGGCGGGCTTGAGCGTGAGAACAGGAACAAGGCACATGTGATGAGCTCTGGAAGGCGCGGAGGAGTTACACCACGCAACGTCAATAACGGCGGGGATGTTTTTGGAATGTAAGATTCACAATCATGCTTGCTATCCTCGGACTAATGATGAAGCCAGGCTGGACAGTCTTGTACCTAATACCCCGCGGGTTGGGTCAGCCAACAAATTGAGTAGCAACATTAGACGCAAACCTCACGAAACCCCTTCCACATCAAGAGTGAAATTAGAACCTGGCAGCAGCCCTCCTACCTTCAAAACACCACACAAGCCGGGAGAGAGAAATGGTCAACCGTGTGTTTGCAGTCAAATCTCTGGCCTGCGTGCAAGCTAACGAAACCACAGGTTACCTTTTAATGCCCGTTCGAATGCCGGTCAGCAAGTTGAGGTACTTAACCAGCATCTTGACATTTCAGACCCGCCAATTGCTCCCTACTCGCAGCCTCGCATACGACTTGTGGCAAACTCAGATATTAAAAAACTCTCCTATAAACCTATGGCTATGAAATCTTCCGAGGCGTCTGAGATTCTGGATGACCGAATTGACGAGTTTATGGGTTTGATTCAAGAACATCACAAACTTGATGACTCCCAATTTGGAAGTGCTGCTAGCCAAAGTATCAATGAAATTGTTGCTGTGGGACGAATTGCATCGGATTCTTTGGAAGGAAAATTGAATGCTTCATCTCTGCTCTTGGAAACTTCACGACGCATGGGCGGTGGGTTGAGGATACCACTCAAAGCCGAAAACCTCTCTGGATTTCAATTTTTCCCGGGCCAGGTAGTCGCTTTAAAGGGTATCAATTCGACCGGTAAGGAATTTACAATTAATGAGGTACTTGAGGTGCCTCTCCTAGGAGGAGCTGCATCAGCACCCAGTGTGCTGGAAGCTCATGTACAGAGACTGAAAGGCGACCCTGATGCAATGGATGATGGCTCCGACCCTGCGCCGCTTAACATCCTGCTGGGTGCTGGCCCTTATTCTACAGAGGACAACTTAGACTTTGAACCACTTCATGCTCTGTGCAGCCAAGCAGCAGATAGTTACGCAGATGCGCTTATTTTAACCGGTCCCTTCATCGATATTGACCATCCTCTTATAGCATCAGGCGATTTTGATCTCCCAGAAGAAGCGATGGAAGAACCCGACACCGTCACGATGTCTACCGTCTTCAAATACCTGATATCGCCTGCTTTGAACCAGCTTGTGGCTTCGAATCCACATATTACCATCATTCTAGTACCTTCGGTGAAGGATGCTATCAGTAAACACGTTTCATGGCCTCAAGAACCCTTCCCTAGACAAGGCCTGGGCCTTCACAAGGCTGTCAAGATCATTGGCAATCCTATGATTCTATCGCTCAATGAGATTTCCATTGGTATTTCAACCCTGGACGTTTTCTATGAGTTACGACATGAAGAGGTTTTAGGAGGCCATCCTAAGGATCCGTCATTGCTTGCGAGGTTACCAAAATACCTGATCGAGCAACGGAACTTCTTTCCCTTATTTCCCCCATCAGACCGTAGGGCACTACCAACAGTCGGAACGCAAGAAGGGATTCCAGCTGGGGCCATGCTGGATGTTAGTTATTTAAAGCTAGGAGAAATGGTGAATGTTCGCCCGGACCTAATGATCATTCCAAGCTCACTACCTCCATTTGCTAAGGTACGAATCCTAACTTCCTCTTTTGTAACCTTTTCCCCTAATTTATCTAGATTGTTGAAAGTGTTGTTGTCGTTAACCCCGGGTACCTTTCCAAAAGACGGGGGCCTGGTACCTATGCCAATTTGACTATACATCCATATTCAATGACGGTGGAAGAAAAGGGATCGAAGACAATGATAGGACATAAGGTGTTTGATAGAGCAAGAGTAGACATTTTGAAGATATGATCTTAAGTAGATGTGCGCTAGTTGGTTTACGACTTGGTTCCTACTGATTGATGTGCCCATGAGATACTTAATTAATGAATCCAATGGATCAGAACTAGTTTTACTTTTCCACTTGACATGCTGTGTTTGTTGTTGTGCCTTCTCCTTCATTTTGGATATTCTATGTCCACATGTACTTGTACAATTTCTATGCAAATACATGTAAACCGCTAACAAATTAAACCGAAATACAGCAGAGAAGAAGCCAAACAATTGCTATAATCAGAAAAGATTGTAAAAACCACAAGATACATGGTGACGGATATGATTAACTCAAAACATTAATTATCATATATATATAAACGTACCATAGCTATGACAACCTGAACTCGACGCCTGATTGGAGAGAATTAGGCTTAGTAGTTAGATCAAGCGAGCCTCCCAGGGGGGAAGGGTAGGGTATTAGAGGGTCCAAGAAAAAAGTTTTTCTTTTTCTCTCGATTTGCAACCCCATAATAATACACTTGGCACCACCTCAGGCAGAGAGTTTTACAGTAGAGTTCCCACAAACAGGAAAAACGAGGATCTGGTACTTGCTCAAGGGAGGGGCGGTGGTGTGATATTTTGTAGTGAAGTAAAAATGAGTCAGTCGGCCACCCACTTAGGGCTATCTTGTTGTTGTTTTTTCCACCCACCCCAAGCGCCGCATAGCACCAACATTCCTGTCTGGGCAGCTATATAGTTGACTTAATTTATCCGGAAAATAAAAATGGTCGGCTGGCGCAATGGTAGCGCGCAAGACTTCTAATCTTGAGGCTGTGGGTTCGAGTCCCACGTCGATCAGATTTCATCTATTTGCCCTCTTCTACATTAGCTATTCCTAATGTTAGAATTGAGGCGAATACCTTTTTTTTCTTCGGACTCTAACAGAGCTCACCTAGCTAGCTAGGTGTGTGTGTGTGCGTGCAAAGTCAGTCGTCCAAGGAAGGGAGGGCATCACATTTTTTCACTCGGGCATTCAACAAAAAATGTACTCGTTAGTCTTGAAAATCGCTGCTTATGTAACATGTTCGAGTCATCCTCCACGTCTCAATGCATATAAATAATATGGAGAGTACTCATTATGCTGAAAGTATAAATTAAGGCTTCTGAAGCCTTTTGATTAGGATAAAATTGAATTAGGGCAGGTTTATTCTACAATCTCTTCTCAGATTTTGTCTGGTTCCAATAACTTCCTCTGGGCAGTAGTAATATTAAGTGTGAACTTGCAATGGATACATTATAATATATAAACTTTTAATACCAAGTACTTTTATTATCTATGGTATGGTATAGATTACAACAGCCCCGTGAGAGGAATGTTTTAGACGAAACTTTGAAAAGAGAACTGCTCTTCCTTGAGTTCCTAATTTCTGGTCATCTTTATGCTTCAAATCCATTATCCATTATCGGAGCTACGTGTGCTCCTGTATTTTCGGGGGAAAGCTATGATAGAACCGGGACTATGGCCTTACTATGGTCGTGGCCATTGTCTCCAATTTTGCTAATTATCCTGTTATCATTTTGCAAACATGCCTTCAGATCGAGGTAGTAAGTCCGCCCAAATGGTAACGATTATTTAACAGGGAAATGAGATGGTCATCAATATCGCACTTCATGAGCCCATGGTAGTTTTGGATTGGATAAAACAATGCGACTGTGCATTCACAGTTGAGTAGAAGGTGCGAGTCTTTTTGGGGACGATTCATGGTCGATTGATGGCAAAGGGAATGAATATAGCTTCCCCGAGCTATCCAGAGCATGCATTTCTGATTCCGTTGACTCCCTTCCACTTCTGGGAATATTTGATTGAGACTTGCCGATAGTCGATAATGTACCTGATCTGAAAACGGCCATCTACCTTTCATCAACTCGCCGCCGCTTGTCACCATCTCTGTAGGGTCTTTCCCGTGAGATGCTCCTCTTACGACGATGATGATCTTGACCTTTGTCACGCCGGGGTGAGCTGGACCTCGAACGATCTCTATCTTCTCTATTGGAGGGGCGGTAGTTATCACCTTCAGTTCTGGATCGCATACTTTTAGGACCTTCAGGAGCATTTATCTCCCTCTTCCGCTCCATCACTGGCATACTATTCGCTCCACTTCCACCAGCTGCTCCTCCCCTGTCCCTATCGGGCATAAAACGTTCGTCTTGTCCAAAGCCTCCAGCACCCCCTTTTCTAGGGCCTCTATCGTCGAATCGGCCCCAGCTTCCTGTATCTTCACTTTTCAAATCTTTATACTTGGTTGCACCTCGCTTTCCGATTTTCGTCATATCTCTCATCTGCAATGACTTTGGCAGCAATTCTCTATCCACATCATCTGCGAACTTTGCACCCATGATCTCTCTGCGATCTAGCCCTTGGGCCTTGGCATCATCTGCATAAAAGGCACCTTTGTGAAAGTATTTCTGCATATACTCCTATGCAATAATGTTATTAATAGTTCCCTAAAATATGCGCCTCTGGAGGAATGTTCTGAACTTACCATTTTACCCTTGCTTTCCCTCTCGTCCTTCTGCTTGGCAATATATTCGTCATCTTCTAACTTACGCTCGTCCTCAGTTAGAGCCTTTCTCCTCTCCAACTCAGCTATTTCTTTCTCGTGTTCCTCGATCTTTTCTCTTTCGCGCTTCAACCTCTTTATTTCTCTCAGTCTCCAAAGTGCCTCGGCTACCTCGGGCTCTATCTCATCATCCGTATCAACATCTTCTATGTCCTCACGTTCCGCATGATAGACGTAGTCTTTTTTGGCCGCTTCCTTTGCAGCACGAGCCTCTGCAAAGGCCTCCTCGAGAAGACTATCAGCTTTAGCCACGCGCCCGGCTTCCTTTTCTGCGGCCAATTCTTCCTCAGTTCGGGTGTCTTTCGGAGGGGCAACATTGTTCCTTTTGTCTTTCTTGATGAATGTTGGGCGCATCATGACTCTCCTAGGCGCCTCCTCTTCGCTCTCTTCCTCTTCGCTACTCTCTTCCTCTCCGCTTGATTCATCCTCGCTCTCTTCATCACTTGCAGTCTCGAATCCTTCTTCTGCCTTTGCCTTCAACAGTTTCTCTTCTTCTAACCGAGCCTGCTCTTTAGTTGCTGCAATTCTGCGTCGCTCACTAACATCAAGCTTGCTGAGGTTAGTAGTGATTCCATTTGCAGATGTGACTTTGGGTGGAGGCTTGATTGGCTGGGAAACTTCTTCTTCGCCAGAATCTGAATCGGATGAATCTTGTTCGGCGATGACTTTATTCGGTCTATGGCGGCTAGGCTTGATAGGGTTTGCGGTCATCCGTTTAGTAGACATATTGGATGTTGCGGATGCTCCTCTGCAAAATAAGCTGTCGTTGAGAGAAGGTCAGGATATATATGTTACTAGCTAGGCAGGGCAGGATGTCGAAATTCCTAGCCCAGTCTGAGCCGATGGACTTTGTTTACCCGAGCCGGTGGATGTAGCCCTGCGAGCCCAGGGGGGCCACAGGCACTAATTACTTAGTGGCTTGAGTCACAAATTCAGCCTGACTCTTTGAAATTCAAATCCCGCAGCCTTGTCAGTGTTTTTAATTGTACTCAGCGACTACTTGGACAAGACACGAAGCTCAATAATATCTCCAATTGATCTTTGTTTCCATTACCACCATGTCCGAAACTCCTCAGCCCCCTCCGACTGCTGAACCAGCTAAACCATCCCTACCAGCACCAGTAGCACCCAAGGAACCTCCGAAACTGTCGGGAGCAGAATTGAAGAAACAGAAACAGGCTGAGAAAGCAGCTCGCAGAGCACAAGAGAAACAAGAGAAGCAGGGCCCAGGACCGGCACTAGCAGTAATAACTCCCTCATCTCTCACTTAATGACAATATTGACGGTGCAAGGTCCCCTCTCCAGCTCAGGCACAGAAGCCAGGACAACCAAAGGCAGAGCAGCAGAAAAAGTCTAGCTCAGCAGCTGCGGAACCTAGAAATCTTCCAATTAGAGGGACGCAAAAGTCAGCTCCTACCCCGGTACCCCAACCGCCGAAAGAAGAAGACAAGACGGTGGAATTCTTCAGGCATCTGAACAGACCGCGGAAAACAGCGATCTCAGAAGCAGGAAAAGAAGTACATCAGGCCGTACTGATTGTCGGGCTACAAATTGCCAACTACACGATATGTGGCAGCTGTGCAAGGCTCGTGGCTACATTACAAGCCTTCAAAGAAGTCATAGCATCATATAGAACCCCGCCCGGGAATACGCTTACTCGCCATCTCACATCTCATATTCTGTCTCCCAATATCGACTACTTATCGTCATGTAGGCCTCTCTCAATATCTATGGGGAATGCAATTCGGTGGCTTAAGCTTGAAATATCGAAAGTCGATATAGACGTTCCAGATTCGGAATCAAAGCAAAGTCTCTGTGATGCGATAGATGTGTATATTCGTGATCGAATTACTGTAGCAGATGAGATTATTTCAACAATCGCGGCTGAGAAAATCAAAGATGGGGACGTGATTCTGACGTATGCTAAAAGTAGTGTTGTCCAGAGAGCATTGGTACATGCTTACAAGGCTGGAAAGAAATTCCGTGTAATCGTCGTGGATTCGAGACCTCTACAGGAAGGATTGAATTTAGCATCATCTCTACAAGCTCTAGGTGTGGAAGTCAAGTACTGCATGCTAAATGGACTGGTGCACAACGTTCATGAAGCTACGAAAGTCTTCTTAGGCGCTCACGCAATGATGAGCAACGGACGACTTTTCTCTCGAATTGGCACTGCCATTGTGGCTATGGAAGCCAAAGCCGCCGATATACCTGTTCTTGTGCTTTGTGAAACAGCTAAATTCACGGAAAGGGTAGCACTAGACTCTATAGTCCATAACGAAGTGGCACCCCCGGACGAGCTGGTGATCTCCAGTGGCCCGTTGGAGAATTGGAGGAAGGTTAAGGGCCTTCAATTACTCAATCTTATGTACGATGTGACACCTGCGGAGTACATCCAGATAGTTATCACAGAGTATGGGAGTGTGCCTCCAACATCGGTTCCTACGTTGAATCGTACTATAAACGAAAACGAGTAGGGTTGGCAGCTTAATGTCAAAATAAATAATGTTAGAGATTATAATTGGATGTACTATAAAACCAACAATAGGCATTTGCTATTCATTCAATTTCTTCCCAAGGAAAATGACCTGCAGCATCAACTGGTAAATTGAAGTGAATTCCCACACACATCTAGCCAGGACTCTGCGACATTATTCTTGGTCTCCAGTATATTAGCCGTGTGAAAATCTTCTATCGACTAATACACCGTTTAACATTATGTATACATCTAGAATATCTCACAAATTCACCGTGATTCTTGCAACGTGCATATGCTGCTTAAGCCCTATAATAAGAATTGAAAAGAACAAAACTTCACGCGCAACTCACTTATAGAGTGTTCTTGACTTTTAATTGCACTTTATTAAATTTTGCTCTTTTCAGGTCAGAAGCACATTTTCAGGATAATCCACAACCCAAGTAACTTAGGCATGGACATAAGAATTCGGGTAGCTGTCTGAAGCTACGGGATCGAGAACCTCAAATTTAAAGATTCTCATTTTTGACATTTGTTCCGTTTCATTTAGTTTGTACAAGTTCGCTATCCTCTAGGTTGGTATTCCAATGGGTTCTTCGTCAACTTAAATTCTCCACTACGATTCATTCTGTGCGCCCTCAACTGCTTCCCTCTCAGCCCGTCTCGCCCTCTTCGCTAACAAGCTCTCCTTCCGCATCATCAAGATATATTGTTGTTTGTCCTCCACACCCTGATACCAGTATCCGAAGCTTGCTCCAATTCCACCAAATAGAGGCCAGACCCATAGTGATTCCTTGTTGAAGAAAGGTCGCATCTCAAGACCGAGTTGCCAGAAACGCGTCCCGAGCCCTGCAATCTATATCTTAGTATTCAATTCATATCTGGTGCAGCTGCAAGTCCAATTGAGCTTGTAGTCGTGGTGGGGGAGTACTGACCGAAGGCCGTCCAAAACAAGATCTTGTTGACCATTGTGGGCGGGCGGAGCGCAGTATTTGATAGCGTACAAAGATTCTATTTCTTTAAGGAACTGTTGCGGCCTTTGTGGTTTGACTTGGTGTCCGCAATTGCTTTATGATATTCTGATGCTGAAGAGTTGATGTTCAGGGAGGTGGGCCATGTCGATGAGCTTTAGCGCGATAAGCGGTCAAATTAAACGCGAAACCTTAATAAGTGGAGATACGTTCATCGCGTACAAGGGTTAGATGCAGTCCAAAGCTCCTAGGAATTCAAGAGTTCTACATCACTCATAATATATGCCTATTCCTTCATCTAGCCGCAAATCACTGCGCAATATCTGGTACCGTCACTGAAATGTGCTGCGATCAGAATCTACACCCAATCTGAGGATAATCATTTCATTGCATCTCTGCCTTCGATGGCTTATTCAAAGGACAACAGAGCGCCTGGTGCCCCTGCTCGTAAAAAGCTGAAGACCTCGGACTTACCGTTGGCATCTGCTACGCGTAATGCGATCGAGGGTTTGACACATACATACAAGAAGAAAGGTGGCTACGACTCCTTACGCCAGCAAGTTTGGCAGGAGTTGGAACGCAGCGTAAGCTTTAACTTCTCACAAACCAGGTTTGACATTAACTTGGCAATAGGATTTCGAAGCTGAATTCACGCGATCTGTATTACAAGCTGCTGAAGACGAACTTGAAAAGAATCCAGATCAATTGCTCAAGCTAGATCGTAGCAAGGCGACACTTCTAATTGAAGGCGCAATCGAGCGTGCTGGAGTTTACACTGCTGCCGAAGAACAACTTGACCGAATACTGAGTGCGCATATTCCATCTATCGAGGTATCAGTTCGGAAGCACAGAGCGGATGACGTTGGTGAAGAGATTGCAGCAGCTGAGCTTGCTAAAGGTGGTAAAACCGATGAGCAATATGCCGAGGAGTACGCCAACAAGAGAGCTGAGCGAGAGAAAGTTAGGAAGGAGACTAGAGAAAAGGAGCAAGCATTGATTGAAGAGAAGAGGCGTATAGAGAGAGCGAAGAGGCAAGAGGAAGAAAAGCGAATCGAAGCCATACAAGAAAAGAGAAAGGAAGAAAAGGAAGCACTCAAGAAAGCCGCCGAGGAGGCTGAAGAGGAAAGGCGGAAGCGGCACCGTGAGCAGAGAGAAAGAGATAGGGAACGAGATCGTGAACGTGAACGTGAACGCGAACGCGAACGTGAGCGTGAGCGTGATAGGGAGAGGGAGAGAGGAGAGAGGACTCGTGACAGAGATAGGGACAGAGACCGTGCGAGAGATAGGGATGGTGACAGAGACAGAGATCGGGATGATCGCTACTCAAGATTTGATGAAGATTCTAGACACAGGACCCCAAGAGATACCCATGAAAAATCAGAATCAAAGCCTGTCCTGTCGAAAGAGGAGAGCGACCGCCTTGAACAGGAAGCTTTGGACGACCTTCTTAATGAGGGTAGACGGGTAGCAGAAATGTCATCCAGAAACCAACCGGAGTTCCGGATCGACCGCTCACTCGTACCTCCTCCACGAAAGAGTCTCCCCGCATCAGCGATTATACCAAAGGATTCAATAGAAGCCAAAAGCTCGTCATCTTCCAGACTTAAAGACGACTCTGGCTTTAAAACCCCTCTGGGCCCGAGACATAGAAGCACTAGCCGTGATCGTGCATCAACTCGACGATCCAGCAGAAGTCGAAGTCGCCGTCGTCGAGCTGCAGGACCGGATGATAGTAAGGAAAGAGAGTCGCGAAGAGACAGCCGGGATCGAGAGCGCCATGGTAGTAAAGACAGAGATGATCGACGTCGTAGAGATAGCCGAGATCGAGAAGACCGGCGGCGCAGATCAAGTCGGGAAGGAAGACGTCGTACACGGTCCCCATCTCGTGATCGCCGAAAGAGCTACCGTTCTCGTAGCAGAGAGCGACGTGATCGTGATCGCCCTGGTGTTATACCCAGAGATTTGAGGCCAATTGAACAGTGGAAGCTCACCGAAGCAGAAAAGCGAGAGGCAGAAGCCAAAGCCTACCTAGCAGCCCAGGCAGAAGCAAGAGAGAAAGGCTTGCCAATTCCCGGTTTTGTTGAGAAAAAGATTGATTCCGCATCCACACCAAAACATAGAGACGAAGCTCGTGTAGATAGTCCCACATCTCTGAGAAAGAGGGATAGCTCTCGTGACAGGGAAAGAGACAAAGGTCGATCATCTCGAGCACGAAG
>Ga0247812_10002359_pt1 | contig 10605 bp, 11 predicted proteins | sample UWRJL149409B1_FD_178011 | JGI IMG/M metagenome (GOLD analysis project Ga0247812, IMG submission 178011) | Plant litter microbial communities from Arlington Agricultural Research Station in Wisconsin, United States - UWRJ-L149-409B-1 | ecosystem: Environmental > Terrestrial > Plant litter >...
GTCGATTATCCCTTCAGCACAAATGAAATGAGCATGGATTTTTTAACGCTGCTGACTTGCCTCAAGATCAATTAGCTAAGCTTGCGTATGCGAATTCCAACAAACTGCTGAAATTCAGTAATAAAACAGATCTTTTACTGTCAGTTTCATCCACTATTGTTTTTTAAATAGCTTATATACGAAATTAAATCCCCAAATAAATACCACTAACACCAGCACGTCTACTAGAAAATTACTGGTATTAAAGCCGATATGGGCCAGTCCAATATCGGAGGGATCTATTTTGCCACCTGTGTATTTATAAAACGTTAAAGGGAATCCGATTAAATCAAAACCGTCTGATTCAGCTTCATATGTTGAGTATATAAGCGTTGTTAGGATAAAACCGCGATAGCTAATAAAGTGGGTTTAATATGTCTTTTCGGAATATTCAATATGCAATCAAATTTTAAGAATAGCACTCTTTGCATTCGTAAATGAATTGAAGATAAATATAGTTGTATTCGCCTGAGGGTAATTAAAAAAGTGATTTTACTCCTGTTAATCAGATATTGTTAATCCAGTGAATGATGACATCTGATGAGAACTTGAACTAGCATTATACATTTTTAGCAATAGCATTTTTTAAAAAATTGTTGCGCGTAGTCATGGCAGGAAACACGTAATCAGCAACGTACTTTTTGTGGAATTTGTTCCTCATGAATCGAAGCTGATACGCTACTGATAGGCTACTGGAAGGCTTGCTATAAGCTGCTCCTTGCCGGTCACTAATGGTTAGACTATCGTTTCAATTTTATCATATTAAGTTGGCCTTTCGGATCCCGAATTTTTCCGATTTCATCTCACTTTGGCAGCGATTTTGTAGGCTATTATCACATTTGCCACCTCACTTGCGCCATTAAGCGCAAGTTACTAAAATCTCCAAATATTACGGTAGTACAAGGGGTACAGTACTCAGGGCTGAAAAGAATAAAAAACAGGTTTTACGTATGTGAAAACAGCTAAATTGATTTTTGAAAAAAAGATTATTTAGGCGAAATACCACCTGATCTGGAGGTGATGTTCAAGGGAAGATGACCTTTATAGCAACGGTTGCTATACCTTTGCTATTGGTTTGAGCTGGTTTTGCTGGTTGTTTGGGTACGCAGAAGGAGAGCAAAGGTAAACCAAATGTAATACAGAAGCAGAGTGTATGCTGCTATCAACTCAGCTTAGTTTGCAATTCTAAAATGATTGCTTGTAAATTTAACTGGTAAGCTAAGGGTTGCTAAATTGCCCTGAAGCGTTAATGAATGCTCCAGAGCAATTTACGGCTGATTAAAGAATCATGCAAATCGTCCAAAATTTCGATTCTTAATCAGCCTCTCCCTTTTCCAGGTAGATAAAAGCGAGGTTTAGAAAATAAACCAACTCGTCATATAATGACGTCATAGACCTGAACTCTTCCACATCCGCATACTCTGATGCGTGGTAGATCCCTGCTTTATATAGCTGCCAAACTTTTTCCCTGACATCATGTATGGGAATGTTGGCAAAGAAGGCTGCCAATGCAGGCCTTGGGTTTGCGATATCATCTTCTGATACGCTGACTGGCTGATAGTTTTGACGCAACTACCGCTTTTTCCGCAGGCGACTCAAAAAAATCGGCGTAATACCTAAGTACGAAGCGATTTGCTTTTGCGCGATGCGCTGTTCGAGTCCGGGATATTGTTTGCGGAACACCAGGTAGCGTTCCTCTGCCGTTTTGGAAAGTGCAGAAGTGATGCGCCGCTGGTAGAGATTAAACCCGTTTTGCGTCAAGATGCGAAAGAAACGTTCCAATTTGGGCACCTGCAGGTAAAGCTTTTCCAGGGCGCTATAACTGAGGTAAAATAATTCGGTGTCTTCTAATGCCGCAATGGCGTAAAATGATGGCGACTGGTTGGAAAAGCTTGCGATGTCTACGGCCCACCAGTTCTCCGGGCAAAAGGAAATATTATGTTCAGCGCCCTGTTTATCGGTATGATACATGCGCAGGCAGCCTTTGTTGACGAAATAAATATTCCTGCAAATCTCGCCCGGACTCAATAGAACTTTGTTTTTCTTAATGGTGGTAAGCTGCAAAGCGCTTTCAACAAGACGTTGCTCAGCTTCATCAAGCGTCACGTGCAGGGCGAGATTTTCAAGAATGAATTCGAACATATGCGATATTACGGTTGTTCTGGCAAAAAACCTATAATGCGTGTAATCAGATTTTCTTCATTGTATTGGAAATAATCCCAGCCGGCCATTGCTTCCTGACCCGGGATATGAAGTCCCCAACTGTAATGACAATGCCCGTCAAAATATTGCGGCGTAGTTAGTATCGAAAATGTGCGTCCGGGGAATTCCGCCAGAGAGCCCATCACTAAAGCGGTAAGCTGATCTATCCCTTTAACCACGTGTGCCGGATCGTCAGTGTAAGTAGACGCGTTCCTATCGGTATATGTAATTTCCGGGGTGCAGCATGCTTCAAATGCGGCTTTAATGGCTTCAGGTGTTTGTTCGTTCCATGCGCGCAAGTAGCAGCTGGTGGTGTCGTTGATATTTTTCATACCACAAAGGACGAGATCGGCAGGGAGAAAAAAATTAAAGTAGTTTTATAAAAGCAACACTAATCATGATGTTGGTCAGGTAAGTTTAACCAGTGTGAGGACGATCTGATAAGGTGTTTTTTTCTCCCACTGTGCGATCAGCCAGGCAATAAAACTCAGCGTAAAGATGTCATCATTTTCTGCCTTGCCCAGAAGGTTTAAGACCTGCTTTTGATATGTAGGTTCAAATGCCACATCGGGGTTTAGCAGATGCTTTTCAACCAGCTTTAAAAACAAAAGCACGCGTTCTTCTGAAGTTTCCAGCAGGTATTTCTTATATCGCCGTCTGAAACTCGTTAACCGGGACATCGCCAGGTCAATGTTGGAGAATTGTGCATGAACCAAAATTTCCATCAGATGCTTACGAATGGTCCATAGCATGCCCATTTTTTTCTCATACCAGGTGTCGGAATGTGTCAGCAAGGCCAGCTGTTTTAAACTTTCCCGGTTATTACTAAGGGCTAAAAACATCGTAAGACTTATTCTCAGATCCTCCACATCTTCCTGTTTAGCTTTATGCTTTTTATTGGCCAGCGACTCCCGCAATAGCGGAATCGCATCCTCAGCAAAACCCGTGAAGAAGAGGTTAAGTGCGGAAAGCAAATGATAACGACAATAGAACAGTGTGTAATAACTGCCATCCGTCAGCATTAAATCCATCATCTCTTTAAGATAGGAGGTGCTCCTGGCAAAATACTTTTGCCGGAGATGAAAGTTCGCCAGAAAATAGAGGATGGATATATGGTAGAACAGATACGACTGTTTGTTATGCGCCTGATCCCGTATAAAGTTATTCGTTCGGTTAATGTAACGCTCTATCAATCCATAATTCTGTTGTATTGCTGCGTATTCATTTGCGATAAAAAGAATTTGATAAATAGATTTATAGGTCATCAGGTCCTGTACAGATATTTTGTATTTCCTGATGGTTGTGATGATCACAGCAGTTAAATTGATGATCTTTCCTGCCAAATGTATGTCCTGCAGTTCCTGTCTTAAAAAGGCATAGGCCATGTGAAGTTTAGCTTCGCGCTGCATATGCGACTGATTTTGCAAGAAGCGTGCACTCAAGGCTTCGAGTCCTTCACCGCCCGGAAGATGGGCATATTGCAGTTTGAGCAGCAGGAGTTCGTTTAATAAATTAAACTGCTCCAAATGTTCAGCCAGCCGTTCGGCCTTATCCAGACATTTGAACGCTACTTTGACTACATTGTTTTCTAACAGAAAACGCCCCACTACAACCAGTCGCAGGGCATCGTAGGTATCGGAATGGCTACTTTCAAATGTTTTCTGTGATAGAAACAGCAGCAAATTGTCTTGCAGTCTTTTACGGAGTGCATGATAGGCATCCTGATTATTGTTAGAATCGTAAAGTTTATTTAAGTTATCTATATCATCAGTTTCTATCAAATCAAGTAACTGTAAATTCTTTACATCAGCCCTTTTGTTTTTTTGCTTCAAAAAGTCTCTGAATAGGTTTTTATCCTTATTGTTGAGTAAGTTGAAGAGTTCAAGAATGGCATCCATATGGCAATTTCAATTTGTATGACGTTGTAATAATACAAATTATATCGTCAGTAATTTTTGAATTCTACTTTGTGCAGGTTCTTTTTGCGACCGACATTTGCTTCCATATCAAACACTAAAACAAAATAACATGGAACCGCTAAAAAACACATCAGAAGAAAATTCACCTATCCCAAAATATGGTGAAAAAGCCAGAAACCCGTTTAAACCAACTGCTGCCTTTATAGGCGCCTCCTGGTTTGCTTTATTAACAGGAGTAACGGGCTATTGCATAGGCTTATGGAATGCAACTATGGACTTGAATGAAAAAGGCTATTATTTTACCATTTTATTATTTGGCTTATTTGCAGTGATCTCCGTGCAAAAAAGCGTTAGAGACAGGTCTGAAGGGCTTATCGTGACAGACCTTTATTATGGTCTAAGTTGGTTTGCTACAATTGCCGCAATGGTTTTATTGACCATCGGGTTGTGGAATGCTGATCTCGCCCAAAGTGAAAAAGGTTTTTATGCCATGGCGTTTTGTCTAAGCATGTTTTCGTCCATTGCCGTACAAAAAAATACCCGCGACGCGAAGATGTTTGAGGATAAAGAGTTGTAACGTAGCGGTTGCTAACCCGCAGTGCCTTGCCCGGCAAGCCTGCGGGTTTTTTAAAGATTTTTATGATGTTGCTTAAATACGCATTGTGCAAAATAATAAAGGAAAGGAAAGCCTATAGCATAAGCATACCAGGTTGCAGACACTTTTAGTAAATCCTTACCGTCATAAAGTTTTCCTGCTACCGGGAGAAAAACAACAAATAGCAGCGCACAAAGGCACATACTCAGCTTTTGCATATTCATCAGGTACGTTTTGCTTTTATGATGTCCAGCAAGGGTATGTTTAAAATTGCTTGCCGAACTTTTGATTGATTGAAAGTTTAGCATAGTCCTGATAGAAATTATTGGTAATAACAAAAGGAGAAAAGAGGAAGCTATTCCACAGATACGCAAGTACCATGTGTCAAGGGCGCTATAACCAATGAGGATCGCTATTACCGCGGCGAGACAGATCACTGTCCCAAGTATTTCCAGAGTTCTTATTTTACTTAAGGTATTCCTAACTTCTATCGTCGTGTTTTTAATGATAGGGTGTTGCATGATGTTATTTGAAAATGTTTACACCCAATAAGTGTGGAACATCCTCAAATAATCACAGAATTTATATTATTTTTTTCGAAGCATCTTTCAAACCTCGCACTGTAGATATTTAACATGAACGATGCAGTAGCTGATTAACCTATATCGTTTCGTAATAAATTGGACGGCTAAGGAGCTTACGTTTTCAAGCCGGCAAATACAACGAAATTATTGTGCTTGTAAATACAGTCTGCTTCCCCGAATCCTGAATCATCAAGCATTTTCAGCTGCTGTTCCAGGTAACCAAACTTATCCAGCTTAATCCGTTCTAATGCGCTGTTGACCGCCGTTTCATCAAGTCCAGAAGTTGAAATATCGGTCTTCCATTTCGTCTTGTAGTAATCATCAAATCCTGAAGTCCGTCCTTTTACCTGGTCTGCATTGATAAATATTCCACCAGGATTTAATGCGTCATAAACATTTTGATAAAGCTGCATTTTTTGTTCATCCTCCAGATGATGGATTGCCAAAGCGGAGATGATGAGGTCATATTTTTCTTTAAAAGGCTCCTGAGAAAAATCCAGTTCCTGATAGCTGACATTATCAGCCCCTGCAAAACGCTTTTGAGCAACCGCCAGCATGTCAGTGGATATATCGACCAACGTAAATTGTAGCTCTGGATGCAATTCGTAAATAAATTGTGTAAAAAGCCCGGTGCCCGCACCAATGTCTAACACTGTTTTTAATGCGGGATGTCTTTCAATAAGCGGCAAACAAATGGTATAGAGATCATGGAAACACGGAATAAGTTTTGGGCGCTGCGCGTCATACTTTTCCGAGACCTGGTTAAATTGTTCTTTAAGTGAATGCATGAGGATCTAGCGTTTGCTGTAAATAATTAATGAAGCTTTGCTAATAACGTGCTTATTTAGCATAAAGCCAACAAGTGCCGGCACGGATTTGTTATTTAAATTCAGGCTCGCTACATCAAGTGCGAATACGGTGATGATATAGCCATGCGGTTTATCGCCTTCAGGCGGACAGGGACCGCCATAACCGGGAACACCAAAGTCGGTAAGCCCCTGTACGCTACCTTTTGGCAGTACCCGATTGTGTTCATTGCCTGCATTTTTAGATAATCCCATAGTGGTCGGCGGTATATCGAAAACCACCCAGTGCCACCATCCACTTCCGGTAGGATAGAGTTAGATTTAAGTATTACCTTCAGACTGCCTCTTATTAAGCTGAAATCTAATCCTATCTACCGTAGGAAATCCCGGATTAACTTTTCGGTCTCTACAGGATTGGAAATAAACAGGTAATGATTGGCGTTGACAATAGTTCTTACAGTTCCCTTGCGTAACTCATTCTTAAACCGAATTTGTTCTGTAATTGCGTATTTCTGGAGGAGCCTGAAAAACTGACCCGCGTTTATTTTATTTGCTGCGTCCAGTTCAGCATATGATGGAATGGCTTTATTTACTGATTTAAAATTGGCGTAAATAGCCAACGCAGGGCAAGTAATATGACTGTAATCAGGATGTTCCAATGCGCCAAAAATAGCTTCATAAATAGGAGTGGGCGTAACTTCCCGCAGATAGCTGCCTTTTTCAGAGAATACTGAAATCTGCTGCAACTCTTCATCTGGAAACGAGAGGCCGTATGCTTTCCTGCTGAAGTCTTTCCAATGGGCAAAGGAGGATGAATCTTGTTTTGTTGGCACTGGGTTTTGTATCTGGATTTGTTGCATGTCTGCAAACCCGGGAGTTTTGCGGTCATACGCAGCATCAAGATATACTACCTTGCGTACCCGGGCAGGATAGGTAGCTGCGAATTTCGAGATTTCTTCACCGGCAATAGAATGACCAATCAGGATAGCTTTATCTATATGCAGGCTATCAAGTACAGCCAGGATGTCTCCGGCTAAATTATTTTCGGTATAATCAGCCGCAGGCTGGTCAGACTTACCAAAGCCTCTTCTTGTTAACCCATAAATGTGATAACGATCAGTAAATCTTGGCGCAAAGTCATCAAAAACATGTGCGGTGTTACCTAAACCAGCAAGGAAAATTACAGGCGATCCATTTCCACCCCAATCCAGGATTTCAAGTGTGTTTGCACTGCAACCGGTAACGAATAAAACTTTATGGTTAACAAGATTTTTATGGGCTGGTGAACAGCCAATAAGTATTGCCGCAGCAATCAGCAAAAGACAAAGTTTAGGCATTTGCACTTGTAGCGAATCTTATAAGATTATTTACCAATCTTGACGAGTTCAACATCAAAAACCAATGCGCTGTAAGGCGGAATTTCAGGAGAAGCCTCACTATCGCCGTAGGCCAGATAGTAAGGGATGAATAGCCTGTATTTGGATCCTGCATTCATCAGCTGAAGGCCTTCAATCCAGCCTGGGATAACTCCTTTAACTGCAGGTAATACAAAAGGCTGTTTACCGAATGTACTTTCAACTTCCTTTCCGGTATAAAGCTTTAACGCGTAGTTAGTGGTGATCAACGTATCTGTAAGTTTTAACCTGGCGCCGTTGCCTTGTTGCAAGATAGTATACTGTAGCCCACTCGGCAGCGTGGTGACGCCTGGCTGAGTTGTATTTGCAGCCATAAAAGCATTGGATGCTGTAGCGTTAGCGGCGAACTGTGGCTTTGCAAATTTCAATGTGGCCTTTAATTTTTGTTCGGGTGTAAGCACAAGCGGTTTTTCTGCCAGCGCATCTGAAATTGCCTGGTTAAATGACGCATAGTTAAGGGTTTTTATACCGCGGGATTTCATGTCCTTAATCAGGCTGACATTGCGTTTTAGAAACAATTCCATGCCGTAAGCATAACTGATAGAATCCAGGGCATTTTTTAAGACAGGTTTAACCGTGGTCACGGCTTTCTTTTTTATAGGAATTTTAGTTTGAGCAAAACCAGTGATGGTAAAGGATACGCAGAGGATCGTAAAAACGAGGACTTTCATTTAATGCTGTTAAGGTTGACCAAAAGATTGACATTTTTTTATGTACTTACAGGGTAGTAAGTTAGGGAAAATTTCTGTGCTAATCACCACCTGTTTTTGTCGCGTTCACACCCCTAAAATGAAAGCTGCATTATGGATATTTGTTCTAGCAGGAAACGACAATGATAACAATCTTATGAGAAAGTTGAAATTACAAATGCAAATGTCTGTTGATGGTTTTGTAGCAGGCCCCAATGGTGAATTAGACTGGATGTGGCTGAATAATGGCCAACAAGATGATGCTGCATCCATCAGAGCTAAGGTGATTGAGCTAGCTGATACTTGCGATACGATTTTGTTGGGCCGCAAGATGACGCCCGGATTTATCAGTTACTGGGAAAATGTTGTAGACACCCAACCCGATAGTCCGGAGCAGCCTTTAGCGCAGCGGATGGTAAACTTGCGTAAAATTGTATTCAGTCGCACACAAACTGACATTCCTGGAAGGAACCTATCAGTAGAAAATGGAGATCTTGCTGCTGTGGTTCGGGCACTTAAGGCTGAAGAATCTGATAAGGATATTATGGTGTATGGAGGGGCTGATTTTGTAAGTTCACTGATCAGCCAGGACCTAATAGATGAATACTACATTTTCAGGAACCCGGTTGCGATTGGGAAAGGGCTTTCCATTTTTACGGAGCAAAAGCCGCTGATCCTGGAAAGTTCTGTAGCTTTTAAAAGCGGTAAAGTAGTCAATAAGTACCTGCCGGTATTTGGTTAACTCCCTTACTGTGGCATCATGAAACCCTCAAAAGCCGATACTATATTTTATATAACCCGGAATCTATCTGCATAACCCTAATGTAGCGGTCTTTGATTTGAAAAAATTAAAGTGCTCACAATCGGGATAATCAGTATATTGACACATCCTTATATAAATCGTAAAACTATGAACATCAAACTGTCTGTCCGGCTGACCAGTGTCATGTTGTTTTTGCTCAGCTTTTCCGCTCAGCATATCTGCGCACAAAAAAGAGCGGATAATCACCTTACTCCTTTAGAAAAAAAAGAAGGCTACACCTTAATGTGGGATGGATATACCACAAAAGGTTGGAGAGCGGCCTATGGAACAAAATTTCCTGATAAGGGCTGGGAGATAAAAGCCGGGGTGCTTAGCGTGCTGGCATCTAATGGTGCAGAATCGACAAACGGGGGCGACATCGTTACCGAGCAGGAGTACGGCGCTTTCATCCTGAAATTTGATTTCAAACTTACTGAGGGAGCAAACAGTGGGGTGAAATACTTTGTCACCGAAAAGGAAGCCTCATCAGGATCCGCTATTGGCCTGGAATACCAGATTCTGGATGATGAAAGGCACCCTGATGCAAAATTGGGAAAGGATGGGAACAGAACCTTATCTTCTCTGTACGACCTGATCCCTTCAAGCAAAACCAAGGATGTAATCAGGCCAGTTGGAAATTGGAATTCAGGGATCATCAAGGTGTTTCCCAACAACAAAGTAGAGCATTGGTTAAACGGCAAATGTGTTGTTAGCTACACGCGTGGCGATCAATCTTATCAGAATTTGGTTAAAGAAAGTAAGTATAAAATATGGAAGGATTTTGGTTTGGCCGCAAAAGGACATATCCTGTTGCAGGATCATGGTAATGCGGTGTCTTTCAGGAATATCAAAATTAAAACGCTGTAGTTATGGATAACTCAAGAAGAACATTCGTTAGGAATTCTGTGATTGCCGCGGCGGCTGTTTACACCGGTACCCTTGGTATGAGTGCCAAAAGTTACGGAAATATTATTGGTGCCAATGACCGCGTACGTGTTGGTGTAGTTGGTTTTTCTGATCGTTTTAAGGACACCTTGTTCCCTTGCTTTTTAAACCACTACAAACAACAGAATTTCGATATCGTTGCGATGTCTGATCTCTGGAACTACCGGAGAAACCTGGGCACCGAATACATCAAATCTAAAATCGATCATGACATTACAGCCTGTCGCAACAATGATGAGTTGTACGGGATGAAAAACCTGGATGCGGTGATTGTCAGTACTGCCGATTTCCAGCATGCACTACATGCCGCTGAGGCCGTAGGTGCTGGTTGCGATGTGTATTGCGAAAAGCCTTTTGCTGAAACGATGGAAGACAATAGGTTTGCACTAAAAAAAATCAAGGCTTCTGGTAAGATCGTTCAGATCGGCTCACAAAGAAGGAGCGGAGAGAACTACCATGCTGCGGCAGATTTTATACAATCCGGCAAATTCGGAGATATTACTATGGTAGAGTTGACCTGGAATGTTAACCAGCCTGGCAGATGGCGAAGGCCGGCATTGGTTGAAAAGTTGAATGAAGCGGATACAGACTGGAAAAGATTTTTGATGA
>Ga0247812_10002360_pt1 | contig 10595 bp, 10 predicted proteins | sample UWRJL149409B1_FD_178011 | JGI IMG/M metagenome (GOLD analysis project Ga0247812, IMG submission 178011) | Plant litter microbial communities from Arlington Agricultural Research Station in Wisconsin, United States - UWRJ-L149-409B-1 | ecosystem: Environmental > Terrestrial > Plant litter >...
ACTCCGCCTCGCGCAGCATCTGCCAGAGCAGGGAGCTGTGGAACTCGTCGAGGTAGATCCAGTCGGTGTCCTGGCCGAGGTAGACGTCGCGCGTCGTCGCGCGGTAGAGCGCCACGAACTGGGCGAACCAGCGCTGGTGGCCCGCATCGAGGGTGAGGCGGTGGGACTGGAAGCCGAGCGAGTTCCAGGTGACGTTGCCGCGCACCCAGTTGCCGGCCGCGCTGAGCACCGCCGGGCGCACGGCGAGCCGGTACTCGAAGCCCTCGACACGGCTGTTGGCCGTCGTGGCGGTGGGACCACGCCAGCGGTCCCGAGTGCGCGGGGTCTGCTCGCGCAGCTCGAACTGCAGCGCGATCGGGGAGTGCGGGAGCGCGGGATTCGCAATGTTGGAGCCGATCACCCGGCCTACGGACGTGGTGGCCGGTTCGGTGAGGGCGCTCACCGCCGACTTCCAGGCCGCGAGGGGTTCGCGCTGCGCCGGCGCCTCCGGCGGTGCGGCCTTCACCAGGTCGCTCGCCCTGCCCACTCCCGGGGTCGCTGCGCCTCCGGCGTCGCGCAGCTGAGCCGCGTTGCACTCGAGAAGCGTGGCCGCCACGTGCTTGCAGTCGCGCAGCATCGGGCAGGAGCAGTTGCCGCTCACCGGCCGCTGGTACTCGCCCTTCGCCGGGGCGAGTTCGAGATGGCAGCGGTAGGGGTCGATGCCGGTGCCCTGCACGGTGCTGCTCATCAGCCCGGTCTCCGGGTCCCAGTCGATCTCGCTGACCGCGCCGCCCTTGGAGTAGCCGAGGCCGCGCTGGTAGGCGCCCTGCCCGACGAGACGCATGATGTCGCGCGCGTCCACCAGGGGAAGAGCGCGGGAGGTCATGCCTCAATCGTGCCACGGTGCGCCGACATCGGCCGCTCGTCTGCACCCGGGCGGCTACCAGTACTGGCGGGCCAGCGGTCCGTGCTCGCCGAGCAGCCGCCACACGGTCTTCGTGAGGTCGGGGTGCTCGAGGGCGATCTGCCGCAGCACGCGGTATTCGCGTGTCGGGGAGGGGCGTCGTCCGTCGTTCGCGCTGATGGCATCCGCTCGAAGCAGGTAGACGACCAGTTCGTCGACGGTCGGAAGCTCCTCCATAAAAGCCCAGGGGTCCTCGCCGCTCATGAGGCGCTCCTCGACGAGGGTGTCGAGCTCCTGATGCGCCTCGGCGCGCAGCACCTCGAGACTCGCCCGACCACGGGGGATGAAGTTGGCTCCAGACATCGCTTAAGCCTAGGCCAGCCCTCCGTCAAATTCCCGTGCGCGCTTGCAGACTGTGGACAGTCGGCGAAAGCTGGGGGAGTCGTCTACGAAAGGACACCATGTTCGATCCCCGCACCTTCCACCCGCAGACCGCGATCGTCACCGGCTCCGACTCGGGCATCGGCCGCTACACCGCCGTCGCCCTCGCCGAGGCCGGGATGGACGTCGGCGTCACCTGGCACTCCGACGAGGAGGGCGCGCAGGAGACGGCGCGCCTGGTGCGCGAGCACGGCGTGCGCGCGATCGTCGCGCGGCTCGACACCTCCGACCTCGAGGGCTGCGGCGACGTGATCGACGCCATGGCCGACGACCTGGGCGGCCTCGACGTCTTCGTGAACAACGCGGGCATGGGCCAGAGCGAGAAGTTCCTCGACTTGTCGCTCGAGGACTGGCGCACCATCATCGCGACCAACCTCGACGGGGCCTTCGTCTGCATCCAGCGTGCTGCGAAGCGGATGGTCGCCACCGGCTCCGGGGGACGCCTCATCGCCGTGACGAGTGTGCACGAGCACCAGCCGCGCGTCGGCTCGAGCGCCTACGTGGCGTCGAAGCACGGCCTCGGCGGATTCATGAAGACGATCGCCCTCGAACTCGGCGAGTACGGCATCACCGCGAACTCCGTGGCGCCGGGCGAGATCAACACTCCGATCAACAACGCGGAGGCCGACGACGCCTACGACACCGACCGTCCCGGCATCCCGCTCGCGCGCCCCGGCCACCCGAGCGAGGTCGCCGACGTGATCGCCTTCCTCGCGTCGGCCAAGGCGAGCTACGTCACCGGCTCGTCCTATGTGGTCGACGGCGGCATGCTGCAGATGGGACCGCAGGGCGGCTCGCACATGGCCGGCAACGACTGGCGCCAGGGCTGAGGCCCGGGGTCAGGCGCGCACCAGCCGCCGCCGACCCACCGCGATCAGGCCGATCACGGGCACCAGCAGCAGCCCGAGCGCCACGAGGGAGCCGAACGACGCGAGCGCCAGCGTGAGCACCGCGCTGGCGGCGGTGAACACGACTGTGAGAACGAGGAACCCGCGCCGCCCGGTGAGGGCGAACGCGGCCGCCGACGCAGCGAGCGGCAGCAGGCGCAGCAGGATGTCCGCCTGCGAGTAGGGCAGGATCCCGCCGTAGTAGGAGATCGTGCCGGCGACGAGCAGCACGCAGAGCCAGGAGATGATCAGCCAGCGTCCCGTGGGCAGCGGCTGCGGCTCGTCCGGCTCGAGCACCGCCTCGATCGGCCGGTCGGCGGCCGCGCGCAGCAGCACCTCGTGGGCGGTGCTGATCCGCGCGAAGCGACGCGCGGCATCCGCCAGCTGCTCCGGCGTCGCATCGCCGAGCCTGTCCGGGTGCATGGTGCGCGCCCGGGCGCGGAAGGCCCGCTCGATGTCGGGGGCGGACGCGTCCACCCCGACACGCAGCAGCGCGGCGGCCTCCTCGGGAGTCATACCCCCCACTGTGCGCCTAAACGACGTCCAGCGCGACGGGGTCGCCGGCGGGGAGCTCGACGCGCAGGGTGTCGCCGGGAGCGACCACGCCGCCCGCGGCGACGGTGCCCATGATGCCGGACTTGCGGATGACACCACCCTCGGGGCCCTTCGACACGAGCGCCTTCATCAGGCCGCCCTGGTAGGCATTGATCTTGGAGCAGGGGCTGCGCAGTCCCGTCACCTCCACGACCGCCGTCTCGCCGAGGTGCAGGCGGGTGCCGAGCGGGAGGGAGAGCAGGTCGACGCCGCTGGTCGTGACGTTCTCGCCGAGTTCGCCCGGGCGGATCACGAAGCGGTCGCTCAGCTCCTCGAAGAGCTCCTCCTGGATGAGGTGCACCTGGGTGAGGTTCGCCCGGGTCGGGTCCTTCTTCACGAGGTAGAGGTGCTGCGTGGTCGCCCCCGCGTGCGCGTCGCCCTCCACCCCGAGTCCCTCGACGAGGGTGATCCGCGGCTCGACCGACTTGCTGAAGCTGTGTGCTGCGGCGCGGCTGACGGCGACGACCGATCCGGGGGGACGACTCATTCCTCGATTCTGCCAGTACCGCGGGTGCCGGTGGCGTCGCACGGCGCCGAGGCAGGGAAGACTGGGGAGGTGACCTCCCTCGAATTCAGCTTCGCGGTCCTCGTCGACCGCGTCGACTTCCTCAGCGGCCTCGGCGCGACCGAGTTCTTCCACGTCGACGACCGCTCCACCCTCTTCGTCGACGATGCCGCGCTCGACCCGCTCGGCGCATCCGCTCTGTCCATCGCGCAGATCGGCGCGGCCGCGGCGCACCTCGAGGCGCTGATGCGGTCGCGGGAGAGCGCGGGTGCGTCGAGCGCCCCGGCCTTCGTGCTGCTGCGCGCGGCGCTCGAGAGCGCATCCTGGGCGATCTGGCTGCTCGAACCGGACGACCGGGACGAGCGGATGCGGCGCGCGCTCCGGCGTCATTGGAGCGATTCGCGCGAGTCCGACGCGCTCTCGCGGGCGCTCACCGGCGGCACCGGGGGCGACGACGCTCACTGGGCGCGTGCGCACCGCCGCTGGTTCGCCGGTGTGCCGGTCGAGGCAGCGCAGGCCCCCGCGCCCGCGTCGGGCGTCGTCGCCGCGGCGGCGGCGGTGGTCGAGGACTTCACCGAGACGGCGGGCGCTGCGGCGGTGATCACGAGCAGCTGGAACGGCTTCGGCTCGGTGGCCATCGCGCGGTTCGAGGCGGACGGCGAGATGTTCGCCGGGTCGCTCTCGATGGTGCTCGACGTGGCGGAGACCGCGCTCAGCCTCTTCCACGGGCGGGCGTCGGCGGCGTCCGCCCGGCCCGACGACGCGCCGACGCTGGCCCACCTGCGCGGGCGCTGACCGCGGCGCGACGCAAATCACCCGGTACCCCTTGCGTCCTCCCCGCGGGTGCCGAAGTGTGGGAGCAATCCGAAGAACGCCTACCAAGGAGTCCCATGTCTGTCGCACCATCCACCGCCGCCCGCACCTCGACGAAGGGCCGCTCCTTCCGGCGCGTCGTGATCGTCACCGGGGGTGCCGTGCTGGCCCTCTGGGTGTTCGGGCAGCTGGGCGGGCTCACCCCGATCCGCGAAGGACTCGAGGGCTACGCGGCGGATGCGCGCAAGATCTCGAAGAAGGACGCCAAGAAGCGCGACAAGGCCGCCAAGAAGCGTGCCAAAGCGGCGAAGAAGGCGAAGCCGGTGCTGACCGAGCGCCAGAAGCAGGTCGCGAAGATGGTGGCCGCGAGCCAGGCCAACATTGTGCGCACCGCGCACGGTATCTCGAAGCAGCGCTGAGACGGTTCCCCGCCGCGGTCAGAGGCGGAGCTCGCCGGACACCAGCTGCCGGGCGACCACACTCAGCGGGGTCTGGCGGGAGCGCGCGTGGGAGCGGATCCGGGCGAAGGCGGCATCCATGGAGACGCCCCCGGTCTCGGCGACCACGCCCTTGGCCTGTTCGATGATGACCCGGCTCGAGAGAGCGCTCTGCAGCTGGTCGCGGATCGCGATGGCGTCTCGGACGTTGCGCTCCTGCAGGATACCGATGGTTGCGACGTCGGCGAGCGCCTGAGCGGCCCTCACGTCGTGCCCATTGAGTTCGCCGATCTCGTTGCGCATGAGGTTGAGCGTGCCGATGGTGGTCTCCCTGAGGCGCAGCGGAATGGCGTAGACCGACTGGATGCCCTGCTCCCGGGCGGTGCGCGTGAATGCCGGCCAGCGCTCGGAGCCGACGTCGATGTCGGGGACCGAGACGACGACTCGGGTTCGGAAGGACTCCAGGCACGGGCCGGCATCGGCATCGAGCTGCATGATCTCGACGAGCTGGTTCGCCTCGCTGGTCGATGCGACGACCTCGAGTGCGCCATTGGTGTTGGCGAGGAGTATCCCGGCGGAGTCGATCGCGAGAAGCTCATGGCAGTAGTCCACGAGGGTCTGCAGCAGATCGACGACGTCGTAGCCGACCACGAGCGTGTCCGCGAGGGTTGCGAAGGCGTCGAACAGGCGCTCGATGCGGGTCGTCTCGTTCATGGAGTCCCCTCGTTCGGAAGCGCGGAGAAGGTGATGCGGCGTTCGATGATGTCCTCGGCGATCTCCCGCATCGAGCGGCTCTCGCTGAATGCCCGGGCCTGGATGATCAGGTATGCGTCCTCCGGAGTGGTGTCCAGCTGCGCGAGCACCATGCCCGTCGCCTGGTGGACCAGACGACGGGAGAAGGTCGAGGCGTGCGACGTATCGGCGTCGGCTATCGCGTGACGCAGCAGAATGCGGCTGACGATCTCCGACAGAGCGAGGGTCTGCCGCTGCTGCTGCAGGGTGAGAGTCAGCGGACGATCCGAGTAGAGGTCGACCGCGCCGATCTCGAGAGGTCCCAGTGCGAGCGGGAACGCGAAGATGGCCCCCACGTCCTCCTCGCGGATGGCCCGTGTGAAGGCCGGCCACTCCGCGGTGTCGGCGACGTTAGGTTCGAGAACCGGCAGTCTCGTGCTCAGAGCGTCCCAACACGGGCCTTCGCCGAGGTCGAACTGCAATTCGTCGATTCGTCCGGCCCGATCGTCGGTCGCCGAGACCGTCTCCGGGCCGAGGAAGGCCCCGAACGTGGAGATCGAGGCGCCGGAGACCGGGAGGAAGGTCACGAACGGTCTCGCCAGGTCGGTCACCCGTCCCGAGAATTCCGACAGAGCATCCGACGCCACGTGGAACGGATCGGCGGTCATTGCACACCCCTCTCGTTTTTTGCCAGAATACGCGGCTGAAGGACTCGCGCCAACTGGGGTTTCGCACTCCGACAAATGTCGAGAGCCAGAGTGCATGCATAGACCGCACAGCCCGCGTGGCGTTGACTGTGACCATGGCTAAAACCGTCGCAGACCAGCTCATCGCCCAGCTCATCGACGCGGGGGTGCGCCGCATCTACGGGATCGTCGGCGACAGCCTCAATCCGATCGTCGATTCGGTGCGGCGTTCCGGCGGCTCCGCCAAGGGCGGCATCGACTGGATCCACGTGCGCAACGAGGAGGCCGCGGCCTTCGCCGCCAGCGCGGAGGCTCAGCTCACCGGCGAGCTCGCCGTCTGTGCAGGGAGCTGCGGCCCGGGAAACCTGCACCTGATCAACGGCCTCTTCGACGCCCACCGCTCCGGCGCCCCGGTGCTCGCGATCGCGAGCCACATTCCGAGCACGGAGATCGGCACCAGCTACTTCCAGGAGACGCACCCCGACCGTCTGTTCGTCGAGTGCTCCAACTACCGCGAGATGATCTCGACCGCCGAGCAAGCTCCCCGCGTGGTGAACATGGCGATGCGGCACGCTGTGGGCCTCGGCGGAGTCGCCGTCGTCACCATCCCCGGCGACATCGCAGAGCTCGATGCCGCGGGAGAGGTCGCCAGCCTCGTTCTCACGAGGCGAGCGAGCCTCGTTCCCGATGCCACGGACATCCGCTCTCTGGCCGACGCCATCAACGCGGCGAAGACGGTCGCGATCTTTGCGGGCGCGGGTGTGGAGGGGGCGCACGACGAGGTGGTGGCGTTCGCCGACCTGGTGGCCGCACCGATCGGGCACTCCCTGCGAGGCAAGCAGTGGATCCAGTACGACAACCCCTTCGACGTGGGCATGACCGGTCTGCTCGGCTACGGGGCGGCCCACGCCGGGATCCACGACGCCGACCTGGTGATCCTGCTGGGCACCGACTTCCCGTACGAGCAGTTCCTCCCCGACGGCGACAAGGTGGTCATCGCACAGATCGACGCCGACGCCTCGCACCTCGGGCGTCGCGCGAGCGTGACGCACCCGGTGCACGGCGACGTACTGCCCAGCCTCGCCGCGCTGACCGCCCTGGTCGAGCGCAAGAGCAGTCGGAGATTCCTCGACAAGCACCTGAAGCAGCACGAGCACCTGATGACCTCCGTGGTGGGCACGTACACCGACGTCGACCGCCTGACGCCGATCCACCCCGAGTTCGCGGCGACCCTGCTCGACGAGGCGCTGGCCCACGATGCGATCGTCACGGCCGACACCGGCATGGGCAACGTCTGGCAGGCGCGCTACATCACACCGAACGCGGAGCGTCGACTCATCGGCAGCTACCTGCACGGTTCGATGGCGAACGCGCTGCCGCACGCGATCGGCGCGCAGGTGGCGTACCCGGGGCGCCAGGTCGTGTCGATCTCGGGCGACGGGGGCCTGTCGATGCTGATGGGGGAGCTGGTCACCGTGGCCGCCTACGGGCTGCCGGTGAAGATCGTCGTGTTCAACAACTCGACGCTCGGTCTCGTGAAGCTCGAGATGTTCGTCGGGGGCATCCCCGACTTCGCGGTCGACGTGCCCATGGTCGACTACGCGGCCGTGGCCAACGCGCTGGGGATATTCGGCCAGCGGGTCGAGGACCCGCAGGAGCTCGCGGGCGCCCTCGCATCGGCCTTCGCCCACGAGGGACCGGCCCTCGTCGACATCGTGACCGACCCGAATGCGCTCTCGCTCCCCGCCACGATCACCGCGGCGCAGGTGAAGGGCTTCGCACTCGGTGTGTCGAAGCTCGTGATGAACGGGGGAGTGGGCGAGGCCGTGCAGATGGTGCGGTCGAACATCCGCCACCTGCCCGGACTGTAGGCCCGCTACCGGATCGGGTCAGCGGCCCGCTCCACGGCCGCTGACCAGGGCCGGATCGGCCTCGGGGAAGGCGCCGCCGCGGTAGCCCTCGATGCCGTTGAACGACTGCAGCATCGCCTTGAACACCACGAACTTCACGTTCGCGCCGTTGGTACCGCCGATGCTGATGCGCCGCAGGCTCTGCTCGCCCGCGTCGTTCTTCGAGGTGATCTTGGCGGGGTCGCCCTTGATGTTGCCCACCCAGACGGCCATGGCGACCTTCGTCGTGGTGCCGATGAGCCAGTTCTGGTACGAGCCGTCGGTAGTTCCGGTCTTGCCGACCACGGGGACACCGTCGCGCGGGTTCGCCGCGACCGCGGTGCCGCCGCCGGCGAAGGGGCCGGTGAGCGCGTATGCGACCGTGGCGGCGATGTTCGGCTCGAGGGCCGTCGAGCACTCGGGGGCCTGGCCGCCCAGGTCGGCTCCATCGGGGCCGATGATCCTGTCGACCGCGGTGGGCTTGCAGTAGAGGCCGTTCGCGCCGATGGTCGCGATCGCGCCCGCCATGGTGAGCGGCGCGATCTCGTTGATGCCGAGCACCGAGGAGGGGAGCGTCTTGAGCTCGGCGCCGTCCGCGCGGTGCACGCCCATCGACTCCGCGGTGTCGCGGATCTGGCACAGGTCGAGCTTCTGCGCCATGCTCACGAACGCGCCGTTCACCGAACGCGCGGTCGCCGACATGACGGTCTGCGGGCCGCCCTCGCCCGCCGAGTCGTTGCCGACCGGGAAGACGGGGCCGGCGAGCGGCACGCCGTCGCAGCGGAAGGTCGACTGCGCCACGGTGCGCGGCGACCCGTTCACCGACTCCCGCACGGTGTGCCCGTTCTGCAGCCAGTTGGCGAGGGTGAAGATCTTGTAGGTGGAACCGGTCTGGAAGCCGCTCGATCCGCCGTAGGCGTAGTCGGTGTTGAAGTTCAGCGAAGTCTCGGAGGCCGTGGCCTGGGGAGTGTTGTTGTACTCCTTGTTCTGCGCCATGACGAGGATGCGCCCGGTGCCCGGCTGCATCGCCACGGCGGCGGCGCCGAGGGCGAAACGGGTCTCGGCGGCCGGGGCGCGCTCGGAGAGCTGCTGCTGGGCGACGTCCTGCTGGGCGAGGTCGAGGCTCGTGTAGATCTCGTAGCCGCCGCGCTTCCAGTTGGCGTTGCGCTCCGTGGCGTCGGCCCCGAGTGCGGTCAGGTTAGGGACGTTCTTGAGCACGTAGTCGCAGAAGAACTTCGCGGCGCTGGCGTAAAGGCATCCGTTGCTCGGATCCTTGAGCGCGACGTACGACTCGATCGGGGTGTTGATGGCCTCGTCGTGCTGGGCCTGGTCGATCTGCTGCAGGGCCAGCATGTTGTCGAGGATGAGGTTGCGACGGGCGAGGTTGGCCGGGTAGTTCGCCGGGTCGCCGAGGTTGAGCGAGTCGGGGGTCTGCACGATCGCGATGAGGCTCGCGGCCTGGGGCAGGGTGACGTTCGCGGCGGTCGTGCTGAAGTACCGCTCGGCCGCAGCCTCGACCCCGTAGGTCGCGCGGCCGAAGCCGGCGAGGTTCAGGTAGGCGAGCAGGATCTCCTGCTTGTTGTACTTCTTCTCGAGACCGATCGCGAGACGCATCTCCTCGAGCTTGCGGCTCGGGGTCTTGCGGATCGCCTCCGCGTAGGCGGCGTCGCGCGCCTCCTCGGTCTCGAGCTGCTGCGCCTGGTTGACGCGGATGTTCTTGACCAGCTGCATGGCGATCGTCGACGCGCCGGTGTCGCCGGAGCCGGTGACGTAGCCGAACACCGCACGGGTGAGCGACTGCGGGTCGATTCCGCCGTGCTCGTAGTAGCGGCGGTCCTCGCCGGCGACCGCGGCGTCGGTGAGGAACGGAGAGACCTGCTCCCAGAGCAGATCCTTGCGGTTCTGGTCGTAGACCTCGGCGATCTGAACGGGCTGGCCGTCGCGTGTGGCGAAGATCTGGTTGCGCTGCTCGTGGCCGCCGATCTCCATGTCCTCGGGAAGGGAGTCGAAGACGGCCAGGGAGTCCTTGACGCCGACACCGGTGATCGCCACGACGGGTGCGACGCCCGTGGCGACGAGAGCGCCCGCGACGACGCTGGTAACCAGCAGACCGGCGAACCCGCGCAGAATGTTCCACCAACTGCGGTCGTGCTCGTACTCGGTCGATCCGCTTCCGAACATGGCGTCTTATCCCTTAGTTACTCACAGCTGTCGCTGCTTGATTGGATGCACGCAAAAGACACGAGCAAACCCCTCCGTTAGCCACTGTAGGTAGGTCTGCTGGGATTCCGCAGGGGCGCGCGCAGGTGCCGGAGAGTCGTTACGATAATGAGTTCGTTTTCGAGGCGGATGCTCCGCGAGAGTCGGGATCGTGACCGATCGCTGTCGAATCCGCGCCTGGTCGATCACTCCGCGTCAGTCGCGTGTGAAGAGTCTCGCCGGCTTGCCCACGGAGCCCAGCAGTGTCGCTCCCGTCGCTCGCAGCTGCGGCTCCATCGTGCGGCGGAAGGTGTCCCGCCGCACCGGCGTTCCGGCGACGGCCTCGTGCAGCACCTGCAGATCGCGCAGGGTGAAGGGCTCCGCGAGCAGCGCGGAGGGGTCGGGCCGGTAGGTGTAGTCGTCGCGGAGTGTGGCGACGGCGGCCTTCAGGATGTCCTCGTGCCCGTAGGGCAGCGCGGGAAGCCCGGTGAGCGGGGTGATGCGGGCGAGGTGCTCGTCGACGGCGAGG
>Ga0247812_10002362_pt1 | contig 10594 bp, 12 predicted proteins | sample UWRJL149409B1_FD_178011 | JGI IMG/M metagenome (GOLD analysis project Ga0247812, IMG submission 178011) | Plant litter microbial communities from Arlington Agricultural Research Station in Wisconsin, United States - UWRJ-L149-409B-1 | ecosystem: Environmental > Terrestrial > Plant litter >...
GCCGAAGTGGTCGTATTGCTGCTGGATGCGACGCTGGGGCTGGAGGTCCAGGATCTCAAGATCGCCGATCGCGTGCTGGAAGAGGGTCGGGCGCTGGTCATCGCGCTCAACAAATGGGATGTCGCCGAAGGGCCGAGCGCCTTGTTCAACGGCGTGCGCGCGGCGCTGGAGGAAGGCCTGGCCCAGGCGCGCGGCGTGCCGCTGGTTGCGGTCTCCGCCGCCACGGGCAAGGGCGTGGACCAGATGATCGCCGCCGCCTTCGAGGTACGCGAGACCTGGTCCAAGCGCGTCGGCACGGGGCAGCTCAACCGCTGGTTCGAGCGCGCGATCGAGCTCAATCCGCCGCCCGCCCCCGGCGGCAAGCGGATCAAATTGCGCTACATCACCCAGGCCAAGACCCGCCCGCCGGGCTTCATCCTGTTCGGCACGCGCGTGGATCAATTGCCGGAGAGCTATCGCCGCTATCTGATCAACGGCATCCGCAAGGAATTGGGCTTCGGCTCGGTGCCCGTGCGGCTGACGCTGCGCGCGCCGAAGAACCCCTTCGACACCAAATGATCCCGCTGGTGGACGCGCGCGGCATGCGCTGCCCCTGGCCGGCGGTGCGGCTGGCGCGCGCGGTGCGCCTGGGCGGCCCGGGCACGCGGGTGCGGATCGTGGCGGACGATCCGATCGCGCCGCACGAGATCGCCGCCTTGTGCGCCGAACGCGGCTGGACGGTCCGCGCGGCGGAGACGGAGATCGGGAGCGGATTCGAGATCGATACGGAGTCGTAAACTTCGTCTTTACCGCGCCCGTGCTAGGCGGGAGCGGCGGTGGGGGGTGCCGCAGGGAGTCGGGCCGTGACGCCATTGGTGGACAATCAGATCGACTGGGCGAGCTTTCGCGCCACGCGCCGCGCGCTCGGCGCCGATTTCATCCGCATCCTGGGCTATTTCCGCGAGGACGGCGCCAAATCCCTCGTCGCGATCGAGGCCGCGATGCGCGCGCGCAATCCCGTCGCCCTGGTCATCCCCGCACACACTTTGAAGGGCGAGTCGCTGCAATTCGGCGCGGAGACGCTGGCGGCGCTGGCCGAAGAGATCGAGATGGTGGCGCGCCACTGCATCGAGGTGCAGGAAGCGCCGGACGAACTGATCGAGCGCGTGGTGCGGCTGCGGCCGCTGCTGGAAGACACGCTGGCGGCCTTCGATCGCGAGTGCAATCCGCTGGTGGAGCGGCGCGTTCCCGGGGGTTTCGGGCGAAAGACCGGGGCTGGGGATCAGGGGTTCGGACCGTTGTGAACCTTCTTCGACCGTCATTCCCGCGAATGCGGGAACCCATATACCCTGAAATCTCCGGAAAATTCCGAGCGGATGGGTTTCCGCCTCCGCGGGGATGACGTGTTTCAGCTCCCCTCAGTGGGCTTGCTCTGGAGCTGGATATAATTCTGCAGACCCATGCGGGCGATCATGTCGAACTGCTTTTCCAGGATATCGACATGCTCCTCCTCATTCTCGAGGATCTCGGCCAGCAGATCGCGGCTGACATAATCGCGCACGGTTTCGCAATGGGCGATGCCGTCGCGCAGCAGCGGGATGGCCTCATTCTCCAGCGCCAGATCGGCGTGGAGGATTTCCTCCACCGATTCGCCGATCTTCAGCCGGCCGAGCAACTGGAAATTGGGCAGGCCATCCAGGAAGAAGATGCGCTCGGCCAATTTGTCGGCATGCTTCATCTCGTCGATCGATTCGTGGCGCTCGAAGGCGGCGAGCTTTTCGACACCCCAATTGTCGAGCATGCGATAATGCAGCCAATATTGATTGACCGCGGTCAGCTCGTTCTTGAGCGCCTCGTTGAGATATTCGATGACCTTGGTATCGCCCTTCACGGCACGGCTCCTTGAACTGAAGCGGCGATCATAGGCGGCCAGACGGGCGAGCGATAGGCGGAAAATGGCGGAAAACAGCCATTTCGCACGCGGCTATCGTCAGGCAGTCGCAAGCTCCGACTTGATAATGCTTTGCGCAAACGGGACGCATTGGCCGCAGCGGGCGCGCCGGCCGAGCGCGGCATAGGCGCTGCAGGCATTGTTCGCCATGCCGTTGCGCACGGTTTCGCGCAGTTCTTTTTCGCGAATGGCATTGCAGATGCAGACGACCAAGACGAATCCCTCCAGCTCTTGTACGCACGCTAGAGATAATGAAAATGGTTCGCAATAGGAAAAGATGCGGATTTTGTACTTTGGCCACGCATTATCGCCGCGTCGGCTGGAGCGTCCCGCGCGCGAGCGAGCGCCACAGCCATTCCAGCGGCCCATACGCGAATCGATCGAGCCAGGGCTGCGACCACCAGAGCATCACCGCCCAGCCGGCGAGCACGAAGGGTATCAGCGCCAGCCGGGAGAGGCTGCCGAACAGGCCGAGGCCATAGCCGTAGAAGAGGCTGGTCATCACCATGCTCGTGCCGAGATAATTGGTGAAGGCCGCGCGCCCTGCCGCCGCCACGCGGCGGACCCAGGCGCGCTCGCGCTGCGTGGTGACGATCCACAAGGCCAGCGCGGCATGGCCGATCACCAGCACCAGCCGGAAGGGCAGGGCCCAGGCGAAAACCGCGTTGAAGGTGGCGATCGGCTCGAAGCCGCTGCGGAAGCACCAGGCGCAGAGCGCGACCATCGGCGGCAGGCCCCACAGATAGGCGATGGCCGCCACGCGGCGGTAGCGCGCCGGCGCCCAGCTGCCGGTGAGGAAGCCGTTGCGCAGCAGCGCCATGCCGATCAGCATGAAGCCCAAGGTTTCGAAGCCGCTGAACATCACGCCGGTGACGGGGCCGGCCGCCAGACGGAAGGCCAGGATGCCGGCATAGCCGCCGCGATAGACCGCCACCTCGTCCCGGATCGTGGCGCTGCCCGGCGCGCCGATGCTGTTGAGCGTATCGCGATAGCTGGCCAGGATCTCCGGCCGCGCGCCCGGCAGCTGGGCGGCATGCTCGACGAACAGGAAGGTCGCGGCGCTGAGCGCCAGGATGACGAAGGAAGCGGCGACGCAGGCGATCCCGGTGCGGATCAGCGCTTCGGGCGTCCGGTGGCGCAAGGGATAGGCCGCCATGCCGACCACGGCATAGAGGAACAGGATGTCGCCGGACCAGATCAGATAATAATGGGCGAGGCCGAAGAGCATCAGCCAGCCCATCCGCCGATAATGGACGGGGGCCGGGCTTTCGCCCCTGGCCGCGGCGCGCTCGATCACCAGCAGCATGCTCGCGCCGAACAGCAGCGAGAAGAGCCCGCGCATCTTGCCGTCCACCAGCACCATGCTCCCCGCCCAGAGCGCCAGATCGGCGGGATCGCTGCCGCCCCAGGCCAAGGGGTTGAGATAGGCCTGCTCCGGCATGGCGAAGGCGATGATGTTCATCGCGAGGATTCCCATCACCGCGATCCCGCGCAAAGCGTCCAGGGTCAGATGGCGGGGCAGGGCGGGAGCGGCGGGGGTCATGCCGCGCTGTGCCCCGCGCGGCGGGGGTGTGGCAAGTGCTTGCGGGCGCGGACGCTTTGCGCGAAGCCGGGGGCATGAACAGCATCCCGACATCCTTCATCCGGCTTTCCGCCGACGGCAGCAGCGACCCCATCCAGCGGGCGATCGCGGTGGAGCGGCCGGTTGCGATCGAGATCAACGGCCTTGGCTATGCGGTGATGATGGCCACGCCCGCCGATCTGGCGGATTTCGCCTGCGGCTTTGCTTTGTCCGAGCGGCTGATCGAGCGCGCGGACGAGCTGCTGGAGATCGACCTGCATGAGGCGGAGGCCGGCACGATGCTGCGGCTGCAGCTGGCCGAGAGCCGCCGCGCGCTGGTGATCGAGCGCGTGCGCCACCGCATCTCCGAATCCTCCTGTGGCCTGTGCGGCATCGAGAATCTGGAGCAGGCACTGCGGCCGTTGCCGCGCGTGGAGGGGATGGTGCCGGATTCGGCTGCGGTGTTCGCCGCGCTTGGCGGGCTGCGCGATCGGCAACCGCTCAGCCGCGCGACCGGGGCGGTGCATGGCGCGGCATTGTGCGGGGCGGACGGGCGCATCCGGCTGGTGCGCGAGGATGTCGGCCGCCACAATGCCTTCGACAAATTGATCGGCGCGATGGCACGCGAAGGCCTGGGCTGGGAGGGCGGCTTTGCCCTGCTCACCGCGCGCTGCTCCTACGAGCTGGTGGAGAAAGCCGTGCTGGCCGGCTGCCCCGCGCTGGTGACGATTTCCGCCGCCACCAGCCTGGCGCTGCAGCGCGCCGCCGATGCGGGGCTGGCGCTGATCACGCTGGCGCGGGCGGACAGCATATTGCTGGCCCATGGCAAAGCACCGGAGCGCGCAGGGCCCTCCGGTGCAATGGAAAACGACTAGGAAAGCGGTCTCGAAGCGGCTCAGGCCGCGACGGCGACCTTGCGGGCGATCTTGGAGACGTCGCGCTTGAGGCGGCGTGCCTTCAGGCTCAGCTTGTCGTCCGCCGTCTTGAGCAGCCAATTGTCCAGGCCGCCATTATGCTCGACCGAACGCAGGCCGTGCGTGGAGACGCGCAGCTTGACGCTGGTGCCCAGCGCATCGGACATCAGCGTGACGTTCTGCAGATTGGGCAGAAAGGTGCGCTTGGTCTTGTTGTTGGCGTGGGACACATTGTTTCCCACAAGCCGGCCCTTGCCGGTCAGCTCGCAAATGCGCGACATCGTTCGAATTCCTGTGTTCTAAACTTACCCGGAAAGAGCGGGCCGATAGCGGCTGAGACGATTCGCGTCAACCTTAAGCGACTCTGGCGGCGGCCGATGAAACCCCTCGGCGCGTCGATCGTTGCGCCTTCATGAACATCCCAGCGCTCATCGCCGCCATCCTGCTGCCCCCTCTGGGCGCCTATCTGATCAAGGGCAAGGGCCGCGATTTCGGCATCGCGCTCGGGCTGACGATCCTGTTCTTCCTGCCGGGGATGATCTTCGCCCTCTTTATCGTGTGCGGGGGATCGACCGATCGGCTGGCCGAAGCGGTGTCCCGCCGCTGGCGGGCGATGCGGCCGGCGCGCTCTGGAAACCGGGCTTCGGCTGGTTCGGCCTGAGGGCTGGGCGGGCGTCGGTGCTGGTTCGGACGCTGGCTTCGACGGGCTCAACCTGAGCGCGGGGAATGGCTTGGAGCATCGAGGGGCGAGCGCGCGCTGACATCTGTTCGGCCTGAGCGTGTCGAAGGCCTTTCCTTCTTTCGACCAGGCGCAGGGCAGGCTTCGACAGGCTCAGCCCGAACGGACCGGGGAATCGTCCTTATCGGGCATTGCTCTGCTCCCTCTCCCCCGGTGCGGCTATTTCTCCACGCCCCTCACCTTCCCCCATTGGCGCGCGGCGGTATAGCCGAGATAGCCGGTGCCGAAGAGCGCATAGAGCGGCTCGGGCAGGCCGCTCAGATAGGCGTTCATGGTGCGGGCGATGGTCTCCGCCGTCTGCGGCCAGAGCGCGGCGATCAGGCCCATGGGGATGGACCACAAAAGCAGCGCATACATCACATAGAGGAAGCCCGGGCGGGCGCGGCTGGTCCAGGGATCGGCGGATTGCGCCTCCGCCAGCATGGCGCTCATCTGCGCGCGGATCGCCTCCAGTTCCTGGCTTCCCTCCAGCCGGAGCAGTTCGAGCTTGGCCTGGTCGCGCGCCTGTGGATCGGGGACGACGCGATCGATGAGCTTGGCCACGGGGCTGATCAGCCCGGCAATGATGGACATGGGGTTTCTCCTGTTTTTTCAAATAAATGGACCGTGGATTTCGAGCGAGGCAGGAAGCGCGCGGTTGACTCGGTTGACTCGGATCGCAGGTCACCGGGGCAGGCCGACCGGGCGGGTCAACCGAGCCGGTTGGCGAGCCAGCCATAGAGAAAGGCCTCATTGGCCGGGCGCTGCTCGGCCAGGCGGAGATAGCGTTCGCCCTGCAGCGCTTCGATCGCCTTGAGCAGCACGCTCTCTCCCGCGGGCCCCCGCCGCGCCAGGAAGGCGGCCAGCGCCTGTTCGGTGGGCGCGTCCATCGCGGTGCCCGCGGCGATATCCGGATAGTCGGAGGCGCCGCGATTGAGCGCATTGAGCGCCCGCTGGAGGAAGCCGACCGCGATCGCCGGGCCCATATTGACCCCGGTATCGAACATCTCCGCCGCGATGCGTGGTGCATGGCGCGCCACGCGATCCAGGCCGGGGCGCAGCCAATAGATGCGGCGATAGACGGCGATGGCCTCCGCGCGCGGGAATTGCCGCATGTCGCCGCCATAGCCATGGGCCCGCGCCACCTGCTGCGTGATGCCCCAGCGGGTGGGCCCGCCCTTGTCCGCGGGATGGTTGGAATAGCCGCCCTCGCGGGCGATCACGGCGTCAATCAAGGCTTCGACGTCCATCGCATGGCTCCAATGTTCGCTATTTGTTCCAATCGTCGGATAACCCATCTGGATGGGTGTAGGACAGGAAAGAATCGGGGGAGGCTCGTCGCCTCGCCCCCGGGGGATGTGCGTTTCGTGCCGATCGTGGTGGTTCGGCGTATGCGAGGTTGCCCAATCCCGTGCAATCAGCGAGACAGGACGGGCTTCACGCGCCGATCGATCGGCCGGGGGCAGGCAGAGGAGACGATATGGCGAGCAATGCGACACTGGAACCGGCGCTGGACGCCGCGGTGACGGGCACCATCAATTATGTCGCGCGCGCGCCCGATCGGCCGCGTTACCATGCCAATGATTCCAGCCGCGACACGGTGGTGATCGAACCCATCGCGCTGGCCATCGAGGACGTCCGTCGGAACGACGATCCCCCCCGGCTGGACCGCGAGGGGTTTGCGCGGGTGGATCATGTCAGCGCCGTGCGCGATTTTCGCGATGCGGCGGAAGTGGCGCGCGTCTATGGCGCGGAGATCACGGATCTGCTGCTGGCGCTTTCCGGCGCGGACGACGTGGTGATCACCAGCCCCGGGATCCTGCGTTTCGCGGAACGCTCCACGCTCTCCGGCGCGCTCGACAATTCCAAGCCCGCGCGCTTCGCGCATATCGACATCAGCGACGCCACCGCCGCGCAATTCGCCGGGCGATCCAATCCCCGGCCTGACGCCGTGCCGCAGCGGGTCTGCCATTTCAACGTGTGGCGGGTGATCACCCCGCCGCCGCAGGATACGCCGCTGGCGCTGTGCGATGCGCGCTCGGTCGCGGCGCGCGACATGCTGCTGGCGGATGCGGTGTTCGACAGCCCGGGCAAGCCCGAATGGTCGTTCGAAGGCCTGGTGATCGCCGAAAATCCCGCGCATCGCTGGGTCTATTGGTCCGGGCTGAACCGCGACGAGGCGATCGTGTTCGTCACCAACGACAGCGCGGCGGGCGTGCCGCACAATGTCCCCCATGTCGCCTTCGACGATGCGACCTGCCCGTCCGAAGCGGATCCGCGCGGCAGCGTCGAGATCCGCGGCATCGCTTATTGGTATTGAGCCCGAACGGCGCACATCCAGGGAATGACTATGCTTGCACTCTATCATGCCGAACCGCTGGCCAATACGATGAAGGTGCTGATCGCGCTGGAGGAAAAGGGCCTCGATTTCGAGAGCCATTATGTGGACCTGCATCGCTTCGAACAGCATGAACCCGCCTTTCTGGCGATCAATCCGGCGGGACAGGTGCCGGTGCTGGTGCATGATGGCCAGACGATCGTGGAATCCACCGTGATCAACGAATATCTCGAAGAGGTCTTTCCCCAGACCCCGCTGCTCCCGGGATCCCCCGCGGCGCGCGCCACGGCCCGCGCGCTCAACAAGTTCGTGGACGATGTGGTGATGCCCTCGGTCAGCATGATCGCCTGGCACCACCGCGTCCGCAAGGTGGCGCAGCGCACCGATCCGGCGGAAATGGAGCGCATGATCGCGCGCATCCCGCTGGCCGCGCAACGCGCCAAATGGCGCACCATCGCCGGCGCCTCGTTCAGCGAGGAGGAGATGGCCCTCTCGCGCGAACGAATCGGCGAGGCGGCGGCGCGGTTCGAGGCGGCGCTGGCGACGTCGCCATGGCTGGCCGGGGCCTATAGCCTGGCGGACATCAACGCCTTCAGCCATGTCGGCGCGCGGCTGCCGTGGTTTCCCGACGCCTTCAATGCGCACAAGACCCCGCGCCTGCTGGACTGGGCCGATCGCATGGGCGCGCGTCCCGCGGTGGTGCGCGTCCAGGCGATGGAGAATCGCACCGGCCAGCGGCTGGACGGCGCGGCGCCGATCGAACGGGAGGTGCTGGCTGGCTGAACGCGCGCGCGTGACTTTAGCGGGGAAAAACAGCGGCAGGGCGTGAACCCGCCGGGCCTCGGTGCGTTAAGGCGCGACCTGCCAGTTCAGAAAGGACGTCTCCATGAGCCATCAGCCGCCCATTCCCGAAGCAAGCCAGTCGCCCTATCCGATCAAGGAACCGCCCCACCATCCCGTGGCGGACGCCGGCGACGACGGCCGTAAAGCAGGCGATGACGAAGGCGGGAGCCTGGAGACATTTGCGGACCGGCTGGACGACATCGGCCTGGACACCAAGGCCGCGATCGGGATCGGCGCCGCCGTCGGGCTCGGGGCGATCGCCGGCATCGCCGCATTGCTGTTTTCGGCATTCGGCAAGCGCGAGCCGGAGTCCGCGGCCGCAAGCGCTGCCAAGAAGCCGGCGCCCCGCGCGAAAGCCACCAAGCCTGCCGCCGGGGCGAAGCCGGTGCGGAAGGCCGCGGCGAAGCCCTCATCCAAGCCTGCTGCCAAGCCCGCTGCGCGCAAGACGGCGCCCAAAGCGGACAACGCGGGCTAAGGGATTCGCGAGACAGGATTGCCCTTTGAGGGCAGTCCTGTCTCGTGCCGAGAGATGGCCCCGCGCGCACCCTTCGACGGGCTCCGCCCGAGCGCGAAAGCGCCCGGCGTCAATTCCCCGCGCGCGGCGCCACGGTGGCGACCACCTGGGGTGCATCGCGCAGGCGGAGGAAAAGGCGGTCTTCGGCCATCGGGCCCGTCACAATCTCCGCGGCGACGAAGCCGTCCGGCACCTCCTGGGGTGCGCGGAAATCGGGGGTCGTGCCGATCGCCTTGATCAGGAACAATCGCTCGCCGCCCAGCCGGCAGGATTTGCCGCGGACGCAGGCGATGGTGCGGATCTGCGGCAGGCGGACGATGGTGGCCAGCGGGGTCCAGCCCGAGGCTTCGCCATCGCGCAGCACGCGAAAGCGCAAGGGGCCGTAAGCGACCGGACCGAGCGCGGCGACCGGATCGAAGCTCACGATACCGGTGGTGGCATCCTGCAGGTCATAGCCCTGACCCGCCTGGACGGTGGCGGCCGCCCGGCCATCGGTGGTGGCGATTTCGATCGTCTCGCGACCCGACAGCGTGGCGGGCGCCTCCCCGCGAAAGGCGAAATCGATCCGTGCCTCCTGCGCGAACACGTCCGCCGGCGACAGGAGGATCGGGACCAGGCCAGGCCGCGGCGGCGATCGTGCCGAGACTCGCAGCAGCGCGGCCGCCGCGCGGCGCGGCGCGATGGCGGCGGTCAGCTGGCTGTGGCGCCCGTCGGTGAACAAAACGTCCGCCGCCACGGCGGCGCCCGCGGCCAGCGCCTGCGCCTTGGCGGGATCCGCGGCCTCAAGGGCGAGCTGATCCTGCTTGCCGACCCGGGTCAGCAGGCCAGGCTGGAAGGCGATGGTGCCGATCGTCACGCCGCGCACCTGATCGAGGCGCGTGCCGGTGAGGACCGCATCGGCATCGCCCGCGTGGAGGACGAGATCCTGGATGCTGCCGCGTTCCTCCAGCGCGCGCAGCGGCACGACGGCGGGAGCGGACTGGCCGACCGTCTCGACCAGGATCGAGACGGGGCCGGGATCGGCAGCCTCCAGCGGAACCGTGGCGACGATGCCGTTCGCACCGGACTGTTTCCACGCCAGCGGCAGGGCCGGGCCGTCGCCGCGCCGCATCGCCACGCCGGTGACGCAACCCGGGGCATCCCCCTGCAGCAGGAGATCATTGGCCCGCCCCACGATCAATCCGCTGCGCTCCGCCGCCGTCCAGGGGCCGGCGCCCGGGCGCGAGAGCGTGAAGCTGGGGCCGTCGAACGGGCCGAATCCCCAATTGCCGTGCAGCCGGCCCGTGAGGCCGGGGCCGTCCGCGCCCGCGGGGAGCGTGCCATCCAGGACGAAGCCGCCAACGCTGGGATCGGCGCGCACGGGCAGCTCCGTGCCCGTTCCGTCCGCCTGTTCGAACCGTATCGCCATGTCGTGCGCATAGCCGGTGGCATAGACCAGCGGCGCCCCCTCCACCGGCAGCACGATCCCGGGGCGGGCGCACAGCGCATCGCCCGGCGCGCTGTTGCGCAGCGGCGGCGGCTTGGGCGCCTCGATCATCGGCATGCCCAGCACGATCACCGATGCCGGCTTGGCAAAAGAGATCGGCGTGTTGAGCAGCAGCGTGACCTTGCCCTCCGCCATTTGCGACAGGGCGGGGATGAATTGGAGCTGGGTCGACTGGAAGGCGCCGAACAGGCGAAACAGATCGCGGACCACGCCGATATAGGAACTGTATGCGCCATAGCCCGCCTGGGGCGTGGCGCTGAGCTGAAAAGCGAGATCGGTGGGGGTGCCGG
>Ga0247812_10002363_pt1 | contig 10594 bp, 7 predicted proteins | sample UWRJL149409B1_FD_178011 | JGI IMG/M metagenome (GOLD analysis project Ga0247812, IMG submission 178011) | Plant litter microbial communities from Arlington Agricultural Research Station in Wisconsin, United States - UWRJ-L149-409B-1 | ecosystem: Environmental > Terrestrial > Plant litter >...
TCTTCTCCTTTTTTTTTATAACTCTCTTTTTTAAGGGGAAGGGGCAAGGGGGTGTAGGAGTTCTATCTATCTAAAATCTAAAATCTAAAAATGTAACTTTGCGTGGTTGTGTGGTTGTGTGGTTGAGAGAGAGAGGGAGGGTGGACGTTCGTGGGTTTGTAAGTTTGTGAGTGTGAGTGTATGTGTTTGTGTTTGTATGTGGTCGTGGTCGTGGTTGTAGCTCTGCGAGGCTACGATAGGGAGGTGAAAGTTGGAGTTGGGAGGCGGTAGTAGGAGGAGAGGAGTAGCAACAACTTGAAAATGACCAGGTAGATAGATATTCCACGTCGTGTGGATGAGGTGTTGGCGTTGTGCTTGAGGATGGGACTAGCTCGACTTTGTTTGTTTTTCCCACCTCCCTTCTCATTTGTATGTATGTATGTATATAATGTGTTTATTAATATGGTGGTTTTTGTTTTCTCTATGTTTTAAAAAAACAAAGAAGAGTTCTATATGATGGTGTTCAGGTGGAAGAAAGTGGTGGGCCATGGAATTTTCTTCTCTTTCTTGCTAAGAGTGAGATACTTTCATGAGGTATCAAAAGAACGGAGATGCTCAAGGGGCGCCTTTTATATATATATATAAAAGGGAGTGTTTGTTATAGATCAAGATAATTTAAGGAGAGGAATTCCCTTTTCTTTATAACTTGTGAAAACATTGCTGTGGGTTAGAAACGCTCCGGCCTTTGCCTTATGTTCACTATATTACTATGTTCACTATGATACTATGATACTATGTTGCTATTTCCCTCTTGTCTCATCCGCAATCCTCGTCTCCAGGTCTGCAAAACCCAAAGCCGTCCATATCACCCCCGTTACCGCCACCACCACCAATCACAATCTTGCCCCTAGAATTCAAAACCTCTCTTTCTTCCTCTGCTGCTGCTGCTTCCTGTTCGTCACTTCTCCCGCCAACCCCTGGGCTTGCGGGTCGGCTGTTCACGTCGACATCCATGGGCGTGAACTTTCGCTCACCACCTACTCCGCTGCTCGCGTGTGTGCTATCACTTAAGAGGCGGTTGATGGCTCGCGGGATGGGCGGATTGGAGGAGTTGATGGTGCTGGATGTGGAATTGGGGGTCATAATAGGGTCGGTGACGGAGGAGGTAGTGGTGGCGGACGAGTGTCCGTCTACATGACCAAGGTTGCGGGAGGGCTCGATGATCTTGCATTTGTTAGTAAATGAAGGTCCGAGGGGAAGTAAAAGAAGGAGGAGGAGGAGTTTGAAATTACATCGCGGACTAGGCGTTTGAGCTGCTTGGTTTCTGTGGTATCACTGTTAGCGGCGCGGAAGAGAGAGGCAACATATGGTAAATCGAATCGAGTGATTAGGTATTTGGCCATTGGGGAAGGGAAATCTTGGGTAGATAGGTTGGGGCGAGAGGGGAAAGAAGAAATGGTTCTATCAGCTTACCAGGGAAACCACCCTCTGCTTTTCGGTCCCAGAGGAGGTGTTGTTGGACCCTTGTCGGCTCATCTTCTGTAGATGGCACTGCCGTATAGAGATGAACTATGAATGTCCCACCTGAAGTCACATATGTTAGCATATGTGACATTTTCAATTCAAAGCATGATAAGGTGCGCGATGAAAGAGGAAGTTATATCTCCACTTTCGTGAGTTAAGTTAGAAAAAGTAGTACATACCAGTAGAAGGTTGCAAAGCCACCTCACCTAGAGAAGTCGAAAACGTGGAAAGAAGCTCTTGTGCAAACTATTCACCCATCAGCCCAGTCCTACATACTTTTCTCGCCACCTCCCATCTCATCGGGCCGTCCCCGTCCCATCTTTCAAACAACAGAATCTTAGCATGAATGATCGTAGCATCATCACGTGGAAGTTCGCCCGCCCCAAAACTTCGGTTCCAGGCCCGTGAAGCAAGTGAAACGGGAGATCTGGGGAAGTTTCTCAATGCATTGCGGTTTTGAGGGAGGTGGCACCTTGCGCCCCTAAATGCATTTGACATCGAGGGGTAACTTTGCAATGTGAGGGCAATGAGAGGGTACTTGCGTAGGCGGCTCTTAGCATCCTTTGAGGTTTGTTAGCTGGGATCCTGGCAACAGGGAGGAGGGTTTGAGAGAGGGTGGTTATAAGGGGTGCCAGACCATTTGCACTGGGTGCAGAATTGGATCTGTAGATGGAGGTTAGTATTTAGGTTTGCTAGGAGGGACCGTAACAGGCTTCACATACGGTGACACGTGGAAGGGGGGCTGTGGTGTTGATATCCATAGCTGTGTGTTAAATATATGTGTAATTTGACTTTATTGAAATATGATGCACGAGAGAAAACCTCTTGTGAGGTTATGGTTTCGGAATGGGGATTGGATAAATGCTGAAGCTAGGGAATGTCATTAGTTCATGACTAATGTCTATAGCGAATAATATAATATCTGTATTATCACAACAAACACAGCATTTTCTTGAAAACCGGCATGCATTCAAATACCGAAGTAAAAAGTTAGCTGAACTTCCGGGTAGGATGTTTCTTCGTAGTTGTATTTGAATATATCAAGTCATTGCATAGTTAACCGTGCCTGCTGCGTAGAACTGGCTCAAGTTTGGAATATCTCACTTCGGGTGCTTTGGGTCACAGCGCATTAGGTTTAATAAAAAAAAACTCGTTGATATCCTCAATTGTATGAAAAAGCTCGCAATGCCCATGTCTCGATCCTGCTACATCAGCAAACACGCGCTTTTGCCATTGGCTCTGCTCTCTCCGACATCACCTGCGACCGCACCATCACAATACCTCTCTCCAGTCCTATGCACAGAGAAATATCAAGGCAATAGACAATCTGCCGCCTGTATTACATGCTCTTCTCAATCATGCCCAGCGTAACTTTAATAGTACCGGCTCCTGCACATATGCTACGCTGAGTGAGGTATTAACGAAATCCGTACGCCATAAAACGCCCTGTATTTGTCCACCATGCTCGATCTTCTACATAATGACACAGCATCCTCCTGATTGTTGCGGTGCCTGGTAGTTCACAGTCAGTATTATGTTGGTTAGGGGGAGTGAGATTTTGCCATACGTATGGGTCGTCCTTTTTATCAACTGTACCCCAGGCGGATGGTACCATAAAATCTTTTGTGCTATTCGTGTACGAGATAATGCTTCACAGTCCGTTAGCAATCGACCGACAAACAAATCCGATATTGTTGATGTTCATACCTCTTTGAGGCTTGGGAGACCGGGATCCGTTCACGCTCCAAATCCTCCCTCAGACGATTGTTTAGCTCTGTAAGTCGTCGCAGCTTAAGGTCTGCCATTGACTGCTTGTTTTTCTTGACCTGTGAAGGGTCGCCGACATCGCGAGAAGAGTATCCGGGAGCCATGGTGGTCGTTACTGAAGGGGGAACTCCTGACAACGCGAACCGTCAGCTAGCTATGCGGTGGGCAGGGACACCGCAGGGTAACTCAACGTACAAACTGGACAAATTATCAAGGGCAATTAAGTTGCAAGACGGTGCAAACGGTCGTAGAATCGTGGAACGAGTGAGGGGAGATGGACAGAATGATTTGCGGAGTTGCGACAATTTGGGGGAAGATCACTTTGGAGATGAGAGCACTCAATTGGGTCTAGCACCTGCCAAGCCATTTCTCTAGCCTTCGCTTAGCTCTTGACGCTATTTGATTAATGACTAGGTTTTACATCACGTGCTCACTAAGCCCACCACAAACATGCAGACCATGTTCGAAATCAAATTATCAGCATTAGGTAGGATACAGCACGTACGTTGTCGCTGCCATAACCACTGCCTTCCATAAATTCACCAGGCCCTCACACAGCTACCGTCACTGCGTATAGGAAACAACCTACTACCAGGCCCTAGCCCACCAAGGCGTCATCAAAAATCGCCATTTGCGCGCACACACAACCTTCCAACTACACAACCCGCAGAGGAGCTGCCCATCATGCCTCCTCCTCAGCACGCGAAGCCAGAGAATGTGCTTAAGCGCGCCCATGAACTCAAGGGCGTCGGCCAGGCACAGGCAGCCCTGATTTTATTACACGAACATATCACTTCAAAACGATCTCGAAATGTCCCTATCACTTCGCTGGAGCCGGTTATGCTCCTCTTGGTCGAAATGGCCGTGGAGCAGAAGAAGGGAAAGCTGGCAAAGGATGCCTTATATCAATACAAGAACATCAGCCAGAACACAAACGTTGGGACCATCGAGCTAGCCCTGAAGCATTTCATTGAGCTGGCCAATGAGAAGGTTGTAACTGCACAGGCACAAGCAGACGATGTGCAATCTGGACTAGAAACTACCGCCGGTGTCGATGACCTCGAAGCTAGTGAAACACCGGAGTCCATTCTCCTCTCTACTGTATCTGGCGAACAATCTAGAGATCGTACGGATCGTGCAATCGTCACACCATGGCTCAAATTCCTTTGGGAAACCTACCGAACTGTTCTCGATATTCTACGAAACAACGCAAGGTTAGAGTTGATGTACAAGAGTACTGCTATGCAGGCTTTTGAGTTCTGCAAGAAGTACGCACGAAAGACCGAGTTCCGCCGTCTTTGTGAATTGCTACGAAACCACGTTCAGACCGCGGCAAAGTACTCTGCGCAGATGCACGCCATCAATCTTAGTGATCCAGATACGCTCCAACGTCATCTCGAGACCCGCTTTGAACAGTTAAATGTAGCAGTGGAATTGGAATTATGGCAAGAGGCTTTCAGAAGTGTTGAAGATATCCATACCTTGTTGAATCTCAGTAAACGCCCCCCAAAGAACATCATGATGGCCAACTACTACGAGAAGTTGACTCGGATCTTCCTGGTTGGTGAGAACTATTTATTCCATGCTGCCGCATGGTCCAGATACTACAATCTTCTACGCCAGTCTGCATCCCTTGTTGCTTCCGGTCAAAGCAAGAAAGCGGACAATCCTCCCACCAACGAGGAAGATCTCTCTAGGGCAGCATCGTTCGTTCTTCTGTCCGCCCTCGCTATCCCTGTCATCAGCACTACAAGATCTCGTGGTGCTTTGGTAGATATTGATGAAGCGAAGAAAAACAAGAACTCGAGACTCACCCATCTTCTTGGCATGGCACAAGCTCCCACACGTGCGGTTCTTTTCAAAGATGCGATGAGCAAGAACCTTCTAAAATTGGCCCGTCCTGAGATACGTCAATTATACAATATTCTCGAAGTAGACTTCCACCCCTTGTCCATCTGCCAGAAAATCTCTCCAATTCTCACACAGATTGGAGATGACAAGGACATGGCCAAGTATATCCTTCCTCTTCAGCAGGTTATCTTGACCAGACTGTTCCAACAGCTTTCTCAGGTATACGAAACTGTTGATGTCCAGTTTGTTGAGAACCTTGCCAAGTTCCCCGAGCCATTCCAGGTTACCCGGGATACCATCGAGAAGTTCATCATGAACGGTAACAAGAAGGGTGATCTTGCTATTAGAATGGACCATGCCACAGGTGTTTTGAGCTTCGACACAGATGTTTTCTCATCCACCAAAGCCATTCATGCTGGTTCCGGTGCTGGCTCAGCCGAGAGCGAGACATCATCTGTTCAGAGATTACAAAATACCCCATCTGAAATCGTCCGAACCCAGTTGACACGCCTAGCAAAATCACTCTATGTCACCTGCCAATACATCGATCCTTCGTTCAATGCTGCTCGTGTCAAGGCTCGTGACGCTGCTTATGCCAAAGCCAGACAAGGTGCAGAGCAAGAACACCATGAGACTCTCGCCCGCAAGCAAATCATCGCCAAGCGTAAGGAAGAAGCTTCCGAGATCCAATCCCGCAAGGAGAAGGAAGAGGCTACCCGAAAGCGCCTACGAGCCGCCGAAATCCAGCAGGCTGAGGACAAACGTCTTCTGCAAGAGCAGAAAGATCGCGAGGAAAAGCGCATGAAGGCTGATCTTGACAGAGTTCGCAAAGAAGAGCTGCTGAAGCAAATCGCAGATCTCAAGATTGGCTCTGGTAAACTCGATATTGATGTCGAGGATCTTGACAACCTCAACAGCAATGATATTCGTGCCATGAAACTTGCTCAACTAGAGCGCGAGAAGAATGATATGAACGAGAAGCTACGTGTCACTGGTAAACGTATTGATCATCTTGAGCGAGCTTTCCGAAAGGAGGAAGCCAAGAAGTTGCCAGAAGACTATGCCCAGCAACGTGAACGCGACTTTTCTGCATATGAAAAGACTACGGCTCAGACACTGAAGGATGCCGAAGCTAAGCACAAGGAGAACGTCGAACTAAAGCACCGATTGAGCCGTCTCCATCCTTTCTTCGAATCATTCAAGGAGTCAGTTGTTGAGCGAAGACACGATGAGTTCGAGAAACGTCGCCGTGATGCTGAACGCGAGCTCGAAAAGCAAAAGGCGCTCCGCATCAAAGAATTCAAGGAGAAGAAGGTTCGTGAGAAGCGAGAACGCGAGGAGCAAGATAGGATCCTTCGTGAGGAGGAGGAGCGTGCCGCCAGAGAGGCAGAGGAGAAAGCTGCGAGAGACGAGAAAAAGAGAGAGGAGTTCCAGGCCCTCAAGGCTATTCGTGAGAAGGAGAGGCAAGAGGCACTGGAAATGGCTGCGTTACAAGAACGAAGAGCCGAGGAGGCTGCCAAGCGTAGGGCAGAGGCAAAAGCTGCCGGTGTTCCCATCCGGGGTGCACCTATGGACCGTAGCGACTCTAATCCACGGTCTGCCCCAGCACCTCTTCCACTTGCTGGTGCTAAAGCTGGTGGTTGGAGAGAAAAGGAGAGACTTAGAGCAGAAGGAAAGGAGGTTCCATCTACTCGCACAGAATCTCCTATGGCACGCGCTTCACCGATGGGTCGTGCTGCTCCGATGGAACGCAGTGACTCCAACGATCGTCCACTAGCCTCGTCTGGAAGACCGATCATTGCTCTCGCTGGTGCTAAGCCGTCTTGGAGAGAGAGAGAAGCTGCAAAGGGTGCGGCTGGTGGCGATGCCCCTCTTCGTGCGCCATCCGGATCTGGTGGGCCCTCTGCTTCTGGTGGTGTCCCTCTCTCGCGCGGCCGCTCTGGTCGTGGAGATGAGCCCGAGGAAAGCCCAAAACCTGCCCCAACAGGAGAATCCCTGAAGCCATCAGCGGCACCAGGAAAGTTTGTGCCTCCTCATTTGCGTAACAAGTCATAAGTGCATTATTCTCTGGCGTTTGGGGTCTTTCAATTGTAATTAGTATCATGAGCTTAGAGAAGCATAACTAGTTATCACTAGTCTACGCAAAATCGGACTATTGCCATTATCAACATTGTCTCAGATAGTGCCCGCTCCCAAACTAACTGTACTAGTCAAGGACCATTGTGTCATGCCTGAATACACAGCGCTACTAAATTGCTCTGTTTCTTTTTGAACTTGGCCACCTTCCAAATGTGCAAGCAGAGTGACTATGTATTGCCTCAAATTGTGTGATACAATGAATCACTGGACGCTCTTTCCAAACTCAAGCCCCCCACTAGAATATTTCTCAGTAGTTGATGCGTCTAATGCTTGTAAATGCCGAAGACAGAGAAAGACCTCCGAATATGTGACGGTGGGAAAGAAATGAAGCACAAATAACTTAATTCTCCATTGCTCAACAACCAATTCTTAACTTGATCCTGTTTTCCAAGCTATCTTACATATTCCCAATTTTGGCTCATCGCCATTCAATCAGGTGTGTGAGAACGTTCTCGCCTTTTAATATATACTATTCTAATTTGAGTGGAAATGAAAAACTAGTATCAATTTGGTATCACTCGTCCCTCTATTGTCTTTGCTCGATCAGTAATGAAACACGGTTATCTTTTTTGAATACTCCATTCATAAGATTTCCGACCGTGAGAGGTGTTGAAGAGTACCTAGGTTTTATTATTTTTAAAGTCAAGTTAACGGAGATCAACATACTGCCGCCGTTGACAGCTCCATCGAGCATATCCAGCAAAATTTGGCAAGTCAGAGTCTTGTAGTTTGTAGCCAGATTGGAGCTTCCAGCGAATTAGTCCCTCCTAAGAGAAAATACTAGGAACATAATCAATAGAAGTGAGTAATTGCTATGGGGAAGCAAGGTATAATAAGTACTCCGTAGCTGATAGGACTCCGTCGCCCTTTCCTTTAGACGTTTAGCTAGCTACCTTTAAGAACGAACGGACTCTAAGGAGTTAGAGAATCAGACACTTATTACCATTTTCAGACTCACATCGTGATCTCCGATAGTAGCCCGGTTCGATCTCCCTTGGCAGAAGCATCTGCCATGCAAATCTCAGTAAGAGGAAAATCACCTTTACAGTTAAGTAAAAACCGAAAGGGTTAAGTTTCGGCATTTCTAGCAACTTTTGAAGTGGTGGCCTTGATTCTTTTTAACAAATTACTAATATTCAAATGCCACATACAAACGACCCAAGGCACACCTAGGAGCAAAATCTCAGACAGCATTGTTATTTTGATCAACTATTCCCCCTCTCCCACTTCCTCAACACGTTGTTGGGACTTCTTCTGTGGCAGTTGCATTCCGGGGTATTGGCTTTATCATTAAATCTGGGACTGTCCAGGATGCCCATGCTCGGTGCTCTTTCAACCAGCCTTTAACATCTGTACAAAGCTCAAAATCGAAGTGAAATATCAGTTTGCATATAACAATACGCATCATTTTATTCCCCAAGCTCATGTAAGATTAGTATAATAACCAATAACGACAGGGGCTTCTCAAAACTTACTTCTGCCCGATACAATCTCGTTTACCAGTGGAGAAAGGATGAAAAACACCTTTGTCATCTGCGGAAAGGGGGCCATTTGACTCTCGACTCCACCGCTGTGGAAGAAACAGACCAGCTTCATAGAAATTGGACAAGGAGTGATAGGTTGCGTAAGGAGAAATGTACACTCGAGTACCTCCCGGAACCCATCTATCTGATATTGTTGCACCAGGCTGAGGGACTAATCGAGGAGGGCCATTAGGAGGGTTTGGGTATATTCTCAATGTCTCCTTAACACATAAATCAAGCCACTTCAATCGATCTACTGAGTCAACCGTGATATCCGAACTCTGTTTGAACGCGTCACGTACTTCAGAGGTTAATCTAGCAAGGGCTTCTGGTGCAGTGAGGATATGTGCCATGAATCCACTTAGTAAACCGGCGGTAGTATCACTACCTGCTTGCATTAATGCGGGGGCATTAGCACATATTTCTTCTGCTGAGAGTTTTATCTTTGCACTTGGGTGGGACACCAGCTGTACAAAATCTGGACGACCAGCCTCATCAGATAGTCTACCCTTAACTCTGTCATCAGTAAACTTATAAAACTCTTTTCTTTCTTTGATTGACTTGGCTGTAAATAACTTTATCGCCACTTTGACTAAGAGAAAATCCGTTAGGGCCCATAAGATCATGGAAATTCGTGTGTAGTCGCGCAATCTGGCGAGCCAGGGACTATATTCCATTTTGTCAAGCAGGTGAAATGACTCTCCAAATTGAAGGTTTGCTATAGTGTCAAACGATGCAAAGATAAACATTTTTGTCATGTTCGTAGGTTGTTGTTTGGTTTCGTAGAGCTTCTGGATTAAGAGGTTCACATTTTCAAGAATCATTGTCTCTTGCTCTAGCAATGTCCGGTTGGAAAATGCTATGGCATAAGCGCGACGAAGTCTCGTGTGTTGAGAATTGTTGGCAGAAAGAATCGTAGGTATACAGCTTCCATCGTCCACCGTAGAAACAAAGCTTGGGTCTCTAGGCATTCCCCCTGGTCTATCTGGATGATTTCCGAAGATATCTGACCATGCCTTGGAGTTCGCATAGCTGATATCATTAGGAGCCACGCGCACCACTGGTCCGTACTTATCATGAAGCTCTTTAATCCAGAATGTTGCTCTGCCGGTGAAATAAGCGTAGGCGATTGGGAGCCTACTGGCTGCAAGATAGCGTGGGCCAGGATGGTCTCTCAATGGATGTGCGTACACATTGTATAATGCTGACGAAATATAGTGCTGTTTTAATCAGCTAAAGAACTCTCAAAAGTGATGGAATGCCTCGAATCGTACTAACCAGCAGAAGTATACCAGATATCAACTTGAAATTTATCCACTCAGGAATTTCCAAAGACAAAGACATAACGTCGATCGTTCTAATGTTGTGATAGCCTCTTGCTTGTTATTTCATAAGTTTAGGTTGATTAGGAAGAGAACACGAAGAGATCAACTTTTGATGTGGAAAATGAAAGATCGGCGCTCGTCCGAAACCCAAACCAATAATTTAAGAATGTTGATGATATGTTAAGTAACAGCTGAGGTTCGAAAATTAAAGTAGCTCAATGTTGATGAGATGATTCTTGAGCAATATTCCAGGTTGAATGCGCCAAATTTGGGAGGCCGTTACCATACATCCTATATATTGATTAGTACAGTTGGCCAAAGAGCCACGAATTTGAACCAGCTCGTGTAACAACTGAGCAAAATATTGTCATCCCAGTTATTGTGTCAAGGTAGCAATTGGATTCAATAGTGCAGCTGCAGCATTTTGGTCCAAGTCTGACGGTCCGTTGCAGGTAACACAACTGACTACGTTATTACAGCAAGCAA
>Ga0247812_10002369_pt1 | contig 10588 bp, 6 predicted proteins | sample UWRJL149409B1_FD_178011 | JGI IMG/M metagenome (GOLD analysis project Ga0247812, IMG submission 178011) | Plant litter microbial communities from Arlington Agricultural Research Station in Wisconsin, United States - UWRJ-L149-409B-1 | ecosystem: Environmental > Terrestrial > Plant litter >...
GCCCGCAACGACCAGGAAGCGCTGCTGCTGGCGCGCGAGATCGGCTACCCGCTGGTGGTGCGCCCGAGCTACGTGCTGGGTGGCCGCGCGATGGAAATCGTGTACGGCGAGTCCGACCTGGCCCGCTACGTGCGCGACGCCGTCAAGGTGTCCAATGATTCGCCGGTCCTGCTGGACCGCTTCCTCGACAATGCCGTGGAAGTGGACGTGGACATCATCGCCGACAACCAGGGCAACGTGCTCATCGGCGGCCTGATGGAGCACATCGAAGAAGCCGGCGTGCATTCGGGCGATTCGTCCTGCTCGCTGCCGCCGTATTCGCTGTCCGCTGAAACCCAGGCTGAGCTGCGTCGCCAGGTCGTCGAGCTGGCCAAGGCGCTGAACGTGGTCGGGCTGATGAACACCCAGTTCGCCATCCAGGCCGGTGAGAACGGCGAAGACATCGTCTACCTGCTGGAAGTGAATCCGCGCGCTTCGCGCACCGTACCGTTCGTGTCCAAGGCGACCGGTATGGCGCTGGCCAAGATCGCCGCCCGCTGCATGGCCGGCAAGACGCTGGCAGAGCAGGGCGCGACCAAGGAAATCGTGCCGGACTACTATTCGGTGAAGGAGGCGATCTTCCCGTTCGCGAAGTTCCAGGGCGTCGATCCGATCCTCGGGCCGGAGATGCGTTCGACCGGTGAAGTGATGGGCGTGGGCCGCAGCTTCAGTGCCGCGTTCGCGCGTGCCCAGGAAGCCGGTGGCATCAAGGCACCGCCGGTGGGCAAAGCCTTCGTGTCGGTGCGTGACCCGGACAAGCAGCGCGTGCTGCCGGTCGCCGAGGCACTGCTGTCCAAGGGCTACACCCTGGTCGCCACCCGCGGCACCGCGGCATGGCTGCAGCAGCACGGCATGGAATGCGAGATCGTCAACAAAGTCGTGGAGGGTCGTCCGCACATCGTGGACCGGATCAAGAACGGCGAGATCGTCTACATCGTCAACACCACCGAGGGGCGCGCGGCAATCAACGACTCGTTCTCGATCCGTCGTGAAGCGTTGCAGCATCGCGTGACCTATTCGACCACCATTGCCGGTGCCAAGGCACTGGTGCATTCGCTGGAATTCCGCGGTACCGGCCCGGTCTGGTCGCTGCAGGAACTGCACAAGGAACTGAACGCATGAGAGCTCCCATCACGATGAAGGGCGCGCAGCGTCTGCGCGACGAGCTGGACCACCTGAAGTCGGTCAAGCGCCCGAAGGTGATCGCGGCGATCGCCGAAGCACGCGAACACGGCGACCTGAAGGAGAACGCCGAGTACCATGCCGCACGCGAGGAACAGGGCTTCATCGAAGGCCGCATCAAGCAGCTGGAAGGTGAGCTTTCCCATGCCGAGATCATCGACGTGTCCAAGCTCAACGCGGGCTCGAAGGTGGTGTTCGGCGCGTCGGTGACGCTGGCCGACGTGGAAACCGACGAAGAGAAGAAGTACCAGATCGTCGGTGACCTCGAAGCGGACATCAAGCTGGGCCTGGTCGCCATCTCCTCGCCCGTGGCGCGGGCGATGATCGGCAAGCTGGAGGGCGACAGCATCACCATCGATGCGCCTGCTGGCCAGCGCGAGTACGAAATCGTCAGCGTCAGCTACGAAGGCTGATCGGTGGCCAACGCAACGCTGCTGCTGCCAGCGCGGAGCCGGTTTCCCGCGGCAGCGTTGCCGGATGAGGTCGCACGTGCGCTGGGCCGTGCCCAGCACCACGTTCGCGATCCCGGGGAGGCAGCGCAACTACAGCGCCACTTCACCGTGACGCCGGCGGGCGAGATGCCCGCCGCCGCCCTGACGCGGCAACTCGATGCCGGGGATGCGCAAGGACACCTCTGGCTGCGCGCCGATCCGGCTCACGTGGTGCCGGACATGCACGGCGCCCGCATGATGGGCCACGGCGACACGCTGCGGCCCGGCCACGATGATGTGGTGGCGCTGCTGCCTGCCTTGCAGCCGGTGTTCGCCGACCATGGCCTGGTACTGGATGCGCCCGTTGCATCCCGGTGGTATCTGCAGGTGCCGGCCGACATGCCGCTGCCGCGCTTCGCCAGCCCGGAGGATGTGCTGGGGGATGATCTGTTCTCGCATCTGCCCTCCGGCGGGGAGGGGCGCCGTTGGCGTTCCCTGCTGACCGAAACGCAGGTCGTGCTGCACACCCACCCGTGGAACGCCGAGCGCATCGCTGCCGGCAGTTCGCCGATCAATTCGCTGTGGTTCTGGGGAGCGGGCGCGCTACCGGCCACGGTGGCTACGCCGCATGCCCAGGTGCGCAGCCGCGACGCCTTGCTGCGCGCGCTGGCGCAGGCCGCGGGCGTGCAGATCGATGGCGAACAGACTGTGGATGCGCTGGTGGACCTGCGCCAGCTGCGCTCGCTGGAGCAGTTGGGTCGGGATGCGATCGCCCCGCTGCTGGCTGCCCTGCAACGCGGTGAACTGCGCCAACTGGTGCTGGATTTCGAAGACGGCACGCAGTTCGTCTTCATGCGCTCACAGCGCTGGAGCTTCTGGAAGAAGCCGCGCCAGCTGCACGACGAACGTCCGCCGGCTGGATGAAAAACAGACGTTGGGACAACTTCCGTCGGCTTCACGAAAAAACGACGGACAGGGTAGAGCCGACTTCAGTCGGCTGAGTGACAGCAGCCGACAGGGTAGAGCCGACTTCAGTCGGCTGAGTGACAGCAGCCGACTAAAGTCGGCTCTACCGAGATAACCAGCCGAGATAACCAGCCGAGGCAACCAGGGTGACCCGTTTGTTCGGCGGGGTGCTGTCAGCGCGGTATCATGCGCTGTCTTCCTGCAACCGGCGTCGCCGATGTCCCCTGCCGCCGAACCTGCACTGCTTATCCGTCGCCGTGAGCACACCGAGGTGGGATCGTGGCCCGACGGGACGCTCCCTTTGCTGGCACGGTTGTATTCCAGCCGCGGCGCGACGACACCGGAGCTGGCGTTGCCCAAGCTGGGCAGCCTGCATGCGCCCGAACTGCTGGGCGGCATCGACGGCGCGGTCGCGTTGCTGACGTCGGCCATCGCGCAGGACAAGCGCATCGTGGTGGTCGGCGATTTCGACTGCGACGGGGCCACCGCCTGTGCGGTCGGTGTGCGCGGCCTGCGCATGCTCGGCGCGCGACACGTGGCGCATGCGGTGCCCAATCGCATGGTGCACGGCTATGGCCTGTCGCCTGCGCTGGTGGAAGAGCTCGCTGCCCTGCAGCCGGACCTGCTGGTGACCGTCGATCATGGCATCGCCTGCCATGCCGGCGTTGCGGCGGCCAAGGCGAAGGGCTGGCAGGTACTGGTCACCGACCACCATCTGCCAGGGCCGCAGTTGCCGCCTGCCGATGTGATCGTGGACCCCAACCTGCAGGACGATGCCTTCCCCAGCAAATCGCTTGCCGGCGTGGGCGTGATTTTCTACGTCCTGCTGGCGCTGCGCCGCCATCTGCGCGAAATGAAGGTGTTCGCCGATGGCAAGGGGCCGGATCTTGCGGTCCTGCTGGACCTGGTCGCGGTGGGTACCGTCGCCGATCTGGTCGCGTTGGATGCGAACAACCGTGCCCTCGTCAGCGCCGGCCTGCGCCGGCTGCGTGCGCGTCAGGGCTGCGTCGGCCTGAAAGCGCTGATTGAAGCCAGTGGTCGCGATGCTGCACGGCTCACCGCGAGCGACATCGGCTTTGCATTGGGGCCACGGCTCAACGCCGCCGGTCGCTTGGAGGACATGGCGCTGGGCATCGCGTTGCTGCTGACGGAAGAGCCGCGACAGGCACGCGAGATCGCCCACACGCTGGAACAGATCAACACCGAGCGCCGAGCCGTGCAGCAGACCATGACCGACGATGCCGAAAAGGCCGTCGCCAAGGTCGTGCTGGATGATGACGGTCAGCGTCCGATCGCGGCGGTGCTGTTCGATGCGGAATGGCACCCGGGCGTGGTCGGGTTGGTGGCGTCGAAGATGAAGGATCGGCTGCATCGGCCGGTCGTGGCGTTCGCACCGTCCGAGCCTGGCAGCGATGCGATGCGCGGCTCGGCCCGTTCGATCCCCGGCCTGCATATCCGCGACGCGCTGGCGTTGGTGGATGCACGGCACCCCGGCCTGATCGAGCGGTTCGGTGGCCATGCCATGGCGGCGGGCATGAGCATGCCGCATGCGCATCTGGCTGCGTTCCATGCCGCGTTCTCCGCCGCCGTGCAGCAGATGCTGGACCCGGTGATGCTGCAACAGCAACTGCTCAGTGACGGCGAGCTGGGCAGTGACGAACTGGATCACCACCACGCTGATGCGCTGCGCCTTGCCGGCCCGTGGGGGCAGGGCTTCCCCGAGCCGCTGTTCGATGGACACTTCGAGGTGACGAACTGGCGCGTGCTGAAAGAGCGTCACCTGAAGCTGGAGCTGCGTCGGCCGGGCGTGAGCGGTGTGGTGAATGCCATCCAGTTCGGCGGCTGGACCGGCAATGCGCCCGCGCGCAACGTGCACTTGGCGTATCGATTGGCCTGCGATGACTACCGTGGCGGCACCGCGATCCAGTTGATCGTCGAGCATTGCAGCGCGGCCTGATGGAGTCCGCCGAGCAGGGCTCGGCGCTCCAGGCACTGCATCCTCATTCCTTGACGCGTGTCACCAGCGTCGGCAGATCCCACGCGCCGCCGGCGGCAACCAACCGGCACATCCCGCTGGTGGACACCGCCGTGGCAACGAACCGGCGTCCATCCCAGCCCCAGCCGTTCATCGACCAGCAGTCGCCCAGTCCGCGCCCCTTGTGCGCGCCGCTGATGCTGCGCCCATCATCATCGTTGCCCAGATTCGTCACCAGCGTGGGCGCATACGGCGCATGGTCGTTGACCACCCAGTAGCCGCTGCCCTCGTTGTAGGCGCCGCGCCAGCACACCGTTGACACCAGCAGCTTGTCCGCGCTCAGTCGCCGCACGTTCAACGGCGGTGCCGGATCGTCCAGCACGATGGTCTGGTCCGGCTGGATCCCATCGCAGTCTTCGGCCGGCGTGGCCGCCACCAACGCTGCACGCAGCGCGGCTGAGCTTCCCAGCGCGGCATCGGACGGGCGCGGGGCGGCAAGTTTGCCCAGTACCACCACCGGCACCGGCAGCGCAGGCAGCACCGATGATTCGGCCCGCTTGCCCTTGCGCATCAGCGCACCCGGCGTGCCCAAGCGGCCCTGGAACTCATCCATTTTCAGCAGCGCCGCGGACGCGCCGCGTCCGGACAGCGTCCACTGCGTGCCCTCGTTGCCGGTGAACACGATGCGGCCCTGGCCGCTGAGCGCGGCGAGCAGCGCATTCACCTGCTTGGTTGAAAACTGTGCAGTGCCTTCCTGGCCGGCATAGTCCACGCGGCCTTGGTCGACGCCGTCGATCTGCAGGCTGAGGCGCGCGGGCAGCGTGATCTCTTCGTATTGGCCCAGCATCAGTTCGGCGGTCACCGGTTGGTCCGGCCCCCCCAGGCGCGTCAGCAGCACCGATACCGGCAGGCTGTCTGGCAGCTCCTCATTCTGGTAGCCCGCCGCGCGGCAGGTGCGGGTGTTGTCGCAGGCCAGGGTCCAGTCGTTATGGGTGAAGTCCACGCCGGGCAGGATGGCTGGCGCAGCCGTTGCAATGAACGGCGCGAGCAGCAACGGCGGCAGCAGGCAGAGTAGGCGCATGGGAAGGAGGTTCCGGAGGGCGATCAGGGAGCGACATGGTCGCTCATGCGGATGTGCAGGCCCATCATGCATCGACTCAACCCCGTTCCTGGCTCCCAGCCGTTCAATGAGACATCCACTACGCAGGAGCGTCCCATGCACCACCTTCATCGCCGCATCGGTCTGCTCTGCTGCCTGGTCGCGGGCGTGCACAGCGTAACGGTCGCCGCACGTTCGCCCCTGCCGCCGGTGAACGCCGTCACCGCGCCGGTACTGCAGGTAAAGGGTGCGGAGATTCCGGTGCAACTGCGTCGGGTGAGCCTGGACAGCCAGATCGCCGGCGGCCTCGGCGAAACCCGTATCGAGATGGAGTTCTTCAACCCCAACGCGCGCGTGCTGGAAGGGCAGCTGGCGTTTCCGCTCGCGGACGGTCAGCAGGTGGCCGGCTTTGCGCTGGACATCGACGGGACGTTGCGTGACGCGGTGCCGGTGGCGAAGGCCAAAGGCCGGCAGGTGTTCGAGGCCATCGAACGACGCCGGGTGGATCCGGGCCTGTTGGAGCAGACCGCCGGCAATCAGTTCCGGCTACGCATCTATCCCATCCCCGCACGCGGCAGCCGCCGCGTGGCCCTGGTGGTGCGGCAGACCTTGCCAGCCGATGCGCAGGGCCTGCGCTGGAGCCTGCCGCTACAGTTCGCCCGGAATGCGCAGCAGGTGGACGTGCGCCTGCAGGCAAGTGGTGGCGGCACACCGCGTCCGGTGTCCGCAGCGGACTGGGCCTTCGTCCTGCGCGATGGCCGATATCACGCACGTTGGCAGGGCGCGGGTTCCGCGCTGCCGTCGCTCGCGCGGTGGAGCGTGCCGCAGGTGCGCCAGGCCGACGTGGTGACGGGTACCCACGAGGGCCAGCGCTACCTGCTGGCGCAGATTTCCGTGACCGGGCAGGCCCAGGCGCGCAGGTTGCCGGCGACCGTGGGCCTGGTATGGGATGCATCGGGATCCGCAGTGCGCCGCAACCGCGAGGCGGAGCTGGCCGTGCTGGACACCTACTTCCGCGCCATCGGCACGGGCCGGGTGCAGTTGACGGTGCTGCGCGACCAGGCCGAGCCCGTGCGTGACTTCGCCATCCGCGGCGGCGACTGGTCGGCATTGCGCGCGTACCTGCTCGCGTTGCCGCTGGACGGTGCCAGCGCACTGGGGGCATGGACACCGCGCGCAGACATCGCGGAGTACGTGCTGGTAAGCGATGGCGTGGCCAACTACGGCCCGCGTGCGCTGCCGGCACTCGGCGCCGGCCAGCGGCTGTATGCGATCAGCGGTGCCGGCGAGCACACCGACGTTGCGCGCCTGCGCGCCTGGACGTCGGCCCATGGAGGGCGCGTCCTGGTGCTGGCCCGCACCGCCGACGCCGCAACCGTGGCACCGCAGTTGCTGCAACAGGGGGTGCAGGTGGTGTCGCTTGAAGGGCAGGGCGTGGATCAACGGGTCGCCGAGGTGAGCGATGCCGGGCAGGGATGGGTGCGCGTCCACGGTGTCGTGCGCGCTGACGACGGCGCTGTGGTCCTGCGCGTACGCGCACCGGATGGGGGCATCGTCACCCACCGCATCGCGGTCAGCGCAGCACGCGAGGTGCCCGGAGGCCTTGTTGCCCACGCGTGGGCCAGGGCGATGCTGGCCGACTGGGCGGATGATCCGTTGCGTCACGCTGAGCGCATCCGTTCGCTGTCGCAGCAGTTCGGTCTGGTCGGCGCGGATACGTCCTTGATCGTGCTGGAGACGTTGGACGATTACCTGGCCAATGGCATTCGCCCACCCGCACCGCTGCGTGCCGACTATGACCGCCTGCACGCACGGCGCGTGGACGACACCGAGAAGGCGCGCAGCGCCAGGCTGGAGCAGATCGCCGGGCAGCTGGCCGCACGGCGCCGGTGGTGGCAGACGCCCTGGCCGAAGGAGGCGCCCCCGCGGGCCGAGCAGGGGAAAAGCCGACCGGCGGCACCACGGGACAGCACGCCCACAGCGGCGCTGCAGGCGTTCGCCGAGCCGCGCGCCAGCGATCAGATGATGGCCCCGGCGCCTGCGCCGGCGCCCATCGTGCTGACAGCGCGGGCGGCGGCCGCGCGTCCGGCGATGGAGGTGGCCGGCAATCGCACGCGCAACAGTGGTGCTATTTCCATTTCGCTAGCGCCCTGGGCACCGGATTCCGACTACGCCCGGCGCCTGCGTGCCGCCAGTGCCGGACAGCTCTACCCCACCTATCTGCAGGAACGTGCCGCGCATGCCGACAGCAGCGCGTTCTACCTGGACGTGGCCGATCTGCTGCTGGCCAAGGGCCAGCGTGCGCTGGCGCTGCGGGTGCTGTCCAACCTGGCGGAGATGCAGCTGGAGAACCGCCACGTGCTGCGCGTGCTGGGCTATCGCCTGATGCAGGCGGGGGCCGCAGCGCAGGCGGTGCCGGTGTTCCGTGACGTGCTGGCGATGGGCGAGGAGGAGCCGCAGAGTTTCCGTGACCTGGGACTGGCGCTGGAAGCCGATGGCCAGTACCCGGCCGCATTGAGGGCACTGTATGAAGTCGTACTGCGTCCGTGGGATGCACGCTTCAACGGCATTTCGCTGATCGCGCTGGACGAAGCCACGACCCTGGCGGCCCGCGAAAAGCTGGACGCCCGTGTGATCGATCCGCGGCTGCGCGCCCCCATGCCACTGGACCTGCGCGTGGTGCTGGGCTGGGACAGCGACAACAGTGACATGGACCTGTGGGTGACCGACCCGAACGGCGAGCGCGCGTACTACGGCAATCGACTGACCTATCAGGGCGGGGCCATGTCGGAGGATTTCACCGGCGGGTATGGGCCCGAGCAGTTTTCATTGCGCGAGGCCAAGCCGGGCATCTACAAGGTGGAAGCCAATTTCTTCGGCAGCCGCGAGCAGTTGGTGACCGGTGCGACCACACTCACCCTGCGCCTGAGCACGCACTGGGGGACTGCCCGGCAGCAGGACCAGCAGGTCACCCTGCGGCTGAAGGATCAGGCGGACACGGTGCTGGTGGGCGAGTTCGAAGTGCGTTGACGGCAGACGGACTGGCTGGATTCCGAGCGGGATGCCGGCGCGGCAGGCCGAAGAGCGGCCGCAGAAGGGGCACGCGGCGGATCAACAGCTCGTGCAGCAGCAGGCTGCCGGCGAACGTGCCGACCAGCACCAGCATCGGTTCAAGCCAAGGCCCCAGGGCCAGTGGACGCAGCCAGTGCAACAGCACGATCAGCACGGTCTGGTGCAGGATATAGAGGCAGAACACCGCCTCTCGCGCATAGGGCAGCCATCGGAACGGCCGGTCCAGCCGTGCCCGCGCCCAGCCGAACAGGGCCAGCAGCGCAGTCCACGTGTACAGCGCGCGTGCGATGCGCTCGGTCTGCGCGCACGGCAGCGCAAGAACCCAGGCGTCCCATCCTTCCATGCCCGGCATCCGGCCCAGCGCGCGGATGCCCAGCTCGAGGCACAGGCCCACCAGGGCCAGCCACAGCGTGGGCCAGCGCCAGCGCAGCAGCAGGTCCCAGCCGCGCTGCCAACGGGCACTGACGAAACCCAGCGCGAACAACGGCAATGACTCGGCATGGACAAACAGATCGCCGATCAGGGCATGGGTGGGCGGATGGTCGGGCAGCACCACCAGAATGTTCCAGGCCAGCCAGGACACCGGCAGCAGCAGGCCGGCCGTGGCGATCACCCGGTTCGACAGCGACCCGCTGGGCAACAGCGCGCGCAAGGGCCGCAGCAGCGACGCCAGCCCGATCATCAGCAGCGAATACGGAACCAGATAGGCCAGGTACCAGAGATGGTTCCAGGTGAAGCCGAAGGCCGCGCCGGTGAAGTGGGCGCCGGGCCACGGGCGGAATTGCCAGTAGCGGAGCAGGAAGGCGCCCAGTCCGGGGGCGACGTCGCCGGTATCCACCGCTTCGCAATAGGCCTGCAGGCTGACCACCGCGACGATGCCGAACACCAGCGGCAGCAGCAACCGCCCACTGCGCCGCAGCGCAAAGCGCATGCGTCCCGCCGCAGGAACAGCCAGTCCAAGTGCGATGCCGGAGATGGCGAACAGCAAGGGCATGCGCCAGCGGTTGAGCGCGATCATCGGCCACTGCAGCCATTCCGCCGTGTACGCGCTCTTCAGATGAAAGCCCCAGTCGTCCACGTAGGCCATGCCGACGTGGTACGGGATGAGCAGCAGGAGGGCGAGGACGCGCAGGGCGTCGAGATCATGTCGGCGGTGCATGGTGACGGGCAGCCCGGGAAGGAAGTCCGAAGCGTGCCGTCGTCGGGTGGGGGCGATGCAGGGCAGGGGCCGTGTGGGCGACCGGCAGGGACCGATGGCGGGCGGCGAGGGACCAACGGGGCGGCTGAAACCGCCGTCGCACGCCATAATGCGCCGGATGGACAGCCCCCACCCAACGCCGCAGGCCGCGGCAACGACGCCACACGTTCTCCGGTCACCACGGCGCACGGCGCGCGCGGTGGCCCTGTTCTGGCTGGCCGTATTCATGGGCACGGCAGCGGCCAATGTGCTGGTCGGCTGGATGCGTGCTGCCCGCGACCACGAGGCCTTCGACTGGTTTTCCACCAGCGTGGATGAAGCCAGCAGTGGGGTGGTGTCTCTGCTGTTGCTGGCCGTGCTGATCCGGCTGGCGTGGCGCTGGCCATTGCATGCCGATACGTGGCGGCGGCGGTTGCCGGTGTATGTGCTGGGCGGGGTGGCGTGGTGGCTGCTGCATGTCACCGGCATGGTGGCGCTGCGCCAGGCAGCGCACGCGGCGGTGGGCAGCACGTATCAGTACGGGCCCTGGCCTACCCAGTGGCTGTACGAACTGTTCAAGGATGTGCAGACCTACGCGATCCTTGTCTGTGCGGTGCACGCAGTGGCGTGGTTCGGTCGGCGGCGGC
>Ga0247812_10002371_pt1 | contig 10586 bp, 13 predicted proteins | sample UWRJL149409B1_FD_178011 | JGI IMG/M metagenome (GOLD analysis project Ga0247812, IMG submission 178011) | Plant litter microbial communities from Arlington Agricultural Research Station in Wisconsin, United States - UWRJ-L149-409B-1 | ecosystem: Environmental > Terrestrial > Plant litter >...
TATAATAGTAGTAGATAAAAGGCTCGAACCATTGAACAATGATATTGCGGTATGTGTTATAAATGGTGAGTTTACAGTAAAAAGGCTTAAAGTCGAAAAAGATTGTATCTGGCTTTTACCTGAAAATGAAGATTACCCGCCGATATTGGTAAATGATAATGATGGTTTTGAAATATGGGGAATAGTCATAAACACTCTGAAGTTTCACAGGCGAAAATGATGTACGGTCTTGTTGACTGTAATAACTCTTATGTTTCTTTTGAGCGTGTTTTTAATCCCCTACTTAAAAACAAACCAGTTATCGTTTTATCGAATAATGATGGATGTGCTATTGCTCGATCGAACGAAGCGAAAGCATTAGGAATTAAAATGGGCGATGCCTACTTTTTAATTAAAGATATTATTAAACAACATAACATTCAGGTTCTTTCATCCAACTACACTTTATATGCTGATATGAGTAACAGGGTTATGACTTTACTGAAAGAGTTTACGCCTGATGTGGAAGTCTATTCAATTGATGAAGCTTTTTTAGGATTTAGAGGTTTTCAAAATTTCTCTTTGGATGAGATTGGTTATAATATTCAACGCACATTATTAAAGGGCATGGGCGTTCCTGTAAGTGTTGGATTTGCGCCAACAAAAGCGTTAGCCAAAATAGCGAATAAGATAGCAAAAAAGTTCCCTGAGCGCACGAATAACTCTTACGTGATAGATACTGAGGAAAAACGTATTAAAGCCCTTAGATGGACTAAAATAGAGGACGTTTGGGGTATAGGAAGGCAACACGGCAAGAATCTTATGTCTATGGGCGTAACTACGGCCTATGAGTTCACAAAACTTAATAGAGCGTTCGTAAAGAAACATTTTTCCATAGTCGGTTTACGCTTATGGTATGACCTTAATGGTCGTTCTGCAATTCAGGCTGAAAAAATACAGGACAAACAAAATATCGCCTGTACCCGTGCATTTGATTTTATGATTTCCGATTTTGAAATAATGCAGGAGCGCATTAGCACTTATACTACTACAGTTGCTGTTAAACTAAGGAATCAAAAAAGTAATTGTGAGATTATAAATGTATTTGTTAGGTCTAATTCCCACAGACAGGATTTAGCACAATATAACGCCTCTTATAGCATTAAGCTGCCCTTTCCCACGTCAAGCACATTTATACTAAATAAATACGCTCAGATGGCACTAAAGTTGATATATCAAGATGGTTATCAATACAAAAAAGCAGGGGTTAATTTAATGGCAATTTCAAAAGACGAAGGGCAACAGCTTTCAATGTTTGAATATGAAGACCCACGCCATAAAGTTTTGATGAGCGTAATTGATAATACTAACAAAAGAATGTTAGGAGAAAAGATTAAATTTGGGAGAAATGACCTTAATCGTAAGTGGCGCATGAGACAAGACTTTTTAAGTAAAAGATTTACCACTAAGCTAAGTGAGGTCATAACAGCAAACGCAATATAATTATGTGCAGCAGGCTACAATTTACATATTCAAATGATGAAAGCGTAAAGCGGTTTAACCTTGCTATAGGTTGTGAGGGTAAAGACCTTTTTACAGAAGAAAGCAACCGTTACGATTATCACTTCTATCCGGTGATTACAAATGTTATGCCCGACAGAATACAGGAAGATTATACTTGGGGCTTGATTCCTTCTTGGGCGGAAAATGAAGATATTAAATCTAACACATTCCATGCAAGAGTGGAAACGTTAGATGAGAAAAAAAGCTACAGAAATATATTGCATCAACGCTGCCTTGTCTTAGCAAGCGGTTATTTTGAATGGAAACATACAATAGAAACACCTACTGAAGTAGTGGATTTATTTGGAGAGGCTAAACCCGCAAAAGGTAAACCGAAGGCCATCACTCAAAAGCATATTATACACTCTCAGGAAGTCGAAATATTTTCTTTAGCGGGATTATGGTCGCATTGGATTAATCCTTTAAATGGTGAAATTAAAAAGACCTTTACTATTGTTACAACAGATGCTAATGTAACAATGAGTAAAATTTCCAAAGAATTGAGAATGCCCATAATGCTTAGGAAAGATGATGAACAAAGATGGTTGCAAGGTGAAAACCATTTAAACTTTGCATTCCCTGACTACGATAACGGATTAATTGCTTTCCCTACGTAAGAGTAATTTCTATTACAGTTTTCGTAAATAATGGGTCTTCAACTTCTTTATTATCTTCATTGTCGTATTCATGATAATTAGAGACGTGTGCGCTGGATTGTGTTAACGCTTTAAGTATTTTATTTGGAACTTCTGTAGGCTCGCCAAACTCGATGTTGTCAAATTTGCCACGAACTTCAAAATACGTTTCATCCTGATAAATAGTTTCTCCACTGTCGTCTGCATTATCAATATCTCCTTCTCTGTCATAGTGCCAACCGTGATATTCTACCCGTTCTTCTTGAAGATATTTTGTAAGAGTTTCAACAGCTTGCTCATCCCTACCGTTTCTTTCGTCGGGAAGCTCTATTTTGTCGAGAGTGCGTAAAACTAAAATAAATCGTGCCATCTAAATGTTTTTACTAAGATAGGGAAATTATTAAAACAACAAAAATAAAGCCTATGATGGAGTTGTATATTGATAAATAAAATTTTATATATTGACACTGTACAAACAGGCACAGCCCTTTGAACAAAACTATTTACTTAGTTAATAATAGATGGGTTTATCGTTGTGCTATAATGTAAATAGGTATCTCACGTGTTATCACATAATGAGTAAAGTTATTTTGTTTAGCAAGTTCATTATTAGGGTTTAAAGGGATAAATTTTTCCTGACCATAAAAATAGCCACTAAAAGCCTGACCGCCAATATACATTTGGTCGAAACTATAGGATTCTAACTTGTAACCGTCCGGTGCTGTAGAGTAATAGATATATCCTGTATACCATGTACGCTGAAAGTAAATATAGGCGGCTATTGATTTATTCTGAGAATCTTTTTTCAATCCACTCGGAACAGTAAAACTGAACATTGAAAATACTAAAGCAAGTAATATAAAATTTTTCATGCGTAAATTTGTTTTAAATATTAATCTCTACTAATTCTTTGATGCTCTGCGGGGTCATAATCTTCGCTTCTGTATTTATTACAGTTTTTAGGAATCATCGCCCATACTATTGCACCTACAATGAGACTTAAAATTAGTTGAATAACCCATTGCGAGCTATCCTTTGGTCTTTCTGCAATAGTTTTATCCTTAAATATAGCTCTGATAAAGATACCCAATACAGTAAGTCCAATGATGCTAAATATTATACCCATAAAATTAAGGTTTAACTTTAAACACCAAAGCAAGTAAACCTAAAAAAGCGACACCCACAGTAAGATAAACGCCAGAATAGTCGGTAGAACCTTTTAGCTTGTAATTACCGTTTGGTTGCCTATCATATTTACTACCTATGTCAGTGTTATAAGTTACAAATGATGGCTTTTTGGGTTTATCTGTATTCCACAACCTTCTTGGTTTAATATCCATCATAGGCTCATAGATACTTTTTTCTTGTGTGTGGGTTTTATGTTTAGGCTCTTTGTAAAGAGGAATTTCGCCGCTACCTAAATGAGAAGGAATAACAAGTGCTTCAATTGGATTTGCTCGGTAATAATCTGTAAATTCTTCTGTATATGTAATGTTAGGATAATACACACTTTCTCGTGGCAAATTACCAGCCTCGCCAGTGTAAGGGTTAACATTACCTACGGTAGTAAAATTATCATTCACCGTTGAGTTTGGAGCTGTTCTATAGTGGGGGGCTACATAAGTGCCGTCATTTCTATAATACCCCCTAACATTAACATGATTTAGATTAGTTTGGGCAACACAAAACAAGGCCGCAAAAAATGTAGCCAAAAGACTAAATGTTTTCATAAAGTATAATTTTTGTTTTCTGACCTGCTTAAAAGAATTGCACCCGCAATTGCCATTAATCCAAAATAAAACGGGATAGAAGACGAAGCCCCGCCTGTTGCAAAATCACCCGTCCAGTTGAATGACAGGTTAGACATCAAATCCCATTGCTTGTCGAGCAAATTCAAAACTAACAGCGGAATACTTAAAATTGCCGGGCTAATTAGAATATAGCCTATAGTTCTATTTTTCATTATATTAGATTGATTTGATACAAATATGAAAATTAAAATCCAATTAACACATATATGTGTTAAAGTAATTTATAATAGGGGTGCAATTTTACCTCGATGCAGAATGAGGAAAAAAATATTATTTTATCGGTTGGCGAAAAACTTAGAAAGCTAAGGATAGAAAAAGGATTATCTCAGGCCACGCTATCGTATGATGCTAATATTCCGACAAATCAAATTGGAAGGATTGAAAGAGGCGAAATAAGTACTACAATTTCTACTCTATATAAAATCTGTAAGGCGTTAGATATTACCGTAAAAGAAATTATAGATTTTTAATTTACGTACCCATTGACAGTAATACCTATCCTGTAATCTAATCATTAAGAGGTTCTTTTGGGATATCCCAGCAATATATCTGTTGTTTGGATATGGGTACTGTAATTATCGAAAGAAAGTCAATACTATTGGTAAGTTTGCTGTTGGAACTCTGAACATAAATAAAACCTCTTAAACACTGCTCAATATCCTTTAGGGGTAAATAAGGGTAGAATGTTTATTATAATACTCTAAACAAATTGTCTATTCGCATGAGAGGGACAGTCCCCTAGTAAGCGCAATTTCGCTGTTTTGCACCCCTAAAAATAATCACACGATTTTCAGCGATTAATTGGTGTTTAATTTTTGATTATCAAATATTTAGCCCTTTAAATTACTGTATTGTAAAGAACTATTTAGTAACAGCCACACATAAAGACCTGTGGCCGTCAGGGTATTATTGAAGGCTTTTTTGGGGTGGCGCGGGGTGTATTTTCTGGAAGATTTTCAATATAATAGCGTTTTATCTTTTTTCCAAAACAAAACAGGATATTCATAGACATACTGGCAGCACAAAATGAGGTCGAGAAAAAAAGATTTATTTACAATAAATAAATAGTAAGTAACGCAAAGTAGTTATAATATACCAAAATTGTACATTTTAAGTATGGCACTATTAAAGGAATAGCCAACACAATACAGAAATCGTACAAACCATAAAATAAAAAAACCTCAAACGGTTGAAAATCAACACTATTGAGGTTTTAAAAGTGGTCCCACCTGCACCACTACAGATACAAATAAGCAAACATCGCAAAACCTATAAAAACAACAAATATAACCATATTTACAACATTTTCAGCAGTTTATAGCTTAATACGATATTGTTTTAAATTGTATTAGTTTTCATTAGATTGTAATTGACCGTACAAATATCGTACATTTTTATTATATTTGTACTGTAAATAAATACAACTATGGCTACAGTAAATTTCTTATACCGTTCTACCAAAGACCAAGCAAATTTAATATTACGGCTATTGTACCGTTTAAATAATACTGATTTTGTGTTAGCTGCAAATACAAAGTTTGAGGTAGAATATTACAATTGGTTTGGCCATCATGCGGAAATTAAAGAAAACAAAGGAAAGGGCATCAGAGGGATTAAAATTAAAGGCACAAAAGATACCGCCATTTTAAATAAACGCTTAGAAGTTACTAATGAGCTTAACAAGATTGAAAACCACATTTTGAAGGCTTTTAATTCTGCCACACTAAATGATATAAATAAGATTTGGTTACAAACTCAATTAGATTATTACTATAATCCACCTCAACAAAACGAGCTACCTAAAGCTTTAATTAGCTACATAGATAAATATACAGAGATTAAGAAAAATGAGCTTACAGAAAGCACTATTAAGAAATGTAATGTAATTAAGCAGCTTCTTACGCGCTATCAAACCCATGCCGGCAAAACTATTTTTATTTCTGAAATAGACAAACATTTTAAAACTGAATTTGAAAGCTATTGCCTAAGTAATAATTATGCACCTAATACTATTGCAAGAGCATTGAGGTTTGTAAAAACTATCTGTAAAAATGCCCAATCTAACGGTATGGAAATACACTACCAATTAGATAGTATTAAAATCAGGTATCAAAAGACAGAAAATATTTATTTAACCGAAAATGAACTTGAAGCGATAGCAAATAAAACCGATTTAGCGGAATATTTAGACAATGCAAAAGACTGGCTTTTAATATCAAGCTATACTGGGCAAAGGATATCTGACTTTATGCGTTTTAAAAAAGATATGATTAGATATGAAAAAAATAAACAGGGCATTACGAAGCCGCTAATTGAGTTTACACAAAAGAAAACACGAAAAATAATGACCGTGCCACTATCTGAAAAGGTAATGGATATTTTAAATAAAAGGAATGGCGAATTTCCCAGGGCTTTATCTGATGTAAATTATAATCTTTACATTAAAGAAGTCTGTAAAGCGGCAAAAATTAATGAACATGTTAAAGGCAGTAAAAAGACAGAAACAGAGGAAAACAGCAAAATTTACCGTAACGAAAATGGAACGTTTAAAAAATGGGAACTTGTAACCTCCCACATTGGCAGGCGTTCATTTGCTTCTAATAATTACGGTAAGATACCGACCTCATTTTTAATTTATGTAACAGGGCACAGCACCGAAGCAATGTTTTTAAACTACATAGGCAAAAGTAATAAGGATATTGCTATGGAACTAACAAATTACTTTTAACATTGGTAAACAATGGTTTTTAATGTAGGGGAATTTTAATATATTCGCTTTTATGATTCGCACAGCTAAATAAATTACATCCGTGAACTCAATCCTGCAAAACCCAAACAGTTCAAGCTATCTTTTTAGCGAAATTTACAATGTTGACGAGATAATTTACATATTTAGTAATGGGAGTTTAGAAATGCATGATTTTGAAGTTAAGAGGTATTATAAGGAAGTTTTTAGAGTAGGAGAAGACGAATGGGAATTTGATGAGATTTCGAAAGAAGATTATTTTAATAATATTTCAGACAACCATTATATCACTGGGCTTAACTATCCTGAATTTATTGACCACCCGAACGTAAAGCATTACTTTAGTGAATTTCAATTTTTCCTTGCTGACACTGTTTTGCCCGGAGAGGAAAATGATTTTGTAACCTTCATAAATAACAGTATTGAAAACGCCACTACGGAGGGAAAAGCAAAGTCTATTTTAAAAACAATATTAGCGGAATTGAAAGGATGCAGTGCTCAATTAAATAAATTAAAGGAAAACAGGAAATCCAAACTTAACGAAATCCAATCATTCGTTATTGAAGTTTATTCAGCAAGTTATAATTCGGCTTATAAATCTCTATTAAAATATTACAGCGATATTTACCCTGAAATTGTCTTACCGTTTAGCACAGAACAGGGCATCCCTAAAAATGAGCCTACAGTTGAGACAATAAAACAAAATAAACATTCACAAATATTTCATTCAAACGCCTTTGAAGTGTGGGAGCAACTCTATTCTGATTTTAAAATTGTTGAAACGAGTAGAGCCGATGTAAAGTTCTGCTTCGAGATAATGAAGCAAGATGGATTAATTCACGAAACAGTTAGTCAAAAAGCCTTTTTAAAATGGATTAATGATGTGTATCAAATCGCAATCGGCAAACCTCAATATAAAAACTGGAAAAAAAACACTAAAGGCATTGTCATATATAATACTGCTAAATCACTCTACATCAAGCAACGGATATAAAACGTATCCAAAGAGATACAAAGCATAGTCTTCCCGGATACAGCACTGAAAATATCTTTGGCTCAAGTAATATTAAAACAATATAAAATGAGCGTAACAGCACTTCAGTTTATTCAAACAACACCCGAGGCATTAACAGAGTTAATCAAAGAGGAGGTAAAAAATCTCTTAGAAGATTTCAAAACCAATTTATCAGCGCAAAATAATGATGAGCTGCTTACCCGTGAGCAGGCTTGTGCATTTTTACAAATCGACGGCAGCACACTTTGGCATTGGACAAACAAAGGCCGTGTGAAAGCGTATGCAATTGTTAACAGAAGATACTACAAGAAATCTGAACTTTTAGAAGCACTAACACCTGTAAAATCAACTCAAAAACAAGCCGCATAATGATAGATAACGTAAGAATACAGGTAATAGACAAAGTTAAGTTTGAAAACCACGTTGAGAATAGTAAAATTATTCAATTACAGTCCTCTGTAGCCCTTTTTACAGGCGAGTTGACCGAATACCCTAAGAAAGGAAAAGAAGCGAACTTAGAGGTCAGAATTAGCAAACACATAGCTGCTATAATTGGAAGCCTGCATAAGTATTTTAATATTCTCCATTTAGAGAAAAATCACAACCATAATTCTTTCTATTATTCACAGATAGTATATGTAGTAAATCATTTATGTGAGTTGTTTCAAGTCCAGGAGCGAACCTCATTAACGAATTTAGAATTTGGTTTTAATTTAGAAGTAGAGGCCGACCCGCAAAAAATAATTGATTACAATATTCTGATGTACGACCTTAAAAATCATAACCGGGACATGAAATTTTCGGGAAAAGGAGACTTTAAAGAATTTCAAAAGAGTGATTATTCATTGAAACTCTATAATAAATCGAAACAGTACAGGATAAATAAAAACATATTCAGAGTAGAGATTAAGATTACTAAAAAAAGACTTTTAGAGAAATTAGGTATTTTTAAAATTGAGGATTTGCTTAGAGAAAATATTTATAACAAGCTTTTTGATTTTTTAGAAAAGGAATTTACTAAGGTGCTTATAATAGATGAATTTCACGGGTTAACTATTCCTGAAAAGGATATAGAGAAACTTAATAAATATTCTAATCCTAACTATTGGAATACATTGAGAAAAGATAAAAATTATAAAAGACAAAATCGTTTAAAAAAGGATTTCAATCTACTGATTTCAAAGTACGGATTAGATAAAACTAAGAATGAATTGTTAGAAAAGATGAAATCTAAATTTATCCTTTTGATGGATAGTAATACTCTTAGAGAAGTAGCTTAGGGATAAAATGTTTACTATAATACTTTAAACAAAATTACCTTTGGTATCGTAATAAGTATCAGAGGTAATTAATTGACAACAATACGGTTGAAAATAATGTTTTATTAATAAAGTCAATTTTTGTTTTGCTCACCGTTCACGTTGAAAAAAGCATCGGTTTTCAATATTATCAAAGTATCGTTATTCGCTATGTGTTTATTTAGAAAAATATATTCATCATTCATATACTTTAACTCTATTGCGCAATTACAGCAGTCTTTTCTCAAATTCCTAATTAGGGCTGTATAATTTTCAGAATTGCGTGGGATTAAAAAATGAGTGTTGAAAGTACTCAAAATATGAAACATAAAATAGGCAGAATATATAATTCCAATCAAAATCAAGAGATCCGATTGGTTATAGTATTTTTGCCTATTTTCTTGCTTTGCGTAATATCTTATTGATATTATAATTATCGCTCTGATAGATTTTATAAATCCATATATGAAATATACTCCAAGTACTAAAAGGCAAAAACTCACAAAGTTATATTCATCATTCATATTTGGATATCCCAGTACGAACAAATAGGAAAACACGAGTGCCATTGCAGAATAGTAGACTAAATATTTTAACCTGTTTTCTTTCTTAGTGGCTGAAACGATTACTCTTGCACCCCAATTATTCGCATCAAACTTTTTCAACATTAGGTAGAACAAATAATATATCCCAATAACAAAACTAACAATAATCCCATCTGATAATAGCTGAGTTATTGAAAAGAATCTTATACAGCCTACAGAAATATTACCCAAAGAAATTAATTGCCAGAAACCTCCCAATATAGTTGGAATTGCTAACAACGTTGCAGTATTTTCTTTGAATGACTTCCAAAGTTTTGACTTAATAATTACAAATGACTGATTTAGTGACCTTTCTTGCTCCATGTCCAAATTTAATTATATTTCACTGGCGACAATGTTAACCGTAATAAGTTTTGCACAAGTCTTACATCAGGTGTTTATCTATTACTAGAGGGCATCACATTCAGGGTAATACAATAATAAAAGCCTGAACTTAATGAGTACTAATTTTCTAAGTAATTTAAGTCGTCAGGATATAAAGCATGATAAGCGTCAAACAATAAAATATGAATCACACATTCATGTCCCACAAAGAAAAATATACGTGGTGCTTTATCTCCTTTTTTTTTGCTATTATATAATCCGATTCTACCAAATGGCGGTATTCTATCCTCGGTTAAATATTTATCTCCTACAATTAATTTAAAACATTTTAATAAATCTTTATTAGGTTTAGAGTAAACCATAAAATCTAAATCTTTATTTTTATCTTGTATCAAACTTTCATAGGTTGTATTACAAATTTTTTTTATTTTAGAAAAGTATATTTTATAATCGCCTTCTGAAAATTCTTGATGATTAAAGCAAAAATCAGGAATTAGACGGATATTTAAATATGTATAAGAAATTTTAGGTCTAAAAACTTCCTTTGTTTCTAAATTAACTATTTCACCTAACCTATAAATATTATCCCTATTAAGATCAAGATACTCTT
>Ga0247812_10002372_pt1:5000-7500 | contig 10583 bp, 8 predicted proteins | sample UWRJL149409B1_FD_178011 | JGI IMG/M metagenome (GOLD analysis project Ga0247812, IMG submission 178011) | Plant litter microbial communities from Arlington Agricultural Research Station in Wisconsin, United States - UWRJ-L149-409B-1 | ecosystem: Environmental > Terrestrial > Plant...
GCATCAAGACTGGCCATCAGCAATTAATCCACTGTTCTTCTCCATTGAATGCTAAACCAACGGAATTAACGTTGCAGCATTACCCCATTTGAATGAAAACACCAAAAGCGTCTTTACCATTCAAGCAACAAATCACTCATCCAAAACAGCCATATCCGTGTAATACAGAAGTAGCAAATGTTTGGCTCATGAATTGCAAGTCATCCCCATGTCATTACACCCGCTTTACTTTGAAAATCATTTCAAACGGGTTTACTCTATTATCACCCAATATAGGAGTGTCACTCAAGTCAGACTTGAAATGTAACCCACAGACGTGTCAACTCATAGGTATTACCCCATTAGTCTTTTGTCCTTACCCCCCATGTAGTTTGAATCAAGCTCCAAGTGCTCGGTCTGTCCAGAATTTCGAGTTGTGGGTGAAAATGGCCCAAAAAGTGAAAATCTCGCCAAAATGACACTTTAGAACACAGCCAAGACTGCCATTAGACTCTAATAGTTATACATCATCTACTAGGGGTAGGAAAAGCGTCATGGGGGTTAACATAGTAGGGGAAAAAGGGGGGAAAAGACTGTTGGGCTTACTGTGACATGAAATGAGGTTTGATTGAAAAAATTCCAAGTCCTTTTAGAACCCCAATGATCATACCTATCTAACGATACCAAACACGACCATGCTTGGACCCACTTGAAATAAAAAAGAATCGTGATTTTGCGAGTATTTCGTGTTTTTCTCCACCACTATTGAGAGTTAGAGGTCAAACAAAGTTGCATTAGGATCATCGAATAGGGAGCTACCTCTTTGATTAATAGACCTTGATCAGTTCATATATCCAATCCAAAGGTACCATTTTCTCTATGAGAAATAAGAGTTAGACCAAGGTTCAAGTGTCATTAGGACGTACCCATAGAGGCCTACAACTTTCATTAATGGGTCTCGGAACATTTTCTTACTCAACAAAAAAGTTGTCATTTTCCTAATGGCGAGTAAGAACACAGTGGCATGTTTGTAGTTGTGTCATTTACTCACCATTTGAAATGTATTTGAGTGATTACTCCTTCAAATCTGGTCCGATTACAAAGTTAAGACCACCATTAGAATCGGATTCAATGTGGCTTTCTAATGATACCTTACATAGTTGTATTTGACGACCTTTGACTTTGAAAGAATCGCGACCCTGCGAGTATTTTGCGATTTTCTCGATGACGGATAAGAGTCGTATCTAGGTTGAAGTGTCATTAGGACGTACCCATAGAGGCCTACAACTTTCATTAATGGGTCTCGGGACATTTCCTTACTCAACAAAAAGTTGTCGTTTTCCTAATGGAGAGTAAGAAACATGGTCGGATGTTTGTAGTTGGGCTTTACTTGCCATTTCAAACATGTTTTGGTCATTACTCCTTCAAATCTGGTCCGATTACAAAGTTAAGACCACCATTAGAATCGGATTCAATGTGGCTTTCTAATGATACCTTACATAGTTGTATTTGACGACCTTTGACTTTGAAAGAATCGCGACCCCGCGAGTATTTCCTGTTTTTCTCCATTAGTACAGAGAGTGGGATCAAGGTTGAAGTGTCATTAGAACGTACCAATAGAGGGTTACAACTTTCATTAATGGGTCTTGGAACATTTTCTTACTCAACAAAGAGTTGCCATTTTCCTAATGGCGAGTAAGAAACACGATGGCATGTTTTGTAGTTGGGGCATTCACTCACCATTTGAAATGTATTTGAGTGACTACTCCTTCAAATCTAGTCCGATTAAAAAGGTAAGACCACCATTACGATCGGATTGAATGTGGCTATCAATCAGCATATGACATGTCCATATTAAATGACTTTTGATTGATCTTGGACCCATTTTCCTAATAGAAAGTAAGAACCACTGTTGCATGTTTTGTAGTGGAGGCTTTTACTCACCATATTTCAAACATATTTTGGTCATTACTCGCTCAAATCAAATCCTATGGAGAAAGTAAGACTACCGTTAGAACCGTTGAAAAGTTAGCTTTCAAATGGTGTATTACATGCTTGTATTGAGTGACCTTCAACTTTGAAAGAATCGCGACTCTGCGAGTATTTTACGATTTTCTCGATGACGGATAAGAGTCATATCCAGGTTGAAGTACCATTAGGACGTACCCATAGAGGCCTACAACTTTCATTAATGGGCCTTGGGTCATTTTCTTACTCAGCGAGAAAGTGGTCATTTTCCTAATGGCGAGTAAGAAACACGATGGCATGTTTGTAGTTGAGGCATTTACTCACCATTTGAAATGTATTTCAGTCATTACTACTTGAAATCTGGTCCGATTAAAAAGTTAAGACCGCCATTAGAATCGTCTTCAACGTAGCTATCAATCGGCATATGACATGTCCATATTCAATGACTTTTGATTGATCTTGGACCCATTTTCCTAATAGAAAGTAAGAACCGCGGTTGCATGTTTTGTAGTGGAGGCTTTTACTCACCATTTCAAACATATTTTGGTCATTA
>Ga0247812_10002373_pt1 | contig 10583 bp, 12 predicted proteins | sample UWRJL149409B1_FD_178011 | JGI IMG/M metagenome (GOLD analysis project Ga0247812, IMG submission 178011) | Plant litter microbial communities from Arlington Agricultural Research Station in Wisconsin, United States - UWRJ-L149-409B-1 | ecosystem: Environmental > Terrestrial > Plant litter >...
CTCGGCGCGGCTGGTGAACATGCGGTAGGGCTCGGTAGTGCCATGGGTGATCAGGTCATCCACCAGCACCCCCAGATAGGCCTCGTCGCGGCGCGGGCACCAGCCGTCCAGCCCACGCACCTGGCGCGCTGCATTGAGGCCGGCCAGCAGCCCCTGCGCGGCGGCTTCTTCGTACCCCGTCGTGCCATTGATCTGGCCGGCAAAGAACAGGCCGCCCACGGTCTTGGTCTCCAGCGAAGCCTTCAGCCCACGCGGATCGAAGTAGTCGTACTCGATGGCATAGCCGGGGCGGGTGATGTGCGCGTTCTCGAAGCCGCGGATGCTGCGCACCATGGCCAGCTGCACGTCGAACGGCAGCGATGTCGAGATGCCGTTGGGGTAGATCTCGACGATGCCCAGGCCTTCCGGCTCGACGAAAATCTGGTGGCTTTCCTTCTCGGCGAAACGCACCACCTTGTCTTCGATGGACGGGCAGTAACGCGGGCCGATGCCCTCGATCTGGCCGCTGTACAGCGGCGAGCGATGCAGCGACTCGCGGATGATGTCGTGGGTGCGCGCTCTGGTGTGGGTGATCCAGCAGCTGACCTGCGGCGGATGCTCGTCCACCGAGCCGAGGAAGGACATCACCGGCCGTGGGTCATCACCGGGCTGCTCGTCCATCACGCTGTAGTCCAACGAGCGGCCGTCGATGCGCGGCGGGGTGCCGGTCTTCAGCCTGTCCACCTGGAACGGACGCTCGCGCAGGCGGGCCGCCAGCGTGGTCGCCGGCGGATCGCCCATGCGGCCGGCCGCGTACTGGGTGGGCCCGACATGGATCTTGCCGGCCAGGAAGGTGCCGGCGGTCAGCACCACGGCCGCTGCATCGAAGCGCAGCCCGGTCTGGGTGAGCACGCCGCGCACCTGGTCGCCTTCGATGACCAGATCATCCACGGCGGCCTGGAAGACGGTGAGGTTCGGCTGCGCCTCCACCAGCGAACGGATCGCCATGCGGTACAGATTGCGGTCGGCCTGGCAGCGGGTCGCCCGCACCGCCGGGCCCTTGGATGCATTCAAGGTGCGCCACTGGATCCCGGCGCGGTCGGCGGCATGGGCCATGGCCCCGCCCAGCGCATCGATTTCCTTGACCAGATGCCCCTTGCCGATACCCCCGATGGCCGGGTTGCAGCTCATGGCCCCCACGGTTTCGATGTTGTGGGTCAGCAGCAGGGTGCGCGCACCGCTGCGGGCCGCAGCCAGGGCGGCCTCGGTGCCGGCGTGGCCGCCGCCGATGACGATGACGTCGTAACGATGGAAGGAATCAGTCATGGCGAATGCAATGCGGGCCGGAAGCGGCAGGTGGCGATTTTAGCGCCAATCGGAGCAGGGGGTCAGGTCGCTTTTTCAAATCAACCCTAAAGTTGGCACGCTACCTGCAGATAACCCAATAGCACCCAGCGTGATCGGCGCCTCAGGCGCTACGGACCGGAATTGGAACAGGGGCTGGTCCAGATGCACGAGGGGGAAGCGACGGGCCGGCAGTCGGGGGACTGTCCGGCCCAGTTTTTTGCTGTTGGCTGAAACAACAAGGCCCCGCGCGAGCGGGGCCTTGTTGTTTATCAGGTGCCGACATCCGACAGGGCCGGAACAGGGGGGATCCAGAGTTTCCCATCGGATATCGACATAGCTTGCATGACCAGCTGCGTCTGCTTTGTCACTTTTGGACGCGGCGGGTCATTGACGGTCTAGCTTGAACCTTCCCGACGGAAGGTTCAAGACCCGATCACGGCTCGGCCTGCCGTTCTGTGGAACGGTTCAAATTTCGCCACGGCGAACCGCTGGGCCGCGGGGCAGACGCAGGGCGCGGCGGCGCGGCCGGACGGACCTGCTGCGGCTGCGGCGGGCGGTTCATGCCCTGCTGCGGACGCGGACGGGTGTTCGAATCCAGGTTGCGCCACGGCGAGCCACCGTTGTTGCCCGGCGGGCGGGGCGGGCGCGGACCATTGTTGTCCGGCGGCCGCGTATTGGGCGGTCGGTGGCCGTGATGCGGCGGACGGTAGTTGGGGTACGGACGATAGACCGGGTAGCCATAGCCGCCACCGTAACCACCGCCGTAATAGCCACCGCCACCACCGTAGTAGCCGCCGCCGTAGCCGTAAGGCGAACCGTAGGGGTAGCCGGCCGGATAGCGGTACTCGGTCGACGGGGCGCCGTGGTAGTAGCCACTGCCGCCGCCTCCGCTGCCGCCCACGTAATCGTAGGTGGCGCAGCCGGACAGGGCCAGCAACAGCCCTCCGGCAACGATCAGACGCATCTTCATGACAAGGCCCCCCATGGGTTATGGACTCCAGCTTCTGCCTAATGCGTTGAATCGCCCCTTAATTCGTGCAACGAAGCATGAATGGTTAGGCGAAGCGGGCATCCTGGCACGACGAGATAGGCCGCGACCGATGGCGGGCATACGTTAATCTTTGCACATGAACGAGGCCCCGCCCCCTGCCATCGACGTGTTGGCCGCCGCCGCACGGATCGCCCCGCATGCCACGGTGACGCCGGTGCTGCGCGCGCGCGCGCTGGATGCGCTGGCCGGTGCCCGGCTGGCGTTCAAGGCGGAGCACCTGCAGCGCAGTGGCGCCTTCAAGTTCCGCGGCGCTTGCAATGCGGTGTGGGCGTTGTCGGCCGAACAGGCCGCTGCCGGCGTGGTGACGCATTCTTCAGGCAACCATGGGGCCGCACTGGCGCTGGCGGCGCTGACCCGGGGCATCGCCTGCCACGTCGTGGTGCCCGAGGGCGCGGTGGCGGCCAAGCTGGCCAACATCGAACGCCACGGCGCCACCCTGTGGCGTTGCGCCGCCAGCATCGCCGCCCGTGAACAGCTGTGCGCGCAGGTGCAGGCGGACACCGGCGCCACCTTGGTCCATCCGTACGCCGATGCGCGTGTGATCGCCGGCCAAGGCACGGCCGCGCTGGAACTGCTGCACGCCGAGGGTCCGTTCGACGTACTGGTGGTGCCGGTCGGCGGCGGCGGCTTGGCCGCAGGCACCGCGCTGGCCCTGCAGCAAGCCGCGCCGCAAACCCGCTTGGTGCTTGCCGAGCCGGCCGGCGCCGCCGACACCGCGCGCTCGTTGCAGGCCGGCGAGCGGCGTATCGAATTCGTACCGGACACGATCTGCGACGGCCTGCGAGGCACGCTGGGGGCGCCGAATTTCGAGGTGCTGCGCGCAGCCAAGGCCGAGGTGATCGTCGTGGACGACGCGGCGACCGTGCAGGCCATGCGGCTGCTATGGCAGGTCCTCAAGCAGGTGGTGGAGCCGTCCTCGGCGATCGCGCTGGCCGCCGTGCTGGCGCAGCCGCAGCGCTTCGCCGGCCTGCGCGTGGGGCTGGTGCTGTCCGGTGGCAACGTGGATATCGATGCGTTGCCGTGGGGAACTGCATGAGCGGGCAGCGGACTGGCGTATTCGGTTGGTTATGGCGGCTGTTCGTGCTGCTGATGGTCTGGCTGTTCGCCGTGACTGCGTGGATCGTGTGGATCGGCGAACGCGACCAGGCCGCCCATGCCGATGCGATCATCGTGCTGGGCGCGGCCGCGTACGATGCCAAGCCATCGCCGGTGTTCCAGGAACGCATCCGTCACGGGCTGGACCTGTACGACGCGGGCTACGCGCCGCTGCTGATCTTCACCGGCGGCTATGGCGGCAGCGGTGCGCGTTTCTCCGAATCGCAGGTGGCGCGACGTTATGCCTTGAAGCAGGGCATACCGGACAAAGCGATCCTGATTGAAACCGCATCGCGCAACACCGTGCAGAACCTGGTGGAAGCCAAGCGGCTGATGGACCAGCGCGGGCTGCACCGCGTGATCATCGTCAGCGATCCGCTACACATGGCGCGCGCGCTGCGCCTCAGCCGTGCGATGGGCATCGATGCACTGGCCTCGTCCACACCGAGCACGCGCTTTCGCAGCTTCCACACCAGCTGGCGTTTCCTCGCGCAGGAAGTGTATTTCTTCCACCGCGACCTGTTCGTAAAAGCCGCAGGCTAGGGCCATGCCGGCTTGCCGGCACCGTAGCAAGAGCAACCGACGGTAGTGCCGGCTTCAGCCGGCACCGTAGCAAAGAGCAGCCGACGGTAGTGCCGGCTTCAGCCGGCACCGTGGAAAAGAGCAGCCGACGGTAGTGCCGGCTTCAGCCGGCACCGTGGAAAAGAGCAGCCGACTGAAGTCGGCTCTACCGCCGTTCGCCGTTCGCCGTTCGCCGTTTGCCGTTTGCCGTTCGCCGTTTGCCGTTCGTCGTTCGTCGTTCGTCGTTCGCCGTTCGCCCTTCATCGTGGTCGGCCGATGTAGATGCCGCGTGCCGCGACCACCGCGCGGCATTTACACCGGCCGACGGCGGATCGGGATCGCCGATAGCGGCACGGCGGCGATGTCCTGGCCCTGCTCGCGGATCGGGGCGCCGGCTTCCGGTGCCCAGGCATGCGCATAGATGACGTCCCAACTGCTGGGCAGCTTGCCGTCGGGGCGCCGCATCGCCTCATACGCAGCGGCCGCCGCAGTGAAGCGGGCGCGTCCGGTCAGCGTGCGGCGACGATCCATGCGCGCATTGGTGGCGCCCAACGCCCGCAGCTCACGCATCAGTGCGGGCAGGTCGTCATAGGTCAGGGTGAACAGATCGCGGTCCAGTACCGGATCGCGGAAACCGGCCATCATCAGCGCATCGCCGAACTGCGCGATCGGTGCGAAGCGGCTGACGTGCGGTGACGCGTCGTCGGCGTGGAACGCCTCCGCCAACTCGATCAGCGTTTCCGGACCGAACGTCGAACACAGCAGCAGGCCGCCCGGCTTCAACACCCGGCGGAACCCGGCGAAGACGGCCGGCAGGTCGTCCACATACTGCAGGCACAGGTTGCTGAAGATCACATCCACGCTGTTGTCGGCCAGCGGCAGTGCAGTCGCGTCGGCGCACAGGCGCTGGAATGGCTTCCACCAACCCGCCTGGCGCTTGGCTTCGTGCAGCATCGGCATCGCCACGTCCAGCGCGATCACCTGTGCTTTCGGCCAACGCTTCTTGATCAGGGCGCTGGCGTGGCCGGTACCGGCCCCGACATCCAGCACGACCTCGGGGCTGCGCGTTTCCAGATAGTCCAGCGACTCCATCAGGCGCTGACGGACCTCGCGCGGCAGCGCGGCCGCCTCGTCATACGTCGTGGCGGCCCGCGAAAAAGCACGGCGGAGGTGGCGGCGGTCGGTACGGGGGTCCATGCAGATCTCGATGCGGTAAACGGTGCGGCGTCAGAACGTTCCGGGGTAGGCGCCGCCGTCGATCAGCAGGTTCTGCCCGGTAAGGTAGCCGGCCTGCAGGCTGCACAGGAACGCACAGGCGGCGCCGAACTCATCCGGCTGGCCGAAGCGCCCTGCCGGGATGTGGTTGCGTTTCTGCGCGGCGATCGACTCCACGTCCGCGCCCTGCTGCTCGGCCAGGAAGGCGAAGTTGCCCCGCAGGCGGTCGGTATCGAACTGGCCAGGCAACAGGTTGTTGATGGTGACATTGGCCGCCACCGTGTGCCGTGCCAGCCCGGCGACGAAACCGGTAAGCCCGGAACGCGCGCCATTCGACAGCGCCAGTATGTCGATCGGCGCCTTCACCGATGACGAGGTGATGTTGACGATACGGCCGAAACCGCGCGCCATCATGGCATCCACCGTGGCGCGGATCAGGGCGATCGGCGCCAGCATGTTGGCGTCCAGCGCGGCGATCCAGTCGTCGCGCTCGAACGTGCGGAAATCACCGGCAGGTGGGCCACCGGCGTTGGTGACCAGAATATCCACCTGCGGGCAGGCCGCCAGCGCGGCAGCACGTCCCGCTTCGGTGGTGACATCGGCGGCCACGGCGACCACCTGGCCTGCGCGGGGCAGGGTGCGCAGCACCGCAGCGGCCTGCTGCAGGGCCGTCTCGCCCCGGGCGACGATGACCACGTTGACCCCTTCGGCGGCCAGCGCACGCGCGCAGCCCAGGCCAAGGCCCTTGCTGGCTCCGCACACCAGCGCCCACCGTCCCGCGATTCCCAGATCCATGTCAGTCCACCCTGCGATGCGTACGGCGGTTGGCCGTCATTCGTGCATTGTCGTGTGACGGCCCGCAGCCGTCACTATCCGCTGCATGACGAAGCGTTGCAGCTGCTCCGCCACCTCGTCGGCGTGGCCGAGGAACGGGGCGTGGCCGCCGTGGGCAATCGTATGCGCACAGGCGTGCGGGGCCATCGTCGCCGCGGCCTGGGCCGCAGCGGGCGGCACCAACCGGTCGCGCTGGCCGGCCAACCACAGGCTGGGCACCGGCAGGGTGGGCAGGGCGCCACGCAGATCGGTGGCTTCGAGCAGGCGCCGGCCTTCTTGCGGCACGCGCGCAGCCGGCGCCCCGCTGTCCAGCAGGCGCTGGCGCAGGCCGCGCAGATCGTCCCGGCCTGGCGCGATGTTCATCAGGTCCAGGGCAAGGAAGCGATCCACCGTGGCAGGGAAATCCGCAGCCAGGTCGGCGGCGAATTGCGCGAATACGGTCGCAGGAACCGCGTGCGGCCAGCCTTCATCGCGCACGAAGCGCGGCGACGAGGCCAGCATCACCAAGCCCTGTACCTGCGGCTGCGTGGCAGCGGCATGCAGAGCGAACAGACCGCCCAGTGACCAGCCACACCACACCGCCGGTGGCGTCGCCGCCGCAATGGCGCTGACGACCGGTGCCAGCCGCAGCGGCGTGGTGTCATCGCGACTGCGGCCATGGCCGGGAAGGTCCACGACGTGCACGGTGAAGTGGTCGGTGAGACGCTGCAGCAGGGGCGCGAATACCTCGCCCTGCAACGCCCAGCCGTGCAGCAGCACCAGATCGGGGCCGCTACCGCTGACTGCGATATGCATGCGGGTCGCTCAGGCCGTCGCGGCAATCGGCAGCACGGTGCCGGACTGCAGCCCATCGCGGGCGAGCGCAATGGCATCCACCAACGCCTGGACCTGCGCGGGGACATGCAGGGCAGACAGGCGCACGCGCACGCGTGCCGCGCCATCGCCGCTGGCCGCCGCATCGATCGTCTCGATCCACCAGCCGGCCTGCTGCAGATTCCGCGCGATGGCCTGCGCATGCGAATCGGAGGGAAAGCTGAGCGACTGTATAGGCATTTCGGAGGCCATCAGCGCGAGCCCGCGAGTGCGCGCGGCGGCGCGGAAGGTGGCCACCAGTTCGCCCAGCTTTTCGCGGCGCCAGTCATCACGGCAGGCCAAGCGGAGGGCGGCCATCGATGCGGCAGCCAGTGAAGGCGGCAGCATCGGGGCATACAGGTAGGGGCGTGCACAGGTGGCCAAGTGCTCGATCACGTGCGCATCGCCGAGCACCAGCGCACCGGCACCTCCCAACGCCGTATCCAGGGTCACGGTCTGCAGCGGCACGTCGGCCACGCCCAGCCCCGCCGCCGCCACGCTACCGGCGCCGTGTTCGCCGAGCACGCCCACGCCGTGCGCATCCTCCACATACAGAAGCGTTTCCTGCAGGCGCGCAACCAAGGCCAACGACCGCAGCGGGGCGGCGTCGCCGTCGGTGCAGAACACCGCCTCGGTCGCCAACATCGCCGCACCCTCACCGGCATGCTTGAGTTGGCGCATCGCACCCTCTGAATCCAGATGCGGATAGCGCCGCAGGCGCGCGCCGGCCAGCGCCGTGGCATCCAACAGGCTGGGATGGTTGAGCTGGTCCTGCACGCAGACATCGCCGTCTTCGCCCAGCAGCGCCTGCTGCACGGCCAGGTTGGCCAGGTAGGCACTGCCGAACAGCAGCGCACGGGGGTAACCGAGCCACTGCGCCGCTTCGCGTTCCAGCACATCGTGCACCGCATGGCGGCCGCCGTTGGCCGGCGAGGCGGTGGTGCTGCCGTCGCGTGCAGCCGCATCCTGCAGGGCGTTGACCACGCCGAACTGCTGCGCCAGGCCCAGGTAGTCGCTGCTGCGGAAGCTGGTCAGCCAGTGGCCTGCCACTTCCACGCGCACGCCATCGCGACGGCTGATTGCTGCAGGCAGCGTCGCGCCCCCGCTGGCGGGCAGGGTCTGGACGCGGGCAAGCAGATCAGGACGGGCCATGGCGGCGGCAGCGATGCAAGGGCGGCCTAGCGTAGCAAAACGGTGCGGCCGCAACCGGGTAATGACGGCGGCCGGCCGTCGAGCAGTTGGGTAGTGACGGCCGCTGGCCGTCAAGCGGCACGGTAGTGACGGCCGCTGGCCGTCAAGCCGTACGTCCTGTTTCAGGGACGCAGCGCCGGCGCCGCGGGAACCTGGATGACGATAGGGGGCGGAGGGACAGAAACACCCCTCTCCGAATGAGAGCGAACCGTCCCCACCATGATGTTGGCGATGGTGAAGAGCCCCACCAGCACGAGAACAGCGGTCGCAATGAACCACCCCTTCATTTCACTTGAGACCTTGTGGAGATCCGCACGCACGGCCTCTACGTCTGACTTCGTGGCCAGCGTGGGGGTGATGCCTTCGAGCTTGGCGAGGCGGGATTCCATCGCAGTATCGTCCGGTGGAAGGGGCAGGGCTTCAACGTGCTTGGATGTGCATCTCATTGTAGGCGCCTCCCATCAGGCTTCGCGTTCGGCGGGCGACCATCGAGTCATCACAAGCATGAGGCCCTTCCGCACTTTCCCGATACCGCGCCCTGCCCGCGCTTCGCATGCTCAGGTCCATGCACATCCCCGGCCTCCTGACGCTAGCCAATCGCCTCGCCCGCACGCTGCTGCCCCCCGTCTGCCAGATCTGTGCAGAACCCGGCGAGCAGGACCGCGAGCTCTGCGCGGCCTGTTGCCTTGCACTGCCCTGGCATACCGACGCCTGCGCGCGCTGTGCCGCGCCCCTGCCGGACGATGCCGCGGCACTCTGCTTTCGCTGCGAGGAATCGCCGCCGCTGCTGGATGCCGCATGGGCCGGATTCCGCTATGAAGATCCGATCTCCGGCCTGCTACTGCGCTACAAATTCCACGAAGATCTTGCCGCAGGGCGCCTGCTCGCGCAGCTGATGGCGCTGTCACCGCCGCCGTGGGATGGCGTGCCGCTCGTGGCCGTGCCGCTGCATCCGTCGCGGTTGCGCCGCCGCGGGTACGACCAGGCCGCGCAGTTGGCCAGGCAGCTTGGACTGCCGTGCTGGCAGGGGCTGCATCGCGTACGTGCCACGTTGCCCCAATCCGAGCGCAGCGCGGATGCCCGACGGCATAACCTGGACGGCGCGTTCGCCGTACGCGGCGACGTGCCGGAGGCCGTTGTCCTGGTGGATGACGTGATGACAACGGGAAGCACGTTGCATGCGTGTGCCGAGGCCTTGCGCGATGCGGGATGCCAAGATGTAAGGGCATGGGTGTGCGCACGCGTGCCGTGATGACAGATGCTTACGCCAAGGCGTAGCACGTGGGGTTTGCTTGGAACCCGCCTCACACCCGCCGTGATGCGATGCGTCCTTCGCGCGAATACACGCTTGCGCGCAGCTCGACGCCGAGCGCGCGCATTGCGCCCAGGACGGTGCTGAAGGTGAGCGTTCGTTTACCGGTCAGCTGCCGGCGCAGCACGTCGATGGACAGGCCGCATTCGCTTGCAACGTGGTGGAGATCGTCGTGGCCGATGATGAACAACAGGGTCTCGCCCATGGTCACGGGATCACCAACGCTTTCGTGGATGCTGGCGTCGATGTAGTCCGCTATTTCCAGGGGCGTGTTCGGTCGTTCTTCCGTTTCGAGAACGGTCACATCGGTCCTGGAGGGCGGTTCCGGTGGCAGCGGGCTCACTTGGCGCCCCGACGTGCGGCGATGGAGGTGGGCAGCAGGTCGGACAGGCAGCTGCTGATCACGTCGTACAGGCGTGCTGCGTCGGAAAAAGGGTGGGTCATAGGGGCCTCGCGCATCGCAGGGAAACCACCTGCGCCGAAGCGCAGGGTGGCGGGCGGTGCGGGTTGGCGTACCGGACAGCTAGCAGGTGTATAACCGGCGGATCGGGCGATCCCCGCGCACCGCCCGCCGTATGACCGGCAGGGCAATGCATTCTCCGCCGAGCCCGAGGGCAACAACAGAGCCGAACACCTGCGAACTGATCGGGACGCCAATCCCGGCTGACGCGTACGGCGTCAGCCCGATCATCCTGCGCGGCCTTGAGTAGACGCGTCCATCAGGAAAGCTGGATTCTTTCTTCAGTCAGCCTTTGAGCGGACGACAACGCATCGCGCACAAAAAAACCGACGCTGCGTGGGGCAGCGTCGGCTTCGGCATTGCCTACGGCGACGGGGCGAACCCCGTCAGCGCAGATCAGGCAGCCTTCATCGCATGCTTACGGGCGCGCATGACCGCATGGGTCTCCTGCACTTCCGGCAGCAAGCGGGTGACTTCAGCGCGCACCGGGGCCGGCACGTCGTTGTCGGTCAGCACATCCTTGAACGCCTTCAGCAGGCGGTCTTCGGATTCTTCCAGCTCAGCCACGTAGCCGTACTGGGTGTCGCCCAAGGTGGCGCGGATGTTGCCGTACATCTTCTGCACCGAACCCACGAAGGTACCGTGCTCTGCCGGCTCGCCACCGGTGGCGGCAACGGTGCTGCTCA
>Ga0247812_10002374_pt1 | contig 10580 bp, 11 predicted proteins | sample UWRJL149409B1_FD_178011 | JGI IMG/M metagenome (GOLD analysis project Ga0247812, IMG submission 178011) | Plant litter microbial communities from Arlington Agricultural Research Station in Wisconsin, United States - UWRJ-L149-409B-1 | ecosystem: Environmental > Terrestrial > Plant litter >...
TTCCTTTTCTTTTGAAAACATTAGTTGCATTTACTGACAACCATTTAGTTAAAGCTCAGGAGAAAGGAATTGAGACTAAGATGGAAGATCTTGAATTCAAGCAGGAAGCTCTCAAGCACTGGGAGGAGAAGCTATTTTCCCGCGCTGCTGCGCTTGATGTGAAGACGGAGGAGTTCGTAGACCGCGAAGAGAAAATGCGAACACAGGAAATGGACCTGATGAACAGAGAAACCGAGTGCAAGAAGTTAGAGAAGAACCTTGACAATAAGGCGATGGAACTTTTCTCAAAGGAGATCTTCTTGGACTCAAGAAGTAAGCGCCAGGAGGAAAGAGGCGCCTTTCTCTTCAACAAACAGCTGCAGCTTGATGCAGAAATTAAGCACTAGAAGTAAGTAATAACACTCCCGCTGTTAATCTTTGGACATGTAAATGTTTGAATTTTGATATTCTGACGAGTTTTGGTTTTGAGTAACTGCACTAACTTTGTGACAGTGAGAGTAGGGAACGTCGAGATAAGGATGCAAATGATTACATGAACGTTATCATCCATAAACATAAGCAGCAGTATGAGCATGAAAAAACCCTCTATTACATGGAAAGAGAAGTCAGTGTTCGAGAAAACGCAATCATTCAGATGGCATCCCGTCTCAAGGATCAAGAGAAATATGTCTCTTCTCGTCATACTGAGCTGGCCGCTCGAGATACCATTCTCCAAGCTCGTGAACATAGACTTGAAGCTGGTGAGAGCCATGTCAAAGACCGGGAGATGATTGCCGTATCTGTCCTGCTTAGAGAATACCAGGTCAAACAGAATGAAGGCATCCTCAAGCGAAAAGAGGCTAGGCTCAGTTGGCGTGAACGTGTTCTTCAAGCTCGCGAAGTTCGTCTAAATAAGCAAGAGAGAGCAAACGCCAAGAATGAGCAGACCGTCACTACTCAAAATGTATCCAATAATATCATCTTTGCAAACATTGCTGGTGGGCATGCCCGTAGATATACCTCTTTGGACTCTCAGGTTGACGTATCTTCAGCATTGTCGACACACCCACTCATCCAACGAGCTCCCGCATTGATTCTTCCATCGATTCCTGTCAGTCGGCCAGGTATGGCTGTCAGTGACTTGAATTAATTCGGACAGGGATCAAATACTCTATCGCCACCCAAAGGCTAGCATCGAAGGATTTGGCAACAATACCAGTACCTGTAGCTCGAAGATGAATGTTAACATTAAATCAGGTACAAATGTTGCTATTTTCCGGCGACGTACTTTCCATATCGGTGAAATGATGAAGGCATACCCAAAGATGACATTTTATTCTTTCTGCGCTGTTGGTAGCAACGGAATATCTGGGAATTCCTTAATCTTATATTGAGAAGGAACGTGGTTTCGGATAAAAGATAGTTGCGAGCAATGCTAATTTAGGGGGGTTTTTACACGGAAAAAAGGGTTATTTAGGGTTTCCTTTGGGCGTTTCTAGACACAATGATTGGTTTCTTGATTTATAGGTGCTCAATAGATAGAGAGCTTTGTAAAAATGATACTCAGTGCCATCAATTTACAGTAGAGAGTGAAATGATCCTGTGTATTGATCCCATTACAGTTTGAAGTAATAGCTTTATCACACATGGTATGTTGTCTGTTTTTTTGAAACTATCCGCATGATATTTTACCTCAAAGGGATGGTATTTATTGATTTATTGTGAGTATAATATAGTCAAGAGCACACGTTACAATCTGCACAGATTTCGAAATCTGGGCACTCTTTGTCTTTGCACCTAAATTGAACTCCCTCGAAGTCCAACATCCCTGTTATTCGAGTTGAAATAATGGTATCAATAATACTCACCCTATCACACCGTCATATAGTCACCATACAGGTATCATTTCTTCTTAAAATCTATGATTTGAATGTATATTGTCTACATTAATGATGCATTTCAAGCAGTAGCCGAAGCGGGTCAGACTGTACACTTAAACCGTAGTCCCTCCATTTCCTACAAGCCATTCAATATTCTAACGACTGCTGGTAAAAAAGCAAGCACGACCACTCCAAATCCGGCTCAAGTCTTATCTTATAACTGGTCTCTCGAGACATTGAACAACGTTCCTTATTTCAGAACAATATTTACTACCCAGATTTTCTGGGGATCAACAAATTCAGTTTTCATGACCACATGGTACAAATACTGAGCCTCGTCCATCTCTAAAATCCTCTTTCCTCTGTAAAACCACGTATTTTGGTGATCTTCTGTCATCCACCAATCGTCTCATTTTCGCCTCTAACTTGTCATCTTCAACTTTCGGCTTTGAACTTGATTGATTGATAACTCAAATGATGTACGGCTCCGTAGAGAGTCCGTTGTTAAAGTCTAGAAAGACAATAGTTGTTGGAAAATGAGTTCGGAGGCTTGTCAGCGGCGAGAGAGGATGGCATATAGGGGAATCTCATTATCGGCAAATTCTTCCAAGTGGAAGGTAAGGGTGTTTAGGAGACGCACGTTTATGGTATTAAGTTTAGAGCTTTTCAATAAAAGAAGGGAATAATTCGAGAACTTCAACAGGATGTAAATGCATGTAAGCCCGGCTAGATATTTGGCCAGCACGTGCTTTGTGTAGCTGGTTGAAATATATATTCTGTTTTGCTGAGATTTAAGGGAGTAGAGAATAATTTTGGCCGGTGGAGAGGTCTGGGATGGATCTTGCTTAACTGACTTGACATTTTCTGATTATGGGCACTCTATTCCTTAACGGTGAACTCCGGTGGCTATGCTAATTGCTCTACTTAACCTAAAAACTTTGCAACATTACCGCCAACATTTTCTACATCCAACAAAAAAGTATCATGACCAAACAGACTCACGTCCTCCCCGAGTTCCACATGCGTAACATTTCTATTTCCTCCAATCCTCAGGGTTTCGGCAATCTCTCTCTGTTGCCATGCTGGGAATAGAGCATCGCTTGCAACACCAAGAATAAGTGCTGGGGTATTTCTCAGTCCTTGGAGGCCTTTGACCAAATCTTCAGGCGGTACGGAGCTTCGGGTAACGGGTTTGTTGAAGTCTGTCGTGCCATTTGATTCCGGTTGCTCTTCATATGGGGAATCTGGTAGAGTAAGACTGCAGGCTGCTGCCTCCTCTTTAACTCCTGAGCCTTTTTGGTTTGCGGTGGCTCGGCGAGCGGCACTCGCAGCTTGGATTGAAGAGCTTAAATCAAACAGATCCATAGCTTTGCTGACATATAGTAAGCTATTAGGGTCATATTCCAAGCAAAACTTCTCCCCTGCATGATCTAAATATGTTTCTATCAGAAAGTCCGGGCACAAAGCAGGCGGCTTGCTTGGATCCGCTCTCCGTCTGCCAAATCTCTGTTCCCACTCTGGACCTGAACGATATGTAACGGTCGCAATTTCTCTTGCGAGCTTCATTCCGGTATGTGGCGGAATTTTGTCATAATAAAATCCTCTGTTCCATTTGGGATCCATCATCAATACTTGTCTTTGTGTATGGCGCATTGCAATACCGTATGGATGACTGCGTGCACACCCTGAAATACTCACAACACGTCCCACTCGTTCTGGGAACAGGTTACCAGCAGCCAGCGATTGCATACCACCCATACTCGCACCAATACTTGCATATAGTTTACCTATTCCAAGATGGTCGAGAAGGCGGAATTGGGCCCGCACCATATCTTCCATTGTAAGAATTGGGAATCTGGTGGCATATCTTTGACCATCCGCTGGATCGATGCTTCCAGGACCCGTAGAACCGTAACAGCCCCCAATAACATTTGTACATATAACATGATATTTGGTCGTATCGAGAGATTTTCCAGGCCCTATAAACTTCTCCCACCATCCTGGTTTTGGATTAATCTCTGTAGAATGTGCATGCGACGAAGCAGACAGTCCGGTATGTAGTAATATTACGTTAGATTTGTCCGCATTGATATTTCCCCATGATTCATATGCTATATCAAACTCTGGTAGTCTCCCTCCCCAGTCCAGGAACAATGGCTCATCACAGTGATAACTGAGTGTTGCACCGCTGGTATATGAAGGTTCCGGGCCGCTGGTGAGTGATCGAGCCTCGAGAGTTGCGGATCTAGTTTCGAGGGCATCAAGACATGGGAAAGCCATTGCTGGGTTTGAAGCCTCTGCTAGCCCGGGGGCTGTCGACTTCCGTATGCCATTACTATGAAAGGACCTCGAATGGGCTTGTGATCTTGAATATGTCGTGGTGGAAAGCCTGGCAGTAAAAGGTCTTATACATGCTTCCTGAAGGCACCCTAAAGATGCAGCCCGAGAAGCTATTCGCGCCGTAGTGACAGCAGCCCTCGTGGACTTCATCACGGTTTAAAGACGAAAGAGATTGAGTAAAGACGGATAGAAAGTGAATGAGACATACCTTCCTGAGCTCCCCTTCGATAAATCGGATACCCCAAGACCGTTTTGTCAGCCGCGGACAGAATTACGTGACAAAACGTGACGCGTGTATGGGTCTTATCAAACGCTATACCACATTCATGGCTAGCTCTCCGTCAGCCTCATTCTACGGTCTAGATTGTGGGGGAAGTGTGGCGAATGCTTAGGTGGGGCACTTACGTCACATCTAGGTAAGAGTGACCTGATATTAAGGCTGTAACAACTTCCCCCTCATACCAGGCTGGAGGACTAGCAAGGCGAGCAAGGTTACAGATCAGGCAACCCTACAACATAACTGCAGGACCGCGAATGCAAATCTGAAATATTTATCCCCATCATCGACTAGACTTCGCAAACTCGTCATTACCTAACTCTAACCACATTCCCTAACAACGGATCAACATCCTATGAATTCCATAATCCAGTATCTGTATACTACCGCCATCCCCAAGCTCGGCCTCGCACCTAGCAGCAAGGAGGAAGCCATGGCGGCAGAATATCGCCCATCTGTTCAGGATGTGCTTGATATCAAGACGTTCCTGTTTGAGAAGTCAGCACTCCCCGTGGAATTGCTCGATACGATAATCGATTACGCCGAGTATTGGCCTCACACAACTGTCAAAACAACCACATCAACAAGTGTAATGGCTGGAGCGAATCGTGAAAACCGGTTCATTGTAAGTGAGGAAACGTAATCATCCAGGCATTACTAACGCCACGAGCAGTTACGATCATATCCTCTTGGCTTCCTCCCATCTCAAGACGAGCATGATCCAGGGCAAATGCTACCCCACTATTTGCATTCATATCCGGAAAAACAGCCAAACCCATGGCCAGCAGATAAAGAAGTTCCGAATTCTGCCACTGAAGAAGTCCTCGAGTTTTGGCGCGCGAAATCAGAACCCCGAATCAGACACCCTTGTCGAAAGCTTGTCTTTACTTTGAAGAGCCATGATCAAGGTTGGGGCGGTGATATTAATACCGAGGAAGATAAATATGCTGGTTCATTTACCTGGTTTGATATCGGATTGGAGAAGATGTCAGCTACTAAAGAAAGTAGGACTTCCTTCTTGTCATGTACCGGGCATATGCTAATTTATCTCAGCAATGGCTCTGGAGTCTTGGGAGCTAGCTCCATTTCCTCAGTTTAGGCTTGTAGGTGACTACTGTGAACCAGTCGAAAATCCCAATATATCACGGCCACCAATAGTTTGCAGCCTTCGTACTATCCGGCCGAAAACAAAGGTTGCTGATAGACCACCAGAGCCATATATTCCTCCCAATCATCGTAAACCAGATGATGTAGCCTCAGATAACAGTGATCCTGAAGACGAAAACAAGCCAAAAGTCTACTATGAATTTGAGCATGAGCTCCTGCCATCTGCAAGATGCCTTCAAAAGAACTTGACCGCAGTAAGAAAAACCACGGAACATGTTATCACCTGGAGAGCTACTGATAACGTCAACCCTGAGTCTCTTGAAGCAAATGAGCTAGCTAAACAAGGCAGAGGAGCAGCTACGGCGAAGGGAGTATTTGTGGAAAGTTTGGAGCTGGGCGATGTTGTGACCGTCTGGGCAAAAGCAAGATTCCCAGGGTGGACTAACAATGTGGAGGATGTTCAGATTGATGTCTATTGGATGGTTTAGGCGTAAGGTTATGAAATGAAATACAATGTATACCTAATACCACCGAACAGGTTGCTACTATGTTCCTAATACTACATTCATGTCAAGTGGTAAAAGTCCCAACCAAGAAGTGCTAAATCAAGTGGGTATGTGTTTGCTTTTTAAGTGGTGTTGTTTTACCTTAGCCACAGAGTTCGCTTAAGGAAAAGGGGCAAGTGACCCCACTTATGGTTGGTGTTTAAACCCTGGAACCAACTTACTCCACCTGACTCACCGAGTTTTCGTGTCCTAGAACGTTTCCTCGTCTTTCCTCTCCTTCGACACATAATACCTTGCAGGGTATCCTCCAAAGGGGTGTTTTCTCTCGTCTGTAGCAGCTATTGCTTCTGCTTGATCTCATTATGTCTGGTCACGTAGAAGAGTTTGCCGAGCATGATACACCCCGCGAAATCACTCAATCAAGATGGAGAATGGTCTGGCAAGAAAATAAAGGGCTCATCTTGATTTTAAATTCCATAATAGCAGGTTCCTGTATGGATGCTATAGCTAGATTTGTCCAGCAAGGTGGTCATTCTATGCATCCATTTCAGGTAAGTCTTCAATGATTCATAAAACCTCACGTGAACAACTCCCTAATTTATAGATCTAGGTTATCACTGCACGCATGGGAATCACATTTATTTTAAGTAGTTTATATATGTGGTACACCAAAGTCCCGGATTTCCCCTTTGGACAACCGAGTGTTCGAAAGTGGCTCTTTTTAAGAGCAGTTTTTGGGTTTTCTGGACTCTATTGTCTATACTGCATGTCTCAGATTCCTTATGCACCATCCCCACAAAAGCTAATCGATCTTTAGATTCCGTACACTATCTACCTCTGGCTGAAGCAACAGTATTTCGTTTCCTTGTGCCCATAGTAACAGCTTATTCCTGTTCCATCTTCCTCTCCCAACCCTTTACTCGTAAAGAATTACTTGCCGGCCTCGTCGCTCTAGCCGGTATAATCATTATCGCTCACCCAGCAGTAATTTTCGGCGAGGTTGATGATAGTATCCATGCCGCACAAAAAGCTGGAGAAGTTGACAATGTAACCCCAATTCAAAGATTGATTGCAATCACAATTTCAATTATTGGTGTCCTAGGTGCAGTCGGCGCGTACACAAGTATTAGGGTGATCGGAGATAGAGCACATGCTTTATTATCTGTCAACTACTTTGCCGTTCTCAGTACTTCCGTCTCAGCACTCGCGCTCATCCTCATTCCCGGCATCGGCTTCACCATGCCGCAAGGAGCAAGGGAATGGATTCTATTGGTTGCTCTTGGCGTCCTTGGATTCATATTACAATTTCTATTGACTGCTGGGTTACAGTTGGATAAGACTAGCAAGGCGACAAGTATGTTGTATCTTCAGGTCGTGTTCGCGTTGGGCTTCGATTGGGGAATTTGGGGCGTTATTCCCGGAGCTTGGAGCTTGGTGGGAGGTGCAATTGTTATTGCGAGTACGCTTTGGAGTGCGTTACAGAAGGTACATCAGGCAAAGAGTGTAGGTGGGGAGGCAGTAAAGGATATGGTTATTGATGAGGAGAGTGCATTGTTAGGGGCGCAGACAGAGGGTTTGGAGGATGTGGCGCAAAGGGCTAGTCATTAGATATGGGAAGAAGATTTTGGGAATTTCTATTCCCGAAAACCAGCATTTATGGTGGATCAGCATTTGGAGTTAAGCATATCATAGGTGCTGGGAAACAAATTGTCGAAGCGATTTAAGTCATTGCGAATTGGAAGACGCTTATGTAAGTTACATAGGTACAGCATAGCTAGATGGTTAATGTGTCATAAATGAACAGGAAAACCCGGTCGAAGTTTTTCATATATATCTGACCTAAATTTCTAAATCAGGAGTAACATTGAATTACTGGATGGATTTAAAATATATATATATAATTAAGACTGCTTCATCTGTGGGATAGCCAGACAAAAACGTCAACGATAGGAATCTCCATCAGGTATATAAACGCTCCATAGATCGTAAATAAGCAAAACGGAATTTTGTAGAGCTTTTACTCTGTATATATCACGATTTATCGAGATTATTGACGTGAAACGTAATTGGGAAGACTAATTGAAGCTTGTTGCAAGCTTATGAAACCAGGTTTGCTTTCATCAGATCCTATTACTTCTTGTGTTATTAATACGCATCGTGCTGGACTGGGGGTACTTCCGCCAGAGAATAAGGGCTACAGTTTCCATCGTATCAGACCGTTTCACATCTTTAAACCACGCGGTAGAGCTGAGAGGTTGGGACTTGCAACTGAAGCGCATTACCAAATCTCAACCGCCTCCCGCTGCAGCAATGGCAATTTCTCACTTAAAAACACAAAATAGTTATAATCCGTCAACCCTTATTCCTCGGCATTGCCAATAAACCTGTCTCTCTTCATTCTTTCCGTTCCGTCCCAACTTCTCGTATTCCCATCCCGGTATGTTGATACTTGCCATCAAGCCGATCAAAAAACTAGAAACGAAGAATTAACGAGGCTAAATAGCATATTGGGTGCTTGAGTCATCAATGAGAAATCTTGGGGAAGAGTCTACTTTGAGTATTCTGAGTTTACGGGAGCTGAGCAAATTCACAAGCCCCAATATGTAGTGTCACGGCATAGGTACTTACTACTTGGTGAAATTGCTTTGGAAATTTATTTAAGAATTCTGAAAAACGTATATAGACAGCAGATTAAGACACAGGTAAGAGTATGATAGCTCTATAAAAGTAGAGTCATGGAAAAAGCAATGTAATTCTCGATATAAAGACCATTCCATACACCGAGAATGTATGCCAGAGTCCATCTTACTACCTACCATACTGTTAGACTTAGCGAAAAGGCTGGCTGTTTTGAGGTATTTCAAAGACGAAGCATCAACAAACTATAGAAAGCTTCTAGATATGATGAGTCAGTTCAAAGCTCAAACAAAGGGGCAGATACTTACGGAAAAGCATTGTCGAGTTTCAGAAGAAGCCTTCAGAAATATATGATCAGCAAGAGAAGATTTATCTGCCCATTTCAGTATCAGTATTGAACGCCATATTTGGCGCGCATGTCCATTTGAAATGGAGAAAGACCTGGCAAGAGCTTCTTTCTGACCTCATCGTAGTCCTCCTCACTACGAACTTGGCCGAAACCATCAAACATGCACTTTGCCTTGTTGCGTATCTCTTCCAATACATTGCTCCATGCCATGTTGTCCATATTGCCAAAACCTGTATCCCACGAGTAGTCTAAATGGGCATTGTAGGCTATATCTTTGCCCTCATTATCCTTCATGGCCACATCTTCGCCCATTCCGTTATCAGTGAGAAGCTTGACGTAGACCATAACGCGGTAGACGAGCCAGTAGTCTTGTAGCACATCATCACGTCGGCAGTTGCGGCTGCATGTAATGTTAACTTCAAGAGCGGAGAGATCCTTGATCTTGTTCAGGCACATGACTTCAAGGAGTTCTTGACATCCACCTAAGAATTGAGGCTCATTGGCTTTCATTACGTGGGTATGGAGAATGACAGATTCGTCTCTTGGCGAAACAAAACGACTGAAGGTTTGGAGTTGGTAGAGGGTGTTCTAGATAATCTTTAAATCAGTATCTGCGACACATGAAAGCCGTGAATGAGTTATTTGTAGTGCGATTTACCTTGGCCATCACACTGTACGGTAGCTCCGTACGCTGGATGTAATTAAGAATAAAACAAACAAAGCGTGTCTCAACCGTGGCATCATACTTAGGGTAACGGTATTGACGGTTGCCCCATACTGGACTAATAGGCCGAGACACTTTGTACTTCTCAGGTAGGATATATCTCTCGCCCCGTGGCTTTCCTGAGTCGGGTCGAGTGTAGCCAAAAACTTCCCCAGCCGGGCTTGGTAGCACTGCTGAAGGTTGAAGCCAAATAGCCCGTACTTGTTTTCTCAATGTAGTGATTGGCATTACTTCGGGTTCATCATCATCCGCAGCTTCGTAAGGATGGCAGGCCGGCTTCTTTCTGGGGAGAATTGACCCCAAGCTGAGCTCTGCACTGCAGTAAATATCAGTTCTGGTCATTTCTGAAGCTTGACAGTTCGGAATTTATCAGGGAGATTTACAAACTCCCAAGCCTATAGCTTGTTCAGAATTCTACATACCTCATGACTGGATGTCGCCGGATGTTTTTGTCCATGTAAGCTGTTATGTGTTGAAAGAAGAGATTCCGCGTCGTCCTTCGGTTTTTAATACTGCTTCACAGCATCACCCTAACACTAGCGAACACTAGTTCCAGATTCACTCGGAAAACGTGATCTGGTTTCTACCTGAGGCTAAAGTGCTAGTTTCTCTTTTTTAGAAAGCCTTAACTAGCCTTCAGGTAAACGAAGGTTAAACACAAGGCATTCTGCGTCTAGCTATGTTCATTTGTCTATGCTTTGATGCTAGTTGAACTGTGAGGTTGCTAGGTCAATTGTAGTGCTTTAAAAATAAGGGTATCGCTGTTTATTATTGCATTGAG
>Ga0247812_10002376_pt1 | contig 10570 bp, 8 predicted proteins | sample UWRJL149409B1_FD_178011 | JGI IMG/M metagenome (GOLD analysis project Ga0247812, IMG submission 178011) | Plant litter microbial communities from Arlington Agricultural Research Station in Wisconsin, United States - UWRJ-L149-409B-1 | ecosystem: Environmental > Terrestrial > Plant litter >...
GCTTCATCCCGTTCTCGAGGTGGTTGACGATGCCGGTCGCCGTCTTCTCCAGCTTTTCGTGCTGGCAGCCCAGGATGACCTTGATTCCGCGCTTCTCGATCTCGCCGGCCAGATGCGCCCGCACGTCGTCGTCGAAGCCGCGCAGGATGTTGGGTCCGCGATAGATCAGGGTCGTCTCGACCCCCAACCCGGCGAAGATGCCCGCGAACTCCACCGCGATATAGCCGCCGCCGGCGATCAGGATCCGCTTGGGCAGTTCCGGCAGATGGAAGGCCTCTTCCGAGGTGATGGCGTGTTCGATGCCGGGCATCTCTTCCGGCATCCACGGACGGCCGCCCGTGGCGATCAGGATCTTCTCGGCGGTGAAGGATCCGCCGTCCGACCCGTCGCGCTTCGTGATCCGGACGGTGTGGGCGTCGGTCAGAACGGCGCGGCCATTGACCAGATCGACCCCGGCCTTGCCCAGGTTGGCGGCGTAGATCCCCGACAGCCGGGCGATCTCGACATCCTTGGCCTCAAGGAATTTGGGCCAGTCGAAGCTGGCGTCCACCGTCCAGCCATAGCCCTCGGCCGTCTTGAACTGGTGGGCGAAGTCCGAGGCCATCACCATGAACTTCTTGGGCACGCAGCCCCGGATCACGCAGGTCCCGCCCACGCGGAACTCCTCCGCGATCGCCACCCGCTTGCCGCCCAGCGCCGTCAGCCGCGCCGCCCGCACCCCGCCGGAGCCCGCGCCGATGACGAAGAGGTCGTAGTCGTAGGAGGTGGGCATGGGTCTGGCGCTTTCTTCTTTGGTTTCGTCATCCTCCGGCTAGCCGCCGCTTGGCGGCGCAGACCGGGGGACCCAGCGGCGCGCGGGAGCGCGAAGCTGTCACGGACACGAGCGTCTGACATCCTGCCTGAACAGATCGCCGCCGGCGCCGCTGGGTCCCCCGGTCTCGCTCCGCTCGCCGGAGGATGACGAAAGCGGAGGTGTGTTCACGGAAATAGGATGCGGACCCCGTCATCGCCACCGATGATCGCTTCATCGGCCAGGTCCAGAAACAGGCCGTGCTCGACCACCCCGGTGATCAGCTTCAGGTCGTCGGCCAGACGGACCGGATCGTGGATCGCCTGGCATCGGGCGTCGTAGATGACGTTGCCGCCGTCGGTCCGCACCACGCCGCGATCCGCCTGACGCAGCCGCGCCGGCATGGCGATCTCGTGATCCATCAGCACGTCGGCGATCCGGTTGGCCGTGGTCTTGTGCCCGAAGGCCACCACCTCGATCGGCAGGGCGAAGACGCCCAGCACCGGCACCACCTTGGCTGCGTCGGCGATGACGATGCAGCGGGCCGAGGCCTCCCACACCAGCTTCTCGCGCAGCAGGGCCGCGCCGCCGCCCTTGATCAGGGCCAGCCCCGGCCCGACCTCGTCGGCGCCGTCCACGGTCAGGTCGATGCGCGGCGTGTCGTCCAGGGTCGACAGGGTCAGCCCCAGCTCCCGCGCCAGGTCCGCCGTCTTCTCCGACGTCGGCACGCAGCGCAGGCCGCTCAGGCCTCGCGCCGCCAGCGCCTTGACGAACCAGGCGGCGGTGGAGCCGGTGCCCAGTCCCACAACCATACCGGCCTCGACCCGTTCAGCGGCCGCCTCGCCGGCGATGCGTTTCTGATCGTCGCTCATTTCGATTTCGCCGCCTTCTTCGCCTTGGCCTTCTCCCGGAACGCCGCCCCGGCGCCGTCCTTGTTCACCTGACGCCCCCGTCCCAGGGCCAGCGCATCCGTCGGCACGTCCTCGACGATCACCGAGCCCGACCCGACGATGGCCCCCGCGCCGATCGCCACCGGCGCCACCAGCGAACTGTTCGAGCCGACGAAGGCCCCCTCGCCCACCACAGTCTTCGCCTTGTTGAAGCCGTCGTAGTTGCAGAAGATCGTTCCCGCCCCGATGTTTGCGCCCGCCCCCACCGAGCCATCGCCGAGGTAGGACAGGTGATTGGCCTTGGCGCCCTTCGCCATGGCGACGTTCTTCACTTCGACGAAGTTGCCGACCTTCACGTCCTCGCCCAGATCGGCGCCGGGCCGCAGCCGGGCGTAGGGGCCAACCTCGGCGCCGCTGGCGACCGTCGCGCCCTCGATGTGGCTGAAGCTGCGGATGCGGGCCCGCTCGGCGATCTTGGCGCCCGGTCCGAACACCACGAAAGGCTCGACCACCGAGCCGGCCCCGATGTCCGTGTCCCAGGCGAAATGCACGGTGTCCGGCGCCGCCATGGTGACCCCGGCGGCCAGGAAGGTCTCGCGCTGGACCTTCTGGAACAGGGCCTCGGCCTGGGCCAGCTCGCCCTGGGCGTTGACCCCCATGACCGAATCCTCGGCTGCGAACACCGCCCGCGTCGGCGCCCCGCGCTTGCGCGCCAGCTCGACGACGTCGGTCAGATAGTATTCGCCCTTGGCGTTCTCGTTGGTCACCTCGGCCAGCAGTTCGAACAGCAGGCCCACCGGCGCCGCCATGACGCCCGAGTTGCAGGCGGTCAGGGCCAGCACCTCGGCCGACGCCTCCCTGGCCTCGGTTATGGCCGTCAGGGTCTCGCCCTCCATCACCAGCCGGCCGTAGGCGCCGGGGTCGCGCGCCTCGAACCCGATCACGGTGACGCCGTCATGCGACGCGAACACCGGTTCGATGTCCGCGGCCTTCAACAGAGGGACGTCGCCATAGGTGATCACCACCTGCCCCACGAAATCGCCCAGCACGGCCTCGGCGGCGCGCACGGCGTGGCCGGTGCCCAGCGGCGGGTCCTGCACGGCGATGGCGTCCTCGCCCAGCCGCGCCACGACATGGTCGCGCACCTGCGGGGAATGCGATCCCACCACCACCACGATCCGCTCGCAGCCCAGGGCCTCGGCGGCGTCGATCGCGTGATCCAGCATGGCGCGGCCGCCGACGGGGTGCAGCACCTTGGGCAGCGGCGACTTCATGCGCGTGCCCTGACCGGCGGCGAGAATGATGGCGGCGCGAGGATGGGTGGTCATGAATCGGTCCGGCGGCTAGTCAGTCACGACTTACACCGTATCCCTCTCCCAGCGGGAGAGGGCGAAGGCAAGGAACAGAATGACCCCGGACCACGACCTCGCCGGCCTGACCATCGTCTTCGATCTGGACGGCACCCTGGTCGATTCCGCGCCCGACCTGATGGCCACCCTGAACCGCCAGCTGGTGCTGCACGGCCTGCCCGAGGTGCCCATGTCCTCGGCGCGGCATCTGGTCGGCCACGGCGCCCGGGCCCTGCTGGTCCACGGCTTCGCCGAGGCCGGGGCGACCTGGGACGAGGCCCGCGCGCCCGAACTGTTCGACGCCTTCATCGCCGACTATCTGGACCATATCGCCGACGCCACCCTGCCCTTCGACGGCGTGGTCGAGACGCTGGACCGACTGGCCGCGCGGGGCGCCATCCTGTGCGTCGCCACCAACAAGCGCACTGACCTGTCGCTGGCCCTGATCGCCGCCCTCGACCTCGGCCGCCACTTCCCCGTCGTTATGGGTCCCGACGCCGTCTCGGCCCGCAAGCCCGACGGCGCCCATCTTCGCGAGGCGGTCATCGCCGCCGGCGGCGATCCCGCCCGCGCCATCATGGTCGGCGACAGCGCGACCGACACCGGCGCGGCGCGCAACGCCCCCATGCCCTGCGTGGTCGTCAGCTTCGGCTACACCGAGATCCCGCCCGCCGAACTGGGCGGCGACATCGTCATCGACCGCTTCTCCGATCTGGACGCGGCGATCGACCGGCTGCGGCCTCAGCTCGACGCGGCCTGAACAGCGGCGCTGACAGCGCTGGCAGAAAATCTGGCGGTCGATCCGCAGGCGTGGTCGTTGCGGATGGCGGTGCGAACGAACACATTGACGCACCTGCAGCCGAAAGCGTCCCCTTCATGCTCGCCCGCTTCTTCGCCATCCCCCTGTGGCAGCGCACCGCCGCCGGGTTCGCCCTGGGCATCGTCGCCGGCCTGATCCTGCGCGAACAGGCCGAGGTCTGGCTGCAGCCGATCGGCGACGTCTATCTGAACCTGATCCGGATGGTGGTCGCGCCCCTGGTCCTGTTCACCATCGCCAGTTCGATCGCGAAACTGGGCGAGGGCGTCGGCGCCGTGCGGCTGGGGGTCAAGACCATCGGCTGGTTCGCCCTGACCTCCCTGCTGGCGGTTCTGGTGGGCATCGCCTTCGGTCACCTGATCAATCCGGGCCTGGGGCTCAGCAACCTGCCGCTGGGCGAGGTCAAGGACCGGGTCATCCCGACCCCGCTCGAGGTCCTGATCGGCATCGTCCCGACCAACCCCTTCGCCGCCCTCAGCGAGGGCAAGGTGCTGCAGATCATCTTCTTCTCGGCCCTGGTGGGCGTGGCCCTGGTCGCCCTGGGCGAGCGCGCCGCCAACGCGCGGCGTCTGGTCGACGAGGGCGCGGCCATCGTCTTCCGCATCACCCGCTGGGTGATCCAGCTGACCCCCTTCGGCGTCTTCGGCCTGATCGGTTCGGTCGTCGGCGGTTATGGCTGGGAGGCACTGCTGCCGCTGGGCAAGTTCATCTTCGCCATCTATGCGGCCTGCCTGTTCCACATCCTGATCGTCTATTCGGGCCTGTTGAAGCTGCATGGACTGAAGGTCACCAGCTTCTTCCGTGGCGCTTTCGCAGCGCAACAGACGGCCTTCGCCACCTCGTCCTCGCTGGGCACCCTGCCGATCACCCTGCGCCAGACGGTCGAGCGTCTGGGCGTGCCCCAGGCCTATGCCGCCTTCGCCGTGCCGCTGGGGGCCAACGTCAAGATGGATGGCTGCGGCGCCATCTACCCGGCCATCGCCTCGATCTTCATCGCCCAGTATTTCAGCATCGACCTGACCCTGACCCAGTATGTCCTGATCGGGCTGACGGCCGTCCTCGGATCGCTGGGCACCGCCGGCGTGCCCGGCACCTCGATCGTCATGCTGACCCTGACCCTGTCCACGGCCGGCCTGCCGCTGGAGGGCATCGGCTATATCGTCGCCATCGACCGGATCATCGACATGATGCGCACGGCCACCAACGTCACCGGCCAGATGCTGGTCCCGGTTCTGGTGGCGAAGGAGGAAGGCATCCTCAACGAGGATATCTACGACGGCCGCGTCGCCTGGCTGCCCGGCGACCCGGACGCGGAAACCCCGGACGCCGTGCGCGCCGCAGGGATCTGAGCGCGACACCCCCGTCCGTCTGCACAGGATCTGCACCGCCTCCTCGCTGAAAATCCTTCGCCCGGACAAGCCCGCTGGACGTCGCGAGCCGACAAGCCTTTCCCGAAAGGGAGGCCTGCATGCTCCACACATCCATATTTTCCGGCGCGTCCTTCTGGCTGAAAGTCGTCGCGGCCGTGGCCCTCGTCGCCCTCGCCGACGCCTTCTTCGTCTGGCACGAGCCCGGCACGACCCTGGGCGTCTTCGCCCTCGTCTGGCTGGCGGGGGTCATCGCCACACGTTGGGGCCTGCTCCGCCACGGGAGAAGCCTCGCCGCCCTCGCGGCCGCCCTCGGCTTCGTCCTGGTCCTGGTCGATCGCCCGGGTCCCCTCGCCTGGTGCCTGTTCGGCCTGTCGCTGATGGCGGCGGTCCTGTCGGCGCGCGTCCGATCTGACGAACCGGCCTGGAACTGGGCCCAGCGGCTGATCGTCCACGGCGTCGTCTCCGTCTTCGGCCCCCTTATCGACCTGACGCGCCTGTCGCGGCTCAAGGGCTCCCGCAAGGGCCTGTCGGGCCTGGCCCTGATCGGACGGCTGATCATGCCGGTGGCCGGGGGCGCGCTCTTCCTCGGCCTGTTCTCCGCCGCCAACCCGCTGATCTCGGACTTCCTCGACACCTTCGCCCTGCCCTCGCTGACCAACATCTCGATCGCACGGGGCGTGGTGTGGGTGGTCGTCCTGATCATGGTCGGCGCCAGTCTGAGGCCGCGCTGGCGGCGCAAGCTGATCGGCCTGCCCCAGCGCAAGCCGGGCGCCCCGTCTCCGGCCCTGACCACCTCCATCACCTGGTCCCTGATCGTCTTCAACGCCGTCTTCGCCCTTCAAAACGGGCTCGACATCGCCTTCCTGTGGAGCGGCGCCCCGCTGCCCGGCGACATGGGGCTGGCGGAATATGCGCACCGCGGCGCCTATCCCCTGATCGTCACCGCCCTGCTGGCCGGCCTCTTCGTGCTGATCGCCCTGCAGCCCGGCTCCGACACGGCGCGGCGTCCGCTGGTCCGCCGGCTGGTCGTCGTCTGGATCGCCCAGAACATGCTGCTGGTCGCGTCCAGCCTGCTGCGCACCGCCGACTATATCGAGGCCTACGCCCTGACCCGGTTCCGCATCGCCGCCATGATCTGGATGGTGCTGGTCGGGGTCGGCCTGCTGCTGATCTGCTGGCGTATGCTGCGTGACAAGTCGGCCCACTGGCTGATCGACGCCAATGTCGTCGTCGCCCTGATCGTGCTGTCGATCGTCAGTGCGCTGGACCTCGGCGCCATCGCCGCAAGCTGGAACGTGCGCCATGCCCGCGAGGTCGGAGGCCGCGGCGTCGAACTGGATCTGGCCTATCTGCGCAGCCTCGGCGCGCCGGCCCTGGTGTCGCTGGTGGAACTGGAACAGTCCACGCCCGACCCCGTACTCCGCGATCGGGTCGCCTCCGTCCGCCGCGGCGTCCTCGCCCGGGTCCGCTGGGAGCAGAACGAATGGCGCGGCTGGACGTGGCGAAACCACCGGCGGCTGGCCCGGGTCGACGCGCTCAGCCGGCGCCGGCCGCTGGCGATCCCGAAGGACGGCCCACGGGACGAGGCCGGCCGCCTCAGGCCCCCGCCCCGCCCCCTTCCGGACGTCGTCATGGAACCCTCGCCGTTGACCTATCGCGCGGGACGCTGAACATGGGATTCATGCAACGCACCGTCCTGGTGGTCGACGACGACCCGCACATCCGCGACCTGCTGACCTTCGCGCTCCAGAAGGCCGGACTAACGACGCGAGAGGCCGCCGACGGAGAGGCCGCCCTGGCCGAGATCGAGCGACGCGCGCCGGACCTCGTCGTGCTGGACATCAACATGCCCCGAATGGACGGGATCGAGGTCTGCCGCCGGATCCGGGCCAAGGGCGATCTGCCGGTCCTGTTCCTGTCGTCGCGCGACGACGAGATCGACCGTATCCTGGGCATGGAGCTGGGCGCCGACGACTATGTCACCAAGCCCTTCAGCCCGCGCGAGGTCGTGGCCCGGGTCGCCGCCATCCTGCGACGGATCTCGCGCACGCCGCCGCCGCAGACCCCGGGGCCCTTCACCTATGGCCAGCTCAGTCTCGACTCCGACGGCTGGCGCGCGCGGTGGCGCGAGGTCGAGGTTCCGCTGACGGTCACCGAGTTCACCATCGTTCGGGCCTTGGCGGACGCGCCCCGCCGCGTCTTCACCCGCGACGCCATCATCGACCGCGTGCACGGCCCCGGCTTCGCCATGACCGACCGGACCATCGACAGCCATGTCCGCAACCTGCGCGCCAAATTCGCCTCGGTCGGCGGGGCCGATGTGATCGAGACGCGCCCGGGGGTCGGCTACCAGCTGGGCCCCTGCCTCGGCGCGCCCGTGTGATCGCCGGGGCCCGGGCCTTCGTTCGCGCGCACTGGCCCGCGCTCCGGCTGCGCACCATCCTGCTGTCGGTGCTGATGTTCGCGGCCATCCTGCCCGGGCTCAGCGCCATCTTCCTTCGGGTGTACGAGAACACCCTCGTCCGCCAGACCGAATCCGAGCTGATCGCCCAGGCCGCCGCCCTGACGGCCGTGGCCGAAGCCGACTGGCCGGGCGCCGTCGTCCTGCCGGTGGATCCGGCGCGGAGAAGCGAGCCCGGCTACTATCGCGCCGAACCCGCGACCATCGACCTGGGATCGACCCCCGTCCTGCCCGAGCGTCCGGCGCCCCGCCCCTCCGGCCCCGCCGACGCTCCCGCTGTCGCCGTCACGGCCCGTCTGGGCCCGGTCATGGAACGCACCAGCCGGACCACCCTCGCTTCCCTCGTCTTCCTCGACCGCAAGGGGACGATCGTTCAGGGTTATGGCGAAGGCGGCGTCCTGTCCGACCTGCCGGAGGTCCGGGCGGCGCTGTCGGGCCGGCCCAGCACGGTCCTGCGTCGCAACGACGCCTACCGGCCCCGTTATGCACTGGAGTGGGTCAGCCGGGCCTCGGGCATCCGTATCCACTACGCCCGGCCCGTCGTGGTCGACGGGCGGGTCGAGGGCGTCGTCCTCGCCTCGCGCTCGCCCCGCGCCCTGTTCCGGGGCATGTATCAGGACCGCATCAAGATCGCGCTCGGCATCGTCGGCACCCTGGGTCTGATCGCCTTTCTGGCGGTCCTGGTCTCCCGCGGCATCGCCCGCCCGATCGAGGCGCTCAGCCGCGCCGCCCGGGACGTCATGTCGGGCGGCGGAGACATGCCCCCGACCCCCGCCACGGCCGCCGTCGAGATCCGCACCCTGTATGAGGACTTCGGCCAGATGGCCCAGGCCGTGGACAGGCGGTCCCGCTACCTGCGCGACTTCGCCGCCGCCGTCAGCCACGAGTTCAAGACCCCGCTCGCCGGCATCCAGGGCGCGACGGAGCTGCTTCAGGATCATGAGATGGCGCCGGACCAGCGCCGCCGGTTCTTGGACAATATCGCGGCCGACGGACGCCGGCTGTCCGCCCTCGTCACCCGGCTTCTGGACCTCGCCCGCGCCGACATGGCCAGACCGCAGGCCGGACTCGCCGTCGATGTGGCCCCGCCCGTCATCAAGGCCGTCGACGCCCGCGCCGACCGGCTGAAGATCACGACGCGTCTGCCCGACGGCCTGCCACAGGTCGCCGTCCCGGCCTCGGCTCTGGAAATGGTGTTGTCCACCCTGCTCGAGAACAGCCGTCAGGCCGGCGCGGCACAGGTTTCCATCGACGCCGCGCATGTGGGCGATCGCCTGATCCTGACCATCACAGATGACGGACCCGGAGTGGCGCCCGCGGATATGCGACGCATCTTCGAGCCGTTCTTCACGACCCGGCGCGAGGCGGGCGGAGCCGGTCTGGGCCTGTCGATCGCCCGCTCGCTTCTGGCCGCGAACAAGGCGACCCTGGATCTCCTGCCCTCGCCATCCGGCGCGGTCTTCGAGCTGACCCTGCCTGTCGCCTAGGCGGCTTCGGTCTCGGCCGATGCGTCCGCCCCGGTCCGCTCCAGCATGTCGCGGATGAGATCCAGGGTCAGCTTCTGCTGACGCGAAGACAGGCGCGGCGCCATCTGGCCGATGGCGATGGTCTGGCGGGTGACGGCGAAGACCGCCTCATCGTCGGATCCATCACTCGACTGATCGGCGTCCAGCCCTTCGAAGAACCAGCCGATGGGAATGTCGAGGAAGCGCGAGATGTCCCACAGTTTCGAGGACGAGATGCGGTTCACGCCCTTCTCGTACTTCTGAACCTGCTGGAAGGTCAGGCCGAGGCCGCGCCCCAGATCGCTCTGGCTGTAGCCCAGGCTTAGGCGCCGTTCATAGACACGCCGTCCGACATGCCTGTCCACCGGATGAGGCCCCGCCTCAACGTCCGCTCGCGTCATAAAGGATCCAGTTTCAAGTTGCGGTCGGGTGCCCGGCGATGGAGGGACCCTCACCGGCTGGTGAATATTATAGTCACATACGAATACAGAAATCGAGGTTTCTCGTAGCGGGCGAAACGCCAGTACTGGCGGCCTTATTTTGCTCATTGAGCAGAGAGGGTGATTCGCAACTTCTATCTGGGCGCGATCTGCTCGAATCGGCCAGTTCAATAATCGAAGCGGAGCCGTAGCGGCCGTGGCGCGTTGCTGGCGGGTGACCGAACTCGCCCCTCCCGCCATCCTCACCCGACTGTTCGACAGGGTCGCCGGCCGCCTTCGCACATTGGGCGCGCGCGGCTCGCGAACCGGCCCCTTCGCAAAGGTGGCCGAGATCACGGCGCGGATCGGCTACGGAGCCCGCGGCTTCGTCTACCTGTCGGTCGGCGCCCTCGCCCTCGTCTCGGTCTTCGCCGCAGGCGGCCAGATGGTGGGGACGGGCGGCGTCGGATACTGGCTGGCGCAGCAACCGTTCGGCCGCGTCTGGCTGATCCTGCTGGGGCTGGGCCTCTGGGCTTTCGTCGCCTGGCGGATCCTGCAGTCGGTGTTCGACGCCGACCGCGAGGGCCTGTCGCCGCTCGCCCTCGCCGCCCGCGCCGGTCAGGCCCTCAGCGGTCTGGCCTATGGCGTTCTGGCCGCCGGAGTGTTCGAACTGCTTGACGAGGTCGGCCCCGGCATGGCCGCGACGGATGTCGCCGAGAACCGCGAGAAGGCGGCCATCCTTCTGTCCCTGCCGTTCGGCGACCTGATGCTGATGGCCGTCGCCCTGGTCATCGCGGGCGTCGGGATCGGAAATATCGTCAATGGCCTGAGATCCGATTTCGCCGAGACCCTGTCCTGCTCTCCCCGCTGGTGCCGCCGGCTCTCGTTGATGGCCCGCGCGGGGTATGTGGCGCGGGGTCTGGCCTATCTGCCGCTGGCCTTCCTCATCGGCATGGCGGGCTGGCACGC
>Ga0247812_10002377_pt1 | contig 10570 bp, 9 predicted proteins | sample UWRJL149409B1_FD_178011 | JGI IMG/M metagenome (GOLD analysis project Ga0247812, IMG submission 178011) | Plant litter microbial communities from Arlington Agricultural Research Station in Wisconsin, United States - UWRJ-L149-409B-1 | ecosystem: Environmental > Terrestrial > Plant litter >...
CTATTCCCGGGCAATTGACCGGGAACCCGTCCGGCGTCAAATCATCCCAGACATCGGGAATCGGGCGCAGCGTGGGGGATGGGGAATGAATCTGCTTTCAAGCCAGGATTTTGCGCGTGCCGCGCATCAGGTGTTCGATGTGGAAATCGGGGAAGCCTCGCTCGCGCTCACCCTGATCGATGTCCAGGTGGCGGCCGCGGCAAGGATGACGGGTCTGGCGCGCGCGCCTTTTTCGCTCACCTTTCGCAGCGCCTCGCAGGTGGTTCTGCCGCAGAAGACCTATATGCTGCGCCATCCGGAGATGGGCGCGCTGCAGATTTTTCTGGTGCCGATCGGGCGCGATCGGGAGGGCATCGTATATCAGGCCGTGTTCAACTGACGGCGTGGCGGCCGAGGCGCGCGATCAGAGCTTGGCGAAGATCAGCCCGAGCAGAAGTCCCCAGCAGGTCGCGGCGAAGGACAGGATCAAAATGCAATCGGATTTGCTGCGCAGAAACTTGATGGTGGTCATGGCTCGCTTCTCCTGAACGGTTCTTTTTCAGGAAGACTTTACCCATTCGATCGCGAAAGCAAGGTGAAATTGCGGTCCCGCGCCCGGGCCGGGGCGGGGGGGGCAGCGGGGGCGGCAGATGCCGCCCCCGTGCGATGCGGATCAGGCGTTCAGCTTGTCCTTGATGGCCTTTGCGGCCGAAAAGCCCAGCTTGCGCGATGCAGCGATCTGCATGGCGGCGCCGGTCGCAGGGTTGCGGCCTTCGCGGGCGGGGCTGTCCTTGACCTTGAACTTGCCGAAACCGGGAACCGAAACTTCGTCGCCCTTGGCGGCGGCATCGCCGATCGCGGTGAAGACGCTGTCGACGACCTTCTTGGCGTCTGCCTTGGTCAGGCCGTGCGCGGTGGAAATCTGGTCGGCGAGGTCACTGGTGTTCATCATTGTTCTCCTGGATGGCAGTCCGCTCGTGGCGGCGCTGGGCGATTGCCTACGAAAGCGGCTGCGCCGGGTCAATCGAACGGGCGCGAAAATGCGCGAAACGGGCGTTTTAAGCGCCGATTTCGCCAATCTCGAGCACTTCGATGGCATCGGCGCGGCCCGCGAAATCGAACGACTCCCCCGCCTGCGCCCCGATCAACGCCCGCGCGAGCGGTGCGGTAAAGGCCAGCCGGCCCGCCGCGGGATCGGCCTCGTCGCCGCCGACGATGTCGATCACCCGCGCCTGCCCGCCCATCAGGAAGCGGACGCGCGAGCCGAATCCCGCCTGACCGGCGGGCGGCGGCGGCGCCAGCTGCGCGGTGGCCAGGCGCGTGCGCCAATAGCGCAATGCGCGCTTGCCTGCCTCCAGCGGCAGCGGATCCGCTTCGGCCGAGACGGCGGCTTCCAACGCCGCCACCTGGGCGGCGATCTGCGCCAGCCCGGCGGCGGTCACCAGATTGGGACCTGCGGGGATCGGCAGCTCGAACCGCGGCTCCAGATGCTCCTCGTCGCAATCGCGCCGGAATGCCACGCTCATGACATGGCCGGGAGTCGCGCGGCCAAAGCCGGGATGCAGGGTGTCGTCGCCATCGTGCCGGCATAAGTGCGGCGCGGCGGCGATACAAGCCGGGACGATCGAAGCCGCTTTTCAGCCCGCGACGAACAGGTTAGCAAGGGTGCGATGACTCCTCCCCTCCCCCTCAAGCTCGGCACGCGCGGATCGCCGCTCGCGCTCACCCAGGCGAACATGGTCCGCCGCGCGCTGATGGCGGCGCATGGCTGGGGCGAGGAGGCGATCGAGATCGTCCCCGTGCGCACCACGGGGGACCGCGTCCAGGATCGCCCGCTCGCCGAGGTCGGCGGCAAGGCGCTGTGGACCAAGGAGTTGGACGCCGCGCTGGGCGAGGGGCGGATCGATTTCGCGGTGCATTCGATGAAGGATGTCGAGACCATCCGGCCGCCATCGATCGCGATCGCCGCGATGATGGAGCGCGCGGACGTACGCGATCGCCTGATCGGCGCCGCATCGGTGGCGGAACTGGCGGTCAATGCCCGCGTCGGCACCAGTTCGCCGCGCCGCGCCGCACAATTGCTGCGGCTGCGGCCCGATCTGGAGATCGTGATGTTCCGCGGCAATGTGGATACCCGGCTGTCGCGGCTGGCGGTGGGAGAAGCCGATGCCACGCTGCTGGCGGCCGCCGGGCTGGATCGGCTGGGCCGGCCGGAGATCGGCCATGCCGTGCCCGCCGATGTCATGCTCCCCGCCCCTGCCCAGGGCGCGGTGGGGATCGAATGCCTGGCCGTCCGCGCCGATATCCGCGCCGCGCTGATGGCGATCGATCACGAGGATACGCATCTGTGCGTGCTGGCCGAGCGCGCCCTGCTCGCCGAACTGGGGGCGGACTGCCGCTCCCCCGTCGCCGCGCTCGCCACGCGCCGGGGCGATGGCCTGCACATGCGCGCCGAAATCCTCTCGATGGACGGCCGCTACCACGCCGCCGCCGAAGCCGAGGCGCCGCTCGAGGATCACGCCCCGATCCGCGCACTGGCGCAGACATTGCTGGCGGATGCCCCCCCGGCGCTGCGGGGGCTGTTCACGGGATAGGCGGCCGGGCGCCTCCCGGCAGAAATGGCCGCCCCTTCCACCACGCCTCCGCCCGCGCCTCCCTCCGCGCTCACCCTGAGCCCGTCGAAGGGCGAGCGCAGCCGACGCCAGTCGGCTTCGGGCCCGAACAGGGCTTCGACAAGCTCACCCTGAGCGGGGGGAGAGGTGCGGGGGGCGTGGCGGCCATCGGGGGCGTGGCCTCACCTACTTCGCGCCCCATCCCCCGCCCAAGGCCTGATACAGCGCCACCGCCGCATTCAGCCGGTCCGCACGCGACTGGACCAGCGCCAGTTCGGCCGAGAGCAGCGCCCGCTGCGCGTCCAATTTCTCCAGATAGGGCGAATAGCCCGCATCATAGCGGTTGGTCGCCAGCACCAGCCCCTGCGCCAGCGCGGTGCGCTGCGCCTCCAGCGCGCGCTCCTGCTCGGCGCCGCGGACCAGGGCGGCCAGCGCATCCTCCACCTCGCGAAAGGCGGTGAGCGCGGCCTTGCGATAACCGAACGCCGCCTGGTCGCGCCGCGCCGCCGCCGCATCCGCCTGCGCGCGCAGCCGCCCGCCCTGGAACAGGGGCGCGAGCACGCTGCCCCCCAGCGAGAAGATCGTGATCGGATCGGCGATCAGGCTGGAAACCACCGCCCCGCCCGATCCGGTCAGCGAAACATTGGGCATGAAGGCCGCGCGCGCCGAATCGAGCGTGCGATCGGCGGCGACCACCGCCTGCTCCGCCTGTGCGATGTCCGGGCGCCTTCGCAGCACGTCGGCGGGCAGCCCGCCCGGCACCGCGGGGATGGCGATCGCCTCCAGCGCCAGCCCGCGCTCGATCGCGCGCGGGTTGTCCCCGATCAACAGGCTCAGCCCGTGCTCCTGCCGCCGGATCGCCAGCTCGGCGGCGGGGATCAATTGCTCGGTGGCGCGATATTCGGCCTCGGCCTGGCGCAATTCCAGCATCGGGGAATAGCCGACGCCGGACCGGCGCCGCGCGATCCGCAGCGATTCCGATCGCGCCGCCAGCGTGTCCCGGATCGAGGCCAGCCGCGCATCCAGCGCGCGCAGCCCCAGATAGCCCGAGGCCGCCGAGGCCGCGACCGCCAATTGCACGCCGTCGCGCGCCGCCTGGCTCGCCAGGAGGGAGGCGCGCGCCGCCGCGGTGGCATTGGCCAGCCGGCCGAAGAGATCGAGGTCATAGGAAGCGGAGAGGACCGCCTGGCCCTGCGCCTGGTCCACGCCCAGCCCGAAGGGGCTCACCGCACGCTGCTCGGCGCCGGCCAGCGTGCCGGAGAGGCTGGGCAATTGCGCCCCGCGCGCCAGCCGGAATTGCGCCCGCGCCTCCTCCACCCGCGATGCCGCGATGGCGATGTCCACATTGCCTGCCAGCGCCGTTTCCACCACGCGGGTCAGCGCGGGATCGCCGAATGCCGCCCACCAGCCGGGCGCAACCGCCCCGCTGCCCGCCGCATCGGTGCGCCACGCCCCCGGCGGCGCCACCGCAGCGGTCTCGGGCGCCGCAGGACGGGGCCCGGCGCACCCCGCCAGTGCGGCCAGCAGCATCAGCGCAGCGCCCCGCCGCATCACTTGCGCCCCGTCGTGTCGATCCGCGCTTCCACCGACATGCCCGGCCGCAGCCTTGCGGCCGCCTTCTGCCCCGGATCGATCGCGATGCGCACACCGATGCGCTGCGCCACCTTGACGAAATTGCCCGTGGCATTGTCCGGCTTGAGCACCGCGAATTCGGATCCCGCCGCGGGCGAGAGCCGCTCGACATGGCCGGTGAGCTTTTGGCCGCCCAGCGCATCCACGCTGAACCGTGCGCGCGCGCCCGGGATCATGCCCGCGGTCTGCGCTTCCTTGAAATTGGCGATCACCCAGCGATCGGGCGGCACCAGCGCCATCAATTGCGTGCCGTTGGTGACATATTGGCCCAGCCGCACGCCGATCTCGCCCAATTGCCCCGCCTCCGGCGCGCGGATCAGCGTATTGCCCAGATCGATCCGGGCCAGGTCCAGCGCAGCGCGCGCGGCTTCCACCTGCGCCTCCAGCCCGCCCTTGCCGACCTCGACGGTGCGCACGTCCTGCCGCGCGATCTCGCCCGCGGCCTGCGCCTGGCGGACCTGCGCCTGGGCCTGGCGCAGCGCCGCCAGCGTCTGGTCGCGCTCGCGGATCGAGACAGACCCGTCGCGCACCAGATCGTTGACCCGCGCCATATCCGCCTCGGCCTTGAGCAATTGCGCGCGCGCGCTGCCCAGCCCCGCCGCCTGGGAGAGCACCCCGGCCCCGCGCGCGGCGCGCGCCTGCGCGCTGTTCGCCAGCGCCGCAAGCTGGCCGTCCAGGCTGGCTTCGGCCTGGGCGATCTTGGCGCGATAGATCCGGTCGTCGATCCGCGCGAGCACCTGCCCCGGCTTCACCTGGTCGTAATCCTTCACCAGCACCTCGACGACATAGCCGCTCACCTGCGGGCTGATGACGGTGGTCCGGCCGCGGACATAGGCATTGTCGGTCGCCTCATAGCGGCTGGTGAAGGGCGGCAGCCGCCAGGCGGCCAGCACCGCGCCGATCGCGATGATACCGATCACCACCACCATGACGATCATCGTCCGGCTCAGCACGGGCGGCTTCCAACCCGAACCGACGGGCGGTTCGACCGGCGGCGGCGGGATCGGCCCGCTCGCGGGGGGATGGCTCTCGGGGGCGGGGCGGCTGTCGGTCATGCGTGATTCCCGTCAAGGGCGGCGCGGCGCTCGCGGCGCGTGCGGCGATAGAGGATGAAGCCCAGATAGGCCGTGGTCAAACCCGCGAGGATCGCGATCAGCCGGAACACGTCGTTATAGGCCAGCACATTGGCCTCGCGCGTCGCCGCCTGCGAAAGCAGCGCCGCGCCTTCCGCGCCGCGCAGCACCGGATCGTCCACCACCCGGCCCACCCCGGCGCTGCCCGCCGCGATCCGCTGGACCACGATCGGATTCGAAAGATCGATGCGCTGGACGATCTCGGCGCTATGGGCCTTTTCGCGCACCGTCTGATAGCTGCCCAGCAGCGCCGCGCCGCCCAGTCCGCCGATGCCGTTCACGATGCCGAACAGCGCGATGAAACTGATCACATGCCCTGCCCCCTGCGCCAGCGCGCGGCTCAGCCCGAACAGCAATGCCGGGCCCAGGAAGAAGGTCGCCGAAAAAGCGATCATCGCCTGGGTCACATAGAGTTGCGGCGCGCGCGTGAGATTGGTGGCGTGCGAATCGAAAAAGGCCGCCACCGCGACGATCCCGATCGCCAGCATCACGGGATGGGTGAGCTTGGCCGGGTTCAGCGTGATCGCGCTGGCCGCCACCCCCGCGATCGAGGCGATCAGGACGATCACGAACAGCGTCTGGAGCTGATCATTATTCTCTCCCAACACCGTCAGCAGGCCCACCGCGGCATAGGTCTGTTCGGAAAGCACGATCCGCGCCATCAGCGCCACCACGGCAAAGCGCACGATATCCGCGCTGCCCAGCCAGCGGGTGTTGAGCAGCGGATTGGCGCGATGGTGTTCGATCACGATCGCGCTGCCCAGCAGGGCGATCGCGGCGATCAGCGCCCAGCCGATCCACGGCGCTTCGGTCCACCACACGATCCGCCCCTCGCCCAGCACCGCCGCGATCAGCCCCACGCCGCTGGCCAGCAGCAGGAAGCTCACGAAATCCAGCGGTTCGAACGCTTTCCGGCGCTCGGTGGGCGGCAGGCGAAACAGCGCAACCGCCGCCAGCGAGGCCAGGGCCATGCCCAGTTCGAACAGATAGAGCGCGCGCCATTGCGACATGGCGAGCAGATCGGGCGAGAACAGCCGTGCCAGCGGGATCGCGCATTGCGGCACGCCGATCCCGGCGACCACCGCCTTGAGCCGCCATTTGGCGGGAAAGGCCTGCATCATGTAATAAAGCGAAAGCGTGGAGAGCGCCGCACCGGCCATGCCGCTGGCCGCGCGCACCGCGATCGCCGACCAGAAATCGCTCACCAGCAGATGCGCGCCGGTGAGCAGCGCATAGAGGGTGAGGAAAATCAGGATGAACGGCCGCAGCCCATATTGCTGGCGGAATTTGAAGAGCAGCAGGTTGATCGAGGCATTGGTCATCACATAGACCGTCGGCAGCCAGGCGATCTCGGCCGGATCGAAGCCCAATGCGCCCTGCAGGATGCTGGTGTTGACCGAAATCAGCGCATTGCCCAGCCCGCCCGTCAGCCCGATCAGGATCGCGACGAGAAAATAGCCGATCCGCCGGTTGAACGGGTGATCGGGCGCGGCGGGCGATCCGGGCAGGGTCGGCCGCTCATGGGGCGCGAATTCCCATGTTTCTTCGGCCAGGAAGCGGCGGACGCGATCGAGGATCATGGCCCCGTCCTAGTCCCCCGTCTGCCCCGCCGCCAGCGCGTATTGCGCTGGATCAAGGTGCGGCCGGAACGGACAATCCGGCCCGGCCTGTTGCAGCCCTACACCATCATGCCCGATCTCCCCACCGTTTGTCCCGAGCAAAGTCGAGGGACGTGGGGACGGATCGGAACGTGTCTCGACTGCGCTCGACACAAACGGAGGTGGCGCCTGGCAGATGCAAAGTTCAGAAGTTCAGGCTCACCGTCCCGAACACCTGGCGCGGCGCCAGCGGGAAGGCATTGTACGTCCCCGAAGCCGCGCCGATGCTCAGCGTGGAGGCGGCGCGCTTGTTGGTGATGTTGGTGACGTTCAGGCTGACCGTCGCGGTGCGGACGAAGGCGCCGTCCGCAAAGGGAATGGTTGCCCCGATCCGGCCGGCCAAGGTGAAGTAGCTCGGCACCGAGAGATCGTTGGTATAGGTCGCATAGCGCTTGCCCAGATAATCGCCCACCAGCTGCGCATCGAACATGCCGTAATTGGCGGAGACCACGGTCTTGTTGAGCCAGGCGGGCGATCCCGGCACCTTCTTGCCCGCGGTGGGCACGGTCACGGCCGGCACGCCGACCTGATAGCTGTCCTGGAAGCGCGAATTATTATAGGACAGCGCATTGTAGATCGAGAAATGCGGGCCGAAGCGCAGCGTCCCCGCCACGTCCACGCCATCGGTCTTCACACTGCCGACATTGGCGATGATCGCCGCGCCGCTGATGATCGAGGTGATCACCGTGGTCGGGCTCAGCGCCAGCAGCCGGTTGCTGAAATCGACGTGATAATAGCTGATCTGCCCCTCGAAGGAGCTGATCGGCCCCAGGTCCAGCGCCTGCTGGGTGCGCGCGCCGATCTCATAGGTCCAGCTGGTCTCGGGTTTTACATTGTCCTTGAAATCCTCGAACACCTGCTGGCTGCCCAAGGCGAAGGGCGAGAGGCCGGTCGCCGCGCTGGTCGGGAACTGGCGGACGTTCTTCTGGGCGTTGACGAAGATCTGCGCATGATCGCCCGCTTCCCACAAGGCGCCGATCTGCGGCAGGAACCAGGTGTTGGTATTGATCCGGCCCACGGGCAGCGCGGTGGAGTTGGAGAAGGATCCGGGAATGGGCTGGACCGGCACTTCCTGGCTGGCCTTCTGGAAAGTGCTCTTGAAGCCCGCCTGGATGGTCAGGCTCGGCAGCGCCTGCCAGCTGTCCTGGAGGTGCGTCTGGATCTCGTCGACACGCACTTCGCTGCCATATTGGGTGATCAGGGGCGTGAGCTTGTCGTTCGGCCGCTGATAGGGGGTGGTGGGATTGTTGACGTCCAGCGCATACCAGCGGCGGAAGGCGGACGAGCTCTGATGCTCATACCAGCCGCCCAATTCGATCTGGTGCGCGCCCAGGTCCACGTTCAGCGTCGAAAGCAGCCCTTCGCGGTCGATGCGATATTCGGTGGTGCGCGTGGCCAGGCCCGATCCGCCGAAGATCGTGCTCAGCCGCGCCAGCTGCGCGGGGCTGGTCGCCGCCCCCGTGCCGCCGGGGAAATAGAAGGAAAACAGGCCCGGCAGGCCGGCCACGTCGATCGGCCCGGCGACGACGCCGACGCCGTCATTGTGATGATAATAGGCCTGGTTGGTCCAGCTGACCTTGTCGGAGACATTCCAGGCATATTTGATATAGCCCAGATAATCGGTGCGCTGCGCGTCGCTGTAATAATTGCGATAGTTCGATCCTGCGGCCTTATAGGCGCCCGAGTTCAGATAGGTCTGCGCCGCGGCGAAATCGGGGTAGAAAAAGGGGCGCGTATAAGGCGCGGTGGCGCGATTGGCGGTGGTGATCACCGTCGCATCCTCATTGGGCTCGATCTTGTCCGAATAGGCGCCATAGATCGTCAGCGTGCCCGTGGCATCCGCATGGACGAACTTGGCATTGACCTGATAGCCGCCCTGCTTGCCCTTGAAGTCCCAGGCTTCGGCCTTGTGGCGCAGGCCGGAGATGTAGAGCGAATTGCCGTTGCCGAACGTCCCGGTATCGAAGCGGCCATAGGTTCGCAGCGTATTGTGGCTGCCCACGGTCTGCGCGATCGTTGCGCCCATGTCGGTCTTGGGGTCGCTGGAGAAGGTATCGATCGTCCCGCCCAGATTGCTGGTGGAAGCGGTGCCCAGATCGCCCGCGCCCGAAGCCAGCACCACGCGGCCGACATTCTCGGAGATGATCGCGCGCTGCGGCGAAAGGCCGTTGTAATTGCCATAGGTCTGGTCGCCCAGCGGGATGCCGTCCAGCGTATACCCCAGCTGCTGGGCGTTGAAGCCGTGGATGAACAGCGAGATGTTCTGCTCATTATTGCCCCAGGGATCGGCGGTGAGGAAGGTCACGCCGGGCAGCGTCTGGATCGCCTTGAGCGGGCTGATGCCGGGCAGGATCTTCTGGATCTCGGTGGCGGCGACCTGGGTCACCGAACGCGTGCTGTTCGCGGTCACGACGATAGTGTCGCTGCTTTCCGCCGCATCGTCGGCGGGCGCCGCGCTGTCCGCAGACTCCGCCCCATCGGCCGCCATCGCGGGCGCTGCTGCCAGCGCCATCAGCGCCGTGCCGCCCAGCCAGAATGCGGTCTTTTTCGCGCGTAAAATCATCGTCATATCTGCCGTCCCTTGTCGTGCTCTATGGCCTCGAAGGAGCGCCTAGGGCCGATGCAAGTCGGGACGGCGACAGGACGATGACAGTTTGACGCGTGGCGCAGATAAAGGCGTCGACGCTCGCAGTGCGGCTATGCGGGCTTCACGTCGCCGAACAGGGTTGGCAGCAGTTCGGAAACCGTGGGATGGACCGGCACGCTGCGCGTCAGCACCGTATAGGGCGCTTTCGCGCTCATCAGGTCGATGATCCCGTGGATCGCCTCGTCGCCGCCGGTGCCCAGGATCGATGCGCCCAATATCTGCTTGGTCTCGGCATCGACGATCGCCTTCATGAAGCCCTGGGTCTCGCCCTTTTCCACCGCGCGGCCCACCCGCGTCATCGGCCGGGTGGCGATCAGCAGCGGCCGGCCGCTCTGGCGCGCCTCGGTCTCGCTCATCCCCACGCGACCCAAGGGCGGATCGATATAGAGCGCATAGCTGGTGATCCGCTCGCCCACCTTGCGATCGTCCCCGTCCAGTAGATTGGCGGCCACGATCTCATAATCATTATACGCCGTATGGGTGAAAGCGCCGCGGCCGTTGCAATCGCCCAGCGCCCAGATGCCCGGAACCTGGGTCTGCAGCCCGTCGTCCACGGGAATATACCCCCGCGCGTCCAGCGCCACCCCTGCCGCCTCCAGCCCCAGGTCGGCGGTATTGGGCGTGCGCCCCACCGCCAGCAGCGTATGGCTGCCGATCTCGCGCGGCGATCCATGGGAGCAGCTGACGCCGACCGAGACGCCCTCGGCATGCGGTTCGAAGCGGATGCATTCCGCGCCGGTCCGCACGGTGATGCCCTCGCCCTCCAGGATCGCGCGCACCGCGTCGGACACGTCCGGATCCTCGCGCCCGATCAGCCGCTCCCCCTTTTCCACGATCGTGACCGCGCTGCCGAAGCGGCGCATCATCTGCGCGAATTCCAGCCCGATATAGCTGCCGCCCACCACCACC
>Ga0247812_10002379_pt1 | contig 10570 bp, 12 predicted proteins | sample UWRJL149409B1_FD_178011 | JGI IMG/M metagenome (GOLD analysis project Ga0247812, IMG submission 178011) | Plant litter microbial communities from Arlington Agricultural Research Station in Wisconsin, United States - UWRJ-L149-409B-1 | ecosystem: Environmental > Terrestrial > Plant litter >...
TAGAGAAGAATATTGCCATAATCTTTTAATTGAGAACACTGATAGAAAATATTGATGGGATTACCCCCGCCCCCAGAAACAAACCTTCATTGTGCCTACCCCTATAGTTCCTCCATATGTTTTCTGCAACTTTCTCACCACCTCAAATTCCTTCAAGGAACACTTAGTGCGCTTTCAATTCTGGCAACCTATTTTTAAATATCTTGACATTAACTCTTCAGGATTCTTTTAAAATGTCCTACCGGGTTCGAAAGCCGTCAAAAGCTTCCAGGGAGGCAAAAGAACTAAAAGCTAACAATATGGCGACTTTTTGTAGCCAAAGAAAGAATTTAATGCTCGTGAAACTACGGAACCGGCTTTTATTGTACAATCACCAATCCTTAGTTGCAGGCATCTTTTCTGAACTAGAAGCCTCAACTGCCTTTAATATATGATGTGGTACATGGCTGATTTTAACCCCTATTTAAGCGAGACCTTGCTTGGTGGAGAAAATGAAAACTGCCTAGTACAGAAAAAAAGAGACTTTGGTGAGCAAACGAGATCTAGCTCAGATTGTATTCTGAGAAAGTTTCATTGCAAGAAAAGATATAATTGAACAGTGATACGTTGTATATTGACTATTAGTGAGGGGAAACCAAAGGGGAAAGAATTTTCCAAATCACTTATCCGGCAGCCTTGGAACTGTATGCATTTCTCCAAGTAAACTAAACATGGGCGCTCTTTTACAATTGTATTGCTAAATTTATGATAGATAATGTTAAGAGCCATAGGTTAACTCTATATCTTTAATGCGGTAGTATGGTTCATATTCGCTGTGTCAGATCCTATGAGTCAAGTTATAATTTCAGCGGATAGATGAAAATTTGTAGTTCCTTTTTTCAACGAGTGGTAACCAGACTGCATGGAAGCCGCATCGTAAACCTGAGACTGGCAGGTGTGTTTGCTATTGATGACGCTTATCACTTCCCCCCACGCGCCTTCCTTCACAATCAACCCATTACCGCACCTGTAAGATCTTTCAGCATTAGGTTCCATCCATAGAGAATCTTGCTCCCCATCACCATTCATAGAACCATCACTGAAAACAACCGCATTTTACCACTCCTATCCCCATTCTAGCTTAACGCCTCATCATTCAAAAAACTCATATCACTCACCTTCCGTCTCCAAACCTCAGCAAAATCAAAGAATATGGGTGCATACGTCTCCTCCTTCAGCTACAATTCCTATATCCACACCCACGCCTGCTCCGCGCGAAATATCACCTGGCAATACATCCACACCAACGGCACGCTCCCCCCTGCCTATAGCGAGTGTGTGCACCGCACCGCTGTACTGAGAAGCCATTGTTGCCACGGGGGCATTTGTAAACCTGTAAAGTCTTCCTCCCCACTCCCTTCTCCCCCGTTTCTACAAGCCCCATGAAACCCTGCTACGCCCCAATAGCCTTGGTTAGGGGGAGTTCAGAATGGGTTTTTGGGGTGGTTCGGTGTGAATAATCAAGGCTGACAAGGAAATGATAGAGTTGGCTGGATAGGGAATTCTATCGGTATACGTTTGAGAATTACACGCGTGGCGACGGTGTTTCCTGGGACGGGCTGGGGGAGCCGTCGAATGAGACGTATCAGCTTTCGGCTTGGTGTTGGCCTTTTGAATTCGAGTCGAGGGGGGAGAGGAGGAATACATCGGCTAGTGCGGTAAGTCATTTTTTCGTCTTTTGTGGCTTCGAAGTGTCTGTATTGGGAGAAGGGCAGAAGAGAGATAGCAGTGATTAAGAGGCAGGCATGAGACTAATGGATAATAGCTAAATACGACTACCTTAGGTACTGGGGTGCCTACCATAAGCAATAGTTGGATTTCGAACTCTGCGCAGCCGACCTTTACTACAATTGTAGTTCCTCAATCAGCCTAAGTCATTTCTTGGAATTGGGACCCTTTCTGGGACTTCTCATTTCTCAAGCTCGAACTGGAAACGGCCGTATAATCGAGAGGTGTTGATATTACATTACTATACATCCCTATATCTACACATTACGTCTTCTTCGGTGGCAGCGCGGCTCTCTTAATCGCCTTTGCCTCCTTGGTAGTCCGTTTCCCAATATCCCAGCCCCAGCCGCGGAGAATCTTCACAACTTTTGGCGTTATGGCTACGGCGATTGGGACGCGGATAAAAATGAAAGATTTGTGGATTGCGTAGGCGAGTGCAAGTTGTGTTGCAAGACCTGTGGGAGAAGTGTTAGCGGTTGTCTAAGTATCGAAATGAATAGAGTATCATGAATTATTCTTGGAATGTTTTTCGAGGAAGATTGCTCCGCATGCTGGTAATAGAGGCACTTACTGGCTTCCGCCTTGTTCTGCTTCTCTGCCTCTTCAACTCCCCAGCCTGCCATCTCTACTCCGTCACTGATATCTTCTGAGCCAGTAATATCATGTTCCACTTTCTTCGCAGACTCTCTCCACTCATGCCATGTTGTTGATACAGATTCCGGTATAACACTTTTTATACCTTCAATCGCCTTATGTTCCCACTCTCCTATGCAAATGTTAGCCAAATGTTCTCACATTGCCACTATCCTCGCCCCTGGAAAATTGATGCCTCCAAATAACACCCCAGACTAAACTCCATTTTCTCTTCTAATCCGAGTGCAAGAAAAAGCTCAAAAGCTTACCAATACGATCCGTGCCCAACGTCTTCACCAACATATAACAAAACGGGAAATCCAATATACACAGCGCCGCATAAACACCCACGCCCGACCATCCATACTCCCGCCCCAGCTTCTTCATGCGCTGGCCCAGCGTCAGCGATTCTGTCGCCGCTCCTGCCGCCTCTGTAGTGCCTTCCGCAAATCGCGCGCGCGAGCTGTGGAAGAGTCGGCGCAGTATGGACTGGGCCTGGGTAGTAGCGGATGCAGCGGGCGCGCGTTTCGGTATGGGCTTTGAGGGCAAGGTACGTTGTGTGAATGGTCTTGCTGGCGCGGAGCGGAGGAGCGAACGGGAGGCGTGGCAGAAGGGAGAGGGAGAGGCATGGCTCCGAGCGAGACGGGGGATGGTGCGGAGCATGTTTATGGAGGAGGATGTAGTGTATGTGTGTGTGTTTATGCCGTAGAGGCGGCTTGGGTGTTGAAGGAGGAAAATGCTATAGCAGTTTTCCTTGTGTCTTTTTTGGTTTTATGCGGCGGCTTTTCTCGGAGCTTCTTGTGGTGGTGGAGGTGGAGATGGTGGTGTGGTGGTGATGTTTCTGGAATTCTCGTTGGGGGAAACTCTCCCTTTGTACAGATGGGTGAAGAAAACCGCAGCTGCGAAGTATCGTACTTATTACTGCTGCAATATGTTTAATGTAGCAGCCTGTCTGGCTGAAACCTATTTGATTAGTGGTGGAGTGAAGTAGCTAAGTTGTACTTCGAATGTTCTTTGGAGCGGTTCGGCCAAGGCAAATTCTCGGGAATTGTTGCAGCTTAATCCCTGTCCTCCATATGACGTACCCGCTTTTCCCTAGTGCTACAAAACCTATATTAGGAATTGGGTATATTGTTATGGAAGACATCCAAGGACTTTTTGTATCTGGAAAAGGAAAGAAATCAAGTGTATATGGCTTACAAATTGGGGGTTAATCCAATACCAGGACGTCTATAACTAAGTGAAAATTTGGATAGAATTGTTTGAAACGAGGTTCATTGTATTATATACTACACTTTTGGGTGTGATTGTTTATCACACTCCAGATGATGCACAGGCTTTCTATATAACCTCCAAAAACACGTCATCCGAATCACTCTTCAGATACCAGCCAAACCACAAGACAGAAACAAAATAAGAAAAAGTGTGGTCTTCCGGTCTGAACTGTATGTGGTTGTTCAAACCAATGAAAGGAAACTCATGGTACAGGTTTAGCCACATGTGCAGACCTCATATGTCATGCTACCCGTCCCTTTATACAAGATGCAGCCAACCCTAAAGTGGTTGTTGCAATATTGTCCCTTCCATGCACGACCAGCATATTATGGAGCCAAAGTTCGCGATATGCAACAACAAGCAGATAACACCAAACCCATATGCCGTAAACCTTTTGACTGCATAACGCCATCTACTAAATCGCTCATTAATGGTCATACCCAGCGCCTCTTTGCCAAGGACTGTGAAATATTAGTTTTCAAGATCTAACAAGACATCAAGAAGTAATTCTTACCTAGTGTTGTTCTGTGCCCTTGGCGCACCGTGTTGAGGCTGGGTTTGTGGCCTACTTGACACGTTGGACTGAGATGAATCTGTTCTCCCATATCCACCATTTCCTGTACCTGGTCGACCGTCAGGTCGTTGGTACATCTCCCGCTGTTGCTGTTGTACAAAATGAGGTGGCGGACCACCGCCTGCTGGGAAGAGAGGAACGGAGGGATCTATAGGGGAGCGAGGAGCTTCCTGAGGTCTATAGTTGGCCGAGTTTGCTGTGGAAGGTGGGAGTGGTTGGTTTGCTGGGTGTCTCAAAGAATCAGACGACCAAGAATCTCTATCATCTTCAAGGTCAAGATTATGCTTGTAGCCACCCTTATCGCCTCGAGCAGTTGCACCTAGGGCATCCAACTCGGTGTTCAATGCTGTTTGGGACTTGATAAACGAGGCCCGATCGTCAGCAACTGGTTGATATCGAGTATCTGGGTTCTTGCGGACGAAGGCATAGACAGTTGCGATCAATACCAAGATTAACAGCACCAGGGAGAAGGCGGCGTTGAGAATGAAGAAAGCAACACCCATGACACCGGTAACTATGCCTGGCTGGTTGAAAACCTTGGTGAAGACTAGGAGAAAGATCGCATTCAAGAAGTTGACTGCGCAGATTGAGATGTTGAAGGTGTTCGTGCTCTTGTCCATCCAAGGTCGTAGAACACTGGCTGCGATCAGGGCTGATGACTCGATCAAAATTAGAGCTACTGCCTGAACAATACCCGACTTCTGACCAAATGCAATGAACATTCCCTTGACGACAATGTAAACCAATGTAGGCAAAATAAAGTAGTAAGCTGTGGCACGGAACTGAACGTAGAGGAAACCCCATTTGTTGAGTGCGGTAGGATCCGAATACAGGATGTAAGCTGGGTTCTTGTGCATTTCCGTCGAGCGCTTCGCGATCCGAATAACTTTCATGGATGCCCATGCGAGTGTTCCAGACATACCGAAGAAGAAGAAGATGGCCAAGACGATCTCAGCAGGGGAATCATTTTGAGTGAATTCCCACAAGCAAAACACAGTCATCTGAGGGTAGCCAATAAGGACCATACGGTACATGATACCTTTGAGAACAATAAGCCAGCCATTTCGGAAGTCCTGGAACTTGTCGCTTTTCATCCAGCGTAATCGAACGGCCAGCTCACAGAACCCCTTGAACATAGCCACGAACAGGATGGTGAAGAAAATGAAAATACAGAAGAAAGCTAGACCTGTGAGGAACAGATTGGTAGCTTCGATGCTGTTGCGAAAAGCGACTCTCTTAATCCCACTAACGGTGTAGACTCCAGTGACGCCGCTGTCTCCATTGTTGCTTCGCTTCATCAATTCTTGACCAGCACGTTTGGCGAGTTGAGTGGATCGTTTTCCAAACGAGGATTCAGTTGATCGCTTCAAAACTTGAACGGATGTGGTGGTAAGCTTGTTGAGGAGAGTGTCGGGTGTACCGCCGGTGGATTTCTGGTACCAGGTTGCAATGTCTTGCATGAAATCAACCTCGATGATACCCATGCTCCAGTCAAAGTTCTGGGTCCAAGATTTCACAATCGGAGGGAGTTGAACAGCAGTAAGTCCGACCATAGCCTGAGCCTGGAAATAACCGAAAAGCGATAAGGCGTTTGCGGCAACATGCGCGGCGGTGTTCGAATGTCCTAATCCAGACGTGACGGCTGAAGCAACGAGAGCGAGGCCAGCAATAACTGCAGTTGTCCATCCCACGCCCTTTTGGTCAACGGTCTTACCATTTGACAAATTAGCCTCGACACAGGCTACACTCACCAATGGATTGTCGGTGGCATTGATGTGAACCCTGACCAGGGCATCCAGATCAGGCACGCCAAACGCGATACCGGGGATTTGGTCGATCGTGTCTTGCGAGAACTGGAAGTTGGAGAGAATGTCGATTTCGCCAGTAGCCATGGGGCACATTCCATCCATATCCTTGATGGTGCAAGGATCGACTTTGTCCTTAATGATGGAGAGTCCGTAGGCGAGGACTTCATATCCAAAGGTGACATTGCCCTGAACGGAGGAGACACCGAGGATATCAAACTGGAGGGTTCTATTGTCGGGAAAGAAGACGACATTGAACAAACTTGCAGTGAAACTCGAGTTGTCTTGGCAGGTATTGAGAGATTTCGACTCGATCAGTCGAGTCGCGGATGAGGTGGAGAGCAGCGATAGAACGGTTGTCAATAAGACAAATGGGGTAGACATTGAGGTCCTCATGATGGCGAGTGTGCGGTGAACCACGGCCGTCAAGGCTCGATGGAATTTGCTCTGCCTGAGACTTCCGCTTTCACAGCGAAGCCTTTGTTACTCTGTGGGTTGATCCTCCTCTCAAGATCTTTGTCAAGCCTGAGACAACCAGGTGTTTATGATGCTGAAAGTGATTGTGAATGTAGTTGAATTCTGAAAGGGGAGCAGTCGTATGGTTGTGTTTACGTAGGTATAAGGCTGGCCAGTGGTGGTTTAAAATAGCGCAAGTTGACCGGGTGAAATAGTGGTGGCGGGTTGGTTGACGGCAAGGGGGAGAGTTAGAACGACAGAGGTTGGAGATACTAGCTCACAAACGAGAGGGAAGATCGAATCGATAACGAGTGAATGTCGACCGCGATCAAGGGGTGATGGAGGAGGTGGTGGTGTGGTGTTGAAGAAGAAGAAGAAGAATGTGGATGGATGTGAATGTAGAGGAAGAAAGGAAAAGGATCGTGGGTAGGCAAGTGTATGGGGTTCAGGAGAGAGAGAGAGAGAGAGAGATGGGGAGATGACGAGAAGAGGCGGAGGGAGCGCAGATTTCCCCCAAATACGGGCACGGGTAGCGCTAAGACCCTCTCGGACAGAAAGGCTAAACCAGTTGTTAAATGAGACTTGGCATGAAGGAGCATGGAAACAGCCAATCATGGCTGATAAGCATTTCTTAGTCAGCCCCAGGAGAGTTTCTCGGGGTAGTCTTGCCAGGTCTTGATGAGTAAGATGAGTAATAAGGCCCTTTCGGCCATTATCGTCTATGGAGGTTGGAACGCGTGTCGGACCTTCACCAAGATCCTGCCCAGCTCTACGCAACGTAGCGTGTTCGTTACTAAGTAGGATGATTATCCACCCTCCACCACTCCACCAACTCCAGCCACCACCACGACTAATGGATACGTGATAGCGTCTTGTGGTTATGCTTGAGATAGAAAGAGAGAGAGAGAGAGATAGAGGAGGGGAGAGAACACGGATACGGCTTTCGGCGCAGTTACCAAAGTGATACGAGAGGAATACATACGGTAATGAACAATCCTCAACCACCACCACCACCAACCGCCTATCAATAAAGTACAGTACAGTACTGTAAGTGCTCGCGGCAACTGATATCTAATCACATCACGCTGGCTCACAAGGACCGGACCCAATAGCACAAGGGAACAAGAGAATAAGAGAAGCATACAAAGCGGTTTATAAAAACAATACATACATGCATACATCAAAGAGTACATCCAGTCCCGTACAGTACAGGACAAGACAGTGCATCGATCCAGGAAGTATATACGATTTACTACGGTACATAACATACGTGCTTTGGTCAAGAGTACTGTATGTACATTGTACAGTACTAATATAAGTACTCCGCATGGGTGGTTGCACGCACCAGTGTTTTACCACCCGCTTCACCCACCCAACCCGTCGCGGTTCCTGGCCTAACGATTTCAGACGGCAGCGGGCGACATGGGACATGGTCATGATGCTTTACTTACTACGAAGTACAACAGTAATAATATGGGTTACTGTACTGTATGGTGGATGGTGATGGCCGATGGATCTGGCCTACGGATGCTGTATGGTTGGTTGGTTGGCTGCCCCAAGTACCCATCCATGATCACATCCCATCAAATCCACATTGCTTGAATTGTGTAACACGCGAAGTTGCACATCATCTCGCCGATCAAGCTTGCACAGCCTCCTTCCAAATCTCTACGCTCTTGGAACGACGGTCACATTGTGTCAGATCACCTCTTCCTCACAGCTGACTTTGATGGGATTATGGGATGATGGATCACGGATCACAGATGGATAGAAGCCACCAATATATACATACTCCCTCCCTCTCACCTATTCCTACAGCAGGTTCAAAGGTCATGAAATAAGAATGCCAATTACTCGTCGAGTAATGTAGAGAGAGCATTTCTTCTCTGTTTGGTAGCGCTTCGACGCAACTGGTGGAAACTAGTCTGCTTTCCTGGCGTGACGTAAGTGAGTTCTATCATAATTAATATGCATTGCCTTAGTTATTATTATTATTATTATGAACTATATGTATATCTGTGTCTTGATATAAGCAAAGTGCGGTATATTCTTAAAGTCAATCTGGTATCACGGCGTCAATTTAACCTGCAAGCCGGGGAAACAATTCTACAGCCATTATTCCATACCCAGACTGCAACCTCAATCTAGAACACCGTTCATTCTTTGCACAAGCCAGATAATGATCCATGTCTCCTTTTCCAACTGAAGATGAAGTAGCACTCGGTCGTTGGTCAATGTCTTTGCCCCACCATTACAGAATCCTTCTATCAAATACCAATCTCTCCAATCCCTCCCACGACCCTTACACTTTATCCTTAAACCACATTCAAGCATCCAAGCCAGTCAGAGCGTCCGGACAAGTAGGAAACCACAAACATTTTGATTGAACCTCCCCATTCGCAAATGTTCTTTATCGGAAGATATCCATCCATCTATTACTATTAAGCACGATTCGTTCCTTTCTTGTTCTTCTTAAATCTCCCTCACCGTTTGCTCATGGCGAATCGGCCGGGGGGTTTACTTTTGAAACTTTTCCTATCCTCCTCTCAACTTCCTCCTTGGCATATGATCTCAAACGGCCAACACCACCACTTCCGGTTCCCGTGAAGCTTCGGATGTGTCAGGAGAAACAAAGGCGAGAAAAGGTTAAAGAGGTCACGTATGTTCATGCGCACAACACAACACATGCGGATCCGCTTGTGGAGCTAGAATCCTACTGTATGAAGAACGGGAAAGGCTTCTTCTATTGCTTCTTTATTCACTTGTCCAATGGTGATTGAAATTAATTGAAACTGCGGTCAACTCGCGTACTCGCACGGTACTCAAGTGTAAACAACAAACAGCTGGCGGCCATAGAACACGTGATGCACCATATTGTCCAATCCTGTGCAAGATCAGAAGATAGCTTCTATTTGGTACATTGAGACTCGGATAAATTATGTGGGAAAAATAAAGATACATGCGCGCAGGACAATGCTCGCTCATATAATATAAAGCTCAACATTGATACAAGAAGGAGGTTAAAACTACGTCAATGCTTAAGTAACGTGACTTCCCTCGTCTCCCCGACTTCCCGGGTTTTAGTCCCATATGGATGCCGCCGTCGGGTAAGGAGGATAGTTGAGAATCGGTATCCCGATTGAGACAGTTGACTTTATTTCCATGTTAAGAATTAGAGCGAATTTCAATCAAGAGGGTATGACGAAAGCGTTTCCGATATCGTAATATCTTACTCGAGGCACCTCTCTCGGATTTTCCACTTATCACACCCCTCCAAATAAACAATGGCACGCACAGTCAGGCTTGCTACTGTCCTCTCCGTGGTCTCACGGCCCCTAAAGCAGAAATCAAAGCAAACAAGATGTTTCTCAGCGGCTGCAAAACGTTCTACGGATGGGGTATTTACGGAGCTGACGGCAATGCGTACTCGCACGCCCTTTATAGAAGCCTTTAGTAAACAGCAAGAAAACAAGCTTGCGAAACCTGTTTCGACAGAAGATGTCGAGAGGGATCTATCGCCAAAGTCCATGTCTGATAGTTTCCATAAAGTGGTGAGTTTTACGTCACATGATGCTATCTTGTCCCATATCTCCTAACTCCAATATGTTGTATCCAGATAACTAAGCGGAACATAGATATTACCACTCGCCCGTGATCCATGGCTTTTGGATTCGTACATCAACTCATCCGGCCACATTCGGCTAGGGACCATTTTCATGGATCTCGATGCCCTCGCTGGAGTCGTGGCCTACAAGCATACGGGTGACGCAGTAATGACGGTTACGGCAGCAGTAGACAAAATCACCATTGCGCATCCCCTGAGTACTATTTGTGATTTGGAACTCAGTGGACAAGTCACATTTGCCACAGGAAGAAGTTCGATGGAGATCTCGCTACAGGTAGCTGCGGCACCGAAGGAGGGCGAAAGCGTGAAAGAAAGTGATATCTTGATGACCTGTGCTTTCACGATGGTTTCATTGGATCCAGCGACCAAGAAGCCCGTCAAGATCAGTCCTCTGATCACAGAAACTCCGGAAGAGAAAGCCCTGTTCCAGCAAGG
>Ga0247812_10002383_pt1 | contig 10562 bp, 7 predicted proteins | sample UWRJL149409B1_FD_178011 | JGI IMG/M metagenome (GOLD analysis project Ga0247812, IMG submission 178011) | Plant litter microbial communities from Arlington Agricultural Research Station in Wisconsin, United States - UWRJ-L149-409B-1 | ecosystem: Environmental > Terrestrial > Plant litter >...
CAAGGTAGCTACCGAAAAAGACCCGTACTGGAGGTGCCGCAACTGCGAACGCGTGCATTTGCACACGGGTTTCGGTTTGTGCACTCGCTGCGGCGAAGTGCTTGACAAGGTGCCAGTCGGCTACGCCGGCGACCTGTGGACGACCAACTTCCTTGGCAAGCGGATTGTTCGCGGCGCAGCCGACGGCGTGCCGCGTTTCCGTCTTCGGGTTGAAGAGTTAACTGGGCAAACCGAAGACTTCGCTGACAGACTGCGCAAGTTCAAAGGAATTTTCGTCAATGGAGAAAGCGAAACCGAAAAACGCGCCAGCGCCATCGACATGTTGTCCGTGACCACTACGATGGAAGTCGGGATCGATATCGGTGCGCTGCAATCGGTTTACCAGGCGAACATGCCGCCGCAGCGGTTCAACTACCAGCAACGCGTCGGCCGCGCCGGGCGCCGCGCTCAGGCGTTCTCTTTTGTCGTGACCTTCTGCCGCGGGCGGTCACACGATGCGTATTATTTTGCGCATCCTCATGCGATTACCGGCGACGCTCCGCCCCCGCCATTTTTGGCCGTCGAACACGATCCCATTCCGATGCGGCTGCTCCGCAAAGCATGGCTACGCGCAGCGTTTCAAAAGTTAAAAGACGACTGCCACAAAGCTGGCCAGTTATATCCTGGCGACGCGCTTACACCGCCAGATGTCCATGGAGAGTACGTGACGACGCACGACTATTACCATAATCCTGCTGCTCAGTGGCCTGTTCGGGTAGAAGCTGCCCTGATAGCCACGCTGCCCGCACGCGACGCGTTCCTGAAAGCCGCCGTTATTGGAGAACAGCGCAATCGACTGCTCGCCAACGCAACGCCGTCCAGGATTATCGAGGAAATAGAGTCGCTGCGGGTTCATGCCCCTGACGCTGACGTCGGCTTAGCGAAGTTTCTCGCCGAAGGGGGGCTTTTCCCAATGTACGGCATGCCAACCCGTGTCAGAAATCTCTATTTGGGACTGCGTACAGAGCGCGGTGAGAAAAATGAGTACGCATGGTCGACCATGGATCGCGACTTGGATATGGCCGTGCTCGAATACGCGCCAGGAAACTCCTTGGTGAAAGACAAGTTGCGGCACAAAGTGGTTGGGTTCACCAGTAACCTGACTGATCCGGTTAGTCGCGGCGCATTGACCGCTCAAGCAGTAGGACGCTGGTGGGAGACCGAGTCTTACGTGGCGCTATGCTCGGCCTGTGGTTCCGCTAAGTTCCTAGAAGAGCTACCTAGCGCCGATGCGTTATGTGAAGACTGCGAAGCCATCTTGCCAAGTGAAGCGTTTTCTCGATACGTAACGCCAGCTGCCTTCCGCACGGACTTTAGTCCTTCCAGTGACGATGAAACAACGCCGAGACTTTCGCAGAGGATGGTGGCAACAGTACTGAAGAAAGGGTTCCCTGTTGATCAGGCAAACATGCGAATCTGGCGCGGAGCGGGCGCGACCATTTTGCAATTGAACGATGGACCGATCGACGCCGACGGCGAGGCAACGCGCTTCACCGTCGACGAGACGGGGGACACGCGCGTTGCCATTCCTGGGTCTGGGCTCGCATTGAAACTGAAGGACGGACAAGCCATTGAAACCAGCGTACGCCAGAAGAACCCATATCGATGGCAGCTGTCAGAACCAGGCCAGCAAGGTCTGAGGGTCGGTCTTGTTTCTCGCAAAGAAACGGATGCGGTGTATCTGGAACTGCGCGAGTTTGACAAACGTCTCAATTTGGACTTCGTTGCGCGAAAAGGGAAGCATTCCGACATCGCCGCGCGTGCAGCAGCCATCAGTGCTACGCAAATCCTGGTACAGCGAGCGGCGCTCGAGCTTGACGTCTCGCCGGAAGAGTTCGAAGCCTTGGAGCCTCGGCTACGGGGCGGAAAGCCTATGCTGCAGATTGCAGACGCCCTGATCAACGGATCTGGTCTATGCCGCCGACTTGGTGAGCCAAGTGTTCCGGGCGGGAATTCGTATATTGGACAAATTGTTGAGGCGATTTTATCGCGTGATGACGCCTGGCCGCTCAAAGATTTTGTCGAGACGCAACCACACGGTGTTCATCACCAGGATCAGTGCATGACGTCGTGCTACCGCTGTGTTCAAAGGTTCAGCAACCGGAGCTACCACGGCTTGCTTGACTGGCGGCTCGGCTTGGCGTATTTGCGCGTGTTGGTCAACCCAGCGTATGGCTGCGGCCTCAATCAAGCAGAAGACGAGTTGCCTGAGTTGGTGGGATGGCGTAAGCGAGCGCATGCACTTGCCGACGAAGTGGCGTTAATGCGGCCGAGCGCGATGCACAGCGAAATATTGCCCCACACTGGGCTACCATGCATCGTTGAGCAGAGCGGTAAGGAGACTTGGCGCTACGTCGTGCTCCACCCCCTCTGGAAAAAAGACGTGGAAGCGCTCAGCGTGATTTTAGGAAGTGACTATCAAGAAGGGATGCTCCCTGTCGATACTTACAATCTTGAGCGGCGCCCACTTCGCGTGTTAGCGAATTTACGGGAACGGCGCGCCAGTCAGCCGGAATAGTTCTTAACCCAGTACTGGCAACTTACTAAACTGGCGGAGCAAGCTGCAAGGCCTAGGATGAAGTCACCCCACTCTGAGGAACAGAGTGTTGCAATTTACTCGATCTTCGTTACCTTAGTGACTTCATCCCAGCATGAAAATGCTTAAGTCTGATATGCCAGTATCCTTGTACCGACAGGCGGTTGCACTGACAGCCAAAGGCAGTATTGATCTTGATGGTCAACACGACCTTGGCGATATGTCACTCACTACCTCGCCGCGGCTGACTCCGATTCAGCTCATCGGCCTATTGCCGCCAAACCTTAGCGGCCATTGGCGAATTGTTTCGTACGTGACGAACACGTCCCGATTAGCCATAGTTCCTCTACATCGCGAAAGCTAAGCGTGAAGCGGAGTAGCGTCCCACATGGCTGATGATCTTAATGATTAGCGAAAGCCACGATAAGTTAGTGATTTGCTATCTCAACATGTTACACAATCTGTCGCCGTTATAGCTCGACCGTACCGATCATCCCATTGTGACGAACGGTTAGTAATACTAGACTTTGCCGAAGAGCATCCTAGGTATTTCGGATAAAATGATGCATATGCCAACCTCTTTCATGTCGCCTGATTTTATGCTGCAGGATTGCTCCCACGAGCAGTCAGATTCAGTTCCAAGCATCCCACCTGCGGCCGCTCCAAAACCGTCGTTGTCCTACCTTGAGTTTTTCGCGGGTAGCGGCCTTGTGGCAGAGGGTTTGAAAGACGTTTTCAAGCCCGTCTGGGCCAACGATATCGACGCAAAAAAAGCTGCGGTCTACACTGCTAACCACTCAGGAAAACATTTCCATTTAGGATCGATTGCGGATGTCAAAGGAAGCGCGCTCCCTGTTGCTCAGCTTGCGTGGGCGTCGTTCCCTTGCCAAGACCTCTCCCTTGCTGGATTGGCAGAAGGTATTCACGGAAAGCGCAGTGGCTTGGTTTGGGAATGGCTCCACGTTATCGACGAAATGCCCGAGCCTCCACCGTTCTTGGTGGCCGAAAATGTCTTAGGGCTGGTTTCTTCCAGCGGCGGTGCGCACTACCGTACTTTACATGAGGCGCTAGTTCAGCGAGGCTATAGGGTTGGAGCTATGTTGATTGATGCCGTCCATTTTTTACCGCAGTCCAGGCCACGTATCTTTGTGGTGGCCATTAAACGTGAGCTGGCTATCCCGGCTGAACTCGAGCGCGCCACTCCTTCCTGGTGTCATCCGGATGCGGTTCGCAAGGCCGCAGTGGGTCTGAAGGACTGGGTGTGGTGGGACTTACCTCAGCCAAACGTGCGCGTCCAGCCATTGTCCGACATCATCGATTTCGGCGCCGCATATTCGGGGGCGAAAGCAGAAGAGCGAACTCTTGGATTGATATCGCCGAAGCACGCTGATTTTTTAAACGCGATCCCGGAGCATGAGCTTGTCATTGCGCCAGGCTATAAGCGGATGCGGGGGGGCAAGCAAGTATTGGAACTGCGCTTTGACAATGTAGCCGGCTGCCTTCGAACTCCAAGCGGCGGCAGCAGCCGTCAAGTTCTGGTCATTCGTGAGAACGGTAAGCTGCAAAGCCGCTTGCTCACTGTGCGAGAAACAGCGCGCCTTATGGGCGCTCCGGATACCTACAAAATACCTGGTACCTACACCGACGGCTATAAGGCGATGGGAGACGCGGTGGCTGTGCCCGTCGCCAAATGGCTTGCGACCAAACTTCTTTCTCCTCTCGCGAACGCCAATGCCGCTCAACACAAACCATGAGTCAGCGCTCGCTACGTATGTGGTGATGTCCTTTGCTCAAAAATTGCTGGCGTACTGAAGTTTTCAGGTTGGCTGGCCCGCATCAGTACCTCGCGATGCGATGCTAGTTGCGAGGAGGAGAAGGGCTGGCTTCCTCTATCAGATCTAGTGCTGCAAGCTGCGTTTCTACAACCTCCGGCATGAGGAAGTTGCTGATCCGTTCCAAGTTGGAGAGCGTGCGCATTACGTAGCTTATTTGCGTGAGTGTGTCTTGAGAGGTCTGGCTACCGACCGATCTGTTAGGCGGCTGTGCAGATATGCGCGCACGCCGTCGGCCGCGTAGCCCTGGCCTTCCGCCAACATCTCTGCTCTGGCGTCACGTGCTTGCACGATGAAGGCTGCACGCTGCTCGACTGCATAGACGGCTTGCCGGATCGCATCGACCATGAATGCGTGCGGGCTGATGCCAAGCGCTTGCGCGGCATCGATTGCGCGCTGCTTGATTTCATCGGGAAGTTTCAATAAGGTCGTCGACATGGATTGTGCCTTGTTTGCGGGTGCCATTCAGGTAACGCCGCGGCGCTGCGGATTCACGCGGTGGATCATCAGCACCGCCTACCGAATAAGCGTCCCGGCCCCCGCCGCCATCTTCCGCAGATACGCCAGCTTCGCCGCATACACCTCGCGCATGTCCTGCCGCGTGCTGTGATCGACCGCCAGCGCGATCTGTTCCCGTGCATCGCGCACGTGCCCCAGCTGCAGATGGGCGACGCCCAGCCAGAACCGGAACTCGTCGTTGTACGGTGCGCGCCGCACCTCGCGCGCGAAGTGGGCCACCGCATCGTCATACCGGCCGGCCTTGAGCGCGGCCGTGCCCAGGTCGAAGTAGTGGTACGGCGGCGTCGGATCGACCGCCGCGATACGCGCGGCCAGCGCCGCTGCTTCCAGCGGCCGGCCGAGCGCTACCAGCACCGGCTGCAGGTTGTGCAACACCGCCAGGTTCTCGGGCTCGCGCACCAACGCCGCCTGGAACGCGCGCTCGGCCAGTGCCGGTTCGCCGTGCCGCTGGTAGATCACGCCCAGCGTGTTGAGCGTGCTCGCCACGCCAGGGCGCGCCAGGACCGCCGCGCGCGCCCACCAGTAGGCGTCGTCGCGCCGGCCTTGCACCAGTGCTTCGGCTGCGCGGTTGTTCAGGAACAGGGCGACGATGTCGTCTTCTTCGAGCTCGCGTGTGCGCAGGCGCGCGGCCTCGTCACGCGGGATGAAATCGACGACCAGCACGCGCTGCGGGTGGTAGCCGCGCGGCGCGTCGGCCGGACGTTCGCCCAGGCTGACGTTGATGTGGGAGCTGGACAGGTACAGGCCCGCAGTGCGGCTCCAGGTGTTGTCGACGTCCACGCTCTGGAACCGGACCGGCATGCCCAGCTCTTTGGCAAAGGCCGCCGTCATGATCACCAGCGACAGGCAGTTGCCCGTGCGCGCGGCGTAGGTCTGGCTGGCGGTGCGGGTGGTAGTCGATTCGTATTCGAGCTTGAGGTCGGACTTGCTGTAGAGCGCATCGACTAGGCCGTGCTGCAGGCCTTTGGTGCGCAGGCGCGACGTGAATGCGCTGCTGTTCAGGTAAGTGCGCATCGCGGGACTGAGCGCGAACAGGTCGTGCGCGCCGATGGGCTCGGAGGGTGGCGCGAAGCGCGCATCGGCAAACAGGGCCGCTGGCGGGGTAGGGGGAGGATCGAGACTGGCGCAGCCGGCCAGCAGCATGCTTAACAACAGCCAACCGAACGACAGCCAATTGAACAAGACCCCGCGCATGGCGCCTCCTGCAAACGAGCGTACTGACAAGGCAGTATCCGCTCCCTTGCGGGCGAAGTCAAAACTCAGTCTTCGTGAAACGCTTCCAGCAGTTCGTCCATGATCTCGGCGGTTTCTTCGTCTGACAGGCCCAGGTACGCGCAGGCCGCGACGCCGCCCTTGTTCCATTCGTTCGACTCGGCGTGGCCCTGGTAGCGGCAGATCGCGTTCTCGGCCAGCAGCGACAGGGCAACCAGCGAGCGCACCGGCCCTGCGGTGGCAGCGTCGTCGATCACGGCGAAGTCGTGATGGTGCAGGATGGCCCAGGCCACGTGGTCGGACAGTCCCCAGTTACGGGCCAGCAGGCAGCCCATCGCGGCGTGGCTGGTCGCGTGGCGTTCGTTTTCGAGGTCGGTGAACGGGCGATGGGCTTCCATCGACGCCGCGCCGTAGGTTGCTTCGTAGTCCTTGAAGCGGTCCATCAGGAGCGGCACGCCGGTGTCGCAGAACAGGCCGAACGTGTGCGCCACGTCGGCCTCGCCCATGCGCAGGCGGCGTGTCAGGAACACCATTGCGTGCGCGCGGCGGGTCGAGATGTCCCAGAAGCTGGCCAGCGCGGCGCTGTTGACGGGAATCGCCTGGCGCGCCAGCAGCCCGGTCATCAGGGCGGCGACCTGGTTAATCCCCAGGAACAGGATGGCCTGCTCGATCGACTTGGCCTTGCGCCGGCCACCGTAGACGGCCGAATTGGCCAGCTTGAGCAGGGCGCCGGACATGCCGACATCACTCGCCACGATCTTGCCGATGGCGTCGGGCGATGGATCGTCGGCCCCCAGCTCGCGCTGCAGATCGGCGAGCAGGCTCGGCCGCGGCGGAATGCGGATCGACTTGATCAGGGCATCGACCTGGTCGGTTTGGGGGGCGGACTCGACGACGGTATTCATGAAATGGCGGGGCGCGAGAGGGCATCTCGGACGTTGCGGGGGAACGTGTCACTATACTCCAGCCGCCAAAATATTGCAGCAAGGCAATGTGCAAATCGACTGGCTAATGTGGCAATTCCACCATAGCGCCAAGTCACTGGCGTGCGCGCTAGAATCCAGCCATGGCTATTTCGACAATTGCAGGAATTGATTTTTCCGCCGACGCCGCCACCGTGGCGCGCCAGCTGATCGGGGTGACGGTGCTGCTCGACGGGGTGGGTGGGTGCATCGTCGAGACCGAAGCCTATGACCGCGAAGATGCGGCCTCGCACGCGTTTGCCGGCGAGACCGAGCGCAATGCGTCGATGTTCGGTCCGCCCGCGCATGCCTACGTGTATCGCTCATACGGCATCCACTGGTGCCTGAACTTCGTGTGCCGCGAAGCGGGGCATGGGGCAGGGGTATTGATCCGCGCGCTGGAGCCGGTGGCGGGGCTGGACACCATGCGCGCCCGCCGTGATGCGCTGGAAGAGCGCGCGCTGTGTTCGGGGCCGGGCAAGTTGTGCCAGGCGCTGGGCGTGACGCGTGCGCACGACGGAATGGCGCTGGAGGGGGCGTCGTTTACCTTGCTGCCGGCAGAGGCGGGACTGGTCGTCGTGGAAGGCATCCGCATCGGCATCTCGAAGGCGGTCGATGTGCCGTGGCGCTTCGGCCTGGCCGGCTCGCGCTTTCTGAGCCGGCCAATCCGTCGCTAGGCCAATCCGAGGCTAAGCCGACCCGCGCCGGCGCGCCGGCGGCAGGGCCGGCACCGGCTTCGCGCGCATCGTACTGGCGCGGCTGCGGCGATCGGCCACGCCCTGGAAGCCCACCGCCAGCGTGTCGTCGTGCGCGTCTTCCATCTGCTCCACCTCTTCGACGTCATCGTCACCCGGCGCAATGCGGAAGATCGCCACGGCCTTGGCCAGGTTGACCGTCTGCTCGTTCAGGCTTTCGGCCGCTGCTGCGGCCTGTTCGACCAGCGCCGCATTCTGCTGCGTCATGCTGTCCATCTGCCCGACCGCGCGATTGACGTCGGCGATGCCGTCGGCCTGCTCGGTGCTGGCGATGCTGATGCGCCCGATGATGTCGTTCACCTGGCGCACCGACGAGACGATGTCGCCCATGCTGGCGCCGGCTTCGCTCACCGACGCGTTGCCCCGTTCGATGATGCTGACCGAGTCCGCGATCAGGCCCTTGATTTCCTTGGCCGCTGCCGCCGAGCGCTGCGCCAGCGTGCGCACTTCGGACGCCACCACGGCAAAGCCGCGCCCCTGCTCGCCGGCGCGCGCCGCTTCCACCGCCGCGTTCAGGGCCAGGATATTGGTCTGAAACGAGATGCCGTCGATGACGCCGATGATCTCGACGATTTTGCGCGAGCTGGCCTGGATCGATTCCATCGTCGTTACCGCGCCTTGTACCGCCTGGCCGCCGCGCGCAGCCAGCTGCGCCGCTTCGGCCGCCAGTTCGGACGCCTGGCGCGCATTGGTGGCGTTGTCCTTCACCGCGGTGGTGAGCGTCTCCATCGTGCTGGCGGTCTGCTCGAGCGAGCTGGCCTGCATCTCGGTGCGGCTCGACAGGTCCATATTGCCGGTGGCGATTTCGCGTGACGCCGTGTCGATCGAGCGCACCGCCGTCATCACGCTGCGCAGCGCGGCATTCAGGCGCGCGATCGTGTGATCGAGTGCGCGGCCCGTGTCGGCGATTTCGTCGCGGCCCTGCGGGTCCACGGGCGGCGCGTCGAGCCGGCCTTCGGCCAGCTCGCCGACCGTGTGCGCGATCGAGTGGATCCCGGCCAGCATCGCACGCCGCACCAGCATCGTCACCGCCAGCGACAGTGCGATCGACAGCAGCACCAGGCCGGCCATGGTCCAGCCCAGCGTGCGAAACTCGGCCCTGGCGGCGGCGTAGGCCGCCTGGTTCATGGTCTTTTCGATCTGCGCAAGCTGGGTCAGCGCGGCGTCGAGCGCGCCGAACTGCTGCTCGGCCTTCTGCATCGCATTGGTGGCGATCGACTGGTCGACGGCCGCCATCTCGATCGTCTCGCCGATTGCCTTGCGATAGCGCCCCAGTGCCGCCTGCGATGCCGTGACCGGCGCGCGTTCTTCGCTTTCGGCGGCGTGCGCGAACTTGCCCAGTTTGTCGCCGATGGCGGCGTGCCGGCGGCCGATGTCGGCCGTCAGTGCGCGCAAGCGGTTCTCGGCGAAGCTGCCATTGGTCCAGGCCAGCAACTGGTAGGCATTGGCATGGGCGAAGCGTGCCTCGCCGGCGACATCGGCCACCGCCTGCAGGCGTGCGGCGCGCACCTGCACCATGTGTTCGAGCGAGGCGTTCTGGCGCACCATGCCATAGTAGGCGGCGCCTGACAGCATGGTCAGCAGCACGAGCACGAGGCCCGGGGCCAGCAGCAGTTTCTGGCCGATCCGCAGTTTGTTCAGCATGGGTCACTCCACAAAAAAAGCTGCCATCGCGGGCAGGGCGACGGCAGCGACAGCAGGGGGTGCGCGAGGCCGGCGCAGGCTTATTTCTTGTAGATGCCCGCTTCGAGCACCACGCCATCGACCAGCAGGATGTAGGTGGTCTTGGGTTCGATCTTGCCGGTGGTGGGATTCTTGTACTGGTAATCGACCCAGCCTTTGCCCTTGGCGGCGGCCAGTTCGATGATCTCGCGCCGGTACTTTTTGCCGTTTGCATCGGGTACGTCGGTCAGATCCTTGCCGACGATCGACGGGTTGTACGGGTGGGCCAGCACGATGCCGGTCTTGACGTCGCGCAAGTCGATATACAGCGGGCCCTGGACGAAATCCGGATCCTTGGCGTTGATGCGCTTCATCATTTCATCTTTGCCCTTGGCCTTGATCAGGGCGGCGCCGCGCTCGGCCATGGCGATGGCGTCCTTCTCGGTCGGTTCATTGGCCAGGGCGGCGGTCGAGGCCAGCCCCAGGCACAGGGCGGCGGCGGTAGCGATCAGTTTCATGGTGGTGCTTCCTTTCGCGGTAAATGCCTCGGAAATATTGCTTAAGTGCATTCACTACTCTAGCGGCGCGTGCCCGAGCCGGATTGCGCACGCACAAGCGCGTGGAAATCGTGCGAGCGCCGTTGCGCCAATGCCGCACTTTTTCCTACAACAGCCCGTGATTGTCCTATTCACGCAGTCAGACACCATCTCATTGATTGATGGCAATTGCTGTCCATTTGGCCTCCCTAAGATGGGTTCTTTCCGGCAATCCGCCGCCTTCCCATCGTCTTCTTCTGGAGATCTTCGTGAACACGACTGCAACGACGCCCACCAAGTTCAAGCCCTTCACGCGCCAGTCGATCGTGACCGCGCGCCAATGGGAATGGCTCACGCCCGAGCTGCAGGAAGCCGTGCAGGTGGTCTCGCACGTGCTGCCGTTTCGCACCAATGCGTATGTGATGGATACGCTGATCGACTGGTCGCGGGTGCCGGACGATCCGATCTACCGCCTGACGTTCCCGCACCGCGACATGCTGCCGGGCGCC
>Ga0247812_10002384_pt1 | contig 10560 bp, 7 predicted proteins | sample UWRJL149409B1_FD_178011 | JGI IMG/M metagenome (GOLD analysis project Ga0247812, IMG submission 178011) | Plant litter microbial communities from Arlington Agricultural Research Station in Wisconsin, United States - UWRJ-L149-409B-1 | ecosystem: Environmental > Terrestrial > Plant litter >...
TGCGGACATATCGGTAGCGCCGACCCACGGTCGGCGAGCGCAGCGGGCCGTTGGCGGAAACACTCCGCCGAGCACGGCTCGGCGCTACCGCCTTCGTCAGGTCATTGCGGGCATGGAATCTGCCGTGCGTGCAGATATCGGTAGCGCCGACCCACGGTCGGCGAGCGCAGCGGGCCGTTGGCGGAAACATTCCGCCGAGCACGGCTCGGCGCTACCGTTCTTTCTTCATTTTTTCAGCGTGGGTGGCGGGCACCGAAACCTGTCAGAGGGCCGGGCGGTGGGGCTGGGCGGGGGCGTTGAGCGCCATGGATGGCGCGAAACGAGGCACGTATGGATGCGGCTATTGCCGTCCCCCTCCCAGCCCCACCACCCGGCCCAGCACCAGATGCAGCCCCCCCACTCGCGAGGGGCTCAGCCGTTCGACCCACTATCCGCGTGGACGCCGCGACGGCACCAGCGCAAACGTATCCACCGCGAGCTTCTCGGCATGGTTCAACCACGCGCGGATCTCCAGGTCATCCACTTCATGATCCAGGCCAAAGCTCAGGTTGATGCGGCCGCTGGCATCGGGCTGTACCCACTGCTGGGCCAGCACCACCTGCCGCTGCGATGACACCGCTTCGATCCAGAAGCCCCGCTGCGGCTGTGTACTCGCCACCAGTTCCAGCATGTACTGGCCAGCACGGGTACGACGGCCCTTGTCGGTGATCATGTGGGCCTGGCGAACGCTCGGACGCGGACCATCGAAGGCATCCAGCGCTGCATCCACCTGCACACCACCGCGCAGGTCATCGTCGCGATACAGCTTGATCCCGTTTTCGCGGTTCACCAGCAACGCGCACCAGTCACCGTCGGCCGAGCCATCCTCAAAGGCGGTGCAACGGTCCACGTAAGCCAGCGTGCTGTCCTTGTCGGCTTCATCGAACTGGCGCGAGGTGTTTTCCAGGTAGACCGTCTTCAGCGCCCAGTCCTTGTCGTACTCCAGCAGCACCGGCGGCTGTACGTGCTGCACGCCGACGATCACCTGGTTGCTGTCGTCGATGCGCAGTTCTCGCGTCGGCTCGCCCAGCCACAACGAGCGGGCAAAGGCGAGGTACTTGGGATAATCGCGTCCGTTGTCCTTGCGTGCGGCGACACTGGCACTGGCCGGCCGCTGCGGATCGATCAACGAGCGGCCGAAGCCGATGCGCTGGATGGCGGGATCCAGCAGGCTGAGCAGGGTCGCGCCGCTGTCCAGTGTGGTGGCATCGTCCACCTGCAGTTGGCGCGGTTCGATGTCCTTGCCGACGAACAGCAGCAGGTTCTCGCGCTCCTGCTTGGCCAGTACGTGGCTGAGGTCGTTGGGCATCGCCAGGTGATCGGACGACACGACGATCAGCGTGTCCTTGCCGTGCGGGCTGGCCTGGATACGCTCCACCAGCTGCGAGATCAGACGATCCGTGCACTTCAGCGCGTTCAGCAGGCCGATGTTGCCGTGCGGGCTTTCGTAGCGTTCGTTTTTGCATGACACCGGCAGGTGGCCGGCCGGATGATGAGTGTCCATGGTCAGCGTGGTGAGCATGAAGGGCTCGCCGGCACGCGACAACTGCTCGAAGCGGCGATAGGCGGTGTCCAGCAGCACGTCGTCATGCACGCCCCACGCGGAGTAGTGGATGCGACCGACCTTCTTCTGCTGCTTGAACCAGGCAAGGTCGTGCACTTCGTCAAAGCCGTGGCTGGCAAGGAACTGGCCCTTGCCGGCGAACTGACCGTTGGCGCCACCCAGGTAGTGGTTGGTGTAGCCCTGCTGCTTGAGGTAGTCGCCCAGGCAGACCGCCTTGGGCAGGAAGCTGCCCATACGGTCCATGCTGTTCTCATCGCCCTGTGCGGTCGTCAGGGGTACGCCACACATTGATGCGACGAGTCCGGCAATGGTCCAGCCGCTGCCTTCCGGCGAATCCAGCCCACGCACATCCAGCGATCGGGCAGCCAAGCGGTTGAGATTCGGCATCAGGCCGGGGAATACCTTCTCGTCGAGATAGGTGCGTTCCAGGCTTTCGCCGTAGATCCAGACGATGTTGCGCGGACGCTGCAGCGGCTGCGTCGGTACTTGGTATTCCGGGGCGATCTCCGCGAAATCCACCGGGCGCAGCTGGTAGTAGAGGCGCTGCCCATCGGCGAACAGCGGGCTGACAAACACCGCGACCAACCACAGCCCGGCAAAGCCGGCGAACAGTGTCTTGCCGCGGCCGGGTCGTTGCCAGCGCTTGATGCGTACAAGGGCAAGGGGCAGCAGGGACACCAGCAACAGGGCGACATAGCCTGCGATGACCCGCTTGAAATCGGAGACGCCGGCGCCTTCCATGTCGGCGCCCAAGTGATACAGCGTGGCGGCGTTCAAGCCATCGCCGGACAACTGATCCACCAACCACCACGTGCTCAAGGCGATCAGCAGTACCGAAAGCAGGCCGGCCTTCCACCACAACCACTTGCTGGAAACCAGCAACAGCCAGGCAAGCACGAACAGCGTAAGCAACAAAATCCAGAGCATGGGCATATTCGGCAGTGACGGAGGTGGTGATGGACGTCGTACCGACGCGTGTCCATCTCGACCGGACTGCCAACCACACCAACATGACAGACCGATGACCCGATCATGCCTGCACGAACCTGACTGAAATGTTTGCCGAAAACGACGAAAGCGGAGAAAACGTCAGCTTTGTGGCGTTCCTGTGAATCCCGCGATGGCGCGTGGGGCGATGCGCATTGGTAGAGCCGACTTCAGTCGGCTGGCTTCAACGGCGTTGCATCAGCAGCCGACTGAAGTCGGCTCTACCTGTCGGCTGGCATCGAGGGTGGTGCACGAGCAGCCGACTGAAGTCGGCTCTACCTGTCGGCTCTACCCGGGGGCTCTACCGGTGGCCGCGTTCTTCGCGGGCGCGGGCGCGACGGTCGAACAGCAGTGCGCTGGTGATGATGCCCAGGCCGAGGAACACGCCGATCATCATCAGGATCATCGCGATGGCGGGATAGCCGAACAGGTGCACGCCGTTGTCCACCTTCATCATCAGCGCCGATGCGAGAATCAGCGCGGCGGTGACGATGCCGGCCGACACGCGGTTGGCGATCTTCTGCAGGTTTTCCATCAGGCGCGATTCTTCCAGCCCCGTCACCTTCATCTGCAGCCGGTTTTCGGCCAGCAATGCCAGGATGTCGGTCATCTTGCGCGGGCCGACGCGCAGCAGCTCCTGCACCTCCATCGCTTCGCTGGCCAGGTTGGCTGCCGACAATGATTTCTTCAGCCGCGCGCGCATCACGTGCTGAAGCTGCTTCTCCACGATGCGTCGCGTATCCAGTGTCGGTGACAGCAGGCGGCACACCGTTTCCAGGTTCAACAGGGCCTTGCCGATCAGGCTCAGCTCCGGCGGCGTGCGCAGGCCGCTGGCGGTGGCGATGCGCACCATGTCCAGCACCACGCGGCCTTCGGAGTAGTGATTGCTGGCGGCATAGCGCGCAATCATCTGGCCGGTCTCGCGCAGGTAGCGTTCTTCTTCGAACGATTCCAGCCGCGTGCTGATCGCGATGATCTCGTCGGCGACTTCCTCGCCACGACCATCCACCGCAGCGAACAAGACCTTCAGCAGACGCTCGCGCAGGCGCGGTGGCATGTGCGCAACCATGCCCAGATCGAAGATGGCCAAGCGGCCGTCGTGGGTCACGCGCAGGTTGCCGGGATGCGGGTCGGCGTGGATCTCGCCGTGCACGAAGATCTGGTCCAGATAGCCGCGGATCAACGCAGCCGCCAGCGGGTCCATCGAGTGTTCGGTGCGCCGGATATCCGGAATCATGTCCACGCGCACGCCGTCGGCCAGTTGCATCGTCAGCACGCGGTTACTGCAGTAGTCCCAGATGGGCTGCGGTACCCACAGTGGCTTGAACGGGCGCAGGTGTTGGCCGAAGCGCTGCAGGTTCTCTGCTTCTGCCTGGTAATCCAGCTCCTGCATCAGGGTCTTGGCGAACTCGTTCAACCAGTCGCGCAGGCGCACACGGCGGCCCACCTGGGTCAGGTGGTCGGCGGCCAAGGCAAAGCTGCGCAGCGCCTCCAGGTCTGACCGCAGCTGCGCGGCGACTTCGGGCTTCTGCACTTTGACGGCGACTTCGCGGCCATCGCGCAGCGTCGCGCGGTGCACCTGGGCGATGGAGGCGCAGCCCAGCGGGACGGGGTCGAAGCTGGCGAACAACGTGGAGACGGTGGCGCCCAGTTCCTTTTCGATGATGGCGTGGATCCGCTCCACCGGGATCGGCGCGACGCTTTCCTGCATCCGCTCCAGCGCTGTGGCGAACTCCACGGGCACCATGTCAGGCCGGGTGGACAGCATCTGCCCCAGCTTGACGAAGGTCGGGCCGAGGGATTCCAGGTCGGTGACGAACTGCTCCGGATTGCCGTCCGGCGGCACGTCGGGTGCGCCTGCAGCGTCCAGGTTCATGCCGGAGAACACGCCGGAATTGCGGTAGCGCATCAACAGCCGCAGGATCTGGCTGCGGCGGTTCATGCCGGTGATCAGCGGCGGGTTGGCAGACGCGGCAGGCGGGTTGTTCAAGCAGGACTCCGCGATGGTGCAGGAGGCCCAGTGTGGCGGGGGGAAGGTGGTGGAGTGGTGAATCCCGGATGTAGTTTGGGATTCACGCCTTTTAGGTCAGAATCCGCCTTCTTCCTCCCCCTTTGATGATGGACCCTCCATGGCCGGTGCCAGCCTGTTTACCCTGCTTGATGACATCGCCACGCTGCTGGACGATGTGGCGGTCCTGACCAAGGTCGCTGCGAAGAAGACGGCCGGTGTGCTGGGAGACGATCTGGCGCTCAATGCACAGCAGGTTACGGGCATGAGCGCGAACCGCGAACTGCCGGTGATCTGGGCGGTGGCCAAGGGCTCGTTCGTCAACAAGCTGATCCTGGTGCCGGCGGCGTTGGCGATCAGTGCCCTGGAGGCGTGGCTGAAGTCCCGCGGGTACAACGTGCCGCTGATCGTGCCGTTGATGATGCTGGGCGGTGCCTTCCTCTGCTACGAGGGCGTGGAGAAGCTGGCACACCGCTTCCTGCACCCGGCCGAGGAGGACGAAGCGAAGCAGGCAGAGCGGCGGCAGGCGCTGGCCGATGACACGGTGGACATGGTGGCCTTCGAGAAGGACAAGGTGAAGGGCGCTATCCGCACCGATTTCATCCTGTCGGCCGAGGTGATCGTGTTGACCCTGGGCGTGGTGGTGTCTTCCGGCGCGGCCTTCATGCAGCAGGTGCTGACGCTGAGCGTGGTGGCCGTGGCGATGACGGTGTTCGTCTACGGACTGGTGGGTGGCATCGTCAAGATCGACGATGCGGGCCTGTATCTGGCGAAGAAGGGTGGTGCGGTGGCCGCGTTTGGACGCGGCATGGTGGCCGGTGCCCCGTGGCTGATGAAGTTCCTGTCCATCGCCGGTACGGCTGCGATGTTCCTGGTCGGCGGAGGCATCCTGGTACACAACGTGCCGCCGCTGCACCACTGGGTGCTGGAGCATGGCGGCGAAGGCCAGTGGGCCTGGCTGATCAACGCACTGGTGAACGTGGGCGTGGGCCTGGTGGTCGGCGCGCTGGTGCTGGGCGCGGTGATGCTGGTGCAGAAGCTGCGCGGTAAGCCCGCACACTGAAAGCCGGACGGGTCAACGTCCGTGGGCCTACTGGATCAACGTCCGTGGGTCGACCGGTAGTGACGGCCGCTGGCCGTCAAAGACGCACGCGTTGACGGCCAGCGGCCGTCACTACCGAAGGCGGAGATCCTGACGGCCAGCGGCCGTCACTACCGAAGGCGGAGATCCTGACGGCCAGCGGCCGTCACTACCCGAAGCGGTCGTCCGTACCGGGTCAACCGGCCTGTACGCGGTTGCGGCCTTCGCGCTTGGCGGCGTACAGGGCCTCGTCGGCACGACGCAGCAGGGTGTCGGCGCTGTCGCCCGGCTGCCACTGCGTCAATCCGGCGCTGAAGTGCACCGGCACGCGGTGATCCTGCACGTGCAGCACGCGCTGCGCCAGCGAACGCTGCAGGCGCTGCAGGGTCGACATGCTGTCGGCCCCGGGGGTATCGGGCATCACCAGCACGAACTCGTCGCCGCCCAGCCGCGCCACGCTGTCACTGGCCCGCAGCAGCAGTTGGCAGACACTGACGAAATGGCGAAGCACGGCGTCACCGCCTGCGTGGCCGTACAGGGAATTGGTCTGGCCGAACTCGTCCAGGTCGATCACCGCTACCGACAGCGCGCTGCCGCCCCGCGATGAGCGGGCGAGTTCGGATTGCAGCAGGTCATCCAGCCCACGCCGGTTGAGCGCGCCGGTCAGGGGATCGGTGCGGACCAGGTCGGTCACTTCGCGCAGGTCATTCTCCAGCTGGGCGATGCGCTGCTCGGCCACTTCCACTTCCAGCCGCGCATTGGCCAGGTGATCGCGGGCCTGCGCGGCCTGTTGCTGCACGCGTCCGGTGTCCTGCAGCACGCCCTGCAGCAGGTGGTTGAGATCGGCGATGCTGCGCGCCTCGCGCAGGGCCAACGCGTAGCTGCTGATGCGATCGTGGTACTCGCCGGTGCTGTTGGCCATGCCATCGAGCTGTTGCACGAAATCGCCCATCAGCCCGCGCATGGCCGCCTTGGAATCGGCGATGCCCTGCTTGAGCAGGCCCTGCTTGTAGATGACCTGGCGCAGCTCGGCGCGGGTGCGCTCTACGGCCGCCGTATCCAGGGGGCCGGCCAGCAGCTGGCGCACCGCATCGATCTGTCCGTGCAGCCACGCGCCGTCGTCCAGCAGCTCGCTGATGTTTTCCAGCAGCAGGTCGAACAGGCCCAACAGCAGTTCGTCGCGTTCCTGCCACGCCTCGCTGCGTACGCCGATCTGGTGGCCCAGCTCGCGCAGGCTGTTCTCCAGTCCATCCAGTGGCTGCCCGGGCTGCCACTGCTTCCATGCGGCGGCCTGGGTGATGGCCTGCTCGCGCAACTGCGGGTCGTGCTGCAGCAGGCTGGCCACGGTGATGCCCAGCACGTGGCGCAGCTGCTCGCGCAGTCGCTCGCTGTCGGGCTGGCCGGCGGGCGAATGCTGTTCGATGGTGCGGATGTATTTGTCGATCAGCTGGCGCATCGCCCGGCCATACCGCGGCCAGTCCGCGCTGGCCTGCGCCGACTGCAGGCGGTCGCCCATGTCGCCCAGCTCGCCGGGCAGGGTCGCCATGCCGTCGGCGAACGCGGCCAGCAGCGTTTCTGGCTGCTCTGCGCCGATGAAGATCTGCTGCAGCGTCCGCCCATCGACGCGGCGCGGGCCCGCATCAGACGTTGCCGGTGCGGCACGCACATGCGCCAGCGGCCCGAGCTGGGTGCCGGCGGCAGGGCGTGGTACAGGGCGGTCCGTCATGCGGTGATCCGTGGGGAGGTGGGGGCTGGTGACAGCATATCGGCGCGGTCGACGTTGGCTTTATACCTGTCCAGCCCTCACGATGGCAGCAACGCGCCATGGGAGAGGACGATGCGGGTGATGCTGCTGGGAGCAACGGGTCTGGTGGGTGGCCAGGCGCTGCAGATTCTGCTGGAGGATACGCGCTGCACGGCGCTGGTCGCGCCCACGCGACGCCCGCTGCCAATGAGCGCGGGAAAGCTGGACAACCCGGTGCTGGATTTCGAGCAGCTGCCCGGTACCGCGCCGTGGTGGGCGGTGGATGCGGTGGTCTGCGCGCTGGGCAGCACGTTGGCCCAGGCCGGCAGCCGCGAGGCCTTCCGGCGCATCGACCATGACTACCCGCTCACCTTCGCCGGCCAGGCGCATGCGCATGGCGCCGCCACGTTCGTGCTCAATTCGGCGGCGGGCGCGGATGCCGGCTCGCGGTTCTTCTACAACCGCGTCAAGGGCGACCTGGAGCAGGATCTGCGCGAGCTGGGCTTTGATTCGCTGACCCTGGTGCGGCCGGGGCTGATCGGCGGCGATCGCGCGCAGAAGCGCACGGGGGAACATCTGGCGTCGAAGGTGCTGGATGCGCTGGGTCCGGTGCTGCCGCGCGGTTGGCGGATCAATCCGGCGGAGAAGATCGCGGCGACGCTGGTGGAAGCGGCGTTGGTGCCGCGGCCGGGCGAACACGTGGTGCCTGCACGGGATCTGGCGGGCTGAAACCGCTAGCGTTTTCGCTGACGGCCAGCGGCCGTCACTACCGGACAGCGAGAGCGTGGTTGGGTCAGGTTCCCTTGTCGTGCAAAGGAACCTGACCGCGAGGCCTCCCGGCTTTCGTTGACGGCTAGCGGCCGTCACTACCTTGGTCGGGCGGACGGCCAGCGGCCGTCACTACCGGATCAGTTGGCCAGGGCCAGATCGTCCATCATCGTGCGCAGGAAGCGTGCCGCTTCGCCGCCGGTGGCGGCACGGTGGTCGAAGGTCACCGACAGCGGAATCACCTTGTGCGCTTCCACGCCGCCCATCACCGGGGTCATCTGGTGGCGGGCGCGACCGGCGGCCACGATCGCCACGCACGGCGGCACGACCACCGGGGTGGCGTAGCGACCGGCGAACATGCCGAAGTTGGACAGCGAGATCGTGTAGCCGCTCAGCTCGGAGGCGGCGATCGAGCGCCCTTCCACCTGCTCGCGCAGTCGGTTGACGCCCTCGCGGATGCCACGCGCGTCCAGCATGTCCGCGTTGCGCAGGGCCGGCACGAACAGGCCATCATCGGTGTCCACCGCGATGCCCACGTCCACGTGCGCATGCAGGGTGCGGGTCAGTGCCTCGCCATCGAACCAGGCGTTGAGCGCCGGCACCTTCTGGCAGGCCACCACGATCGCCCGCACCAGGCGGCCGGTCATGTCGGTACCCGGCTGCCAGGCATGGATGTCGGCGTCGTCGTTCAGCGTGGTCGGTACGACCTTGCTGTGCGCGTCGGCCATCACGCGGGCCATGTTCCGACGCACGCCCTTCAGCTGCTCCGGCTGACCCTTCGCGACCACGCCCGGCGGCTGGGTGCGCATCGGCTTGCCGGCGGCGGACATCGGCGCGCGCTGGCTTTCCACGCGGGCCGGAGCCGGTGCGGCCGCCGCCTGCATGGCGACCGGCGCAGGTGCCGATCCGACCTTGGCACTGCCATCGGCGGCCGCCTGCTTCACGTCCGCCATCGTCACTGCATTGTCGGTGCCACTGGCACGCACGCGCGACAGGTCGACACCCAGCTTGCGCGCCATGGCCCGCACGGCGGGTACGGCCTTGACCCCGCCCACGGCCACCGCCTGTTCGGCGTGCACGGTGTTGGAGCTCTGCATCGCGCCCACCACGGTGCCGGCGTCATCGCGCTCGCCACCTTCCTTGATCTCGCCACCCTCGTCAGAGGCCACCACCTTGTCCGGCTGTGCCGGTGCGGGCTGGCCGGTGCTCGGCGTGGGCGACGGCGCTGCGGGTGCGGCATGGCCATGGCTGTGGCCGGTGTCCTGGCCATCAGCGCGCTGCGGCATGTTCGGGTCGATCTCGAAACTGGCCAGCACGGCACCGGTCGGGATGATGTCGCCCGCTGCGCCGGACAGCTTCAGGATCTTGCCGGAGACGGGCGAGGGCACCTCGACCACGGCCTTGGCGGTTTCCATCGATACCAGCGGCTCGTCCAGCTTGATCGTGTCGCCTTCCTTGACGAACCATTCCACGATGGTCGCGTCCGGCAGGCCTTCGCCCAGGTCGGGCAGGTTGAAATTCTTGGTCTGGCTCATGTGCAGTTCTCTTCCAGCAGTTCCAGTTCGCGGGCCGGCAGCCAGCCCGTCGCGCCGTTCGCGCGCTCGGACCACCACCAGCCCCCATGTTCGTGATGTAGCCGTACCATCTCGCCGTTTTCCACATCCAGCTCGCGCGCATCGTAGTCGCGCAGGGCTTCCGCGCGACCCTCATCAAGGCGCTGCAACCACGCTACCGGTGCCCAGCCTGCGCGCCCGTCGTTGGTGCGTACCCAGGCAAAGGCCGGCCATTCTTCGTCACGTACACCGACTTCGACGATCTGGCCGGTCTGGAACCGGAGCGGGTTGGGATACTGGCTGCGATACGGGCCAAGCAGGCGGGCCCACATATCAGCCTGCCGCAATGGCGCGCTTGGCGGCCGTCACGATCCGCTCCACGCTGGGCAGGTACTTCATTTCCAGGCGGAACAGCGGAATGTGCGTGTCATAGCCGGTCACGCGCTCCACCGGGGCCAGCAGGTCGTACAGCGATTCCTCGGCCAGGCGCGCGGCGATCTCCGCGCCGAAGCCCGCCGTCTTCGGCGCCTCCTGCACGATCACGCAGCGGCCGGTCTTGGCGACCGATTCGGCGATGGTGGCGAAGTCCAGCGGACGCAGCGTCGCGACGTCGATGACTTCGGCACTGATGCCTTCACCGGCCAGCTTGTCAGCTGCTTCCAGGGCTTCCTTCACCTGCGCGCCCCAGGTCACCAGGGTCACGTCGGTGCCGTCGCGCAGCACGAAGCACACATCCAGTGGCAGCGCCTCGCCATCGTTGACCACCACTTCCTTGTACTGGCGGTAGATGCGCTTGGGCTCCATGTAGATCACCGG
>Ga0247812_10002386_pt1 | contig 10559 bp, 10 predicted proteins | sample UWRJL149409B1_FD_178011 | JGI IMG/M metagenome (GOLD analysis project Ga0247812, IMG submission 178011) | Plant litter microbial communities from Arlington Agricultural Research Station in Wisconsin, United States - UWRJ-L149-409B-1 | ecosystem: Environmental > Terrestrial > Plant litter >...
TGTGCAGGTGCTGCGGCTGCAGCCCGGCGATGCGCTCACCCTGTTCAATGGTGCCGGTGGCGAGTACGCCGCCACTGTCGAGCGCATGGGTCGCAGTGAAGTCACGGTGAACATCGGCGCGCACGACCCCGTCGAGCGCGAAGCGGGTGCCGCGGTGCATCTCGTGCCTGGCATGCCGGCGAACGACCGGATGGACTGGCTGGTCGAGAAGGCGAGTGAACTCGGGGTCGCCAGCATCCAGCCGCTGCTCACCGCCCATGGCGTGCTGCGCCTGTCGGGCGAGCGCGCAGAGAAGAAGCGGGCGCATTGGGAGGCGATCGCCATCGCGGCGTGCGAGCAATGCGGACGCAACCGCATCCCTGTCATTCATCCGATCCGGAGTTTCGGCGAGTGGCTCTCCGCCGACATCGGCGACACCGCGCAGCGCCTGGTGCTGAGCCTGGCGCCGGGCCATCGCAGGCTGTCCGCAGAGGGGTCGCCAGCCGCGGGCACAGCGTGGCGAGTGCTGAGCGGCCCCGAAGGCGGGCTGAGTGCGGCCGAAGAAGCGCGTGCGCTCGAGAGCGGCTACCAACCGGTGCATCTCGGCGCGCGCGTGCTGCGCGCCGAGACCGCCGCGCTGGCTGCGCTCGCGCTGCTGGGCGGCGCATGACCCCGGGGCGCGGCGCACCGACGGTGGCAGCGCCCGTCGACCTCCGCGTGGCACCGTGTCGCCTTCGGCGCGGCATGCAGCGCCTGCCGCTCGTGCTGGCCGGACTGTGCATCGCCACCGCGGCGCAGGCGCAATACCTGCAATCGCGCAGCGCCGTGCAGGCGCCGGTGCGGCCCGAAGTGGACCGTGCCTACACGCAGCTGATGGCGGCGCCGGCCGTGCAGCGACTGCTCGACGCCGTGCGCGACGACCATGCGCGCTCGATCGAAGACTTGCGGCGCCTCACCGAGATCGCCGCGCCACCCTTCAAGGAAGGGCCGCGCGCCGAGGCCTTTCTCGCCAGCCTGAAGGCGCTCGGCCTGAGCGATGCGCACATCGACGGCGAAGGCAATGTGCTGGGCCTTCGCAAGGGCCGAGGCAACGGGCCGACGCTGCTGGTCTCCGCCCATCTCGACACCGTGTTCCCGGCCGGCACCGACGTCACCGTGAAAGAGCACGACGGCCGCCTGCACGCGCCGGGCATCTCCGACAACACGCGCGGCCTGGCCGTGCTGCTGTCGTGGCTGCGGGTGCTTCAGGCGCAGCAGATCCGCACCGAAGGCGACCTGCTGTTCGCCGCCAATGTCGGCGAGGAAGAGCTCGGCAACCTGCGCGGCATGCGGCGGATCTTCGCGGAGCGTCCGGAGATCGACGGCATGCTCGCGCTCGAACCGGTGCCCGAGGGCAGCGTGCTGATCTTCGGCACCGCGAGCCGACGCTACGAGGTCGTGTTCAGCGGTCCGGGCGGACACAGCTTCGCCGCCTTTGGCCGAGTGCCCAGCGCGATCCACGGCATGGGCCGCGCCATCGCGAAGATCGCCGAGCTCCGCACGCCGCGCTTTCCGCGCACCACCTTCAACGTGGGCACGGTGAGCGGCGGCACCGCAGTCAATGCCATCGCACCGCAGGCGCGGATGGCCATCGACATCCGCTCCGACGCGATCGGACCGCTGCTCGCCACCGAGAAGAAGATCTTCGACGCCATCGACGCCGGGGTCGCCGACGAAAACCGACGCTGGGGCGTCGACAGCCTGGTGGTGTCGCGCCGCCTCATCGGCGAGCGGCCTGGCGGGCGCACGCCGTCAGATACGGCGATCGTCGAAGCGGCGGTCCGCGCCAACACCGCCTTCGGCCGCCGCACCCTGTTTCGCGGCGGGAGCACCGATGCCAACCTGCCGATGTCGCTCGGCATTCCGGCCATCGTGGTCGGCAGCGGCGGGTCGACCGGCGGCTTTCATTCACCGGACGAGTGGATCGACGTGCGAGAAGCCTGGCGCGGCGCGCAGAACTCGCTGCTGACGGTGCTGGGCCTGGTCGGCGTGCAGGACGTGAGCGCACCGCTGCTGCCGAAACGTGCGCCGGTCGTGAATTAATTTCACACGGGAAGCGCGTCGGTCCGACACGAACTGTTTCCTTCGGTCGAGCCCCCACGCACAATCCGCGGCGAGACTGTCACACAACACACACATCAAGGAAAAACCATGGGATTGCTCGATTCGGTACTCGGCCAGATGCTCGGCGGCGCAGCGCAACAGGGCGGCCAGGCGGGCGGTGGCCTGGCCGATGCGCTCGGGGGTCTGCTGGGAAGCGACGGGCAACAAGGCGGGCTGGGAGGCCTCGTCTCGAAGTTCGAGCAGGCCGGCATGGGCGACGTCATCGGCTCGTGGATCGGCAAGGGAGAGAACGCACCGGTGTCCGGGGGGCAGCTCAACGAGGTGCTGGGCAGCGATGTGATTTCGGCCATTGCGGGCAAGCTCGGCATCAACGCCGCCATGCTGCTTCCGATGCTCGCGACCATGCTGCCGAAGTTGATCGACCAGCTCACGCCGCAGGGCAAGGTGCCGGAGCAGGGACTCAACACCAATGAAGAGCTGCTTTCCTCGCTGAGCGGCTTGCTGCAGAAACAATAAGAATAAGACGCTCGGCCATCAAAAGAAAAAGGCGCCCGACAGGGCGCCTTTTTCTTTGCAACGAGGCCGAATGCCGCGTCAGGCCGTTACCGGCTCGGCCTGTGCCTTGCGGTGCGCCACCGGCAGCGCGGCGATCACCTCGGCCACGGCGGCCGTCAGCTTCTTCGCGTACGGGACATGCAGGAATTCGTTCGGGCCGTGGGCGTTGCTCTTCGGACCGAGCACGCCGCACACCATCATCTGAGCGGTCGGGAAACCTTCACTCAGCATGTTCATCAGCGGAATCGTGCCGCCCTGGCCGATGTAGCCGCAGGGCGCGCCGAAGTGCGCCTGCGACGCGGTGTTGAGCGCCTGCTCGAACCACGGCGTGATGGCTGGCGCGTTCCAGCCGGTGGCCCCGCCGCCGCCTTCGAAGGTGACCTTGGCCTGGTAGGGCGCGTTGTCCTCGAGCAGCGCCTTGAGTTCCTGCACCGCGCGCTCGGCATCGACCAGCGGCGGCAGACGCAGCGACAGCTTGAAGGCGGTGTAGGGACGCAGCACATTGCCCGCGTCTTTCAATGCCGGGAAGCCGTCGGCGCCGGTGACCGACAGCGTCGGCTTCCAGGTGCGATTCAGCAGCGCCTCGACCGGGTCGGTCGTGGTGGGCAGCGCGAATTGGGTCGAGCCGCCGCAGTCGTAGTGCGCCCACGGGAAACGCTTGAACAGCTCGTCGCCGAGGATGCCGGCAGTGACCTTCGCCTGCGCCAGCCGATCGGCAGGCACTTCGCAATGGAAGCTTGCGGGCAGCAGTCGGCCGGTCGCGCTGTCCTCGAGGCGGTCAAGCACCTGCCGCATGATGCGGAAGCTCGAAGGCACCAGGCCCGACGCGTCACCAGAGTGGATGCCCTCTGTCAGCACTTCGACCTTGAGCATGCCGCCGGCCATGCCGCGCAGCGAGGTGGTGAGCCAAAGCTGGTCGTAGTTGCCGGCGCCGGAGTCGAGGCAGATCACCAGGCTGACGTCGCCCAGCCGGTCTTTCAACGCGGTGACGTAGGGCAGCAGGTCGTAGGAGCCGCTCTCCTCGCAGGTCTCGATCAGGCCGACGATGCGCGGATGCGCCGCGCCTTGCGCCTTGAGCGCCTGCAGTGCCGCGACGCTGGCGTAGACCGCATAGCCGTCGTCGGCACCGCCGCGGCCGTAGAGCAGCCCGTTCTCGTACTTCGGCGTCCACGGGCCGAGGTCGTTGCGCCAACCGGTGAATTCGGGCTGCTTGTCGAGGTGCCCGTACATCAGCACGGTCTCGCCCATGGCGGTGCCGGTCGCAGGCACTTCGAAGAACAGGACCGGCGTGCGGCCCGGGAGCCGCACGATCTCGAGCGTCAGGCCTTCGACTTTCTGCGCCTCGACCCAGGCCGCGGCGTTGCGCAGCACGGTCTCGAGGTAGCCGTTGGCCGACCATTCCTTGTCGAAGCCCGGCGACTTGGCTGGGATCGCGATGTAGTCGGTGAGCTGGCGCAGGATGTCGGTGTCCCACTTCGTGGTGACGTCGGACAGGGCACGCTCGGCGTCGAGCGCGCCGGCGGGCATTTCACGGTGCAGGGGGGCGTTCATCGGGGTTCTCCGCTGAAGGAATCGAGAAGGAAAAGCATTGTGCGCCTGCGTGCGCGCCGCGTAGAGTGCGCAGACCCAATCCCGACTCGACATGAAGGAACGTGCGATGAACAGCAGCAAGGCGATCGACCGCATCCGCGTGGGCATCGGCGGCTGGACCTACGAGCCCTGGCGCGACAACTTCTATCCCGCCGACCTGCCGCAGAAGCAGGAGCTGCACTACGCGAGCCGCCATGTCACCGCCATCGAGGTCAACGGCACCTACTACAGCACGATGAAGCCCGAGAGCTTCCGCAAGTGGCACGACGAGACACCCGACGACTTCGTCTTCTCGCTGAAGGCCACGCGCTATGCGACCAACCGCAAACTGTTGGCGAGCGCGGGCGAATCGGTCACGCGCTTCGTCGACAGCGGCATCACCGAATTGAAGGACAAGCTGGGCCCGATCGTCTGGCAATTCATGCCGACCAAGGTGTTCGACGCGGAGGACTTCGCGGCCTTCCTTGCGCTGCTGCCGAAGAAGGCGGGCAGCCGCACGTTGCGCCACGTCATGGACGTGCGGCACGAGAGCTTCATGACCGACGCCTACCTTGCGCTGGCACGCAAGCACGGCGTGGCGACGGTGTTCACCGACTCGGACAAGTTCCCGTCCTTCGCCAACCTCACGTCTGACTTCGCGTATGCGCGCCTGATGAACAGCGATGCGAAGCTGAAGGCAGGCTATGCGCCGAAGGCCCTGACGGCATGGGCGGAGCGTGCCCAGCAGTGGGCCGACGGCGGTGCGCCGGACGACCTGCCGCGCGTGGACGGTGCCGACGATGTCCCGGCCAAGGCGCGCGATGTGTTCGTCTTCTTCATCAACGGCGCCAAAGAAAAAGCACCCGCCGCGGCGGGTGCCTTGATCGCGAAGCTTGCGCGCTGAAGCGCGTCGCTCAGGCGGCTTGCAGACCGGGCTTCTTCGTCTCCGACGCGCCGAACGTGATCTCGCCGGAGAGCTGGCCGCCCTCTTCGATCACGATCTTGCCGTAGCGGATCTTGCCGGTGACCTTGCCGGTCGAATGGATCACGAGCTTCTCGCGCACCGTGAGATTGCCGTCGAAAACGCCGCGGATTTCAGCGATATCGATCTCGGCCGAGCCCTTGAACTCGCCCTGCTCGGCGATCTGGATCACGCGCGAATCCATCGTGGCCTCGACCAGGCCTTCCACCACGAGCGTGTCGCAGTCGGTGATCTCGACGCCCTTGAGCTTGATGTTCGGTCCGACGGTGAGCTTGCTGCCGCCTTCCTTGACGGCCGGTGCGGTCGCCATGCCGGTGGCGGCGCCGGTGGTGAGCGTGGACGGATTGACGGGCGTTCCTGCGAGATTGGTGCCGGCGCCGACGAGCGGTGCAGGACGTGAATTGAAGTTGTCGGTGTCGCGGTCACGCTTGCCGAAGAAGGGGGACTGTGAAGCCAAGACTTACTCCTCTGGGGAAACGGCCTATCGTAAGAACCCACTGGTGCCTGTCGGCACATCTTTGCGAAAGATTGGTAACGAGATCATTCGCAGCGTCTTGGCTGCGAACTTTTGCCTTGCTTCGCTGGATGCCTTGCAGGCAGGGCAAACCGCCACAATGCGCCCCTCTCGTCTACCGATTCGAACATGTCCTCACAGTCGGAAACTTTCGGCGATTCCGCGCACGCTGCCGTGCGCGATGAAGCCGCGACCGAAGCCCGCTTCGGCAAGCCCACGCACGGCTGGCGGCTGCGACTCTACGCAGTGATCTTCGAATCCGAGACGCGCGCAGGTCGCATGTTCGACTTGCTGCTCATCGCGGTCATCCTGTTCAGCGTGCTGGTCGTGGTGCTCGACAGCGTGCAGCCGATCCGTGCGCAATGGGGCCGCGTGTTCAGCGGCTTCGAGTGGCTCTTCACGATCGTCTTCACCATCGAATACCTGGCGCGGCTGGCCTGCCTGAAGCGGCCGATGCGCTACGCGCGCAGCTTCTACGGCGTGATCGATCTGCTGGCGCTGCTGCCCACCTACCTCGCCATCCTGATGCCCGGGCTCTCGGTGCTGATCGACGTGCGCATCCTCCGGCTGCTGCGCGTGTTCCGCGTCTTCAAGATGTCGCGCTACGCTGCCGAATACCGGGCACTGGTCACTGCCCTGGCCGCGAGCCGCCGAAAGATCATGGTCTTCGTCGGCTTCGTGCTGATGCTCGTGCTGGTGTTCGGTACCTTGATGTATGTCGTCGAAGGCCCGCAGCACGGCTTCACCAGCATCCCGGTGGCGGTCTACTGGGCCATCTCGACCATGACCACTGTTGGCTTCGGCGATCTGGTGCCCAAGACAGACATCGGTCGCGGCATCGCTTCGATGATGATGCTGCTGGGATGGGGCGTGCTGGCCGTGCCGACGGGCATCGTCTCGGCCGAGATGGTGCGCCACGGACGCGCCGCGGCATCGGCGAGCGGCGTCGGGCGCGGTCTGCTGGCCGGCGCGCTCGGCCAGCCCGGCACGCAGGTCTGCGCGGACTGCGGCGCCGACGCCCATGCGACCGATGCGCGCTTCTGCCGCTGCTGCGGCAGCGTGCTGAGCTGAGCCGAGGTCGGTCTCAAGGACACTCGGGCGGATCGATCCAGGCGGCGCGGCCTTGCGTTGCATCGTCGATGCGCAGCACCAGCGCTGCGGCCTCGGCGTCGACCACGCTGAACCTCAAGCCGACGAGCGCACCGTGCGCGACGTTGTCCAATGCCGCACCGGCCGCGGCCAGTTCGCGACGCAGCGAACCCTCCATCGCATAGGGCACCGCGCAGCACAAAGTGCACCGGCGCTGCAAAGGCAGCTTGTCGACGCCCACCAGTGCCTGCGCGATCGCATCGGTGTAGGCGCGCAGCAGGCCGCCGGCGCCGAGCTTCACCCCGCCGAAGTAGCGCACCACCGTCGCGAGCACGCCCTCGAGGTCCTGATGACGCAACACTTCGAGCATCGGTCGGCCCGCGGTGCCGCCAGGCTCGCCATCGTCATTGGCGGCCGACTGTCCGCCCGCCATCAATGCCCAGCAGACGTGGGCGGCACCGGGATGCAAGACGCGCAGGTCGCTCACGACGCGAAGCGCTGCCTCGCGATCGGCCACCGGCTGCACGCAGCCGATGAAGCGGCTCTTCTTGATGACGAGCTCGCTGTGGACCGCGGCGGCGAGCGTCTGCGCCACCGCCTCAGGCGCGTTCGAACTTGAAGACAGCCGTGCCGGCGCGGGCGTTCGGCAGCCAGCGCACCGCGCGGCCCTCCTGCACGCCGAAGGCATCGAGCACGCGCAACTGGTTCTTGCCCGCGAGCACCTCGAAATCCTTGAAGGTGCCGACGCGGATGTTGGGCGTGTCGTACCACTGATAGGGCAGGCGGCGCGTCACCGGCATGCGGCCACGCGCGATGCTCAGGCGGTTGGGCCAGTGCGCGAAGTTGGGGAAGGCGACGATGCCGATGCGGCCCACACGCGCCGTCTCGCGCAGCATGACTTCGGCATTGCGCAGGTGCTGCAGCGTGTCGATCTGCAGCACCACGTCGAACGAAGCGTCGTCGAACATCGCGAGGCCTTCGTCGAGGTTAAGCTGGATCACGTCGACGCCACGGCGGATGCACTTGAGCACGTTGCCGTCAGCGATCTCCACGCCGTAGCCGCTGCAGCCGCGCTCGCGCTGCAGCAGGTCGAGCAGGGCGCCGTCGCCGCAGCCGAGGTCGAGCACGCGTGCGCCCTCGGGTACCAACCGGGCGATGAGGCGTTGGGTGTCGAGGTCGCTCATGCCGTCAGCTCCGCGGCGACTCGCTCGAAGTAGGAGCGCACCACGCCCATGTAGCGCACGTCGTCGAGCAGGAAGGCGTCGTGGCCGTGCGGCGCGTCGATCTCGGCGTAGCTCACGCTGCGGCGGTTGTCGAGCAGCGCCTTCACCAGCTCTCGGCTGCGCGCCGGCGAGAAGCGCCAGTCGGTGGTGAAGCTCACCAGCAGGAACTTCGCGGTCGCCTTCGCGAAGGCTTCGGTGAGGCTACCGCCGTGCTCCCGCGCAGGGTCGAAGTAGTCGAGCGCGCGCGTGATCAGCAGGTAAGTGTTGGCGTCGAAGTATTCGCTGAACTTGTCGCCCTGGTAGCGCAGGTAGCTCTCGATCTGGAACTCCACGTCCTGCGTCGAGTAGCGGTACGCCGTGCCGGCGAGCTCGCCCTCGACCGCGCTGCGCAGTTCGCGGCCGAACTTCTCGTTCATCACGTCGTCGCTGAGATAGGTGATGTGGCCGATCATCCGCGCGATGCGCAGGCCGCGCTTGGGGATCACGCCCTGTTCGTAGAAGTGGCCGCCGTGGAAGTCGGGGTCGGTCACGATGGCGCGGCGCGCCACCTCGTTGAAGGCGATGTTCTCGGCCGTGAGGTTGGGCGCGCTGGCCACCACCACGGCGTGGCGCACGCGCTGCGGATACTGCAGCGTCCAAGACAGCGCCTGCATTCCGCCCAGGCTGCCACCCATCACGGCCGCCAGCGCGTCGATGCCGAGCGCATCGAGCAGCAATGCCTGCGCATCGACCCAGTCTTCCACCGTGACCACCGGAAAGTCCGCACCGTACACGCGGCCTGTGGCGGGATCGGTGTGCATCGGACCCGTCGATCCGAAGCAGGAACCGAGGTTGTTGACGCCGATGACGAAGAAGCGGTCGGTGTCGAGCGGCTTGCCGGGGCCGATCATGTTGTCCCACCAGCCTTCGGACTTCGGCTGCCCGGCGTAGACGCCCGCCAGGTGGTGCGACGCGTTGAGCGCATGGCAGACCAACACCGCGTTGCTGCGGTCGGCATTGAGCGTACCGTAGGTTTCGTAGGCGAGCGAATAGTCGCTGAGCGCGGCGCCGCTGCGCAGGGGCAAAGGCCCGGCGAAGGACATCGATTGCGAAACGACTTCGAAGGACGACATGGACAAAGAAAAACCCGGCCTCGCCAAAAAACGAGCCGGGTTCGGCCACGGTCTTTAGCTGAATTTGTTAAGCGCCCGCAAGCTGTAGCAAATCGGCGCAGGGCGAGTATAGCTGCGGCACCCGGCCGGCGGCGGCGGCGTCAGCCGACGATCATCACGACGCCCAGCACGAGGAAGATGACAGCCGAAATGCCATGGACCAGCTTGATCGGCACGCGCCGCATGATGCGTTCTCCGAGGAAAACCACCGGCGCGTTGGCCAGCATCATCCCGAGCGTCGTGCCTGCGACCACGCCGACGTAATCGTGAACGAAACGCGCGGCCAGCATGACGGTCGCGATCTGGGTCTTGTCGCCCATCTCGGCCAGGAAGAAGGCGACAACGGTGGTTCCGAACACACCGAAGTGCGAGCGCGTGCCGGTGTCTTCGTCGTCCAGCTTGTCCGGGATCAGCATCCAGATCGCCATCGCGATGAAGGCACCGCCGAGGAGCCAACGCAAGGTGGTCGGCCCGAGCCACTGCGTGACGAAGGCGCCGACCGCGCCGGCCAAGGCATGGTTGACGATGGTGGCAGCGAAGATGCCCAGCACGATGGGCCAGGGCTTGCGAAAGCGCGCGGCCAGAACGAGCGCGAGGAGTTGGGTCTTGTCGCCCATTTCCGCCAGGGCGACGATGCCGGTGGCGACGAGAAAAGCTTCCATGATGACGTGGGGATCCTCGGCCGAAGCAGACGCAATTGACCATGCAATTCTTCGGCCGAATCCCGAAATCGCATGGTCAAAGGTCTCGCCAAGCTTCTACCGTTTGCGCCATGTCCTGTGTGGGGCAGGACAAGTCTGTTGACGCAAACCCTTCTCGCGATGGAAGGCGGCTACTCCCCAATGACGGCCGAATTCTATCCGCGCGGACGAGTCACTTGCGAGCAGCCACTGCCGGCTGAAATTTTTGCAACGGCACCGCGCAAAGCCGAAATCTTGTTTGAAAACCCGGTATTTCAAACATAATGCACGAGCCTCCCTTCAAATTTCCCAGGGCGGTAACTGGGTGATCGGTCAGTTTCGCGCGGCTCGGAATGCTCTCCGAGGTGGTGCTTTCGGGACTCCATCGCTTTCTTTGATGTGTTTATAGGAGTCCCTCGATGGGCAACAAACTGTACGTCGGCAACCTGCCTTACTCCGTTCGCGATGGCGACTTGGAGCAAGCGTTCGGTCAATTCGGTTCGGTCACCAGCGCCAAGGTCATGATGGAACGCGACACCGGCCGTTCGAAGGGCTTCGGCTTCGTCGAGATGGGCAGCGACGCAGAGGCGCAAGACGCCATCAACGGCATGAACGGTCAAGCCCTCGGCGGCCGCAGCGTCGTCGTCAACGAGGCCCGCCCAATGGAAGCACGCCCACCGCGCACCGGCGGATACGGTGGTGGTGGTGGCTACG